>FWPU01002965.1_pt1 | contig 44575 bp, 40 predicted proteins | sample 2228361 | NCBI WGS metagenome assembly FWPU01 (sample SAMEA103939777, study PRJEB20133) | metagenome
TCCCCGCACCTCCCGTCCTGTGAGTACAGTTGCCGGTCCTGTCTCGTCCCGCATCTTCACCCCCGTGGCACCACCCGTCGCCTACCCGCGCACTCGCCAGCCTACTGGACTCCGGTCGGGCTCGGCTGGCGTGGCGCGGTGCGCCGCAGGCGGCGCAGCCGTTTGATGGCCCCCTCCGGCCGGGAAAGCGCCGCGTGCAGTTCCCGGTAGATCCCGTACAGGGCGTCGTAGACCCGGCGCGCGTCGTCGCGTGGGTCGTAGCGCCGCACGGGGCGGGCCCCCATGGCCCGGGTGGCCCCGATCAGGTCGGGGTAGATCCCCCCGGCCGTCGCCCCGTGGATGGCCGCCCCCAGCGCCGAGGCGTGGGGTACGTCGTAGGCGTACAGCGGCCTGCCGGTGGCGTCGGCGTAGAGCTGCAGCAGCAGCGGGCTCCTGCTGGCCGGCCCCCCGCTGGCGTGGATCTCCCTGATGGGGATGCCGCCCTCCTCGAAGGTATCGAGGACCAGCCGGGTGCCGAAGGCGGTGGCCTCCAGCAGGGCGCGGTAGATCTCGGCCGGCTGCGTCGCCAGGGTCAGGCCCAGCAGCACGCCGGAGAGGTCGGCGTCGACCAGGGGGGTGCGGCACCCGTTCCACCAGTCCAGCGCCAGCAGCCCCGACTGGCCCGGGAGCAGCGATGCGGCCTCGGCCTCCAGGCGGGCAAAGGCCGCGACCTGGTCGCCGTAGCGGGGGATCCCGTAGGTGTGCACGAACCACTCGAGCATGTCGCCCACCGATGCCTGTCCTGCCTCGTAGCCATAAAACCCCGGCAGGATGCCGTCGCGCACCACCCCTGAGATACTGGGGACCGGGTAGCGCTGGTCGCCCAGGATCATGTGGCAAGTAGACGTGCCGATGATGGCCACCAGCTGGCCGGGTCCGTCCACGCCCACCGCGGGGACAGCCGCGTGCGCGTCGATGATGGCCACGGCGACGGGTGTACCAGGCCGCAGGCCGCTTCGGGAGGCCCACGCCCGGGAGAGGCCGCCGGCCGGCGTACCCAGCGGCTGCGGCGGCCCCAGCCGGTGAAGCACCTCCGGCAGCCCTGAGTGCAGCCGTTGCAGAAGGGTGGGGGGCGGATAGCCCTCGCCCGGCTGCCAGTGCGCCTTGTAGCCCGCCTGGCAGGCGCTGCGCACCTCGCGGCCGACCAGCTGCCAGACGATCCAGTCCCCGCCTTCGATGAAGCGGTCGGCGGCAGCGAAGACATCCGGGGCCTCCTCCAGAACCTGCCAGACCTTCGCCCACAGCCACTCCGACGACGTGCGGCCGCCATACCAGCGCAGTCCCTCCCACCCGGAGGCGTTGATCCTGTCGGCGTAAGGTTGAGCGGCGTGGTGCTTCCAGAGCATGGGCCAGGCGTGCGGCCGGTCCCGGAAGGCCTCCTCCAGGGCCAGCGGTGTGCCCTCCGCGCGGACCGGCAGCAGCGTGCACGAGGTGAAGTCCACGCCGATGCCGGCGACCTCGTCTCCGCCGGCGGCGGCCATCTGCCGCAGCAGCACCTCCAGAGCCTCCAGCCAGTCGCCGGGGTGCTGCAGCGCCCAGTCGGGATCCAGGAGGGCTCCGGAGGGCAGGGCACGGTCGAGGACGCCGTGGCGGTAGGGATGGACCGCCGTGGCCACCTCTTCTCCGCTGGCGGCGTCTACGAGCACCGCCCGCGCCGACTCTGTGCCGAAATCGATGCCGATGCTGTAGCGGGCCACCGGCGCACCTCAGGCGAAGACGCGCGGCTCGATGCCGGTCATCCGGCAGAACCAGACCAGCTCCGACACCCAGTCGCCGTAGACCCCGTGGATGTGGTTGGAGTCGTATTCTGCCAGAAACCGGTCGGCGGGGACGCGGAAGCGGGCGAAGGCATGCGGCCACTGGGGGGTCGTGGCCGCCACCTTCTCCGCCTCCACCTCCTGGGGAAACTCGACGAACTCGCCGGGGACGATGGCCATCCAGTACTTCGCGTTGCGCCGGGCCAGCCGGGCCAGCGTCACCTCTCCCGGTGCGGCCACATGCATGACCGACGCCCCCCCGGCGGGGAAGTATATGATGGCCGGGTAGAGGTGGACGCGTCTCAGGTTCACCGGCGGGTCGAAGGAGCGCCCGGCGAAGTAGGTGGCGTGCTGCCCGGAGTTGCACAGATCCCAGACGTCATCGGCGGCGTCGTAGTGTCGCACGTCGGCGAAGAGCACGGGCGTGCCGGCCAGGTGCTTGAAGATCTGCATGGTCAGGGCGCCGTCGCTGTCCGCCTCGGTGGCGCAGACGATGGGCTCGTGGGGCCCCTCCCAGTCATAGGGGTCGTTGAGGAAGGCCTCGGCGACGTCCATGGTGGCGAAGTGGTTGGTCATCTCCGGCTGGCCCTTGATGCCGCAGAAGTCCAGCCGCCACTCGGCGACGAGCTGGCGCACGGCGTGGTAGGCCTTTATCTGGCGCCGCAGCAGCTCGGGCGTCAGCTTCTGGCCGTCGTAGTGAATCGTGGCGCCGTTGCGCTGCAGCCAGGCGATGGCCGCCTCGGCGCGGCTTTCGGGGACCTGCTCCGCCCGGCGCACGATTTCGAACTGGTCGATGTGCTCGATGTCGATGCCGAAGTCCCGCCGCCACTGGTCCAGGGCGGGGACGGCGGTGTACATGCCCATGGAGCGGCCGCCGATCACTCCGTACACCTGGCCGCGCAGCCGGTTCCGCACCACCGCCGGCCGGAGAAACTGCTGCACCCGGAGGAAGACGACGTCGTCGTCGATGTCGCCGGAGACGCGCCCGTGGAAGACCCCCACCTGGTCCAGGCTGCCCGCCGCCGAGAGCATGGCCACCAGCCCCGGGTACTGCGGGTTGACGTTGGAGAAGAGCAGGATCGGACCGGGGGCGAACTGCGCGGCGATGGCCGAGTAGTGGGGCCAGGCCCAGATGGCGTAGTTGAAGATGGTGGCCTCCACGCCCTCCGCCGCCAGGTATCTCCCTTCGCTCTGCGCCAGCTCGGTGGTCCAGACGATCTCCCGGCCGGTGACCACCTCCCAGCCGGCCCCGCGCAGCCGCGCCGCCAGACGGTCCTGGAACTGCCGGGTGATGGGGAGCAGCTCCTCGTGGACGTGGGGTCTGCCGTCGGAGAAGGTGAGGACGCCTACCTTCGGGGACCTCATGGCTACCCTCCGCCCCTGCACCCTGCCGGCCGGCGCGCGGCTCCGACCCGCCCGCAACCGCCGCCCGGATTGTGAGAACGATCTCATATTCGTCATTCTGCCCCCCGGCCGCCTATTCCTTCCTGAAGGGCACAATTCCCGGGGCAGGCTGTAACTTCGCGGCCCCTGCGCCCTCCGGGCGCAGGGGTGCTGCAGGAAGCGGGACGGGCGCGCGGAATACGTATGCTGATAGCGCTATCTGGTTTGTGATGGCGACCCTCAAGGACGTCGCGCGCAGGGCGGGGGTGTCCGTGGCCACGGCGGCCCGGGTGCTGGGCGGGTACGGATACGCCAGCCTGCGGGCGCGGGAGCGCGTCCTGCGTGCGGCCCGGCAGCTGGACTACACGCCGAACGCCCTCGCCCGCGGCATGGTGAAGAAGCGGACCCACGCCATCGGCGTCATCGTCTCCGACAATGCCAACCCCTTCTTCGCCGCGGTGGTCCGCGGCGTGGAGGACGTCGTGCGGCGCCACGGCTACGCGGTCATCCTCTGCAACAGCGACGAGAGCCCGGAGAAGGAGGACCTCTACCTGCGCATCCTGCGGGAGAAGCAGGTAGACGGGCTGCTCCTGGCCTCCAGCGGCCAGGCCACCCCTCACCTGCGCCGCTGGCTGCGCACCGGCGTTCCCCTGGTGCTGGTCGACCGGCGGCTGGAGGGGATTCGGGCGGACGCCGCCCTGGTGGACAGCCTGGAGGGGGCGCGCACCGCGGTGAGCCACCTGATCGCCCTGGGTCACCGGCGCATCGGCATCATCAGCGGCCCGGCCCGCGTCTTCACGGGCCGGGAGCGGCTGGCCGGCTACCTGGCGGCGCTGGAGGCGGCGGGCCTGCGCGCCGATCCGGCCCTGGTGCGGGAGGGCGACTTCAAGCAGGAGAGCGGCTACCGGCTGGCGCGGGAGTTCCTGGGGATGAGGCGTCCACCCACGGCCCTCTTCGTCGCCAACAACCTGATGACCATCGGCGCCATGCTGGCCCTGAAAGAGGCCGGGGTGCGTATCCCGCAGGAGATGGCCGTGGTCGGCTTCGACGACATGGACTGGGCGCCTATCCTCACACCCACGCTGACGGCGGTGGCCCAGCCGGCGTACACCCTGGGGACCAGCGCCGCCCAGTTGCTGATGCAGCGGCTGGAGAACCCCGCGCGGCCGGTGCAGGAAATTGTCCTGAAGACCCGCCTGGTGGTCCGCGAGTCCTGCGGCGCCGCCCTGCAGCCCCGCTGACCGGAGTCCACGTCAGCGGCGAGTTTGTAGTGGCCGGGACGCGCCTGTCTGAGATCGGGGTGGAACCCGGGAAGAAGGTCACCCTCACCTTCACCCCGACCAGGAAGGGGACCTTTGAGATCGGTTGTCACCTGGCGACGGGTGGCGGAGGCAGCCACTACACCGCAGGCATGAAGGGAACCCTCGTCGTGAAGTAGGCGCCATGCGTATCGCCTCGTGCCGCATGGGGCGCAGGGCCCTGCGGGAGATTGCGATCAACCTGCAGGAGCTCTAGCCGGAGGAGACCGCAGCGCGGACGGCGCGGAGGTTGACCTCGGGCGAGTCGACGAAGGTCACGCATCCAGCGGCGATGATCAGTCCCCGGCCGTCGGTCTGGGCGATGGCGTCGCAAACCTGCCCCGCCACGTCCTCGGGTGTGCCCCGGGAGAGCGTCTCCTGGTCTACACCGCCGGCCAGGCAGCCGGAGTAGCGCCGGCGGGCCTCGGCGAGGGCGGGCGGGGTCTGCCGGTCGTGCCAGTTGAGGACGTCCACCGGGTAGTCGGTGACCAGATCGAACATGACGTGGGCGCCGTGCAGATGCAGCAGGCGCAGTTCTGCCTGCGCGGCGGCTTCCAGGACCTGCAGGTCGTATGGGCGGCCGAACTCCTCGTACTCCTCCTCCGTGAGGTAGTCCGTGGTGGCACACTGGGTGGCGAAGAAGATGCCGTCGGCCCCGGCGTTGAGCGTCTCGACGGCGAAGCGCTGCGTCACCTCCGTGATGGTGGCGAGCCCCTGGTGAAGGGCCTCCGGCTGCTCGCGCAGGTAGCGCAGCAGGGCCTGGTCGCCGCAGAGCGTGCGGGCGATGGACAGCGGGCTGAACACCGTGGCCACGATCACCTCCGCCGGCAACGCCTCCCGGATCAGGTGCAGGGTGTGCAGCTCCCGGCCGTAGACGCCGGCGGTCACGTCCAGTGACCGCAGGCCGGCCCAATCCGAGGCCTTCTTCACCGGCCGGTCGGTGTAGTGGCGCGTGCCCTCCCGGCTGGGGCGGTAGCCGGCGTGCAGCCCCCAATCGTCGCCGTAGTAGCCGCTGGCGGGCGTGACCTTGAGGAAGTCCCAGTCGTAGGTGGTGTAGAAGCGGACGTGCGCCGCAGCCAGCGTCTCCGCCCTGGTGTCCTCCCGGGGGAAGTGGCGCCACAGCGCCACGGGCGGCCGGTCTACCGCCTCGCCTCGCAGCGCGGCCCGCAGGCGCTCGCGCTTGGTCACGACCCCGCCCCGTAGCGGCTGCGCAGGTAGTTCAGGACCTCCCGGTCCACCAGTTGGTCCTCGCGCCACCGCTCCTCGAAGTTCTCCACGCTGCAGAAGCGGCGGAAGGCGTCGCGGGTGGCGTCGTCGTAGGTCCCCGTCACCTCGCCCTGGTAGAAGCCAAGGCGCCGCAGGATCCTCTGCACCTCGCGGGCGGTCTCCCCGGCAAGCTCCGTGAACGACCGCTGCGACGTGGGGAAGTAGAGGCGATGCAGGGTGAGAAGGCGTTGCAGTTCTTCCACCGGGGCCGGGTGGTCGTCCACGCGCAGGTCGATGTAACGGTCGAGGTACCCGCCGTAGGATCCGCCTTCCTTGACCACCAACAGGGCCGCCGACTGCTGCCCCCGGCTGTCCCCGCCTGCGCGCTGCCCTGCGGCCAGCGCGGAGAGCAAGCGCTCCGGCAACGGCCCGGGTGTCCGCGCAAACGTCCCGGCCATGGCCTCGACCACGTCCGGGCCCACCAGGATGTTCCCCTGGCAGGTGAAGCCTTCCCCAAGGCGGTGCCCTGCCCAGGGGAGACACTCCCTCCCGGTCCACGCCGCCACCCGGCCTTGCGCGTCGACGACCCCCACCTGCCGGTGCTCGCGGTTCTCGTCCGGGCCGACCAGCCGCTGCAGCGCCGCCTCCGCCGCCTCTCCCGAGGCCAGCAGGCGCAACCCCTGTGGACCGTAGCTCAGGTTGGCCCAGGCCTGCGTGGCGATGCCGCCCACCCCCGCCTGTGCCCACGGGACCACCGCGCCCACCGCCAGGAACTTGCTGGCCACGGCCACGCCGATCTCCCCGCTTCCCGGATCGAGGGCGACGATGGAGAAGGTCCCCGGGCGGGCCTCAGCCGACAATCAACGACTCCAGGTCCTTGGGGTAGGTGGTGAGCACCTCGCAGCCCTCCTCGGTGACGACGATGGTGTCCGAGTGGCGAAACCCGCCCACCCCAGGGATGTAGATCCCCGGTTCCACCGACATGACCATGCCGGGTTGCAGCACGGTCTCATCTTCCGGAGCAAAGAAGGGGAGCTCATGGTAGTCGATGCCGATGCCGTGGCCGGTGCGGTGGATGAACGCTTCGCTCAAGCCCGCCTCGGCGATGACGCGGCGCGCCACCCTGTCCACCTCCCCGCAGCGCACCCCCGGGCGGATGGCCGCCAGGGCCGCCTCCTGCGCCTGCCGCATGACCTGGAATAGGCGGCGTTGCTCGGAGCCGGCCTTCTCCACGAAGATGGTCCGTTCGTCCTCGCTGTAGTACCCGTTGACCGTGCAGCCGGTCCCGTGGATGACCACGTCGCCGGAGCGCAGCGTGCGACCGCTGGGAATGGCGTGGGGCAGCGCGGTCTTCTCGCCGGAGACGGGACGGGAGCTGGCAGAGACCTCGTCCTGGGGGAAGCGCTTCGCCGCCTCCCGCAGCATCGCCGCGTTCCCCTCGGCCATGATGGCCACCTCCGCGGCGCCGACGGTGCTGGCGTCCACCTCCACGGCCATGCCGTGTTCGGCGAGGGCACAACCTTTGCGGATTAACTCCACCTCCTCCGAATCCTTGACCATGCGCGCCGCCTCCACCAGCCCGCCGCTTGGGTGCACCTCGCCGGCGGCGTCGCGCAGGTAGGTGTACCCTTCGTACGTCAGCCCCGCCGGCTCGAAGCCGACCCCCTGCGTGACCCCCTGCTCCCGCAGCACCTCCACGGCCGTGTCCAGCGCCAGGTGGAGGGGCGATCGCCCGCGCAGGCCGCCCAGCTGCAGATCGGAGTAGACGCGGACCTCCCGAACGCGGGCGCGGGCCCGGGCGTGGGCGGCCTCTAGCTCGGGGACGACCAGCACCGGTTCCTCGCTGAGAACCAGCAGGATGGGCCGGCTATAGGAGACGGCGCGGAACCCGCTGAGGTAGTAGGTGTTCGCCGGGGTGGAGATGAGCAGCGCCCGCAGGCCGCGCTCCCGGACGCTGGCGTACACCGAGGCCAGACGGTCGACCACGAGCAGTCTCTTCTGCCAGCGGCGGGTCTCCCCCTCTTCCCTTTCCCCAGCTCCGGGCGGACGGGACCGGGCTCGAGGGGCGCTACAGGCCCCGCTTGAAGTGGTGCATGTAGGGCCGGAAGCCCAGGCTCTTCCACAGGAGGATGGCCTCTTTGTTGTCCACGGCCACCGTCAGCTCCACCGTCCTGATGTCCTCCCCACGCAGCCACACCAGCAGGTCGGTGACCAGGCGGCGGGCGATGCCGCGGCGCCTGTACCCCTGCCTGGTGAAGACGTCCTGGATGAAGCCCCGCCGCCGCTCGGCGAAGAACGGCGGCAGCAGGGTGATCCGGGCGACGCCGTAGCCGACGATGCGGGCCTGCTCCCGCGCCACGAGCACGCGGGTGTCGGGCCGTTCCAGCAGCGTGCTCAGGTACCCGGCATAGGCTGGCCTCCAGCCTGCAGCCGGGGTAAAGGCCGGGTCGAGCCGGGCGTGAAAGGCGGCCAGCTCGCCCCAGAGGTCCAGGATCCCGTCGATATCCTGCGCCCGCGCCGGTGTGATCTCCATGTGTGGCTGGACTTCGCGCGCATCTTGGGCCTTCCTGCCGCCGTTGCATACGCACGTCAGCGCAGGACTAAACCCTCGCCCCGGCCAGAGCGTCTAAACAAAAAAACACGCCGGGGGCCGGGGCCCACTACCGGGGCGTGTCAGGGGGCTGCCATGGCTGAGCCTTCACTGCGGCTATTTCGTCCCTCCGCCGCCAACCCGTGGGATGCGGCGAAGGCGGCGCACCTGCTGCACCGGGCGGGACTGGGCGGCCAGCCGGAGGAGGTAGAGCGCCTGGTGGGCCTGGGGCTAGAGGCCGCCGTGGAGGAGCTGCTGAACTACGCCCGCCTGCCCGACCTCTCCCAGGGGGTGGACTTCAGCGAGTTGCGGCAGGCCTACGCCGACGCCTTTGCCCTCCGTCGCTCCGGCGGCAGCGAACAGGCGCGGCGCGACCTGCGGATCCGGATCAACCGGCTGCAGCGGGAGAAGCTGCAGGAGGTGCGGGTGTGGTGGATGGCCCGGCTGGTGGCCACACCGCGGCCGCTGCAGGAGAAGATGGTCCTCTTCTGGCACGGCCTGCTGGTCTCCGGGTTCCCCGGCGTGCAGAACCCCGAGTTTCTCTACATCCAGAACCACCTCTTCCGTCGGCAGGCCACGGGCAACTTCAAGCAGCTTATCCTCGAGGTGAGCCGTGACCCGGCCATGCTCACCTACCTGGACAACAACAGCAACCGTAAGGGGAAGCCCAATGAGAACTATGCCCGCGAGCTGCTGGAGCTGTTTACCCTGGGCGTGGGCCAATACACGGAGGAGGACATCAAGGAAGCGGCGCGGGCCTTTACCGGGTGGACGCTGCGGCCCACCCCGACCGGGGAGTTCGAGTTCTTCTTCGATGCGGCGCAGCACGACCACGGGCCCAAGACCTTCCTGGGGAGACGGGGAGCCTTCGATGGGGCGGAGATAATCGACATCATCTTCGAGCACCCGGCCGCTGCCCGCTGGCTGCCGCGCCGGCTCTTCGAGTACCTGGTCTACCTCCAGCCGGAGGAGCACCTGGTGGACGAGCTGGCCCGCGTCTTCCGCCGCGGAAATTTCGAGGTGCGACCGCTGCTGCGGGCCCTGCTCACCTCGGAGGTTTTCTATTCGCCCCGGGCGCGGCGCAGCCAGGTGAAGAGCCCGGTAGAGCTGGTGGTGGGCACCGCCCGGGCGCTGCGCATTCCCCCGGCCGCCGCGCCGGCACTGCTGCTGGCGGCTGACCGAATGGGGCAGATGCTGCTCATGCCGCCCAACGTGGGCGGGTGGCCGAAGGGGCGCGCCTGGGTGACCACTGCTACGATCCTGGAGCGGTACAACTTCAGCAGCCTGGTCACCGAGGGTCGGATGCCCGGCCTGCCCCCGCGCCTCCTGGAGGCCATTCGCCCCGTGGATGTAGCCGGGCTGGTGCCGCCCACGGCGCGCACTGCCGGCGAGGTCCTGGCCGCCATCCTGGGTCGGCTGCTGCCCGGCGCGGTAATCGACCAGAAGCGGCAGTTTGCCCTCTGGCGTGCGCTGGGAGCCAACCGGGCCGCTGATCCGGTGGAGGCCACGCCCCGGCGCGTCCGCAGTGTTCTGCACCTGTTGATGAGCATGCCGGAGTATCAGCTCACCTGAGGGGCCGGCGTCGGGTGCGGCCAGTCGGCGCGCCTGGCAGCGGGGCGAGGGAAGGGGGAGAGGCCGTGCGTCAGGGAATGACCCGCCGCGAGTTCGTCAAGAAGGGGCTGACCATCGTGGCCATGGGGGCGACCGCACCATCCTTCCTCGCCCGCACGGCTCTGGCGCTCAACAATCCGTGGGACCTGGCACAGGTACAGAGCCGGCCGGGGATGCCGGACGAGCGCATCCTGGTAATCATCCAGATGGGTGGGGGAAACGACGGACTGAACACCGTGATTCCCTTCTCCGACGACGCCTACTACCGGGCGCGGCCCACGCTGGCCGTTCCGGCGAAAGACGTGCTCCGCCTGACGGACACCGTCGGATTCCACCCCAGCCTGACTGCCCTGCGGGACCTCTACGACCGGGGAGCGGTGGCGGTGATCCAGGGGGTCGGGTACCCCAACCCCAGCCGCTCCCACTTCCGCTCCATGGAGATCTGGCACACCGCGGACCCGGAAGGACGGGTCGTGCGCTACGGGTGGATCGGCCGCTACTTCGACAGCAAGTGTCCCGTCTGCGAGCAGCCCACAGTGGGCGTGAATGTGGGACTGTCGCTGCCGCTGGCGATGCAGGCCTCCTCCGGCCAGGGCATCGCGCTGCAGACCCCCCAGACCTTCCAGTGGATGCCGGGCTCGCGGGGCATCGGAGCGCGGGAGGAGTGGGACCTCTTCCGCCTGCTCAACTCTCCAGGGCCCTCTCCTTCCGGCGACCCCGGCACCATCGACTTCCTGCGGCACACAGCGATGAATGCGGTGCTCTCCTCGGAGCGAGTAAGCCAGGCGGTGGGAAAGTACCGAGGCGGCGTGGAATACCCGAACAGCCGTCTGGGAGCCAGCCTGAAGCTGATCGCCCAGATGATCGCCGGCAACCTGCCGACGAAAGTCTACTACGCACACATGACCGGCTTCGACACCCACGCGGCGCAGCGGGGAGCGCACGAGGCCCTCCTGCGCGAGCTGGGCGATGCGGTGGCTGCCTTCCTGAGGGACCTGGAGGTGCAGGGCAATGCGCCGCGCGTGCTGGGGCTGGCCTTCTCAGAGTTCGGCCGGCGCGTGGCGGAGAACGGCAGCGGCGGGACGGACCACGGGACGGCCGCACCCCTCTTGCTCTTTGGCCGGGGGCTCAGGGGCGGATTGTACGGCCAGCAGCCGAGCCTGATAGATCTTGCGGACGGGGACCTCAGGCACGCCATCGACTTCCGCTCGGTGTATGCCACGGTGCTGGAGCGATGGCTGGGTGCCGACCCGGGGGCGATTCTGGGCGCGCCCTTCGAACGGATTCCGTTCATCTGAAACGGTGAGTGTGTCCTTCTCCCCTCTTGCGACCTTTGCCATGGACCTCGCCCGGCGCGGCGGCGCGCACCTCCTGTCGCTGCTGCCGGCCGCGCCCGATGCCAAGGGGATCGAGTTCAAGGGCCCCACCGACCTGGTCACGCGGGCCGACAGGGAGGTGGAGGCCCTGATCAGCGAGCGGGTGCGCGCCGCCTATCCGGATCACGGCCTCCTGGGGGAGGAGGGGACGGTGCAGGCGGGCGAGCCGTACCGGTGGATCGTCGACCCGCTGGATGGGACCACCAATTTTGCCCACGGCCTGCCGTGGTTCGCGGTTTCGCTGGCCCTGGAGCATCGGGGGGCGGTCATCGTCGGGGTGGTCTATCACCCGGCGGCCGACGAGCTCTTCTGCGCCGAGCGAGGGAAAGGGGCATGGTTGAGCACGCGGGGCGGGGAGCCTGTGCGGCTGGCCGTCTCAGCCACCGAGGACCTGGGGGCGGCGCTGCTGGCCACGGGGCTGCCCGGTCGGGAGCGCCGCCCGGCGCACCTGCGGACGATTCCGGTGTTCCTGCAGAGGGCACGGGAGGTGCGGATGACGGGTTCCGCCGCCATCCACCTGGCGTACGTCGCCGCCGGCCGCCTGGACGGTTTCTGGGAGCCGGGGTTGAACCTGTGGGATGTGGCGGCGGGGATCCTCCTCGTGGAGGAGGCCGGGGGTCGGGTCACCGACCTGCACGGCGGTCCCTTCCGCGCAGGAGACATCCTGGCCAGCAACGGCCACCTCCACGGCGCCATGCTGGAGGTGCTGGCTACCGGGGCCTGAGGTCCGTGCGCTACACTGAAGGTACGTCGGGCCCGTGAGGTGAGGACGATGGCCCTTCAGCCGCAGGTGGTGGAGCGGCCGTGGGTCAGGTTCTATGACGACGGGGTGCCCGCGCAGCTCACCTACCCTGACCTCCTGCTGCACCAGATCCTGGAGGAAAGCGCCCGCAGGTACCCACGCCTGACCGCCCTGCTCTTCTTCGGCCGGCGCTTGACCTACGGGGAGCTGGACGCGCTGGTCACCCGGTTCGCCGCGGGGCTGCAGCGGTTGGGCGTGCGCCGTGGGACGCCCGTCTCCCTCCACCTGCCCAACTGCCCCCAGTTCGTCATCGCCTACTACGGGATCCTCAAGGCTGGCGGCGTGGCGGTTCCGCACAATCCTCTCTACACCGAGCGGGAGATCGAGTATCAGCTTCGGGATGCGGGTGTGGAAGTGGCGGTGACGCTCACCCAGTTCCACCCCCGGGTGGCCGCCGCGGCGCAGCGGGTGGGCGTGCGCCACGTGATCTACACCCCCATCCACCGGTACATGCCGCCACACCTGAGGCTGCTCTACCCCCTCAAGGCCCGTCGCGAGGGTCAGTGGGTGGAGGTACGGCCTGCTGCCGGGGTGGTGCCGTTTGACGCCCTGCTGGCGGAGGGCCGCCCGCAGCCGGTGACGGCAAGCCCCGACGACCCCGCGCTGTACCAGTACACCGGGGGAACCACAGGCGTCCCCAAGGCCGCCGTGCTCACGCACCGCAACCTGGTGGCCAACCTGCTGCAGGCCGTGGCCTGGTACGGCGGAGGCGAGCATGCGGGGGAGCGGGCCATGGCCGTCCTCCCCTTCTTCCACATCTACGGGATGACCTCGGTGCTGAACTTCTCCGTCCGCCTGGGGATGGCCATCATCCTGGTACCTCGGTTCGACCCGGAGATGGTCCTGCACGCGGTGGCCCGCTGGCGGCCCACGGTCTTCCACGGCGTGCCCACCATGTACGCTGCCCTGCTCAACCATCCCCGCCTGGCCCGCACCGACATGCGCTCCATCCGCACCTGCATCAGCGGGGCCATGGGCCTCCCCCAGGAGGTGCAGCGCCGCTGGGAGGCGGCCACCGGCGGACGGCTGGTGGAAGGCTACGGGCTGACGGAGGCGTCGCCCATCACGCACTGCACGCCGGTGTACGGACACCGCAGGTCCGGCAGCATCGGCGTGCCCTTCCCCGACACGGACGCGCGCGTGGTGGATCCGGAGAGCGGACGGGTCCTGCCTCCGGGTGAGGCGGGCGAGCTGGTGGTGCGCGGCCCCCAGGTGATGCGCGGCTACCTCAACCGCCCGGAGGAGACGGCGACCGCCCTGCGCGACGGCTGGCTTTTCACCGGGGACATCGCCCGGCTGGACGAGGACGGGTACTTCTATATCGTCGACCGCAAGAAGGAGATGATCAACGTCGGCGGCCTGAAGGTCTTCCCCCGCGAGGTGGAGGAGGTGCTCTACGAGCACGCCGCCGTGCGCGAGGCGGCGGTGATCCCGGTACCCGACCCGCTGAAGGGAGAGGTGGTCAAGGCCTACGTGGCGCTGAAGGCAGGTGCCACCGCCACGGCCGACGAGCTCATCGCCTTCTGCCGGCAGCGGCTGGCGCCCCACAAGGTGCCGCGGGCCGTGGAGTTCCGCGACTCCCTGCCCAAGACGCTGATCGGGAAGATCCTCCGGCGCGCGCTGGTGGAGGAGGAGCGGCGCGGCGGGCCCTGAAGGGCCCCGGGCCGGGCTGGTGATCCTGCTGGCGCAGCACGGCCTGCAGCCCTCGCAGGTCACGGCTGTCGTCCTGTTTGCTGCGGTGATGGTGGGCGGTACGGGCCTGGCCATCCGCCTCGTCGCCGTCCCGGCCGCCCCCTACAGATGGCTGGCCCGCACGGCCGCCGCGGTGAACTGGGTGAGCCGGCGACTGCGGCGCCCTCCCGCCGTCTCCCGGGAGAGGCTGGCCAGGTGGATCCGCGAGGTACAGGATGTGGTGGCCGCGGTGCGGGCCCGTCCGCGCCACGCCCTGCGCCCGGCCTTACATGGTTTTCTCCGTCACGCCCTCCGGGGTCGGGGTGACGGAAGGGGGCATGATCGTAACCTTCACCTCGCTGGGCGTTCCCCTGGAGACGGCGGTGGCCGGTGCGTTGCTGTTCCGCCTGGTCGCCTTCTGGTTGCCAATGGTGGCGGGGTTCATCTCCCTGCATGCCTACCCGGTCCGTGCGGGCGCGGGCCCGGTCTAGCGGCGGCCCAGGAGGTGCCGTCCGGATCCGCGAAAGGGTTCCCGGGCCGCCGGCGCGGTGGACGCCGGTTGCCTGCGAGTTCAGCGGAAGCGGAGTAGCGGCGATGACGTGGCTGCGCAGGCTGGGAGGGATGTTCCGCCGCGGCGGGGGCGAAGAGGGTGACGGCGGCGCCCTCGTCTTCTACGTCCGCTGCGATCACTGCGGGGAGATCATCCGCGTGCGCGCCGACCGGCGTTCCGAGCTCCTCCAGGAGTTCGACGATGGAGTCTCCGGCTACAGCCTGCACAAAGACATCCTGGGGACCCGCTGCAACCGGGTGCTGCGGATGCACGTGGGGTTCGACCTCCAGTACCGGGTGACCTCGCAGGAGGTTGAAGGCGGCCGCTTCGCCACGGCGGAGGAGTACCGGTCGGCGGCGGGCAGACCCGGTCAGTAGGGTCCAGATCGCAGGTTACCTTGCGGCTGGCGCGCCGGCGACTCAGGTGCCCCAGGTCAGGACGCAGGCGCCCCAGGTGAACCCGCCCCCGAACGCAACCAGGACCACATGGTCGCCTGCCTTCAGCCTCCCGTCGCGGCGGGCTTCCCACAGGGAGATGGGCACCGACGCCGCCGAGGTGTTGCCGTAGCGCTCGATGGTGCAGACGAATCGCTCCAGCGGCAGCCGCATCGCGTGGGCCACCGCCTCGATGATTCGCTGGTTGGCCTGATGGGGCACGATCCACTCCACGTCGTCGAGGGTCAGGTGCGCCCGGCGGACGGCGGCCTCGATGACCTCGGGAACGACCCGCACGGCGAGCTTGAACAGGAGCCGTCCGTCCATGCGCGGGTAGTGCAGCCGCTGCTCGATCACCTGGCGGCTGTAGGGCAGGCGGCTGCCACCCCCGGGGAGCTTGAGGATGTCGCCCGCCGATCCGTCCGCGCCCAGCACCGTGGACAGCACGCCTCCGCCGTGGCTGGATGGCCCCAGCACCGCCGCGCCGGCGCCGTCACCGACCAGCACACAGAGCGTGCGGTCGGTCCAGTCCACCAGCTTGCTCAGGACTTCCGCGCCCACGACCAGCACGTGACGGGCGACGCCGGCACCGATGAGCGCCGAGGCGCTGGCCAGGCCGTAGACGAAACCGGAGCAGGCGGCGAGCAGGTCGGTCGCCGCGGCCCGCTTCGCCCCCAACCGCTCCTGCAGGACGCACGCCGTGGCGGGGAAGATCATGTCCGGCGTGGTGGTGGCGCAGATGATGAGGTCCAGGTCCTCGGGGCGAACGCCCGCGTCCTCCAGGGCAGCCAGGGAGGCGGGGAGCGCCAGGTCCGAGGCCGCCTGGTCCGGTTCGGCGATGTGGCGCACCCGGATGCCGGTCCGTTCCACAATCCACGCGTCGGAGGTGTCGACCAGGCGGGCCACGTCGTCGTTGGTCATCTCCCGCTGCGGCACGTACATACCCAGGCCCAGGACCGCCGCGCGGATCACAGACCGCGGCCGGTCCGTCCCCGGGGTATCAGTCAGCGGTCGCAGCGACAAGACAGGCGCACCTGCGCTCCGAGGAGCGCCCTCTCCTCTCACGGTTCCCCGTCGGCAGTTCCATCCCTGCCGCACGCGCTCCCGCCTACGCCTCCGGGAGCACGAGCCCGTTGGCCCGGTCTCGCTCGCACAAGACGGGGTCACGCCCGGCGGGATCGCCGTATCCGCCCCCGCCGGGAGTCCTGATGATCAGGGTGTCGCCCTCGGAGAGGACGACCGTCTCCTTTCCGCGCAGGCGCTCCCACCGGCCGTCCCGCCTGCGTACCCAGTGGGACCCCATGCCGCCGGGCTCACCTCCGGCCAGACCCCAGGGCGGGATGCGCGTGCGCTCCGTAAGGACGGAGACCGTGGCCGAGGGCCCAAGCAGCGTCCAGGACCGTTCGATGCCGCACCCGCCCCGCCACTTGCCCCGCCCTCCTGTCCCGGGTCGCAGCTCGTACCGCTCGAAGCGCACGGGATAGTATTGCTCCATGGCCTCGATGGGGGTGTTCAAGGTGTTGGTCATGTTGCAGTGGACCCCGTCCACGCCGTCCCCTCCCGGCCGCCCCCCTGATCCTCCCCCGATGGTCTCGTAGTAGACCCAGGCCCGCCCCCGGACGGGGTCGTAGCCCCCGGCCATAACATTGTTCATGCTGCCGTTGCTGGCGGCGGGGATGCGGTCGGGGATGGCCTGAGCTACGGCCCGCAACAGGACGTCGGCGATGCGCTGGGATGTCTCCAGGTTCCCTCCCGCCACAGGGGCCGGCCGCCGCGGGTTCACCAGGGTGCCTTCCGGGGCGCTCACCGTGACAGTCCGCAGGACCCCTTCATTCATGGGGATGGATGGGTCGAGGATGCACTTGATGACGAAGTACACCGCAGACAGCGTGACCCCGAATACCGCATTAAGAGGCGTCGCCACCTGGGCATCCGTCCCGCTGAAGTCCACGTGCACCTTCCCCCGCTCCACCGCCACGGCCACGCGGATCCAGGCGGGCTCCTGGCGGTCCCCGGTGTCCTCCAGGCAGTCCTCTGCGCGGTAGATCCCGTCGGGGAGGCGCGACAGATCCCGGCGCGCCAGCCTCTCGCTGTGGGCGATGATGGCGTTCCAGCTCGCCTGGAGGACCTCGGTCCCGTACCGCTCCGCGAGCTCGAGGGTGCGGCGGACCCCCAGATTGTTGGCGGCGATCTGGGCGCGCAGGTCCCCCAGGGTGGCGTCGGGCAGGCGCACGTTGCCGCACAGGAACGCCAGGAGCTCCCGGGACAGCTCCCCGCGCCGCAGGAGCTTCACCGGTGGGATGACCACCCCTTCCTGGAAGAGCTCGGACGCATCGGCGGTGATGCTCCCGGGGGCCCGGCCCCCCACGTCCGTGTGGTGGGCCTTGTTGGCGCTGTAGGCGACGATCCTGCCATTCACGAAGACCGGGGTGAGGAGGGTGATATCGTTCAGGTGCGTCCCTGCCAGGTGCGGGTCGTTGAGCATGATCACGTCGCCCTCCTCCAGCTGGACGCCTTCCGCGTCCAGGTAGCGCAGGGTGTTCCTCACCCCCCAGGGGAGGGAGCCCAGGTGCACGGGGATGTGCTCCGCCTGGGCGATGAGCTCCCCCTCGGCGTCGAATAAGGCGCAGGAGTGGTCCATGCGCTCCTTGATGTTGGGGGAGTAGGCGCTGTTCCGCAGGGCGACGCCCATCTCCTCAGCCGCGAACGCCAGAGCGTTCCGGATGACCTCGACGGTAATCGGATCGGCCTTCAACCCTTCTTCCCACCGCCGGCTTTTCACTTCTCAATCACCGGCCCGTCGCAGGCGCAGGTTCGCCCCCTCATCTACCTTCACCATCCACCCCGGGGGGACCACGGTGGTGGCGTCGTACTGCTCGATGACCGCCGGCCCCTCAATGACATCCAGAGGGCGCAGGATGGGACGCCAGTACACCGTGGTCGGATTCCAACCAGTCCCGTCAAAGTAGACCGGGCGTTCTCCTGCCCGGGCTTCCCCGGGGGGATCGGAGGACGCACGGCCGCGGCCCACGGCGGGTCGGAGTGCCGGTTTCTCCATGATCCCCGTCGCCGTGAGCCTGAGGTTCACCACCTCCACGGGCTCCTCTTCCGCGGCATACCCGTAGACTTCCGCGTGCCGCCGGTGGAAGGTGCGAGCAGCAGCGCGGATCTCACCGGCATCCATGGGCGCAGAGGCAGGGACGGTGATCTCATAGGACTGGCCGAGGTAGCGAAGGTCAAGGTGACGCTGGAGGACGATCCGGCCTTCCGGGATCCCCTCGTTTTGGAGCTGCGCGGTGGCCAGTTGCTCCAGATCCCGGAAGGCCTCCTCCAGGAGGGCGGGGTCGGCCTGCGCCGCCGGGCGGATCACGCTGCGGACGTAATCGTGCTTGAAGTCGCTGACCACCAGCCCGAGGGCGGAGAACAGCCCCGGGGTCACCGGGACGACCACCTCCCGGATGCCCAGTTCCTCGGCCAGAAACGCGGCGTGCATGGGCCCCGCGCCACCGAAGGCCACCAGCACCATGCTCCGGGGATCGTAGCCGCGCTCCAGAGACACCAGGCGGAGAGCCCGGACCATCTGGGTATTGACGATCTGGAGCATCCCCGCGGCGGCCGCGACGGGATCCAGCCCCAGAGGGCGGGCGATCTTCTCCCGCAGGACCTCCTCGGCCCGGGCCGGCACAAGGGGCATTTCCCCGCCCAGCAGACCCTTCGGATCCATCCTCCCCAGGACCAGATTGGCATCGGTGACCGTGGGGTCTTCTCCTCCCCGGTCGTAGCAGGCCGGCCCCGGGTCGGCGCCGGCGCTCAGGGGCCCGCAGCGGAGCCCGCCTGCCGGATCCAGCCAGGCGATCGTCCCTCCTCCGGCGCTGACCTCGGCCAGATCGACGAAGGGGAAACGGACGGGGTATCCGCTCCCTTTGACGACCCGACCGCTGTGCACCCTCCCACCCACCTCGTACTCCGTCACCACCTGGGGCACGCCGCCGATGACGGCGCCCGCCTTCGCGGTGGTGCCCCCCATGTCGAAGCTCAGGATGGCGCTGGATCCCAGGAACCCCCCCAGATAGGCGGACGCCACGACCCCCGCTGCCGGGCCGGACTCGATGGTGGCGGCGGGCAGGACGGCCGCCTCGGAAACGGTGGCCAGCCCGCCGTTGGACTGCATGACGTAGACCGGGCAGGACATCCCTTCCTCCCGTAGCCTGTCCTCGAGGCGCCGCAGGTAGCGGGAGACGACGGGGACAAGCAGCGCGTTGATGACCGTGGTGCTCATCCGCTCGTACTCGCGGTACTCGGGGTTCACCTCGGAAGAGACGACCACGGGTATGTGGGGGAGGCGCTCCTGCAGGACGCGCTTGGCCGTCAGCTCGTGCGCGGGGTTGGCATAGGAGTGGAGGAAGCAGACGGCAACGGCCTCGGTTCCTTCCGCCCGCATCCTCTCCGCGATCCGGTACAGCTCGCCTTCGTCCAGAGGGAGGACCACCTCGCCCTTCGCGTCCATCCGCTCGCGCACGGTGAACCGGTGGCGGCGCTCAACGAGGGGCGCCGGGCGCTGGAAGAAGAGGTCGTAGAGGTCGGGCCGGCGCTGCCTGCCGATCTCCAGGACATCGCGAAACCCCTCTGTGGTCACCAGCGCACCCTTCGGGAGGCGCAGCCCCTTCTGCCCCAGCAGGAGGTTGGCGGCGATGGTGGAGGCGTGGATCAGGGCGGCGGGGGAAGTCACGCTCTCCCCGGCCCGGGCCGCGCCCTGCAGGAAGCGCCAGACAGCGTCCGTCACCCCCTCGGCCGGATCAAACGGTGTCGAAGGGACCTTGATCATGGACGTCTCGCCTGTGCGCTCGCGGAAGGCCACCAGGTCCGTGAAGGTTCCGCCGACGTCGACGCCGATCCTGATCATGGAAGGTTAGCTTTCGTGCAGGTGTACGGCTGACAGATTCGGCCTCAGGTGACCACCTCCTTTTGAACTACCGGGGAGATCCGGTTCCGCCTCTATTCGGAACTGCCATACGGGGCGGCCGCGGCAGGTTTTCTCGCCTCCTCCCGACGAACAGCACCCACGGAGTAAACGCGTCACCGCCGCGTTTTCGGTGCCCGGCACCCTTATGCCTGGCACTTGGCCATGAACCGGGGGCGCCGATGAAGTCACCCGCGCAGTGGCGGCAGGAGATTCGGGAGGGGCGGTGGGGGGGTCCCACGGCGGGGCTCGCCCCAGGCTACGCCCAGGCCAACCTGGTGGTCGTCCCCAGGGCCTTTGCCTACGGCTTTCTCCTCTTCTGTCAGCGGAACCCCAAGCCTTGCCCGGTGCTGGATGTGACCGAACCCGGAGACCCGGTGGCCCGCTATGCGGCTCCGGAGGCGGACCTCCGGACGGACCTGCCGAGGTACCGGGTCTACCGGGACGGGGAGCTGGCCGCGGAGGTGGAAGACATCCGCGACCTGTGGCGGGACGACCTGGTAGCCTTCCTGCTGGGCTGCTCCTTCACCTTCGAGGCGGCCCTGCTGCGCGCGGGGATCCCCGTTCGGCATCTGGAGTGCGGCTGCAACGTCCCTATGTACGTGACCAACGTCCCCTGCCGGCCTGCAGGTCCGTTTGCTGGCCCGCTCGTGGTGAGCATGCGACCGGTCCCCTCCCACCAGGTCGCACGTGTGTTCGAGGTGTGCTCCCGTTACCCGCGAGCTCACGGCGCGCCGGTGCACGTGGGCGACCCCGAAAGGTTGGGAATCCGCGACCTGGGCCGTCCGGACTTCGGCGACACCGTGCCGGTCCGCGAGGGGGAGGTGCCCGTGTTCTGGGCGTGCGGGGTCACCCCCCAGGCGGTGGCGGTAGCAGCCCGGCTTCCCTTGCTGATCGCCCACAGCCCGGGGCACATGTTCCTCACGGATCTGAGGGACGAGGACCTCGGTTTGGAGTGAGCGAACCCCCATCCTAGTCAAACTAGACCTTGCCGAGGGGGGATCGAGGATGGCAAGGATCACCCGCAGACAGTTCCTCGAGTGGTCGGGCGCCGCGCTCGCGTCCCTGGCGATGGGGGACCGGCTGGCGCCGTGGGCCTGGGGCCAGGAGCCGCCCGTGACGGTGGGCGCGGTGTACCCCCTAACGGGGGCGCTCGCCCGCATCGGCGTCGCCATCCGCAACGCGGTCGAGCTCGCGGTGGACATCGTCAACAACCCCTACCCCGACCTTAGCCTGCCGCTGGCCCGCACCGCGGGATTCCCGCGGATGGGAGGCCGCAAGCTCCGGGTGGTGTGGGGGGACACGCGGGGAGACCCAGCCACCGGCCGGGCGGAGGCGGAGCGGCTCATCGAGCAGGAGCGGGTGGTGGCGCTCATCGGCTCCTACCAGAGCGCAGTCACCGCCACCGCCAGCCTGGCGGCGGAGGCGCGCGGGATCCCGTTCCTGAACGCGGAGTCCTCCTCCCCGCGGCTGACGGAGCGGGGCTTCAAGTGGTTCTTCCGCACCGGTCCCCACGACATCACCTTCACCGGGATAATGTTCGACATGGTGGAGGATCTGAAGCGGCGTGGCCACCGCATCTCCCGGGTGGCGATCCTCGCGGAGGATACGGAGTTCGGGGCCACCGCGGCGGGCGTGGCCAAAGGGTTCGCGCAGTCCCGGGGCTACACCGTGGCCGCCATGGAGCTGTACACCTCGCCGCCCAGCAGCCTCACCGCGGAGCTGTTGCGCATCCGCGCCGCGAACCCGGACTTCGTGATCGGCGCCAACTACCTGGTGGACGCGGTCCTCATCACGCGGACCCTGAAGGAGATGCGCTGGTTCCCCCAGGGGTTCATGACCCACGCGGGATTCACCACGGTGCCCGACTACCTGAACGCCGTGGGCCGCGACGGCTACTACTTCCTGGCGCGGGCGCCGTGGGCGCTGGGGATCGGGCGGCGCAAGCCGGTGGTGGCCCGGGTGAACGAGCTGTACCGGCGCAAGCACGGGGCGGACATGGACGAGGTGGCCGCGCGGGCGTTCACGGGCATACTGACGCTGGCGGACGCCATCAACCGCGCGGGCTCCACGGCCCCCGCGGCCATCCAGAGGGCGCTGCGGGAGACCAACATCCCCGGAGCCCAGCTCATCATGCCGTGGCAGGGCGTGCAATTCGACGACAAGGGGCAGAACCGCCACGCCACAGGCGTAATGGTGCAGATCCTGGACGGGGAGTACAAGGTCGTCTGGCCCTTTGAGGTGGCGGAGGCGGAGCTGGTGTGGCCGGCCCCGCCGTGGGACCGGCGGTAGCCGGGTGCCCGACCACCGCGGGTAGGGGCCGCACGGGCCGGCGCGAGCGTTCCCACCGTGGAGCTGGTGTGGCAGGCCGCGGTGAGCGGCGTGGTGCTGGGGCTGGTCTACGCCCTGGTAGCCCTGGGATTGTCCCTGATCTGGGGCGTGATGGACGTGGTCAACCTGGCCCACGCGGAGTACCTCATGCTGGCCATGTACGCCACCTACTGGCTGTGGGCGCTGGGGCGGGTGGAACCCCTGGCGGCGGTGCCCGTGGTGGTGCCCGTGTTCTTCGCCTTCGGCTGGGTCACCTACAAGGCGCTCGTGCGGCGCCTCGTGCGCGCACAGCTGGCGGCGCAGATCTTCGCCACCTTTGGACTCCTGTTCGTGCTGCGCTACGGGGCGTTCGCGGCCTTCGGCCCCAACGTCTACGGTGTGTGGAGGCCCGGGGAGGGTACGGTGGCGGTTCTGGGCGTGCCGGTGGCCACCTCCAAGGTGTTGGCCGCGTCGGTGTCGCTGGCCGCGTTCGCCGTGCTGGCGGCGTTCCTGCGGTACACGAAGACCGGCAAGGCGCTGCAGGCTGCGGCGCAGAGCCGGGAGGTGGCCCTCTCCCTGGGGATCCCGGTGGACCGTATGTACGCGTTGAGCTGGGGGATCGGGATCGCCAGCGTAGCGCTGGCGGGTGCGCTCCTGATCCCCTTCTACCAGGTGTCGCCCACCATCGGCGACGCGTTCCTGCTGCTGGCCTTCGCCAGCGTGGTCCTGGGCGGCTTCGGGCGCGTGGACGGCGCCCTGGTGGGGGGTTTGTGCATCGGCCTCCTGGAGAACCTGCTGGGCACCCTGGTGTCGCCCACCTTCAAGTTCCTGTTCGTGTTCGCCGCTTTCGTGGCCATGCTGCTTGTCCGCCCCCAGGGGCTGCTGGGAGCTGGCGGCCGATGAGCCGGGCTGTGCTGGTGGCTTGGCTGGGGCTTGGGGCCCTGGTGTCCGTCCCCCTGTGGGTCCGGGACAGCTTCTTCCTGAACGCCATGGTGCACGTCTTCCTGTTCGGGGCCGCAGCACAGGCGTGGAACCTGGTAGGCGGGTACGCTGGCCAGATCTCCTTCGGGCACGCGGCCTTCTTCGGAATCGGCGCCTACAGCGTGGCGTGGCTCCTCAGCCGCCACGCGGTGGTGCCATGGCTGGGCCTGTGGGTGGGGGCGGCGGTGGCCGGTCTGGTGTCGCTGGCGGTGGGTTATCCCACTTTCGTCCTGCGCCGTCACTTTTTCGCGCTGGCAACCCTCGCGCTGGCGGAGATCGCCCGCATCTCGTTCCTGAACTGGGAGGCGGTGGGGGCGGCCATTGGCCTGTACCTGCCCCTGCAGTACCGGAACCGCTTTGAGTACCTCATGTGGGACAGCAAGCCGCCGTACTACTGGACGGCGCTTGCGGTCCTGGCCCTGGCCACGGCGGTGACGTGGGTTGTGGACCGGCACCGCGCCGGCCGATACCTGCGGGCGGTGGAGCAGGATGAGGACGCGGCCGAGATGCTGGGCGTCCCCACCCGGCGCTACAAGCTCTTTGCGATGGGGCTCAGCGCCGCCCTTACGGCCGTCTGCGGCGGCGTGTACGCCCTGTACGTACTGTACATCGATCCGTACAACGTGATGGCCAGCCGCATCTCGCTGCTGGTGGTGGTCATCGCCCTGATCGGCGGCCGGGGCACGGTCTGGGGCCCGCTGCTGGGAGCGCCCTTCATCGTCCTGCTGAACGAGTACACTCGGGCGTGGCTGGGCGGGGCCGGGGCGGGGGCGGACTTCATCCTGTTCGGGGTGCTGGTCGTGCTGCTCTCCCTGTACCAGCCGCGGGGGCTGGTGGGACTGCTGGCCCGGCCGCCCGGGAGGCCGCAGGTGGCGGTGGCGGGCGCGGGAGCGGACGCACCGGAGCCCCCACGCCAGGACCCGCGCGACCAAACCGTGCTGCGGGTGGTCGGGGTGGAAAAGTCCTTCGGCGGTGTGCACGCGGTCCGCGGGGTGGATCTGGAGGTCGCGCTAGGTGAGATCCTCGGCCTGGTAGGCCCGAACGGGGCCGGCAAGTCCACCCTGTTCGACTGCCTCACGGGCTTTGTGCGCCCCGACGCGGGCGAGGCCGTGGTGGATGGCGTGCGGGTGCTGGGACTTCCTCCCCACCGGGTGGCCTGGGCCGGCCTGGGCCGGACCTTTCAGACCATGCGGATCTTCCCCGAGCTGTCCGTGTGGGACAACCTCCTGTGCGGGGTCGAGCACCGCGGGGAGCCCCTGTGGGATGCCGCCGTGCGGGAGGCGCCGGCGGAGGTTCGGCAGGAGGCCCGCGGGCTGTTGGAGACCTTCGGGCTGTGGGACCAGCGCGGCCAGCCCGCGGGGGAGCTGTCGTACGGCCAGCAGAAGCTGCTGTCCCTGGCCATGGTCGTGTTGCGGCGCCCCCGCGTGGTGCTGCTGGACGAGCCCGCGGCCGGGGTAAACCCGGTCCTGGTGGAGGAGATTGGCCGGCAGGTGCGCGGTCTCAACGCCTCGGGGCTCACCTTCGTGGTGATCGAGCACAACATGGAATTCGTGATGCGGCTTTGCCACCGGGTCGCGTTCATGGCCGAGGGGCAGGTGGTGACCGTGGGCCCGCCGGAGGTGGTCCAGCGAGACCCGCGGGTGCTGGAGCTGTACTACGGGCGATGAGCACACTGCTGGAGGCCCGGGCTCTGCACGCGGGGTACGACCGCCGGGAAGTACTCCGCGGGGTGGACCTGTACGTGCGGCCCGCGGAGATCGTGGTCATGATCGGGCCCAACGGCGCTGGCAAGTCCACGCTGTTGCGGACGGTGTTCGGGTTCCTGAAACCGCACCGGGGGGAGGTTTGGTTGGACGGGAAGCCTATCGGCGGGCTTACACCGCCCGAGGTCCTGCGTCGAGGCGTGTGCTACGTGATGCAGGGGTACAGCGTGCTTCCGAACCTGAGCGTGTACGACAACCTGCTTTTGGGCGCCTACGTGCGCCGGGACCGGCGGGTGCGGGAGGACCTGGAGCGCATCCTCGACCGCTTTCCCATCCTCCGGGAACGGCAGCGCCAGCCAGCGCGGGTGTTGAGCGGTGGGGAACGCCGCATGCTGGAGCTGGCGCGCGTGTTGCTCCTCTCCCCTCGGCTGGTGCTCCTGGACGAGCCCACTTTGGGGCTTGCGCCCGCGGTGGTGGACGAGGTGTACGCCATGGTCCACGACCTGCGGGCGCAAGGGATTGCCTTTTTCGTGGTGGAGCAGAACGCCCGCACCGCACTGCGGAACGCAGACCGAGCGTACGTGCTGGAGCAGGGCCGGATCCGCTTCGAAGGCCGCGGGGAGGAGATCCTGCACCACCCAGAGGTCCAGCGGGCGTACCTGGGCGGCCCGGTCAGCTCTCCAGGGGGGTCAGGCGCGCCACCCCCTCCACCTCCTGGTTAGCTCCCAGTCCCTTCAGCAGCGCCAGCGGGCTGCGCACCGTTGTGCCGGCAGGAACAGTCCGCCCTTAGTGCGAACGCTAACATGATTCCGTGAGGAGAACGACGTTCCGCGTAGGGAAACAAAGGGCGCGGCCCCGCCAGGGCACCGTCTCTCCTCTGCAGGCGGTGGACCGGGCGCTGCGGCTGCTCGACCTGTTGGCCAACGGGTTGCCCCGCGTGGGGGTGAGCGAGCTGGCCCGGACGACGGGGTGGAGCAAGGCGGTGGTCTTCCGCCTCCTGAGGACCCTGGAGCTTCACGGCTACGTGGCGCAGGACGACACGCGCCGCTACCGGCTGGGGACCAAGCCGCTGGAGCTGGCCGGCGCGGTCCTGCGGCGCTCGGAGCTGCACCAGGTGGCCCACCCCGCCCTGCTGGCTCTGGCCGAACGGACGGGGGAATCCGTGGTCCTCACCGCGCCCACCCCCCGCGGGGCCATCTGCCTGGACACCGTGGACAGCCCCCAGCAGCTGCGGGCGAGCTTCCGGATCGGGCGGGTCATCCCCTGGCACGCCGGCGCGGCCGGGAAGCTGCACCTGGCCTACCTCCCGGCGCAGCAGGCCGACGGGATCCTGGCGCAGCCGCTGCGCCGCTTCACCGAGCGGACGATCACCGACCCCGGGCGGCTCCGGGAAGACCTGGCCCGCATCCGGGGGCAGGGCTACGCCTTCACCGTTGGCGAGCTGGACCCGGGGGTGGCCGCCATCTCCGTCCCCGTCCTGGACTCGCGGGGGGAGATGGTGGCGGCGGTCAGCCTGGGGGGTCCTGCGTCGCGGTTCACGGAAGACCGGCTGCCCGTCCTCCTCCGGGAGGTGCAGCGGGCGGCCGAGGCCATCTCTGTCCGGCTCCTGGGCGGTAGCTCCGGCAGCGGAGTTGCCGGCCGACAATTCCGTGGGATGTCCCAGAGAAGGGAGGGAGGAGAGTGAAGCGCTTTGCAGGCGTGGTATTGGTGCTGGCGGCACTGCTGCTTCTGCCGGGGCGGGGGGTCTCCCAGGCCCCTGCCACCTTCAACTACATAGAGCAGCAGATCATCACCGCCAGCGATCCTGCTGCCGCCGTGGACGAGAGCAGCCTGATCGCGGCCATCAACCTCTACGACCCCCTGCTCTATCCCAACGTGGAGAAGGGGTCGATGGAGCCCCGGCCGCACGTGGCGGAGTCCTGGACCATCTCGCCCGACGGCAAGGTGTACACCTTCAAGATCCGCCGCGGCATCAGGTTCCACAGCGGCCGCGAGCTCACCGCCGAGGACGTGGTCTTCTCCATGGACCGCGCCCTGCGCCTGAAGAAGGGCTTCTCCTGGGTATGGACGCCGGTCCTGGAGCCCGGGCGGGTGCGGGCCGTGGATCCCTACACCGTGCGGTTCCAGCTCAAGGACGCGTACGCGCCGTTCCTGGGGTCCCTGCTGCTCTTCTTCATCCTGGACAAGGACCTGGTGATGCGTAACATCCGCCCGGGGCCCTACGGGGAGTTCGGCGACTACGGTGCGGCCTTTCTGGAGCGGGCCGATGCGGGCTCGGGTCCCTACAGGATGGAGCGCTTCGACCGGGCCACGGAGATGGTCATGACCCGCTTCGACGGGTACTGGCGGGGGTGGAAGCCCAACCAGATCAGCCGCGTCTCCTTCAAGACGGTGACGGAGGAGGCGACGGTGAAGACCCTGCTGCTGTCGGGCCAGGCGGACATGGTGAACCAGTGGCTGACGGTGCAGGGCTTCCGCGAGCTGCGGCAGGCACCGGGGATCGTGGTCAAGGAGGATCCCTCCGTCCAGCTCTTCCACCTGCCGATGAACACCAAGAAGCCGCCGATGGACAACCTAAAGGTGCGGCAGGCCATTGTCTCCGCCTTCGACTACGACACGGCCATCCAGCAGATCTTCGAGGGGGCGACGAAGGCCCGCGGGCCGGTGCCCGTGCGTGTTCCGGGGTGGAACCCCAAGCTGCCGGTGATGGCCCGCAACACGGCCCGGGCGCGTCAGCTGCTGGCCGAATCGGGGGTCCCGGCCGGCGCCCTTTCCATTGAATACGCCTATGTGGTCACCCTGCCCCTGGAGCGGCAGATCGGGTTGCTGCTGAAGAGCAACCTGGAACCCCTGGGCTTCAAGGTGGAGATCCGCGGCGAGCCCTGGGCGCGCATCGTGGAGCTGGCCACCCGGGCGGAGACCACCCCGCACATCACGGCCATCTTCGACACCCTGAAGTACCCGCACGTGGACAGCCACACCTACGGAATGTACCACCCCTCTTGCTGGGGAACGTTCCGCTGCATGAGCTTCTACGAGAACCCGAAGGTGACGCAGGTCCTGGAAGCGGCGCGCCGGGCCACCAAGCCGGAAGAGCAGATGCGCCTCTACCAGGAGGCGCAGGCCATGATTGTGGCGGATGCCCCCAGCATCTACGTGGCCAACCCGCTGCACCGCATCGCCTTCCGGGACTACGTCAAGGGCTACCGCTACGTGGGGCTTCTGGGATTTGACGTCGCCTTCTACGACTTCACCATCGCCAGGTGAGGAGGAGCAGGGCGCGGCGTTAGAGGACGCGGAGGGGCCGGGGCAAGCCCCCGGCCCCTCGGCGGAACGACCATGAGCTTCGGTACCTACCTGCTGCGGCGCCTGCTGCACATCATCCCCGCGCTGGTGGGGCTGTCCATCCTCATCTTCCTCCTCTCCCGGGTCGTCCCGGGAGATCCCGCCAGGCTGGCCCTCGGTCCCGACGCCACCGCGGAGCAGGTGGAGCAGCTGCGGCGGGAGATGGGGCTCGACCGGCCGCTGGTGGAGCAGTATGTGCGCTACGTGGGCGGGCTCTTTCGGGGGGACTTCGGCTTCTCCCTGCGCACCCGGCGCAACGTGGCCCAGGACATCCGGGAGTTCCTTCCCGCCACCGTGGAGCTGACCACGGTGGCCATGGTAATCGCCGTGGGCGTGGGGATGCCCCTGGGGGTGCTGGCCGCCGTGCACAAGGACCGCACCGCAGACCACGTCAGCCGCCTGCTGGCCCTGGGCGGGGTGGCGCTGCCGCGGTTCTGGGTGGCCATCCTCCTGCAGCTGCTCTTCGCCTACTACCTGGGCATCCTCCCCACCATCGGCCGCGGTCCGGCGCCGCCGGTGCGCATCACCGGCCTGTACCTGGTGGACAGCCTGCTGGTCCTGAACGTCCCCGCCTTCCTGGTGGCGCTGAAGCACATCATCCTGCCGGCGGTGGCGCTCTCGCTGGGGTCGCTGGCGCAAATCGCCCGTCTGGTTCGGGCCAACATGATCGAGGAGATGCGCCGGGACTACGCCCTGGCCGCCCGCTCCTACGGGCTGCCGGAGCGCGTGATCATCTTCAAGTACGTCCTGAAGAACGCCTTCTCCTCTGCGCTGACGGTGATCGGGCTGTCCTACGGGTTCCTGCTGGGCAACGCCTTCCTGGTGGAGACGGTCTTCGCCTGGCCGGGGCTGGCCTTCTACGGGGTCGACTCCCTGCTCTTCAAGGACCTCAACGCCGTGGTCGGGGTGACCATCGTGGTGGGGGTGGCCTTCGCCGTGGTCAACCTCCTGGTGGACATCGCCTACGGGTACCTCGACCCCCGTATCCGCTACGAGGGCTGAGGCCGTGGCCGGGGTGGCGGTGGCGGGCGGAGAGCTGCGGGCGACGCGCCGCGAGGAGTGGCGGCGCGCCTGGCACCGCTTCCGCAGCTCCACCCTCTCTCTGGTGGGGCTGGGGATCATCCTATCCGTGATCCTGGCCGCCGCCCTGGCGCCGATCGTCGCCCCGCACCCCGAGCACGCCGGGGCCTTCGTCGACTTCGCCAACACCTTCCGCCCGCCCAGCCGGGCCTACCCGTTCGGCACCGACGACGTGGGGCGCGACATCCTCTCCCGCGTCATCTTCGGTGCGCGCCTCTCCATGTCGGTGGGCGTCATCGTGCTGGCCATCGCTGTGGCCATCGGCGTGCCGCTGGGCCTGATCGCCGGCTACTGGACGGGGTGGTGGAGCAGCCTGATCATGCGGGTGACCGACGTCTTCCTGGCCATCCCCTCCATCGTCCTGGCCCTGGCGGTGGCGGCCGTGCTCAAGCCCACCCTGCTGAACGCCATGATCGCCATCGCCTTCACCTGGTGGCCCTGGTACACCCGGCTGGTCTACGGCGAGGTGCTCTCGGCCAAGCAGGAGGTGTACGTGGAGGCGAGCCGCTCCATGGGGGCGGGCCCCTGGCGGGTGGCTTTCCATGAGATCCTGCCCAACGTCTGGTCTCCAGTCATCGTCAAGCTGACCCTGGACATGGGGTTCGTCATCCTGGTGGAGACCGGCCTCAGCTTCCTCGGCCTGGGCGCCCAACCGCCCACACCCGCCTGGGGCACCATGATCGCCGAGGGCCGCATCTACATGCCCGGGCACTGGTGGATGGCCACCTTCCCCGGGCTGGCCATCTTTGTGGCCGTCCTGGGGTTCAACCTCCTGGGGGACGGCCTGCGGGACGTCTTCGACGTGCAGATCGAGCAGTGGCGCGGCGGAGCGTGAGGCCCGGTGGAACCGCTCCTTGAGGTCCACGACCTGGTCATAGACTTCCACCTCTTCGAGGGCCGCGCCCGGGTGATCAACGGGGTGGACCTCGTCATCGGCCGGGGCGAGAGCGTGGCCCTGGTGGGCGAGACGGGCTGCGGCAAGTCCATCACCGCCCGGGCGCTCCTGGGTCTGCTCCCGCCGAACGCCCGGGTGAGCGCGGGCCGCATCATCTTCGCCGGGCGTCCCATCCTGGGCCTGCCGGAGGAGGAGCTGCGGCAGATCCGGGGGCGGCGCATGGCCATGATCTTCCAGGATCCTTCCACGGCGTTGAACCCGGTCTTCACGGTGGGCGAGCAGCTGCTGGACGTCCTCCGCTACCGGGACGGAGCCGCCCCCGCGCGGCAGATGCGCGCTGCGGCACGCGCCCGCTGCCTGGAGATGCTGCGGCTGGTGCGCATACCCGACCCCGAGGGCACCCTGCTGCGCTACCCCTCGGAGCTATCGGGAGGCATGCGGCAGAGGGTGCTCATCGCCCTGGCGCTGATCCAGGAGCCGGAGCTGGTCATCGCCGACGAGCCGGGGACGGCGCTGGACGTCTCCATCCAGGACCAGATCCTGCAGGAGCTGCGGGAGCTGGTGCGCACCCGCGGGGTCTCCATGCTCTACATCACCCACAACCTGGGCGTGGCCCGCATGGTCTCCGACCGCATCTACGTCATGTACGCCGGGGAGATCGTCGAAGCCGCCCCCACCCGCGAGCTCTTCGCCCGGCAGTTCCACCCCTACGCCCAGGGGCTGCTGGCGGCGATTCCCCGGCTGACGGGATCCATCGGCGAAGGCATCGAGGGACGGATACCCGACTACGTCGCCCCGCCCCCGGCCTGTCGCTTCGAGCCCCGGTGCCCCTTCCGCATGCCGGTCTGCCGCGAGATCCGGCCGCGCCTGGTCCAGGTGCCACCGGGGCGGTGGGTCGCGTGTCACCTGCACCCGGAGTCCACGGCGTGAGGGACGCCGTCCTGCTGCAGGCGGAGGGGGTGAGCAAGGTCTTCCCCCTGACCGTGGGCCTGCTGCGCCGCCGCGTGGGGGAGGTGCGCGCCGTGGACGGGGTTTCCCTGGCCATCCGCGCCGGGGAGACACTGGCCCTGGTGGGGGAGTCGGGCTCGGGTAAAACCACGCTGGGCAAGGTGCTCATCCGGCTGCTGCCCCCCACCACGGGCGTGATCCGCTTCGCCGGGATGGACATCACCCGCCTGCCCGAGGGGGCCCTGCGGCCGGTGCGCCGGCAGATGCAGATCGTCTTTCAGGACCCGGCCTCCTCCCTGAACCCGCGGCGACGGGTGAAGGACATCGTGGCCGCACCGCTGGAGGTGCACGGCATCGGCACCCCTCGCTCCCGGATGCGCCGCGTGGCTCAGCTGCTGGAGCGGGTGGAGCTGCCGCCCGGGGAGTTCATGTTCCGCTACCCCCATGCGCTCTCCGGCGGGCAGCGGCAGCGGGTGGCCATCGCCCGCGCCCTGGCCCTGGAGCCGAAGTTCCTGGTGCTGGACGAGCCTACCTCCGCCCTGGACGTCTCCGTGCAGGCCAAGATCGTGGGGCTGCTGCGTCGGCTGCAGCGCGACCTCTCCCTCACCTACCTCTTCATCTCTCACGACCTGAGCCTGGTGCGCAATGTGGCCGACGTCATAGCCGTGATGTACCTGGGAAGGGTGGTGGAGATGGCGCCCACCGCGGAGCTGTTCCGCGCCCCCAGCCATCCCTACACGCGGGCGCTCCTCTCCACCATCCCGGTGGTGGATGATGCCGAGCTGGCCCTGGTCCCGGAGCGGATCACCCTGAGCGGGGAGATCCCCAGCGCGGCCCGCGTCCCCCCGGGGTGCGCCTTTCACCCGCGCTGCTACGCGCGGGTCGACGGGTGCGACCGCATCCTCCCCCGGCTGGTGGAGACGGCGCCGGGCCATCAGGTGCGCTGCATCCTCTACGATCCCGCCTGCGGCGCGCCCGGGCTGCCCCAGGCGGTGGCCGCCATCGCGGAAAGGAGGAGTGACGGACCGCCATGAGCTGGATCGACCGGGAGGCGATTCTCCCGGGTACCCTCGAGATGTTCCGGGTGAACCTGGGCGTGCGGCCGGGGGAGCGCATCCTGGTGCTTGCGGATGTACCCACGGCGGCGCAGTGGGAGCAGTTCGCCCCCGGCGACCTGGAGGTAATGCTCCGCCGCGCCCTCCTCGCCCGCATGGTCGCCGACCTGGCGCGGGAGCACCTCCCGCAGTGCGCGGTGACGTTTGCCACCTACCCCTCCACCGGGCGCAACGCGGTGGAGCCTCCCGCGGAGACCGCACGGCAGATGCTGGAGGCCGACGTGCTGCTGCTCATCACATCCTTCTCCCTCAGCCACACCGACGCCCGGGAGGAGGCCTGCCGCCGGGGGGCCCGGGTGGCCAGCATGCCCCGGTTCCTCCCGGAGATGCTCTACCCCGGCGGTCCCATGGCCGCCGACTACACGGCCATCGCCGCGTCCACGGCGAAGCTGGCGAACCTCATTACGGCGGCGAGGCAGGTGCGCATCACCACGCCGGCGGGTACTGCCATCACCTTCAGCGTGGAGGGGCGGGACGGGCGCGCGGACCACGGTCTGTACACGCAGCCGGGCCAGTGGGGGAACCTGCCGGCGGGGGAGGCCTACTGCGCGCTGCGGGAGGAGACCGCCGAGGGCACCATCGCCGTGGAGCCGGGGTGGCACGCCGCGCTGACCGAGCCAATGGTCCTGAGCTTCCGCGCCGGGGAGCTGACAGGGGTCGACGGCGGAGGGGCGGTGGGGGCGGAGATCGCCGCGATCGCCGACCTGGACCGCCGCGCCCCGCAGACGCGGCCGCGGCGCCTGCTGGGCGAGCTGGGGATCGGCACCAACCCCAACGCCCGCCGCACGGACATCACGGTGGAGGCGGAGAAGATCAAGGGGACGGTGCACCTGGCCATCGGCGACAACAGCCACATGGGCGGCGTGATCGTCGCCGATTACCACCAGGACTTCGTCCTGCCCCGTCCCGACGTCTGGTTCGACGGGGTGCCGGTGCTCGCCGCCGGCCGCTGGGTCCACCCGGCGGTGGCAGAGCTGTAGGCGCGGCCCGCCGGAACGGCCTTGCACAGCCGGGCCGCATCCTGAAAGGAGGAGCGTGCATGGAGTTCGTCCTGGGCACGGAATCCCTGAGAGACTACCTTTCCTTCGAGGTGGCGGCGGCAGCCCAGAAGCTGGTGCGCGACGTGATGCTGGCCAGGCCGGGGGAGCACGTGGCCATCACCGCGGACACCAGCAGCGACGGGCGCGTGGTGGAGGCGACGGCGAAGGCGGCCTATGCCGCAGGGACCCATCCGGTGGTGCTCTGGTACCAGACCACGCTGGGCAGCGGGGTGGAGCCCCCGCGTCCCGTAGCCGCCGCCATCGCCGACTGCGACATCTGGATCGAGTACGCCGTGGGCTACACCCTTTACTCGGACGCCTTTCGCCGGGCCATGGAGAGGGGGGCGCGCTACATCTGCCTCTCCGGGATGGACGCGGAGATGATGGTGCGCACCATCGGCCGGGTGGACTACCACAAGCTGGTGGCCATGGGAGAGCGGCTGCGCGCCCTGATGGCGGCGGCCCGCAGGGTGCACGTGACCACTCCGGCGGGCACGGACCTCGAGGCGGACAACGGCGGGCGCTTCGTCCGCCACTCCGGCAAGCTGGCCGAGGTGCCGGGCGAGCCCATCATGCTGGGGGGGCAGATCTCCTGGAGCCCCCTGGAGGAGAGCATCAACGGCCGCCTCGTCTTCGACGCCTGCATCTGGCCTCCCGCCGAGGTGGGCCTGCTGCGCTCCCCGGTGGCGGTGACGGTTGAGGCGGGGGTGATCAAGCGCATCGAGGGCGGGAACGAGGCCCGCATCTACGAGCGGTGGCTGGCCGCCTTCGGCGACCCGAACATGTACCGCGTGGCCCACTTCTCGCTGGGGTTCAACCCAGGGGTGACACGGCCGACGGGCCGCATCGTCGAGGACGAGCGGCTCTTCGGCTGCTTCAACGTGGGCATAGGCACCCAGGGACCGCAGCTGCGGGCGGTGGGGTGGAAGGCGGCCGCCCACACCGACGGCGTCGCCCTCAACCCCACCATTCACCTGGACGGCGAGCCGCTGGAGGTGGAAGGGCGCTACGTCCACCCGGAGATCGTGGCCGCCTGCCGGGACATGGGCGTCCCGGGCTACTAGTGGCCGCGGTCCTCCACGTCATCCCGGTGCGGGCGCGACCCGGCCGCGTGGATCGGGAGCGGGCTCGCCTGGCCGCTCTAGCCCCGGGCGTCGACGTGCACGTAATCGACCTGCCCCGGGGCCCGCAGGACCTGGAGTACTTCGCGGACGACCACGCGGCCGTGGGGCAGATGCTGGAAGTCCTGCCCGCCTACGTGACGGCGCACAGCATCGGCGCGGTCAGCATCGGCTGCTTCTACGACCCGGGGCTGTGGGAGCTGCGCGAGGCGCTGGAGGTGCCGGTGGTGGGCATCGGCGAGGCCGGGCTGCTGCTGGCGGGGACGGTGGCCTGGCGGCTGGCCGTGCTGGTGGGAGGCCGGAAGTGGGTCCCGAAGATGCAGGCCAACGCCCACGCCCTGGGCATGGGCCACCGCATCTGCGCCTGGCGTTCCATCGACCGCTCCGTCCAGGCGATGCAGGACGACCCCGAGGAGACCTACCAGGCTGTGAGGCGGGCTGCGCTATCCGCCCGGGATGAGGATCACGCCGAGGCGGTGGTCCTCGGCTGCGGGGCATTGAGCGGCATGGCGGAACGCCTGCAGGAGGAGGTGGGCATCCCCGCAGTGGACCCGGTCTCCGCCGGAGTGCTCCTGGCCTGCGCGCTTTCCTCCCTGGGGGTGCGGACGAGCAAGGTGGGGGGATACCGCCCCAAGGGATTCGTGGAATACCGGCCCAAGGGATGAGGCTTGGAGTCGACGACATCGAGCCGCTGGTGATCGGCGGCGCCCTCTTGGGCGGCGGCGGCGGGGGCGACCCGGAGAAGGGGCGTCGCTTCGCGCAGGCCGCGCTGTCCCTGGGTGTACCCGAGCTCATCCCGCTGGAGGCGCTGCCGCCGGATGCCACGGTGGTCACGGTGGCGCTGGTGGGTGCGCCCGCAGCGGAGGAGCAGCATGTGGAGCCGGAGGATCTGGTCCGCAGCCTCCGTCTTCTCCAGGAGACCTTCGGGGTGCGCGTCGACGCCATCAACGGCAACGAGAATGGCGGGTTCGCCTCCGTCAACGGGTGGGTGCAGTCGGCGCTCCTGGGCATCCCCGTCGTGGACGCCCCCTGCAACGGACGGGCCCATCCCACCGCCCTGATGGGTGCCATGGGGCTGCACCGCGTCCCCGGCTACCTTTCGAGGCAGGCCGCCGTGGGCGGGGCGGGCCGGCGCCGCCTGGAGATGGCGGTGTCGGGCTCGGTGGAAATTGCCTCGGCGATGGTGCGGCAGGCATCGGTCCAGGCCGGCGGGGTTGTGGCGGTGGCGCGGAATCCGGTGAGTGCGGCCTATCTGGCCGCGCACGGGGCGCCCGGTGCGCTGGCCATGGCCCGCCGGGTGGGGGAGGCGATGCTGGCGGCGATGCCTTCGGGAGGAGAAGCCGTCTGGTCGGCGGCGGCCGACGTTCTGGGCGGCCGGGTGGTCGATGTGGGTACAGTGGCGCAGGTGCGCATGGAGACCAGCGGCGGGTTTGACCGGGGAACGGTCACCGTCCGCGGCGCCCGCGCCTGGGAGATCACGGTTTGGAATGAGTACATGACGCTGGAAGGCGACGGCGACCGGGAAGCCACCTTCCCCGACCTGATCGCCACGCTGGACGAGCGGGGGATGCCCCGCACCTCCGCAGAACTGCGCCAGGGGATGACGGTGGCCGTCCTGGCGGCGCCGCAGGAGCGGCTGCTGCTGGGGGAAGGAGTGCGGGATCCGGAGCTGCTGGATGCGGCGGGGGCGGCGGTGGGGAAGGACCTGCGCCGGCGGACTGCGGGGTGATGGCGATGTGGAAGCAGGCCATTGAGGCGTACGAGCTGCTGGACGCGGCCACCGTCACCGGGGAGACCGTGGCCGCGGCGCTGCGGATGCGTGGGCTGGACGTGCGGGTGCAGCACGTGGAGGGCGAGCGCGGCGCCACGGACGTCCTTCGCGTCTTCGTTCCGGGAGTCCAGGGGCGCTCCGAGGGAGGTGCCGCCCCCACACTGGGGATCGTCGGCCAGCTGGGCGGAATCGGGGCCCGCCCGGCGCGTCTGGGCCTGGTGTCCGACGCCGACGGGGCCATCACCGCCGTGGCCGTGGCCATGAAGCTGGGTGACGTGCGGCAGGCGGGAGACATCCTGCCGGGGGACGTGATCGTGACCACCCACATCTGCCCGGCGGCGCCCACCCGCCCGCACCACCCGGTGCCCTTCATGGACAGCCCCGTGGGCATCGACACGCTGGTCCGCCTCTCCGTCGACCCGGCCATGGAGGCGATCCTCTCCATCGACACCACGCGGGGGAATCGGATCCTCAACGTGCGGGGCATCGCCATCTCCCCCACCGTCAAGGAGGGCTACATCCTCCGGGTCAGTGAGGACCTGCTGGACATCCTGCAGGCGGTCAGCGGGCGCCTGCCGGTGGTCCTGCCGGTGACCACCCAGGACCTCACCCCTTACGGCAACGGCGTCTTCCACCTGAACAGCATCCTGCAGCCGGCCACGGTCACCCCGGCCCCGGTGGTCGGGGTGGCCCTGACCTCCGAGGTCCCGGTCCCCGGCCCGGCCACGGGAGCGAGCCAGGTGGCGGACATCGAGCAGGCGGCGCGGTTCTGCGTGGAGGTGGCCAAGGCCTTCGGCGCGGGACGCTGTCACTTCTACGATCCGGACGAGTTCGGCCGGCTGGTGGCGCTGTACGGGTCGATGCGACACCTGCAGGCTCCCCAGCCGTGGCCGGTGCCGGGCGGGCAGCCGTGAGCCGGCTGGGCGTCCTCACCATAGGCCAGTCTCCCCGCGCGGACGTGGTCCCGCTGCTGGTGGAATCGCTGGGAGGGGAGATCGCCGAGGGCGGAGCGCTGGACGGGCTGGCCGAGGCCGAGATCGCCTCGCTGGCGCCGGCTCCCGGGGAGTACGTGTTGGCCACGCGGCTGCGCGACGGACGCCAGGTGACCGTCAGCCGGGAGCGCATCCTGCCCTACGTCCAGAACGCGCTGGACCGGCTGGCGCCTCAGGTGGACGTCGTCCTCCTCCTGTGCACGGGGGAGTTCCCGCCGCTGCGCTGCGACCAGCTGCTCATCGAGCCGAGCCGGCTCCTGTACCACGTGGTTGCGGGTGTCGCCGCCGGCCGCCTGCTGGGAGTGCTCGTGCCCCTGCCCGAGCAGGCGGATGAGGCACGGCGGCGCTGGCAGGCTGCCGGCCGCGTGGCCGCCGTGGCCGCGGTGTCGCCCTACGGCGACGGGGATTTCTCCCAAGCGGCGGCGCTGCTGCGGGAGGCGGGAACGGAGCTCGTCGTCATGGACTGCATGGGGTACACGCGGGAGCACAAGCGCCGTGTGGTCACTGCGGCCGCCAGGCCTGCGATCCTGGCCGGGACGGCGGTGGCCGCGGTGCTTCGGGAGCTCCTGACCTGAGGGCGCGCCACACGGAGAGCAGGCCAGAGCGGTACGAGGGCAAGCTGGCTTCACACCCGTCTGCGTACGCGCCGGAGAGCCAGGCGGACCGAGCCTCCGCCCTCTCGCAGGAGGCGGCGGGCGCGCACGGCGTCCACCCCGGCCAGCCCCATCACCAGCGCCACCTTGGTCTCGCCGCCGGCGCGGGCCAGCAGCACCTCCGTCTCAGAAGGAGGGAGCCCGGTCACCTCTGCCACTATGGCCGTGGCGCGGCGGCGGAGCTTCTCGTTGAGCGGGCGGACGTCCACCATCAGGTCGCGGTAGACGTGTCCCAGGCGGACCATCGCCGCCGTGCTCAGCATGTTCAGGATCAGCTTCTGTGCGGTGCCGGCCTTCATCCGGGTCGAGCCGCGCAGCACCTCTTCCCCCACCCGCGCGGCGATGAGGATGTGGCAGGCCCTCGCCAGCGGGCTGCGCGCCGTTGTGGTAATCCCGATGGTGCGGGCGCCCCTCCGCCTGGCCTCCTCCACGGCCGCCACCGTGAAGGGGGTGCTGCCGCTGGCGGTCACGCCCACGACCACGTCAGCCGGCCCCACCTTCAGGCGCCGCATCTCCTGGCGGCCCAGCTCCTCGTCGTCCTCCAGGGGGGAGGTGGACTCGACGGTCGAGGCAATCCCGCCGGCGACCACCGCCTGCACCCTGTCGGGGCCCACCCCGAAGGTGGGGGGAACCTCCAGCGCGTCCAGCAGGGCCAGCCGGCCGCTGGTGCCTGCGCCCACGTAGATAAGGCGCCCGCCGCGGCGCAGGGCCGCCTCCACGGCCCGGACCGCGGCGGCGATCCTGGGCACGGCCCGGCCCACCGCGGGAGCAACCCGGCGGTCCTCCCGGTTGATGAGGCGCAGCAGCGCCGGGATGCTCAGGGCGTCCAGCTCGCGTATCATCAGGGTCTCCGGCCTGCGCCTCACGGCAGCAGCGGCCCAGGGTAGATGGCCCCCAGCACCACCCGGTGCCGGGCGCCTGTGGCGCCGGGGACGTTGGTGGCCAGTCCCATCACCGCATCGTGCGCGAGGATGGCGAAGGCGATCGCCTCCTTGGCGTCGCTGTCCACACCCAGCTCGGAAGCCGTCCTCAGAGGCAGCGGGGCCAGCGCCCGCGCCAGCCGGCCCATCAGCGTCGCATTGTGCACACCGCCTCCAGAGACGACCACCTCGTCGGGCACCTGCCGGGGGAAGACGAAGCGGCGGTACTGCTGGACGATGGACTCGGCGGTCAGCGCTGTGGCGGTGGCCACCAGGTCCTCCGGCAACAGCCCCCGTGCCCGCCCCCGATCCAGCACCCGCTCGGCATACGGCCGACCATACCTCTCCCGCCCCGTGGCCTTGGGCGGTGGCGCGGCCAGGTAGTCATCACCCTCCAGCAGCTCGGCCAGTAGCACCTCGTCCACCGTCCCGCGCGCGGCGAGGGCGCCGTCGCGGTCGAAGGGTTCTCCGGTGAGGAGCTGTGTCAGGGTGTCGATGACCATGTTCCCCGGACCGGTGTCGAAGGCGTAGACGGCGTCAATCCCGCCCCCGGCGGGCAGGACCGTGGCGTTGGCGATCCCGCCGATGTTCTGCACGATGCGGGTGCGCACCGGGTCGCGGAAGAGCACGTAGTCGGCGTAGGGCACCAGCGGCGCGCCGGTGCCGCCGGCGGCCAGGTCCCCCTCCCGGAAGTGGCCCACCGTGAGCAGGCCGGTGCGCTCGGCGATCACCGCCGGCTCCCCGATCTGCAATGTGGAGCCCATCCGCCGCCCGTCGGGAGGAAGGTAGTAGATTGTCTGCCCGTGGGACCCGATGAGGTCGGCTCCGCCCAGGCGGTCCAGGACGGCCAGAGCGGCCTGGGCGAAGCACTCGCCCACTGTGACGTTCAGCTCGCACACCTCGCGCACGCTCCCCCCTTCGGTCAGGGCCCGCAACCGCTGGCCCAATCCGGCGGGGTAGGGGTGCGCCAGCGTGACGCGCACCCGGACTCGGGCCTGCTCGCCCGCCCCTTCGATATCCACGCCCGCTGCGTCGACGGCATCCGCCGAGGTCCCGGAGATCAGGCCGATGACGGTGCGGACGGGTTTGCCCGCCAGCGCCTCCAGCAGCCTTGCCAACCGGCTCATCCCAGGTCCTCCAGCACGGCGTCGTGCACCGCCCGCCGCAGGCCGTCGATGGCGGCGGAGTCCTCGGGAGCCGTGGGGTGGACGCGGTTGGTCAGCAGCACCACCACCAGCGCCCGCTGAGGCTCCACCAGCAGGGACGTCCCGGTGAATCCGGTGTGCCCGAACGCCCGCGGCGACGCTCTCCCCATCCAGTCGGCACCGAGGCGGCAGCGCCAGCCCAGCCCCATCCCGGTACCTGTGCGCGATCCGATCTGGTCCCGCACCGCCTCCGAGGCCACGCCTTCGTCAAGCAGCCGCCCGCCCGGCGCCCGCCCTCCATCCAGCATCGCCTGCCCCAGCGCCCCCACCTCATCCGCCGTTCCAAAGAGGCCGGCGTGCCCGGCGACCCCGCCGAAGGAGTAGTGGCAGTTCCCGTCGTGCACCTGGCCCACGATCACCGCGCTCCTCCAGGTAAACCCCTCCCCCTCGGCCCCGGCGGCCTGCCGCTCGTATCGGTTGCCCATCTCCGTGGCCACGCAGCGTCCCCGCCAACTGCGCGGAGGGCGGAACCTTGTCCACCGCCAGCCCAGGGGCGGGGCGATGCGGTTGGCGACGTAGCGGTCCAGCGGCATCCCGCCGGCGCGGACGACGACCTCTCCCAGGATGATGTACCCCAGGTCGCTGTACTCAAACCGCGCCCCTGGCGGTGCGCCCAGCGGGTGGCGGCAGATGTATGCCACGGCGTCCGCCGCCGAAGGGGCGCGCAGGTAGAGCTGGATCCATCCGGGCAGGCCCGACGTGTGGGTGAGCAGGTGGCGCAGGGTCACGGCTTCCTTCCCCGCGGCGCCGAAGGCCGGCAGGTAGTCGCGCACCGGACGGTCGATATCCAGGATCCCGGCCGCCCAGAGCTGCAGCACCGCCGTGGCGGTGACCGGCTTGGTCAGCGAGGCCAGGTCGAAGATCGCTCCCGGCCCCATGGCCCGCCGTCGGGGCAGCGTCTGCGCCCACCCGTAGCCGTGGTGGTGCACCACATCCCCGCCCTGCCTTACGTGCAGCGCCGCCCCGTGGAAGACGCCCTCGGCCATGGCCCGTTCCAGCAGCATCTCGGCGGCGCGCAGCCGCGGGCTGCGCACGCTCCTTTCCGCGGCCATGTCGCACAGGCCGGGCATCAGCGAAGCCTCAGGAGGATGTCCACGTCGGGCGCAGCCGCGGGTCGAGCAGCTCTTGCATGGCGTCGCCCACCAGGTTGAACCCCAGGACCGCCAGGATGATGGCCGCCCCCGGGAAGACCGTAGGCCATGGGCTGAGCTCCAGGTAGTTCCGCCCCTCGTTGACCATCAGGCCCAGCGAGGGGTAAGGGGGCTGCGTCCCCAGCCCCAGGAAGCTGAGCGCCGCTTCGAATAGGAGGGCCGTAGCCAGGCTGATGGTGGCCTGGACGAAGATGGGCGTGGAGACGTTGGGCGCGATGTGCCGCAGGACGATGCGCAGGGGACGCTGTCCCAGCGCCCGCGCCGCCTCCACGTACGCCTGCTCCTTGACCACCAGGGTGGGTCCGCGGGCGATGCGCGCGAAGATGGGCACGTAGACCAGCCCGATGGCCAGCAGGGTGGTCAGGGTGCCCGGGCCCAGGATGACCACGATGGTGATGGCCAGCAGCAGTACGGGGAAGGCGAAGATGATGTCCATGGCCCGCATGATCCCTGCGTCCCATGCGCCCCCGGCGTAGCCGGCGGCGATGCCCAGCGAGCTGCCCACCAGCACGGCGAAGGCCACCGACAGCCCCGCCACCACCAGGGAGGTACGGTAGCCGTAGAGGATGCGGCTGAGCAGGTCGCGCCCGTAGAAGTCGGTCCCCAGCCAGTAGGTGCGTCCGGGGGGACGGAACCGGTCGAGGGCGTGCATCTCCGTGGCGGGGTAGGGGGCGAGCACGGGGGCCAGCAGCGCCAGGGTGACGACGGCGAACAGGATGCTCAGGCCTACCAGGCTCTTCGGCGACCGCAAGGCCAGCGCGGGGAGGGTCCGCGGCCGGCGGGGACGGGCGGGGACCGCCGCCAGGACGTCAGCCATGGCGTGGAGGGGCCGGGAGCTGGGCGTCAGCCATAGCGGATGCGCGGGTCGAGGTAGACGTAGAGCAGGTCCACCGCCAGGTTGACCAGGACGAAGGCCACGGTCACCAGCAGGACCACCGCCTGCAGCACGGGGTAGTCGCGCTGTACGATTGCCAGTAGCCCCATCCGCCCCAGGCCGGGGATGGCAAACACCTGCTCTACCACGATGGAGCCGCCCAGGAGGTACCCGGCGATGATGCCCACCAGGGTGACCACCGGGATCAGGGCGTTCTTCAGCATGTGGCGGCGGACGACCAGTGCCTCCCGCAAGCCCTTGGCCCGCGCCACCTTGACGTACTCCTCGTGGCGCACCGCCACCAGGGAGGCGCGTACCATGCGGGCGATTGCGGCGGCGTTGGAGGTGGCCAGGGTCAGTGCCGGAAGGAAGAAGCTCCAGAGGCTGGCCAGGGGGGCCTGCTTGAACGAGGGAAAGGTGAGGACGGGAAACCAGCGCAGGTGCACGCTGAAGAGCAGGATGAGCATGGCCCCTACCCAGAAAGCCGGGAGGGAGAGGCCAAGCAGCGTGAGCAGCTGCATCGCCCCATCCGCCAGGCGGGAACGGGTCGTTCCGGCCAGAGTCCCCAGGGGGAGGGCCAGGGCCAGGGCCAGCACCAGGGCGTAGGCGGCCAGCTCCAGGGTGTAGGGCAGGGCCTCCCGCACCAGGCCCATCACGGGGCGACCTGTGCGCGCCGAGGTGCCCAGGTCGCCCCGCAACACCCTGCTCAGCCACCGTCCGTACTGCACGTGGACGGGTCTGTCCAGGCCCAGGTCGCGGCGCACCCGCTCCAGCTGCTGGGGGTCCGTGGTCTCGAACCCAAGGAGCACCTGAGCGGGATCGCCCGGGATCAGGTGCACCAGGGAGAAGACCAGGGCCGTGACCACAAAGAGAACCGGCCCCAGCAAAAGCAGGCGCTGCAGGAGGTAGCGCCGCACCGTCAGCGGGTCATCCACGTCTCCGCCAGCGGGGCCATGGACCTGGTGGAGGAAAGGACGAAGCCCTGCGCCGGAGCCCGGCTAACGGCGAAGAGGTCGGCGTAAGCCAGGAAGAGGAAGGGCACCCGCTCGGCAATGGCCCGCTGGGCCTGGGCGTACAGCTCTCGCCGCCTGGCGGGGTCCACCGTGTTGCGAGCCTGCTCCAGCAGCCGGTCGACCCCGGCGTCCCTGAACTTGAAGACGTTGGTGCTTCCGCCGGAGTGGATGTGCCGGTAGAGGTGGATGTCAGGGTCGATGGCGCCGCCGTTAAGGGAGACGAAGGTGTCAAACTGACTTCCCCGCCAGCGGGCCAGGAAGGTGGCGAAGTCTACCTGCTCGATCTCCACGGTGATCCCCGCGCGGGCCAGCTGCTCCTTCAGCACCTGGGCGATCTGTACCGCATCGGGCACGGTGGGGATGGGCATCATCCTGATGGAGATGCCGCGGGGATGTCCTGCCTGCGCCAGCAGCTCCCGGGCGCGCGCAGGGTCGGGCCGGTAGAACGGAAGCTGCGACGCGGGGAGCGGCCGCCATCCCCTCAGCGTGGGGGGAATGGGGCCCGCTACGGCTCCCCGCCCGGAGTAGACCACGTCTATGAGCTGCTTGCGGTCCACCGCCAGGCTCAGCGCCTGCCGCACCCGCACGTCCCCCAGCGGAGGCCGCTCGTGCTGGATCCCCAGCAGGCTGTAGGAGAGGTCGGGGACGGAGTGGATGCGCAGGTCCGGCACGCCGGCGAGGGCCTTGGTTGCCGTGACGTCCACGCCGAACCCGACGATCAGATCCAACTCCCCCGCCCGCAGGGCCGCTCGCAGGGTGGCGGCGTCGGGGATGACCCGGTAGACGACGCTGTCGGCGTAGGGGAGACGATTCCCCTGGGCGTCCTTCCGCCAGTAGCGGTCGTACCGCACCAGCCGGACCGCCGAGGAGCTGAACTCGGCCAGCTGGTAGGGGCCGCTGCCCAGGGTCTTCACCTTGGGGTCGCCCACCTTCTCTTCGAAGTTCAGAGGGACGATGCCGCGCGTGGTCGCCGCCAGCAGCGAGAGGAAGGAGGCGGTGAGCTGTTTCAGGGTGATCTTCACCACGAAGGGACTGACCGCCGTCACCTCCTTGACCGGGGCCAGGAAGCTGGCCTGGGGCGACTTGGTGTTCGGGTCGAGGATGCGGTCGATGGTGTACTTGACGTCCGAGGCGTCCACGGTGCTGCCGTCGTGAAACGTGGCGTCGCGCCGCAGGGTGAAGGTGTACTCCAGCCCGTCCGTGGAGACGGTCCAGGACTGGGCCAGGTTCGGCTCCAGCTCCAGCGTGCGGGGATTGAGCCGCAGCAGGCCCTCGTAGACCAGGTCCAGCACCTGGATGGACGAGAAGGCGGTGGCCACGTGGGGGTCAAGGTTGAGGATCTCCTGCGTGATGCCCACACGCAGGGTCCCGCCGCGCCGCGGTGCCGGAGCCTGAGCCTGCGCCCCGCCCAGGGACAGGACCAGCAGTAGGGCTGCCACAACCGACACCCGCCATGCGTTCATGGTTCACCTCCGGGGGAATCGTTCACCGCTACCTTTCACCACCCCCGGCATCAACCCTGCTCTCCGCAGCGGCGGGCGACGGCGTCGATGGCGGCGTAGTCCAGGTGTGGGGCACTCCGCACCACATCCGGCCGTCCCGCCATTCCTCCTCCCGGGACAACATAAGGGCGAGGCGACGCCAGGAGCCGCTGACCGGTCGGCCGCACCAGGGGCCGTGGCTAAACGCCCACAGTCCGTGGACCGCGCCCTGCGCATCCTGGAGGTCATCGCGGAGGCCGGCACCCCGTTGAGCCTCTCCCAGATCGGGAATCGGGCGGG
>FWPU01002967.1_pt1 | contig 44573 bp, 42 predicted proteins | sample 2228361 | NCBI WGS metagenome assembly FWPU01 (sample SAMEA103939777, study PRJEB20133) | metagenome
TAAAAATCAGAAAAATAAAAATTTAAGTTATTGATAATCAACAGCTTAAATTTTTATTGAAAAATATTTTGGACAATAGTGATAATTTATAAATTTGCCTGAAAAATTAAGGGATGGATAATACAAACAAAATTTTGGCCGAAGCATTGACTTATGATGATGTTTTGTTAGTTCCAAGGTATTCTGAAGTTTTGCCAAGAGAAGTCGATATCCGTAGTCAATTTACACGTGAAATTCAACTAAACGCTCCGATTGTTTCTGCTGCCATGGACACCGTCACCGAGTCAAAGTTGGCGATAGCATTGGCACAAGAGGGCGGCATAGGAGTGTTGCATAAAAATATGAACATAAGCCGTCAGGCGGAAGAAGTCAGAAAGGTAAAACGCAGCGAAAGCGGGATGATTCTCGATCCGGTCACCTTGCCGGTTGATGCAAAAGTAGGCGATGCTCTGGCCATAATGAAAGAATATAAAATTGGGGGGATTCCTGTGGTAGATAACAACAACTTATTGGTAGGCATAGTTACCAACAGGGATTTACGTTTTGAAAAAAATATGAAAAGACCAGTAAAAGAGGTCATGACAAAAGAAAATATCATCACGGCACCTGTTGGTACGACTTTGTTGAAAGCCGAAAAGATATTGGAAAAATATAAAATTGAAAAATTACCGGTTGTCGACAAAAAAAACCGTTTGGTAGGATTAATTACCTACAAAGATATATTGAAAGTGAAGATCAAGCCCAATGCTTGTAAAGATGAATTGGGTAGGTTGAGAGTAGCTGCAGCAGTGGGCATCACTCCGGACACGATGGACAGGGTAGAGGCGCTAAATGCCGCCGGTGTCGATGCTGTAGTGGTGGATACTGCCCACGGACATACAAAAGGAGTAATTGAGACGGTGAAAAAAATAAAAAAAGCATTTAAAAACTTGCAAGTTGTAGCAGGAAACATAGCAACCGGTGAAGCTGCCATAGATTTAATAAAAGCAGGGGCGGATGCCGTAAAAGTGGGTATAGGTCCGGGTTCTATATGTACTACGAGGGTTGTTGCCGGTGTGGGAGTTCCACAACTCTATGCAGTGATGAATGTAGCAAATGCTATCAAAGGGAAAGTGCCTGTTATCGCTGACGGAGGTATTCGCTATAGCGGTGACATTGTGAAAGCCTTGGCTGCGGGGGCAGATTCTGTTATGTTGGGGTCGATTTTTGCAGGTGTGGAGGAATCTCCGGGAGAAACTATCATTTATGAAGGCCGTAAATTTAAAGCATACAGAGGAATGGGGTCTGTCGAAGCCATGCAGCAAGGTTCGAAAGACAGGTATTTTCAAGATATGGAGGATGATATCAAGAAGCTTGTGCCTGAAGGAATTTCAGGCAGGGTGCCATATAAAGGTAACTTAAGTGAGGTTTTGTATCAATTGATTGGTGGCTTGAGAGCAGGGATGGGGTATTGCGGTGCCAAAAATATCAAAGAACTGAGAAAAGCCCAATTTGTGAAAATTACACATGCGGGGATTATTGAAAGCCATCCGCATGATATTACCATTACAAGAGAAGCTCCAAACTATTCACGATAAAAAATTGTAGATATGAAAAAAAGGTTATTATTCGCACTTGCATGTTATTTATTTTTATGCACATCAATTTATGCTCAGAATAAAGAAAAAAATTCGACAGGTAAATCAAATAATCCGCCGGTTTTGGTCATAAACAAAGAAGACACTACTTACTTGGACGAATTTTTGGCTGTTTACAACAAAAACAGCCATCTCGGCGAAAAACAATCATTGGAAGATTACATGCAGTTGTTTGTCAATTTTAAATTAAAAGTGTACGAAGCCAAAAAAATGGGCCTGGATACCATGCCGGCTTTTTTGGCGGAATTGAAAACCTACCGGACACAATTGGCACAGCCATATTTAAATGACAAAGAAGTATCAGATAAACTTTTGAAAGAGGCTTATGATCGTATGCAGTATGATGTCAGGGCTGCTCATATTTTGGTGAGATGCCCGGAAAATGCAAGTCCTGCCGATACGCTAGAATGTTGGAAAAGAATTATGAAAATCAGAGAACGAATTGTGAAAGACAAAGAGCCTTTTGAATTAGTTGCAAGGGAAGAGTCGGAAGATCCTTCGGCAAAAGAAAATGGAGGAGACCTGGGGTATTTCAATGTTTTTTACATGGTATATCCATTTGAAACTGCTGCTTACACTACGCCGGTTGGTGAGGTGTCCATGCCTGTGCGTACTCGTTTTGGCTATCATCTTGTTTATGTTAAGGACAAAAGACCTGCTCGGGGACAAATAAAAGTGGCCCATATTATGAAACGCTTTCCTGTGAATGCAACGGAAGAGGACAAACAAAAAGCCAAAGAAAAAATCTTTGAGATATACAACAGGTTAAAAAATGGTGAATCATTCGAGGAGTTGGCAAAAACCGAAAGTGATGATAAAAGCACATCATTGCACGGAGGGGTCTTGCCGGTTTTTGGCACAGGAAGAATGGTTGAAAGTTTTGAAGATGCCGCATTTGCTTTGAAAAAAGACGGAGATATCTCCGAACCTGTAGAAACTCCCTATGGTTGGCATATTATCAAAAGGTTGGAAAAATATGATTTGAAACCTTTTGAAGATATGAAAGCCGAATTAAAACAAAAGATGGCAAAAGATTCAAGAACCTATTTAAGCAAAGAATCCTTTGTTAACCGTTTGAAAAAAGAATATGGATACAAAGAATATCCACAAAACTTGAAAGATATTTATACTCTGGTCAATAAAGACATTTTTGAAGCAAAATGGAAAAAACCTGCAGATCTGTCAAAATATAACAAACCAGTGTTTGAATTGAATGGCCGTAAATATACTCAAGAGGAATTTATTGAATATATGTACAAGATGCAATATCGCAAACCGGTGACAACAATTGCCCAAGTTGTAAATGAGTATTTCAAGGAATTTGTTAAAGAGACCGTTTTAAAAATAGAAGATGAAAATTTGGAAAAAAAATATCCTGAGTTTGCTCGTTTATATAAAGAATATTACGAGGGCATATTGCTTTTTAACATAACCGACCGGATGGTTTGGTCCAAAGCAGTAAAAGACACTGCCGGATTGAAAGCATTTTATGAAGAAAACAAAAATAAATACCTTTGGGATGAACGAGTTGATGCAGTTATTTTTGAAAGCAAAGATATGAATGTGTTGACGAAATTTAAAAAGGCATATTCCAAAATGGTTAAAAAAGGGAAAGATGGAGTTGCATCATTGCTTGCCAAATACAATAAAAAATCTGAAGTGATAAAAATTCATTCCGGTTTGTATTTAAAAGGTGAGAATCCTTTGCTAAATCCTTTTGAATGGACAGAAGGCATAAGTGAAATAGCTTCGATAAAGGACAAATTTGTATTTGTTCACATTAAAAAAATTGTTCCACCTTCACCGAAGGACTTTAATCTTGTCAAAGGAGCCGTTATTTCAGATTATCAACAATATCTTGAAAAGAAATGGTTGGATGATCTGAAACAAAAATATCCGGTTGAAGTTTTTTACGAAAATCTCAAGAATGTCAATCAACAATAATATTTTTAGATACACCTGTTTTTGTTTCACGGCTTTTGTAACAATATCTTGCAAATATTTTCAGCCAAAGCAACCGGTAGAAAAAAAGGGGGGGAAGGTATTGGCAAAAGTAGGCAATAGAGTTTTGTTGATGGAGGACATACAATCTATGTTGCCCGAAAACATTACCGGGCAAGATAGTGTCTTATTAGTGGAAGAGCTGACTATGAACTGGGTCAAAGAAAATTTGTTGCTCGAAAAGGCGCAAATGAACATTTCCGAAGAAGAATTGAAACAATTTGACAAACTCATTGAGGATTACCGCAAGAGTTTGTTGCTGCATGCTTATGAAACCAAACTCTTGAATCAATATCTTGACACATTGGTTACGGATGAAGAGATCAAAAAGTATTTTGAAGAAAATCAAAAAGAATTTGAATTGAAAGAAAATATCGTGAAGGCATATTTTTTTCAATTTAATAAGGAAGCACCAAAGTTGGATGAATGGGAAAAGAAATTCAGAGAAGCCAAAGAAAAAGACGAAAATCAGATATTTCAATACGTATATCAATTTGCTATTAAATCGCATGTGGATACTTCTGTTTGGATATTGTTGAATGATCTAAAACAACTGATGGGGCAAGATTTGTCGGATGAACAATTTTTCAGAAAAAATCATGTCATTAAAACTCAAGACAGCAGTTTTGTTTATTTTGCCAAAATTTTTGATTACAAGGTAAAAGAATCATTGCCACCGGTCGATTTTGTCAAAGATCAAATAAAAACAATGATTTTGATGAAAAGACGTTTGCATAAATGGCAAGAATTGAAGACTCAAATGTATGAAGACGCGATAAAAAACGGAATGGTTAAAATATACACAGGCAAATCTATAGAATGAAAAAATATTTTTACATATCTGCAGTTTTATTGATTTTTTTACAATCACTGTCAAAAGCACAAGATAAGCAAGTGTTGGATAAAATTATTGCCATTGTGGGTGATGAAATAGTGTTATGGTCTGACCTTCAGGAACAATATCAGCAATATCTTGCGCAAGGATTTGAAGTGTATGACAATACCAAATGTTTGTTGCTTGAAGATTTGCTTTATCAAGCCATGCTTGTTTATCAAGCCAAGCTTGACAGCGTAAATGTAAGTGAAGATCAGGTAAATGACGAGTTGGACAGACGTATCAGGTTTTTTGTTTCGCAACTCGGTTCGGAAAAACAACTGGAAGAATATTACAAAAAAACGATTAAAGAAATTAAAGACGAGTTCAGGGAATTGATCAGGCAGCAACTTTTGTCCCAAACCATGCAGGCCAAAATAACTGAAAATATAAAAATTTCGCCTTCCGAAGTAAAGCAATTTTATGAGAGCTTGCCCAAAGACAGTATTCCATTGATAAATGCACGTGTGGAGGTGGCTCATATTGTGATTTACACACCGGTAAGTCAGGAAGCTAAAGAATATGCCATTGAAAAATTAAAAGAAATTAAATCAAGAGTGGAAAAAGGCGAAAAGTTTTCTACCTTGGCTTTATTGTATTCACAAGATCCGGGCTCGGCAAAAAAAGGAGGAGAATTGGGATGGGTCAACAAAGCAGACCTTGTGCCTGAGTTTGCCGCAGCGACTTTTAAATTAAAAAATCCCGGGGATATGTCGGGAATAGTAGAAACAGAGTTTGGTTACCATCTGATTCAACTCATTGATAAACAAGGTGACAAAGTGAATGTGAGGCACATATTAATTAAACCGGTGACCGATTCAAAATCGTCCCAATTGGCAAAAATGAAGCTTGATTCGATACGCAATGCAATTTTAGATACTTTGTCTTTTGAAATAGCAGCAAGATTATTTTCGGAAGATACGAAAACAAAAAATAATGGTGGAAATCTGATCAATCCTTACACGGGAACCACCTGGTTTGACATGGATCAATTGGATCCCGGCGTGTTTTTTGTGATAGATAAAATGAAGGCAGGTGAAATATCTCAACCTGTGCCATACAAATCGCCGGATGGTAAAGAAGGGTATAGAATTATTTATTTGAAATCGAGAACCGAGCCACATAGAGCTAACTTGCAAGAAGATTTTGAATATCTGAAAGAATTGGCATTGAACGACAAAAAGAACAGAAAAATCAATCAATGGTTGGAAGAAAAAATTAAAGAAACTTTTGTGAGAATTGAACCGGAATGGAAAAGTTGTAATTTTACCAATCCTTGGGTAAAAAATGAAAATTAAAACAATGTATGAAACCTTCTAACGAAATTGAAGCTGTAGAGGCGTTAAAAGAAAAATATCACTCTCTCAAAAGAGAAATTTCAAAAGTAATAGTGGGACAAGAAACAGTGGTGGATCATGTGGTCAATGCCATTTTTGCCGGAGGGCATTGTTTGTTGGTTGGGGTGCCCGGGCTTGCCAAAACTTTGTTGGTGAATACGGTGGCAAAATCATTGGAGTTGAGTTTTAACCGGATTCAGTTTACGCCCGACTTGATGCCGGGTGATATAACAGGGAATGAGATTTTGGATGAAAAAAAAGAATTCCGGTTTGTCAAAGGACCTGTATTTGCCAATATAGTGCTTGCCGACGAAATTAACAGGACTCCACCAAAGACGCAAGCAGCATTATTGGAATCGATGCAAGAGAAAATGGTGACAGTATCGGGCAAAAAATATCCTTTGCCATCGCCATTTTTTGTATTGGCCACACAAAATCCCATTGAACAAGAAGGTACCTATCCGCTTCCTGAAGCACAATTAGACAGGTTTATGTATTTATTGTTGGTTGATTATCCTTCGTTTGAAGAGGAGGTGCAAATAGTCAAAGCTACCACGGGACATTTTGAGCCGGATGTCAAGGCGGTAATGAACAGCGAAGATATTTTGTATTACCAACAATTGGTAAAGAAAGTGCCTGTGCCGGATAACGTAATAGAGTATGCTGTTGGGTTGGCGGTTAAAACGAGGGTAAATTCGGGAATGGCACCTGATATTGTGAAACAATATGTGGCCTGGGGCGCCGGACCGAGAGCTTCGCAATTTTTGATTTTGGGTGCGAAAGTGCATGCATTGTTAAACGGTAAATATTCGCCCGACATAGAAGATGTCAAAGCCATTGCTTTGCCCGTGTTGAGGCACAGGGTCATCAGAAATTATAAGGCAGAGGCAGAGGGTGTTCAGGTAGACACGATTTTGAGAGAGATTTTATAAAGGGGTTGGGTGTAGAGTGTTTTGCGGCCGGCGGTTAGCGGATAGCCCGCAAGCACCGAAGCCCGGCATGCAGGGACTTGCAGCAGCTGACGGCAGGAAGATCGCTGCAGGCCCATGCAGGCCGTGGCTGAGGAGCGCGGACTATGAGCGAACCGCCGTCAGCCGCCATAATGTTTTTTACCAAACTTCTATAGTTCGGTTGGAAAAATTTGCTGCTTTCATGACAGAAAAGTTTTCATTTAAGGTTGACAGACATGTTTTTGGTGTGATTTTTGAGTGTGATCGATACCTGTGAAAATCTATGAAAATTTTGCCGGGAAATCTTAAAAAATGCCTTTTTTTTTAATACTTTCGCTTAAAATTTACAACTATGAAAAAGTTTTTGAAAATAGCTGCAATTGTTTTGGTATTATTGATAGGATTTGTTTTGGCAGTACCTTTCCTTTTTAAGGATAAAATTATTGCCACCGTGAAGGAAACCGTCAATGAACAATTAAATGCAAAGGTGGATTTTGGCGAGTTTGATATTGGCATTATCTCTACATTTCCAAATTTGAAATTCAGTATAGAAAATGTGCAGGTGGATGGAGTAGCCGAATTTGATGGCGTACGTTTGGCAGAGGTCGGCAGGTTGGATTTGGTGCTGGATTTAATGTCGGTAATTTCAGGTGATGAATATAAAATTAAAAAGATATATGTGAATCAATCAAAAATACATGCAAAGATTTTGGAAAATGGTAAAGCCAATTGGGATATTGCAAAAGTAGATTCTACAACTGTTGAAGAAGAAACGCCCGATACGTCATCGAGTCCCTTTAAGATGGCATTGAAAGAGTTGAAAATTGCCGATTCTTATATTGTGTATGAAGATTTGGAAGGGAAAATGAAGGCAGCAATTGGCCCGTATGAATTTGAATTATCGGGGGATTTTACGGAAAACACCACCGATATGAAAATGAAGTTTGTGACAGATACGCTGACATACGTCATGGATGGTATTCCTTTTTTAAATAAGGTTCGTTCGGAGTTTTCGGCCATTATTTTGACCGATTTGAAAAATTCGAAATACACGTTTAAAGATAATGTTTTGAAGATAAATGCATTGGAGTCGAAGTTTGATGGTTGGTTGGCGATGCCGAATGATTCGATAATGGAAATGGACATTAATTTCAGCACAACCAAAACTACGTTTAAAGAAATTTTATCGTTGGTTCCGGCCATTTATGCCCGTGAATTTGCTTCGGTCAAAACTGCCGGAAATGCCGAGTTGAAGGCCGTTATTAAAGGTCAATATACTGAAACGCGTTTGCCCTTTTTTGATATACAATTGTTGGTGAGCAATGCCATGTTTAAATATCCGGACTTGCCAAAATCGGTCGATAAAATAGCCATAGACCTGAAAATCAGTAATCCCGGAGGAAGTGAAGATTTGACGGTGATAGATTTGAGAAAATTTCATATGGAAATGGCTTCCAATCCCTTTGACATGACATTGTTTTTGAAAACGCCGGTTTCTGATCCGGAAATAAAAGCTTCGTCTAAAGGAAAAATAGATTTAAATACATTGAAAGATGTTGTGCCACTCGAACAAGGAGAAAATATCGGAGGGGTGATAGAGTCGGACATAGCCATAGCAGGGAAAATGTCAGCACTGGATCAAGGAAAATACGACCAATTTAAAGCAGATGGCAGATTGTCTGTGATGGACCTATTGTATGAAACACCTTCGTTGCCCTATGCGACTAAAATAAAAGAAATGGTTATGAACTTTTCGCCTCAAAAAGTTGAGCTTGTAAACTTTCAAAGTTATGTGGGGAAATCTGACTTCAGTTTAAAAGGGAAATTGGATAATATCATTCAATATGCTTTGAGCGACAGTGTGACATTAAAAGGGCAATTTGAATATTATTCGCAATTGTTGGACATCAATGAACTTATGGGAAGCGATAGCGATGCCGCAACGCCGGCCGATACGGCATCTGAGGAACCATTGACGGTGGTGGAAGTACCAAAAAATATCGATTTTGTGTTGAATGCAAAAATAGACAGGGTGATTTACGATACATATGATATAACAAATGTGAAAGGCAACATGATTGTTCGCAATCAACGATTGAGCATGGAGAATGTTTCGATGAACATGATGGATGGAATTGTTAAAATGAGTGGTTACTATGAAACGGTCAATCCGGACAAACCTGCATTTGATTATTCTATGGCAATTATAGATTGGGATGTGCAAAAAACGGCCACAACATTTAATACAGTGGAAAAAATGGCGCCTATAGCCAAATCGGCTTTCGGGAAATTTTCGAGCGAGCTATCGGTCAAAGGGTTGCTTGACGATAAAATGGAGCCCGTAATGAATAGCTTGACCGGAAAAGGTATTTTGACCACTAAAAATGTTGAAATAAAAGATTTTAAACCATTGGTTAAATTGGCCGATGCCATTAAAAAACCGGAATATAAAAGTTGGGCATTGAATGATGTGAAAATAAATTTTGAATTTAGTGACGGAAAAGTTGAAGTAAAACCATTCAAATTTAAATTGGGAAAAACGGAGGTGACGGCATCCGGCTATAATACATTCGAACAAGAAATTAATTATGATTTTGTTTTTGCCATACCACGATCGGAACTTGGATCCCAACCTGATCAATGGGCTGCAAGTTTGACCGGCAAAACCGGATTGAACGTGAAATTGCCGGATATTATCAATATCAAAGCAAAAATGACAGGAACAATAAGCGATCCTAAGATATCTACCGATTTGACTTCAATTGGAGGGGATTTAAAAGAACAAATCAAAGAAGAAGTAAAAGAAAAAATCGAACAAAAAGTAGAAGAGATTAAAGAAGATGTGAAACAAAAAGCCAAAGAAGAAGCTGCAAAAATATTGGCAGAAGCCCAAAAACAAGCCGAAAAAATAAGAAGTGAAGCTCAAGCATTGGCCGAAAAAACACGAAAAGAAGGATACTCTGCCGCTGATGAAATTGAAGCAAAAGCAAAAAATCCATTAGAAAAAGCTGCTGCCAAGAAAGCTGCAGATAAATTAAGAAAAGAAACTGATGAGAAAGCCCAAAAAATCATTGATGAAGGCAATGTAAAAGCGGATAAAATTATTGAAGATGCAAAGAGAAGAGCTGAGGAACTGGAAAAACAATAGTTGGTGGGTTGTTTGGCTTGCTTTTTTTCTTGTTACCGGTAATTTGGTTGCACAGGATGAATGCGAAAAACCTAACAAAAAAGCGTTGAAGCTTTATGATGCATCACAGTTGCCCGGTGTGACATTAAGTGAAAGAAAAAAACTCTTACTCGAAGCACTTGAAAAGGATCCACACATACCTGAAGCTTGGGAAGATTTGGCCAATATGGCTGAAAGGGAGGCCAATGGTGCTTTGTCTTTGATGCAGGTGCAACAAGCAACCAACCGTAAAATATCCTATTGGAAAAAATTGGTAGAGAATTGTCCTTCCTACAAAAATTATCTATATTATTATGAGTTGGGCAATTACTATTATATGCACAGAGAATGGACAGAGGCAAAGGAATGGTTCGGAAAATATCTGTCTTCGACTTCGGGAAAAAATCAACAACTTACAGAAGATGCGCAAAATAAAGTAAAACAGATAGAAGAATTGGATTATTTTTTGAAAAATCCTGTAAAATTTTCACCCAAAAAAGTGAAAGGTGTTTGCACCGATCTGGATGAGTATCTTCCTATGCTATCGCCGGATAACCGCTATTTATATTTCACAAGAAGAGTCAATGAGGACACGAAATCGATGTTGGGGAGGGAGCAAAGAGAGTTTTTAACACAAAGCCGGAAATATGGACCGGATACCTTTTCGGTAGGAATTTTTATGGGGCCGCCATTTAACGAAAAAGGTTTAAATCAGGGAGCGGTGAGCATTTCGGTAACCAATAAAACAATTTATGTAACCGTGGTAGAATTGATTCCTGATCCAAGACGGGAAAGCCGCATTCAACAAGGTAATTCGGGAGTGTTGTATGCCAATGGTGATATTTACTATAGTGAATTTAAGGATGGGCAATGGGGTCCGTTGAAAAGCATCGGTGATCATATCAACGGAAAATATACTTGGGAAGGTCAGCCATCTATTTCTGCCGATGACAAAACATTATATTTTGCTTCCGCAAGGGAAGGCGGATACGGTGGTATGGATATTTACAAGGTGGAACGTCAGGCAGATGGAAAATGGGGACCACCGGTTAATTTGGGGCCCGTTATCAATACAGAAGGAAATGAAAAGTCACCATTTATCCATTCTGACAGTTATACGCTTTATTTTAGTTCCGACGGACATCCGGGCTATGGAGGGTTTGACATATTTTATTCCAAAATCAAAGAAGACGGTACTTTTTCGACACCAAATAACATAGGATATCCTATAAACACCGAAAAAGACGAACATGGCTTTATTGTGAGCGTTGATGGGAATTATGGTTATTTTTCTGCTGGCTTGTTACAGGATAATTTGGATATTTATTGTTTTGAATTGTATGAAGATGCACGACCCGAGAAAGTTACCTTTATCAGAGGAGAAATGGCTGATGCAAAAGGTCAAGTGCCGGACGGTGTAGATGTAGAGATAAAAAACTTATCCAATGGAAAAACATATTCCGGCGTAGTGGATAAAGAAAGCGGACAGTTTGTTGCAGTGGTGACGGCAAAAGAAAATGAAGATTTATTGTTGATGGCCAAAAAAGAGGGCTATGCATTTTCTTCGGCATTAATTAATATGAAAGCCGAGATAGTCGGACGGCCGATTCAGGTGTCACATCCATTGGAAGTGAAGCCAATCGAAAAAGGCAAAACTTATACATTGCACGATATCTTGTTTCCTACCAATTCATATGAATTGGACCAAAAATCATATTATGTATTGGATGCATTTGCCGATTTTTTAAAACAAAACAAAGATTTAAAAATAGAGATTCAAGGACATACGGATAATGTGGGGGATGATGATTTTAACATGGCATTGAGTGAGAATCGTGCCCGTGTGGTTTACGAATATTTGTTAAAAAAAGGAATACCGGCAGAACGAATGACTTATAAAGGTTATGGAGAGACACGCCCTGTGGCAAGTAATGCAACGGAAGAAGGAAGGGCTCAAAACCGTCGTACGGAATTTCTAATTCGTTAAAAATTTTTTTGTAATTTAAAAATTTATATTTTTGCCTAGCAATCTAAAAACTAAAAACTATGAAAAAACTAACATTATTAGCAGCAACTGCTATTTTTATGTCGACATTTGTGACATCATGTAAAAAAGGAGATGGTGACCCGGCTATCTCTTTGCGCAGCAGAAAAGCAAGATTAACCGGTGAGTGGATGGTGAAAAAATATGACATGAATTCAACTTGGACTTCTACAAGCGGAAACACCACCACTACAACACAAAATATGGAAATGTTTGACGGTTCTACCTATACACAAACCACAATATACAACGATGGATCTAAATCAATGAAAGAAGGTACAGGTGAATTTAAAGTCACTTTGAATAAGGATTATACATTTGAAATTGTAATCAATAAAAATTTCACAAAAGAAACTTATACTCCTAACAATGGAGCGTCTGTTACTACCACTTTGGATCCTAATGAAGGAAAATATTCTATCACCTATAAAGGTTCTTGGTCATTTGTTGGTAAAGACAAAAATGCCGATTTTAAAAATAAAGAAAGAGTATTGCTTAACATCACAGAAGAGGTTCAAGTTTATCCTGATTATGATTTTATGAATGGTGAGTGGAAATCCAGTACTACTACAAGTACTTACGCTAATGGGCAAAATACAATGATTTGGAATTTAAATACTTTGAAAAATAATCTTATTGAAATTGTTGGAGATATTAAAAGCACATATACTAATGTGGATTATGACGGTAATACCTATACCTCTTCACAAAATGGTTCAATGACTATAGAGATGGAACAATAAAAATCAATACACATACATACCAAAAGGCGGTGACATCACCGCCTTTTTTTATTTAATAAAAATAAAAAATTGATGATGACGTTATTGGTTTGTGTAATTTTGCTTTAATGAAAAAAATGATTCAAATATTATTTTTTGTTATAACAGGTTTGTGCTTATTGGGACCAATAAAAGTTTTCTCTCAGGACAACACGTTAAACTATAAAGATGCCAAAGGCATAAAACAAGGTCCCTGGCAGGGGTATTATAAAGACGGGAAGTTGAAATATACCGGGCAATTTAAAGACAACAAACCTGTCGGAAAGTTCACATATTATTTTCCATCAGGTGCCGTAAGGGCAATAGTTTATCACTACCCTGACGGCCGAAGCTATGCCACATTTTATTATGAAACCGGAAAACCTGTATGTACCGGAAAATATGTCAATCAAAAGAGAGATAGTGCCTGGGTTTATTATTTTCCGGAAGGTACAATCATGGCTGAGGAATTTTACATTGAAGGGAAAAAACATGGCACATGGAAGCTATACTATCATTCGGGAATACTGTTGCAAGAAAAAAATTATGTCAATGGAAAAGCAGAAGGTGTTTGTATAAATTATTATGATAATGGAAAAATAAGAGACAAGATGATTTATCATAACGATAGTTTAAATGGTTTGTTTGAGCATTATTACCCTAATGGAATTTTAAATATTTATGGGATGTATAAAAATGATTTGAAAGAGGGTAAGTGGATAGTTAACGACAAAAACGGCAAAAAAGAGAAGGAAGTCATCTTCATACATGGTCGGTTGGCCAATGAAGACGATTATTTGATTCCTGTCAACGAACCGAAAGAAATAGAAGAGCATGAATTGATAGAAAGGTTAAACAAACAATTTGGGATATACGCCGAATGAAAGAAAAAAATAAAAAACGGGTTTTAGTGGCCATGAGCGGTGGAATAGACAGCTCAGTAACGGCAATGTTGTTGCACGAACAAGGGTATGATGTGGTGGGGATTACCATGAAAACCTGGGATTATCAAACATCCGGAGGAACACGAAAAACCACCGGCTGTTGTAGTTTGGATGATATCAACGATGCCAGGATATTGGCAGTTAAATTGGGTTTCCCACATTACATCATTGATATACGTGAGGAGTTTGGCAATTTTATCATCAATAATTTTGTAGATGAATATTTATCCGGAAGAACACCCAACCCATGTGTATTGTGTAATACTTACATTAAATGGGAAGCTTTGATAAAAAGAGCCGACGCGCTTGATTGTGACTATATTGCCACCGGTCATTATGCCAATATCAGATATGAAAATGGCCGTTACGTGATTTCAAAAGGAAAAGACACCTGGAAGGACCAGTCATATGTACTTTGGGGAGTGTCGCAGGAAAATCTTGCGAGAACAATCTTACCTCTTGGACAATACACTAAACAAGAAATTCGTCAGATGGCATTTGACAGGGGATTCACCGAATTAGCAAAAAAAGCCGAAAGCTATGAAATTTGTTTTGTGCCCGATAATGATTACAGGGCTTTTCTCAAACGTAGAAAACCGGAAATTGAGCAATTGGAAGGCGGATATTTTGTGGATGTCAACGGTAATATCCTCGGAAAACACAAAGGATATCCCTTTTACACGATTGGTCAAAGAAAAGGATTGGAAATTGCTTTGGGCGAACCCAAATATGTGGTAGCCATTAAACCCGAGACCAATGAGGTAGTTTTGGGCAATAAAGAGGACCTCGAAAGAAACACAATGTGGGTAGAAAAAGTCAATTGGGTAAAATATGGTCATTTGCCTGAAAATGGACTTGAAGTAATAGCCAAGATCCGATATAAAGATCCGGGTACTCCTGCTACTATTTTTCACGAAAATGATCTGATTAGAGTCATTTTTCACAAAAATGTTTCGGCAATTGCACCGGGACAAAGTGCTGTTTTTTATGAGCATGACGATGTGGTGGCCGGAGGAATAATTAAAAAATGATGTATCGTTTAATTATCATAGCAATCGCAGTGATACTAAATACAAGTTGCAAAAAAGACCAATCGGTTGTTCCATACACCGGTCATGAATATTTCCCTGTGTTTAATGGCCAAACATTAGTTTATGAAGTGGATTCTATTATTTGGGATGATTTTTACACACCACCAAAAGTAGATACCTTTCATTATTCCTTAAAAGAATTTGTGGAAAGCTCTTATTTTGCAAAGGACAACCAGGAAATTTTCAGAATTGTCAGGAGTATTCGTAAGAACGATTCTCTCAATTTTCAGATTATAGATATTTGGAGCAAATATCGTAACAACATTAATGCTGTGAGAAACGAAGAGAACCGCTATTTTGTAAAATTAGTTTTTCCCGCCCAAAAAGGTAAAAAATGGAACGTAAATGCAATGAATGAACTTGATGAACAAGAAGCAAAAATTATTGATGTGCATCAACCTGTCAATTTAAATGGTTTTACTTTTGATTCTGTATTGACTGTAAGTGTACAGAATGATTCAAACTTGATAGAGAAAAAAATTGAAAAAGAAATGTATGCTTGGAAAATAGGTTTGATTTACCGGGAAAAAACTGATTTGCAAACCTTCATCGACGGTAAACCGAAATCGGGCTATAAGGTAATTTATAAAATTATTCATTGGCAGTAGTTATGTTGTTAAAAAACTTCATCATAGTATTTTTAATCATTTTTTGCGGTTTAATTTATGGACAAAATGGAAATAATAAATACAGGATAACTTTTACAGATAAAAACAATAATCCTTATTCCTTGCAAAATCCCGGACAGTTTTTAGCTCAAAGAGCTCTTGATAGGCGTCAAAAATACAATATCCCTCTTACTACCGAGGATTTGCCGGTCACTCCGGCATATATCGACAGCGTTGTGGCAAAAGGTTTTCAATTGCATTGTATAAACAAGTGGTTCAATAGTATAGTGGTGGAAGCAAATGACACCGTATCGTTGGCTCCATTATATTCCTTGCCATTTGTTGCTTCCATTGATACAGTGTTTAAATATAAAGCAAGTTTTGGAAGAAAATCCTGGCAAAGCCAATGGAAAAATAATTTTGTGAGTTCGGCAGCGGATTATGGCTATGCTGTTGATCAAATAGAAATGATCAAACTTGATTTTTTACATGCCAACGGATGGAATGGCAAAGGTAAAATAATAGCCGTCATGGATGCCGGATTTCAAAATGTGGATAATATAGCCGGATTTCAGCATTTGTTTCAAAACGGACAAATACTTGGAACATGGGATTTTGTGGCGAGAGAGCCGTCTGTTTACGAAGACCATCCGCATGGCACTGCCGTACTGTCGATTATTGCAGCTTATCAACCGGGCAAAATGGTAGGAGGAGCATACGCGTCCTCATTTTATTTATTTCGCACCGAAGATGTATTTAGCGAATCGTTGGTTGAAGAAGATAATTGGGTGGCTGCGGCTGAAAAGGCCGATAGTTTGGGAGTAGATATTATTCAAACCTCTTTGGGTTATTTTGAATTTGACCATCAATCTACCAGTCATCAATATAGTGAAATGAACGGCAATACTACCAGAATTTCACAAGGAGCCAACAAAGCCATGACAAGAGGTATGTTGGTGGTTGTCAGTGCCGGTAATGAAGGCAATGCTCCGTGGCATTACATCACTGCTCCGGCTGATGCAGACAGTGTCATAAGTGTTGGTGCAGTCAACAAAGACAAAATTTTGGCGGACTTTAGTTCAAGAGGGCCCTCATCTGACGGACAGATCAAGCCGGAAGTATGTGCCATGGGGCAAGCAACTGTAGTTTATGCTTCCAATGGCGATGCGTTAGCCGGTAGTGGTACATCCTTTGCATCTCCCTTAATCTCTGCCGGGGCCGCATGCTTATGGCAGGTCTTTGATGAAAAAAATGCCTGGCAAATAAGGGATTTGATATTAAAATCTTGCGACCGTTATCTTCAACCCAACAATGATTATGGATATGGTATTCCTGATTTTTCCAGGGCTGTGATGTCTGAACTGCAATTGCCCTATGAAGAAGGACGAGAGATTGTAAAGCTTTTGAATGGAAATGTAGGCAATGGACCGTTGCAATTGTTAATTATACCGGCTTATGACGGAATGGTTACCATTGACCTCATGGATGTTTCCGGAAAATTATTGCAACAAAGATCAGAAGTGATTGATAAAAAACAATTGAAAATTTACAAGTTTGATACGGAAAATCAAGGTTTTTTCTTGCTGAGGGTTGAAACTCCCTTAAAAAAGTATGTTTTTAAAATTCTCAACCCATGACTTTTTTTATTCATATCCCGAAAAACTTAAAAAATATTTGCCATTTTGGATAAGCAGAGAAGGAAACGGAAGTTTAATGACATCCAAAATTTTAAACGTCTGCAACAACCATTTTTTGTGTGTTTTTATTTTTGTCCACTGAATATCGGGAGCCAAATAAATTTGGTTTAAGGCATATGGGTCTTTATGCGAAGTATAATAATTTTCAATTGAATAGCCCAAGTAAAAACCTACAAAAGAAAATTTTGCATTTTCTTTAAAAGGTGAATAACCAATCCAATATACTTGACCGTTGTAATCCTTGAGTATATTTTCAGCAAGGTTTTTTCCGAAAATTTCCGGTCTAAGCGAAGCCATTGAAGAATTTTTATATGAAAATTTTAATGAAAAACCATATAAATGGGCATTACTTATATATAAGAAAGAACCGGCAGTGTTGGCCGCCAGATCATATAAAGAAAATCCCCATCCGTTTGAAAAGCCGTCCATTGTTTCAATAACCAACATATATCCCCATGGAATGAAGGCCGAAAGTTTGCGAACTTTGTCTTTTTCTTCGGAATAATAACAGGTCATGAGAAATTCTTCAAGAAATCTAGATGTATAGTATGTCGTGAATGTATGCCCCAATTTGTCCATGCCCCCCCATTCGTTACCGTCATTAAAAAAATGAAACTTTCCGGTAGAATAGGGTTTATACCATTCATAGCTCAACCATGTCAATGATATTGCCGATCCTGCTGCGATAGATCCGAAACGCCATAATTTACAAGAAAATTTATTTTGAAAAGTATCTAATGGTTCTTGAGAAAAAAGTTGATTTAATTGAATGAAACAAACAAGAAAAATACTTAAAAAGAGTTTATGCATAAGTTGCGGCGGCTTACATAACTTTAATTCTCCAATTGAAAGGATCGTCAATAAGACCTTTTCTGAGTTTTTCCAAATAATTTGCTGCAAAATTTGAAAACTCTCTTTGTTGCAGTGGCGGGCATAGATAATCTTTTTCTTTGTAGTTGATCAAGGCAATTGGAGCAATTGTGGCAGCTGTTCCGGCACCAAAAATATCCTTGAGGGAGCCTTTCTCAATGCTTTCTATCAATTCTGTTACTTTCACAGGTCTTTCTTCTACAGGCATTTTGTATTGTTTTGCCAAAGTGAGGATGCTATCACGGGTGATGCCTGCCAAAATAGTTTTTTTGTCGAGTGGGGGAGTGACCAAAGTATCGTCAAATTGAAAGAAAATATTCATGGTCCCTGATTCCTCTATAAACTCATGAGTAATGGCATTGGTCCAAATCAATTGGTGGTATCCTTTTTGTTGGGCCAATCTGGCCGGATAAAGTGCTGCAGCATAATTGCCTGCAGCTTTGGCAAATCCCGTACCGCCCTCAACGCTGCGTGTGTAATATTCTTCTATTTTCACCTTTAATGGATCAGAGTAATAAGCATTTACAGGCGAGGCAAAAATCATCATGGTGTATTCATCGGCAGGTCTGACCCCAAGTACGGGTTGTGAGGCAAACATAAAAGGACGGATATATAAGGAGGCACCTTTTGACTTAGGTATCCATTCATGGTCTAATTTTACTAATTCCTTAACGGCTTCTACAAACAATTCCTCGGGGAATGAAGGCATACAAAGGCGTTGTGCCGAGACATTGAATCTTTCGGCATTTTTTTCGGGTCTGAATAAAAATACTTCGTTTTTTTCATTTTTATATGCCTTTAAACCCTCAAAAATTGCCTGGCCATAGTGCAAGGCGGCACAAGCAGGATGTAATGTAATGTTTTGGAAGGGTACAATTCTTGGATTTTGCCATGCATTGTTTTTAAATTCACAAATAAACATGTGATCTGTGAAATATTTTCCAAAGACCAAGTTTTCTAAATCTACCTCTTTTAATTTGCTTTCGTTTGTTTTTAAAATGCTAATCTTATTGGTTTCAATCATGGTTCTTGATTATGAGGTTACCTCAAAAATATCAAATTTATTTGAAATATCTAAAATCCTGGTTGTTTTTAATATTTTTCAAAGTGTGATAAATTAATTGAATAACATTTTCAACGTCAGATTGATGAACCATTTCTACTGTCGTGTGCATATATCTCAAAGGTAAAGAAATCAACGCCGACACAACTCCGGCACCCGAATAGGCAAATGCATCGGTGTCTGTGCCGGTAGATCTGGATGCCGCAGCTCTTTGAAATGGAATTTTGTTTTTTTCGGCCGTACGTTCGATTAATTCCCGTAGATTTTGTTGAACCGCAGGTCCTACGGTTATAACAGGTCCCTTTCCGCAGGCAAGATCTCCTTGTTCGATTTTGTTGATCATAGGTGTTTGCGTGTCATGACAAACATCTGTGACAATTGCGACATTGGGTTGAATTTGTTTGACGATCATTTCGGCACCTCTAAGTCCAACTTCTTCTTGAACTGAATTAGTGATATACAATCCATACTCAGGCCGAAAACCGGTTTCTTTCATTAAGCGGGCCACTTCGGCAATCATAAAACCTCCAATGCGGTTGTCTAATGCTCGGCTGACAAAGAAATCGTTAAGTTGCATATATGTGTCTTCATAAGTCACGACATCACCCACTCTCACACCAAGTTTTTCAACTTCTTCTTTTGAACTGCAACCACAATCAAGGAAAATATTGTTTAATTGAGGGGCTTCTTCTTTACCCGAGCGTGTATGTATTGCGGGCCAACCAAATACAGCCTTGACAATGCCTTTTTGGGTATGTATATTCACCCTTTTGGAGGGGGCGATTTGATGATCTGATCCACCATTCCTTCTAAGATAGATAAATCCTTTTTCATTGATATAATGAACAAACCATGAGATTTCGTCGGCATGCGCCTCAATCACCACTTTGTATTTTGCTTTTGGATTAATGATACCTACTACTGTGCCGTAATTATCAACATAATATTCGTCAATATATGGTTTGATGTAATCTAACCAAAGTTTTTGTCCTCCACTTTCAAAACCTGTTGGCGAGGGATTGTTGAGATACTTTTCCAGAAACGCAAGCGAATTCTTTGTTAAAATAGATTTGCTTTTAGATTTGTTTGTTTGTTTTCCGGATTTTTTTATTTTAGCCATAAATTTTCGATTTTTGCAAATCAAAGAAAAAATACTAAAAATGAAAAGAAGTTTTTTAATTTATGGTTTAATTTTGCTGTGTAGTCTTGGCAAATCACAAGTTCAAGTAGGTGATTCGACTGCAGTTACCAAAGTGCAGGCTCAGGAAGCATATAACAAAGGTGTTGCTGCTCTCGAATCCAAAAACTACATTGAAGCCGTCAATCTCTTTCAAGAAGCAATACGTTTGAATCCTCAATTTGCAAAGGCATATTATAATCTCGGTGTGGCAAAAATGGAACTTAATCAGGTGGAAAGTGCTATAGAAGATTTTAAGAAATCGATTGAAATAAAACCGGACAGCAATTTGTCGTTTTTTTATTTGGGTAAATATTATTATGAAAACGATCAATTGGACGAGGCATTGAAAAACCTTCAATTTGCATCAATGTTCGACAACAAAAATCCTTTTGTATTCTATTATCTTGGTGCAACTTATTTTTTAAAAGAGCAATATCAGGATGCCTTGGATGCTTTCAATAGAGCCATTGTTCTAAAACCTGATTATGCCTATGCTTATAATGACCGGGGTAGTACGAAAATGAAAACAGAAGATTATTCAGGGGCTATTGTAGATTATAAAAAGGCCATCAGTTATGATCCAAAATTATATTTTGCATACAACAATTTAGGTACGGCCTACCGTAAATCAAATCAACACAAATTGGCCATAGAAGCATACTCGCAAGCCATAGCGCAAAAAAATGATTACTTCATTGCATATAACAACAGAGGGGCTGCAAAATTTGAAATAGGAGACTATAAAGGTGCCCTGGAAGATTTTCAGAAAGTAATTTCACTTAATAAAGATTATTTGCCGGCATATTTAAATCTATCAGCCACTTATTTTAAAATGAAAGATTATAAATCTGCTGCCGAATATGCCGGAAAGGTGATTGATAAAGATCCTGAAAATGGATCGGCCTATTTAAATAGGGGCATTGCCAAAGAAATGTTGCGGGACGAAAAAGGCGCATGCGAAGATTGGCAAAAAGCATATGAATTAGGAATAAAAAATGCAAAAGCATATTATCAACAAGTTTGTTCTGAATAAAATTTTTTAAAGTATGAAAAATATAATAGGTTTATTAGTTTGTGCCGGATTGTTTTTTTATGTAGAAACTTTATGGAGCCAGGACATTCCTTTTGAGAAGGCATATTTTAAAGATAGAAAAGATGAATATAAAATGGCTGTAGATGAGCTCAAAAAAGGGGATGAGTATTTTGCTCAGGGACCGACATTATACAAGTTGGCTTTGAATCATTATTTGAAGGCAAATGAGGTAAACCCAAATAATTCTACATTGAATTACAAAATCGGGGTGTGTTATTTATTTTCTACTTTTAGAACCAAATCTCTGGAATACCTTGAAAAGGCCAAACAACTTAATCCTAATGTTGCAGAAGATATAGATTTTTATTTGGGCATGTCATACCATCTTAAGATGGAATGGGATAAGGCCATCGAGCATTATAAAAAATACAAATTGGTTAGCAAGGATCCCAAAATGCTTGCTGCGGTTGATAAAAAGATACAGGAATGTAATTACGGAAAAGAATATGTAAAAAATCCTGAAAGGGTTTTTATAGATAATTTGGGCCCAAGCATCAACACCAATTATCCTGAATATGGACCCGTAATTTCCACTGATGAATCTGTGATGATTTTTACTTCACGTCGTCCGAACACTACCGGTGGTAAAATGGATGAAAATTTAGGGGAATATTTCGAAGATTTATACATTTCATATAAAGTTGATGGCAAGTGGGCATCTGCACAAAATATGGGAAAACCGGTCAATACCGAAGAACATGATGCTACGGTTGCGCTGAGTCCCGACGGTATGAAGTTGATTATCTATAACGATGACAAAGGCGACGGTAATTTATATGAATGTAAACGCACACCTGAAGGATGGTCCAAACCTGAAAGAATGGACTATGGAACCATCAATACCAAATATCATGAATCATCCGCATCTTATTCGGCAGATCAAAAAACCTTGTATTTTGTCAGTAATCGTGAGGGAGGTTTTGGAGGACGGGACATCTGGATGAGTAAATACGATGAGAAAAAGAAAAAATGGGGCGAACCCATTAACCTTGGCCCAAACATCAATACAAAGTATGATGAAGAAAGTGTGTTGATTCACCCCGATGGCGTTACACTCTATTTTTCTTCGCAAGGACATACTTCCATGGGAGGATACGATATTTTTAAATCAGAACTTAAAAATGGCGTTTGGCAGAAACCTCAAAATCTCGGATATCCCATTAATACCCCCGACGATGATGTTTTTTTTGTAATTAATGCCAGTGGCCGTAGAGGATATTATGCTTCATTTAAACCTGATGGTTATGGAGAAAAAGATATTTACATGATAACTTTTTTAGGTCCGGAAAAACCTGTCATGATTCAAACCGAAGACAATCTCATTGCTTCAAAAACTGCACCGGTAAAAGAAAAAATTATTGAAAAACCTGTGGAAATTACCACACGTAAACTTACGCTTCTAAAAGGTTATATCAAAGACCAAAAAACCATGAAACCGGTGTTGGCTGAAATTGAGTTGATCGATATTGACGATAACGTTTCATTGGCAACCTTTAATAATGATGCATCCACAGGAAAATATCTTGTTACCCTTCCTTCCGGAAATAACTACGGTATAGCCGTTAAATCCAAAGGTTATCTTTTCCATTCCGAGAATTTCAATATACCCGAAGAAACGGCCTTTAGAGAAATTAACAAAGATATTTATTTGCAGCCTTTGGAACCCGGCAGCAAGGTTATTTTGAAAAACATTTTTTATGATTACAACAAGGCAACTTTACGCCCTGAATCTATGAGTGAATTAGACAGGGTTGTAGAATTGCTCAAAAATAACCCCACTTTGAAAGTTGAGCTTTCAGCCCATACCGACAGCAGGGGAAGTGATGCTTACAATCAAAAATTATCCGAACAAAGAGCCCAATCATGTGTGGACTACTTGATATCAAAAGGGATAGACCCATCAAGAGTTGTAGCCAAAGGATATGGCGAAACTCAACCTGTTATAACCGACGCAGAAATAAATAAATTGAAAACAGAAGAAGAAAAAGAGGATGCCCATCAACAAAACCGTAGAACCGAGATTAAAGTTATAGCCATATGAAAAAACTTGTCCAATTATCATTAATTTTAGTATTTGCTTTTTTTGCATTACATGCATATTCTCAAGTATCTATTGATGTCTCTAAAAAAAAATATTCTTCCTGGGAGGAAGCTATGAAAAATCCCGAGTCGGTTACCCATCTTGATTTATCCCTTCAACAATTAAAGGAGCTGCCCAAGGAAATAGCCCTTTTTAAAAATTTAGAAGTATTGGACTTGTCTTTTAATCATCTAACTGATCTTCCCGCTGAGTTGAAAGAATTAAAAAAATTAAAGATACTGGATTTGTCCGGTTGCCGTCGTATGCGGCAATTGCCGGCTGTTGTCAAAGAAATGAACTGGCTTGAAGAAATCAGAATTATAGACATTCCCGAATGGAGCGATGCTAAAAAAGCAGCATTGGCAAAAGAATTGGCACCTGTAAAAGTGGTATATTAAGTCCGGCGTTTTATGAAAAGACAGAAAGAAATAAATGCCTTTATCCGCTTGCTTGATATCATGGACGATTTGAGAGAGAAATGTCCTTGGGACAAAAAACAAACGCTTGAATCTCTTCGCCCTTTGACTATTGAAGAAGTATATGAATTGTCCGAAACAATTCTGAAAAAAGATTTAAACGGACTTGAAAAAGAGTTAGGAGATGTATTGTTGCATATTGTCTTTTATGCAAAAATTGGCAAAGAACTCAATGCTTTCGATATATCCTCTGTTATTAACCGATTATGTGAAAAGTTGATTGAACGGCATCCACATATTTATGGTTCTGTTAAAGTAGAAAATGAAGAGGAGGTGAAATCAAACTGGGAAAAACTTAAGTTAAAAGAAGGCAATCAATCGGTTTTGTCAGGCGTGCCCGACTCTTTGCCTTCCATCCTTCAGGCATTTAGAATACAGGAAAAAGTAAGAGGGGTAGGATTTGATTGGGAAAATGTGGATGATGTTTGGAATAAAGTGAAGGAAGAATGGGATGAATTTTCTCACGCAGTAAAAGTTTCGCAAAAAGATAAAATGGAAGAAGAGTTTGGAGACTTACTTTTTGCACTCGTCAATTTATCGAGATTTTATGGCATCAATCCGGATGAGGCACTTTATAAAGCAAATATGAAGTTCAAAAAGAGATTTCAAAAAATGGAGGAAATGATTAAGTCACAAGGAAAAGAAATTACTTCCATGAAATTGGCTGAGATGGATCAATATTGGGATAAAGTGAAAGAAGATGAAAAGAAAATTTAAAATACTTATACTATGAAAACTAATTTTTTAATTTTTGTATTAATGTTGACTACTCTTGTATCATGCCAACAACATGATGAAAATGCAAATGTGGAGGATCTTTCTATACCTACCGATTCAGTTATTGACGCACCACAGGCTCATGATGAAACCTATATGTTTCCGTCTCCGTTGCAAATAGCAGTTATATTGAAAAAAGCAGGGTTGACTTATCAACCGGGAATAACCAATGATTTGACAAAAGTAAATCAATACGAAACTAAACTGAAGCAAAAGTTGAATTTCGGGGTTTATGCGGCGGATTTAGCTTATCTTGTTTTAAATAAACAAAATCAGGAGGCAATCAATACTATCAAAACTTTAGATAAGTTATCGGAAAAGCTATGGATGACCAATTTATTTAGCAATCTTGATATAATGAAAAGATTTGAAAGAAATTTGGATAATGAAGATTCTCTTGTTACGATCATTGCAGACCTTCAAATGACGGTGGATGATTATTTGGAAACAAACGGATTGAAAGACAATGCCGCTGTTATTTTTGCCGGAGCATGGATAGAAACAATGTATATTGCATCAAAAGTTAATCAAACCAAACCGAAAGAAGAATTAATAAAACGATTGGGAGAACAAAAATTGATTTTAAAACAAATTATCGATGCTTTAAAATTATCGGAAGAACACGATTATTCGGATTTAATCGATAAATTAAATACACTTTATCCATTGTTTCCGGAAATTCAAGAAAATACAGAAGATGCGAATAATGGAAACAATATTGAAAAGGATTCGTATAAACTAAGTGATGAACAATTAAAAGAAATTTCCCGAATAATAGAAAATTTAAGAAACGAGATTGTAACTATATAAAAATCGGTTTAGTATGAAAAAAATAAAAATATTTTTCCCTTTTTTATTGTCTTTATCCTTATTGATGGCTCAAAGCCAGGTTGGTGAATGTAATTCCAAAGCACTCAAAGACGCTGTGCTTGATTTGTTAAAGCCCTACAAATATGATTCATCTAAAATTATTCGTTTTGAGTATTCTGGAGAAGAACAAGTTAAAGAAACCGAAGTGCCTTTATTTATGGGTGAAAAATACCGTTTTATTTTCAATCTGAATGCTGCACCTTTGGGAGCAGAAGTGAGAGTATATGACAAATCATCAAATAACAGAAAAAGAAAGTTGTTGTATTCTTCAAAAAATAAAGATACAGATAAACCCGGGATTTTTGTATTTGAGCCACAAAAGTCCAAAACTATGTATATTGATATTGTAATTCCCCCTACTGACAAACAAAATCAAAGAGGTTGTGTGGTTTTCGTGCTTGGCTATAAAATTTAGTTTATTTATAATCCCTTTTCTTTATTGTTTAAAAGGAAAAACTCAGAATCAATCCATTGATACTGCTTTGATTTCTGATTTACAATTTTTTTGTAATTATTATCAAATTCCATTTGATTCCGGGTCAATTGAATTATACAGGATTAGTGCCGACTGGTTAGGGGCAAAATATGCCTACAATGGCCGGTCCTGTCATGGAATTGATTGTTCAGGGTTGGTGAAAACGTTCTGGCAGATATTGTATGGAGCAGATTTATCCGGTTCTTCTGCCGATCTTTTTCAGCTTTGCGAGGTGATAGAAGATTCGTCTATGTGGTTGCCGGGTGATTGGGTATTTTTTAAAATTGCCAAAAACAAAATTTCCCACTCAGGCATTTATTTGGGGAACAATAAATTTATTCACTCCACAACACATGCCGGAGTGATTATATCCGATTTAAATGAACCCTACTATAAAAAGCATTTTTATGCTGTAGGAAGATTAAAAAAATAAAAATGTCAGCAAGCAAAAAGAACATTATTGTATTTGACATTGGCAATGTTTTGTTGCCTTATGATTGGGGGCGGATCCTTTATGCATTGCCCGGAGTAAGCAGGACTAACCTTTACGATTGGTTGCATGATGAGGTCTACGATGCATATGAAAAGGGTTTAATTGACGAAAAAGTATTGCTTCTCGAATTTAATAAACATTTCCATTCAAAATTTGATGAACAACGTTTGTTTACGTTGTTTAATGAGATATTTCTAGAACCTCCCGGATATGTGGGAAAAATGATACCGGAATTGGCAAAACGCTATCATTTGTATGCATTAAGCAATACATGCCATTGGCATGAAATCTATTTTATGGAAAAATTGAAAGATACTTGGGTATACTTCGAAAAGATATTTTGTTCACACCATCTGCATCTGCGAAAGCCGTCCGAAGAAATTTATAAATTGGTCGAAAAAGAAATAAAAGCAGAAAATCAAAAAATCATATTTTTGGATGATAAAATAGAAAACATAGAATCTGCAAAATTGGCCGGTTGGCATGCAATACATGTCCCCACTCTTGATGAAGTGGAAAATCAATTAAAAAAGCTCATAGATCATGAATGAATTTTTTGAAACAACACTATTTCAACAAGGGAATATCAAAATCACCATATTTACATTAGTACAAATTGCCATTTTGTTTTTCGTGATTTTTGTTATACTGGTGGGTATTAGAAAGGCCCTGTTCAGGTCGCCTAAATTGGATATTGGAAGAAAATATGCACTGTTTAATTTGGTTAAGTACATTTTTATAGTTTTAACTTTTCTATTTACCTTGCAAATTTTGGGTTTCAATCTTTCGGTGATTCTTGCCGGTTCAGCTGCATTGCTGGTAGGTTTGGGAATTGGTTTGCAGAATCTTTTCAATGACTTTATTTCCGGGATAATTATATTAATAGATGGAACTGTGGAAGTGAATGATATCATACAGGTAAATGATCTTGTTTGCAAGGTAAAGGAAATGAAACTTCGCACGACTAAAGTTATCACAAGGGATGAACGATACATAATATTGCCTAATTCTTATCTCACATCAAATCTCGTTCAGAATTGGACACACAACAATGAATCTGCTCGTTTTGAGGTGAGTGTAGGAGTGGAATATTCTTCCGACCCTCAATTGGTGACAAACTTATTGATTGAAGCTGCCAAAAATGTAAATAAAATTGATCAAAACAAAACGCCGTTTGTTCGTTTTAACGAATTTGCAGATTCCGCATTGATTTTTACTGTTTATTTTTGGTCTGATGAAATTTTTAGAATCGAAAACATTAAAAGTGAGTTGAGATACAGGATCTTCGAATTGTTTAAACAAAATGGCGTGGGAATTCCTTTTCCACAAAGAGTGGTACATTTTGCAACAACTCTGAAGACAGAAAATCAATCTTAGTTGTTTTTTTACAGAATCTGAATGAATGTTATCACTGACAAGAAACTTTTACAGGATTTTAAATTTCTCGGTATCAATGTTGAAATAAACTTTTGCTTTTAAGATAGAGTTCTAATGTAGAAGAAAATTTGTTTGAAAACAAAAAAGGGTCTTCTTAAGACCCTTTTTTGGCGTGACTCCGGAGGGAGTCGAACCCCCAACCTTCTGATCCGTAGTCAGATGCTCTATCCAGTTAAGCTACGGAGTCATTTTGCGGGTGCAAATATAAACAAACATCTGTTTTTTTACAAGTAATTAAAATTACTTTTCAAAAATACATCCTATATGTTTGCGTTAAAATTTATTTAATTTTACACGCACAATCTTGACAAATGGTCAATAAAACAACCGTAAATATCATTAAAGGCAATTTTCCACGTTGGATGATTTTTTTGATTGATTTAACCATTGTTATACTTTCATTGACATTGGCTTATTTGTTGAGATTTAATTTCAATATACCACAAGTGGAAATCAAAACCTTCCCTTTGGTTTATTCACTTGTATTGTCAACAAGAATGCTCTCTTTCTTGGTTTCCAAGATCTATGCGGGCATCATCAGATATACATCAGCTAAGGATGCAGAAAAAATCTTTTTGACAATTCTGTCGGGTAGTTTGTTTTTTGTTATAGTCAATTTAGTGAATCATTATATCTTAAAAGGACCGTATATCATTCCTTTTTCGGTTTTGATTATTGAATATTTAATCTCTACGTTTCTTTTGATAAGTTTCAGGGTGATGGTAAAAACCTTATATTACGAGATTAAAAATTTTAACAAGGATAACAAGTCAATCATCATTTATGGGGCAGGCGAATCCGGTGTGATTGCAAAACGCACTATAGACAGGGATGCTGCTTCTAAATATAAAGTGATAGCTTTTGTTGATGAGGATAAAAGAAAAGCCGGTAAAACCATTGAAGGAGTGAGAATTTATCACATTTCCGAATTGGAAGAATTGTTGCAAAACAATGATGTAGCTCATATTATCGTGGCGATTCAAAGAATTAAACCTGAGAAAATCAATGAAATTGCAGATTTGGCTTTAAAATATAATACAAAGGTATTGCATGTTCCTCCGGTGCAAAAATGGATAAATGGAGAACTTACTTTTAAACAAATCAAAAAAATTAAAATCGAAGATTTGCTCGGGCGGGAACCGATCGTGATAGATGAGGAAAATATAAAAAAATCACTTTTTTCGAAAACAATACTTGTAACCGGGGCAGCCGGATCTATTGGCTCTGAAATTACAAGGCAACTTTTACAGTATTCACCTAAAAAACTTATATTAATCGACCGGGCAGAAACCCCGATGTATGAATTGCAATTAGAGGTGGAAAATACTTTTCATGCCAAAAATGTAGAATTTATACTTGCCGATATTTGTGAAGAAGTGAGAATTGAAAAAGTTTTCGAAACATTTCAGCCGGAAATTGTTTTTCACGCAGCAGCATACAAGCATGTACCTTTGATGGAAGAGAACCCTTCAGAAGCAGTTTGGGTCAATGTTAGAGGAACAAAAATCCTGGCCGATCTTGCCTTAAAACATAATGTTAAAAAATTTGTTTTTGTTTCTACCGATAAAGCGGTAAATCCAACCAATGTGATGGGTGCATCCAAACGGATTGCAGAAATTTATTGTCAAACCTTAAATAAACTTGGCAAAACCAAGTTTGTTACTACCCGTTTTGGTAACGTTTTGGGATCAAACGGTTCGGTTATCCCGTTATTTAGAAAGCAGATAGAATCCGGTGGCCCTGTCACTATCACACATCCTGAAATAACCAGATTTTTTATGACAATACCTGAAGCTTGTCGTTTGGTTTTAGAGGCCGGGGTGATGGGGGATGGAGGTGAGATTTTTGTTTTTGATATGGGTGAAAGAGTAAAAATTGTCGATCTGGCTAAGAAAATGATTAAACTTTCAGGATTAACCTTGGGGAAAGACATTCAAATAGTTTTCACAGGATTGCGTCCCGGTGAAAAATTGCACGAAGAATTGCTGAATAATGATGAAAATACTCTTCCAACACATCATCCAAGAATATTGAAAGCCAAAGTGAAAGATTGCGATTTGCAAGTTTTAAAACAAATTGATGAGTTGATTGCTTTGATAGAAAGCCAAAAAGATTTTTTGATCGTAAAAAAAATGAAAGAAATTGTCCCCGAGTATGTCAGCAATAATTCTGTGTTCGTTCAGCTGGATTAATTATCAAAAATTGCCGTTAAGCAGTTATTGGCTCTCTTCTTTTTTACAGGCTTCATCAGGTTGGGCACCACATATGCTGCACGAAACTCCCTGTTCCTTCAACAATGGATTGTTTCCGGCACATGTTCCCGAAAATTCCCCATTCTTTTTGAAAATGATTTTAACGGCTATTCCGGCAACAGCAAAAACCAAAAGTAATATGGTTAGCAATAAAGTTTCCATGCCTCAAAATTCTTAAAAAAAATAGTTTTTTGTTTAAAACATAAATAATTTTAACAAATTTGAAAAAAATTATGGAAGGTAAATGGGCGTTAATAACCGGTGCATCAAGCGGAATAGGTAAAGAATTGGCTTATTTGCATGCACAAAAGGGAGACAATCTAATCTTAATTGCTCGCAATCTTCGATCATTGGAGGAGATTCAACAAGACATCGAAGCCTCATGCCGGGTGAAAGTATTGATTTTTTCATTGGATTTAAGCGACAATCAAGCTCCTTTGAATTTATATACAGAAATAAAACATTTGGGTATCGTTCCTGATTATTTGATAAATAATGCCGGTTTTGGTCAGGTCGGATATTTTCATGAAATACCGGATAATGTACATCTTAATATGATTAATTTGAATGTTACCGCACTTACTTTAATTACAAGATATTTCATACCCGATATGATAAAAAAAGGAGGAGGGAGAATTTTACTGGTTTCATCAACGGCTTCATTACTTCCCGGGCCGAAACAGGCCGTTTATTTTGCCACAAAAGCTTATGTCACTTCTCTTGGATATGCCTTGTATCAGGAGCTGAAAAAACATGGTATTTCAGTGACTACATTATTGCCCGGTGCCACCAAAACTGATTTTGGACGTGTGTCCGGAATGGATAAAACCAAATTATTTGCAACAGCTGCTAATGCTTTTGATGTGGCAAAAGCAGGATTTGAAGGAATGTTAAAAGGTAAAAGAAAAGTCATAGCCGGAGTACCTATTTATATGAGAGTATTTTTGCCTCTATTGCCACTCATTCCAACTTCGGTTATACTTAAAATTGTTGACTACCTACAAACTCCTAAAAATTAAATTTAGTGGTAAATCATTAGCCGTTGTACCGTCTGTTGTTGGCCTGTGCTTATTTTTAGCCAGTAGATTCCGTTTGGCAAATTTTCAGTGTTAATTTTATATTCAAAATCACCGTTGGAAAGAAAATGTTCTTTTAATACGGTTTTTCCGGTAATATCGTAAATTATCATGTCGATATTGTTTTTATTGGGAATAGAAAGTTTAATGTTTGTAAAATTATTGGCAGGGTTGGGAAAAATCACCAAATGTTCTTCCAAAGCGTAATCGTCGACTGAAGTAGAGACACAACCTTGTGATAAAAGAATTGTACTTCTGGTAGTAGATAAAACTGTTTGCATGCGTGTAGCTTGACCGGCTGTGAATAGGTTCATGCAACCGTCGTCAGAATAATCCATATAATTTTGAAACATGTCTCCGTCCGGGCCGTTGTTGCAAGATATTTGCGGAGATGAAGGGCAACCGTAGGTTTCATCTGCTTGATTGGGAGTGTCATTTACATAATCACTTCCGGAACATGCCCCATTATCGTCGCCCCAAATATGATAGAGACCGAGCCAATGACCGACTTCATGGGTGGCTGTTCGTCCTTTGTCGTAGGGGGAGCTTAAACTGAAAGTTTTACCAAAATTAGATTGTTGCTCCCTGTCACCAAAATATCTGTAGGCAATTACCACACCATCTCGGTTGGCTGGTCCACCGGGAAAAGTAGCATATCCCAGCACTCCTCCGTTGATTGATGGTACCACCCATATATTTAGATATTGATCACTTGGCCATCCGTCCTTTCCACCCTGAGAAGTAAATTTTGCATCATCCGTGTTGATGTTGAATTGGGTTTTATTTGTTTGTGTGCGTGTGATTCCGTTGGTCCATTTACCGTCAGGATCGCGTTGAGCCAAACAAAAAGATATTTTGGTGTCGGCAGCAACAGTTTTGAAAGAATTAGGTGTATTGCCGGTGTCTGCATTCATGCGTTGAAAATCCCAATTTAATTTATTGATCTGAGAAAGTATCTGTTCATCCGAAATGTTGCTGGCAGGTATATTTGTGTTATACAATACGTGTACAACAACCGGGATGACAAAATTTGATCCGTTTTTTGGCGGGTGATGAGTGTTTTGTTGTATTTGTTGCTCAATTTTCTGCCAATTTTCTTCCAATCCCGGATATTGTTCCAAAAGGGCTTGTCTTAATTCATTAAAACCACATCTTTTTGTTTGACTTTGCGATATTGCCAAATTTGAAATTAAAATGCTAAAAATATAGAAGTAAATTTTTTTCATATCAATTTTGATTTACTCAAATTTACGAATTATTTCATTTCGTTTTTCAATTCTATTAAATTTGATTTTATCTTTTCAAGTTTTTTGATTATTTGATTTAATCTGGATTTTTTTGAATCTTGTGTTGTGAGAGATATCTCAATGTTATTTTCATTGAATTCGTCAAAGATGGAAGTTTGTCCGGATAATGCCTTTCTTGCTCCTTCCAGGGTCAATCCTTTGACTTTTACCAAGTCGTAAATTTTGGCAAATAAGGCAATGTCCTTTTTTGTGAAAATTCTGACGCCATTATTGTTTTTGCGTGGTTTAAAGTGAGGAAATTCTTTTTCCCAGAATCGAATCAAAGAAGGATTGACGTCAAACAACGCTGCCACCTCTCCTATAGTAAAATAAATTTTATTTTCGGGTAAATCCGGTATCATCTTTTAACTGCAATTTGTATTTTTCCTGTTATTTGCCCAGCATTGCCTGTTATTATTCATAAAATATAACGGGTCGAGTATGTTTCCGCTTCCGTCCAAACTGCTCCATTGTATGCTTATATGATTGTTTTTTGCATTGTCAAAGATATTGTAAAAAAAGTCATATGGAGGAGAATATTCATATCCCCATTCAAGATAACTGTCGGCTTTCATTTTTAAGTCAGACAAAAAGCGGTAAGTTATTTTGCGTTTTTTAGTGCTGAAATTATAATGTTGTGAAATTTGCATCAAAGGCCGATGGTTGTCATGACTATAATATACAGTCCATACTCCTTGAGAACGGTCGGCATGCGTCGTGCCTTCCATCCATAGAAAATCTTTGAAACCTTCTTTTTGGGTTACGTACATTTTCCAGGAAATTTGAGAAAAAGAATTTTGGTATTCGGCGTAAAGCTTTACTTTATAGGTTCTTCCATTTTCTTCATATTCATATTTAAACAACCATCCTTTATTGTCGCCTCTGTATCCGGCTTTAGCTTGTCCGGATGCATAAAGGATGGCAAGTGGCAATCTTAATTCATTCTTTCTTGCTTCAATCCAAGGTTGCACAGTTTGATATGCATGCAAATAATTTGAATAATTGTTGTCGTTGGTTGACGGCGGACTTTGAAAGTTATCAAAATTTATCTCAAATTCGTCAGCTTGTGGCAAGTCCGGACGATTCCCTTTGTTTTTCTTAGAACAAGAACTGTATATAATGCTTAAAAGAATTAACACAGTAGTCGCTTTATTCATAGTTAAGGCAATTTTTCAAAGATTTGATGTAAAATTAAATAAAAATAGTTTAATGGTTTTTACCGGCAACCACAATCACAAATTCGCCTTTTATAGAGTGTTTTGAAAAATGTTCGTGTACTGAAGCAAGTGTGCCTCTGACAGTTTCTTCATAAAGTTTGGAAATTTCTCGTGAGACAGATGCTTGTCGATCAGGGCCGACAAACTCGATGAGTTGTTGCAAGGTTTTTAACAAACGGTGCGGAGATTCGTATAGTATAAATGTGTCTTCCAATTCCGACAAAAAACGAATTCTTTTTTCGCGCCCTTTTTTATGAGGTAAAAATCCTTCAAAATAAAATCGCTGCATGGGTAAGCCCGATACTACCAAAGCCGGTATAAATGCCACCGGGCCCGGAAGGCATTCAACCGGTATGTTATGTTCAATACAACTTCTTACCAGGAGGTATCCGGGATCAGATATACCGGGTGTGCCGGCTTCACTGCAATAGACGGTATTTTGATGGTTTTTAATCAATTCCATGGCTTGCGGCAAAATTTTATGTTCATTTGCACTGTGAAAAGCCATTAATTTTTTATTTTCAATGCCTAGTTGTTTTAGCAACTTATGACAACTCCTTGTATCTTCACAAAAAATTATATCGGCTTGCAGTAAACTTTCTATCGATCTTTTCGTTATATCATTTAGATTTCCGATAGGAACAGGAACTAATGTAAGTTTAGGCATGTTTTGGATCAATTTTAAATACAAAGTTAAAACAATTCGTGTTGAATGACAGTTTATCTAAAATTAAAAACAGACAATGCAACCTTTAGCGGGCTTATGTTGTCTAAATGATGAAATGAATGACAGAACAAGAATTGATAGAACGTTGTATTAAACAGGACCGCGTGGCGCAAAAATATCTTTTCGATAAGTATGCACGCAGGTTTAAAGCGATATGTATGCGCTATGCAAAGTTTGAAATTGAAGCAGACGATATGGTGCAGGATGCTTTTATAAAAATTTTCGAAAAAATTCACACATTTGGTTTCAATGGCTCTTTTGAGGGCTGGATGAGACGCATTGTCGTCAATACTGCCATTGATCATGTGAAAAGAAACAAAAAACATTCTTCGGACATTGATTACGAACAAGTAGATTTTCATCACAAATATTTTCCCGTCACGGCAAATAAGCTGGATGCCAATACCATTTTAAAATTAATCAATTGCATTCCGGACGGATACCGGACCGTTTTCAATTTATACGCCATTGAAGGGTATTCCCACAAAGAAATAGCAGAGATGTTGGGTATTACCGAAAGTACTTCAAAATCGCAATATTCAAGAGCCAAATTATACATTCAAAAATTATTGAAAAAAAACAATTTGCTGGAAAATACTTTATATGAAAAATAAAAATTTTGAAAATACCTGGAAAGAAATTCTCGAAAACCACGAAATGGATGTGCCTCAACATGTCTGGGAAAATATCAGCAAGCAGTTAGCTTCCAACACTGCTCAATCAGGTTCCAATACCGGCAATGGTTCTACTTATGGAACAAAATTTTCGGCCATCGCAAAATGGGCCGCAGGGACATTTGTTGCAGGCACAGTGGCTGTTTCTGCATATTTGATGAATAAAACGGGTTCTCAAGGCAATGATAAAGTCGTAATGCATAAAAGTGATACCGGTCAGATTGTTGTTGTGGAGGAATTTCCCGGTAATCAACCGAATACTCCGGTTGAGAAAGAAAATACTGTTATTGTGGATCATTCAAAAGAAAAAATCATTACTCAAAATGTTTCTAACTTGAGAAACGAAAAGTTCCAATCCGGCCCAACTCCTTCTGACAAAAATACAACTCAAAAAAATCCATCAGAAGTATTGAACAAAGAAAAATATAATGATGCGGAGTCAGTCGGACAATCTGTGCCCGAAATAGCTCAGAATACATCGTCTCAAAACATTCAAAAAAAAGTTGACAACATACAGAAGCCCGTTTTGCAGCAAAAAAGCAAAGTTTCAAACTCACCGGCTGAATTGCCTGCTATCATTGTGACGCATCCTGAGAATACTGATGACAGAACATTGGCATTTTCCATTGATAAAGAAATTGATAATATAGTTTGGAAAATCGACAATCAAGTTGTCAGTGACCAACCATTTTATGTGCATTCATTTGATGACTATGGGACATATACAGTGGAACTTGTTTTGAAAGAGGATGGACGTAGCGTTAAGAAAGAGGTGGAGGTTACTCCTGTATCGGGTATAGTGTTTGTGCCCAATGTATTTACACCAAATAACGATGGGTACAATGATGTATTTGTTGTCAAATTGCAACACATGCAAAGTGCACAGATTCGTATATTCAATATTCAAGGCGACCTCGTTTACGAGTCATCATCTGTTGATCCTGAAAAAATTGAATGGAATGGCAGGGATAACTCAGGACAGATAGTTCCTCCCGGTAGTTATATGTATCAATTAACTTGTAAAGGTCAAGATGGTAAAGATTGGAACAAAAACGGGGTAGTAGTGTTAAAACGCTAAGATTCCGAATAAAATCCCGTATTATTTCCAACATAAATTCTAAAAAAGACAGAAAATCTGCGGCATATCTTTAGAAATCTTTTATTTTGCCTAAATGAGAGGAAATCTTTTTTATGAATAAAATTACAAATCGTTTGGTAAAGCTCATCGCATCATTGCATCTAAAGAAATATCGTAAACAGCATGGATTATTTTTTGTGGAGGGATCAAAAGCCATTCTGGAGTTTATCCGTCATGGTCAATTGCCCGAATTTTTGATGGTGCACGAAGAAAAAAAAATATTGGCCGGCTCGGTTTTGTCTATAGATCGACCCATTTATACGGCAGATGAGAAAATAATGAAAACCTTATCATTATTGGATTCCACTCCGGACGCCATCGCTGTTTTTAAAAGCATGCAAGAGTCTGATCTTTCAGAGTTTCAAAAAGACATACAGGTTTTTTATTTGGATAATATACAAGATCCCGGAAATGTGGGGACAATCATACGTACATGCGTTTGGTTTGGTATAAACAGGATTATTTTTGGGAAAGGTACTGTCGATCCATACCATCCAAAAGTTGTTCAAAGCAGTAAAGGTGCATTTGCGGCTATACGCTTTATCAGTGATCAATCTTATGAGTTTTTGAAAAATTGCCACAAACCGGTATTTATTTCGGGTATGAAAGGCGTGTCCTTATATGAGACAAAATTTCCTACTAATGCTGTGGTTATATTAGGAAATGAGGCCAGAGGGGTGAATCCTCAAATTTCTCAACAATTAAAAAATGCCATAGAAGTTACCATCCCGGGCAGTGGGCTTATGGAATCGTTAAATGTAGCCATGGCACACGCAATTATTTGCTCTGAGATGTTCCGACAATCTTTAAAGAAATAGCATTGACACAATTGATACCATCTATGGCAGCAGATACTATTCCGCCTGCATAACCTGCACCTTCTCCGCATGGATACAAGCCTTTTATTTGAAGGTGTTCAAAAGTAATTTTGTCTCTCGGTATCCTTACCGGTGAGCTTGTTCGTGATTCAACGGCTACAAGTATAGTGTGATCATTGACCAGTCCGGGCATTGTTTTTTGAAAGTGCAATAATGCTTGATGCAATGGTTCAGTTATGAGATCAGGTAAGACATCATGCAGGTTCACAGGCATGACTCCCGGAATATAACTGCAAGGAGGCAGTTCCACGCTTGTTCTTTTTTTTATGAAATCAAGGGCTTTTTGTGCCGGAGCTATTTGTCCACGTTTCCCGATCGTGTCATTTCCTGCAGCTTCAAAACATTTTTTTTCAATGAGTGATTGAAAATCCAATCCGGCAAGTGGATGATCCTTCAACAGGTCTTCTTTTGAGATGCTTGTGACCAAGCCGGAATTGGCAAATCTGTTGTTGCGTCCGGAAGGAGACCAACCATTGGTAACAATCTCGCCGGGTTCGGTGGCGCAGGGTGCAATGATACCTCCGGGACACATGCAAAAAGAATAAACCGTTTTGCCTGTATGTTTATATTTAACACTGAATGATGCCGGTGGAAGATTGTCGGGACGTGTGGCGCAATGATACTGCATCTTGTCGATGGCTTCCTGCATGGTCTCTATTCTCACTCCCATGGCAAATGGCTTAAATTCTATATGAATACCTTTTTTATATAGCAAATGAAAAATATCCCTTGCCGAATGCCCGGTAGCCAGAATCAAATGATTGACAGGAATTTCGCGGGTATTGTTAATGATGATACTTTTGATCCGGCTGTTTTGGGTGATAATATCGGTCAGTTTTGAATTGAAATTTATTTCCCCTCCATATGCCAAAATGGTATTGCGAATGTTTTCGACAATTTTTGGCAAACGGTTGGTGCCAATATGAGGGTGGCTATCATAGAGGATTTGTTCATCCGCTCCATGGTAATGTAATAATTCGAGAATTTTTCTTACATCACCTCGTTTGTCTGAACGGGTATATAATTTTCCATCTGAGAATGTGCCTGCGCCACCTTCTCCAAAACAGTAATTTGAATCCCGGTTTACAATTCCTTGTCGTGTAATCAAGGCAAGATCTCGGCGTCTTTCTCTAACAGGTTTTCCACGCTCAAAAACAACAGGTTTTATTCCGTGAATGAGACATTCCAATGCGGCAAACATTCCTGCCGGACCAAATCCGATGATATGAACAACCTTTTGCGGATTCACTTTTTTGAATCCGGGATCATACTCATTTTTGGCAGGGAGTGGTTCGTTGATGTATGCATCCAATTTTAAATAGTATACCGGTTTTTTTCTGGCATCGATAGATTTTTTTAAAATGCGGTATCCAAAGATAGAATTTGGAGAAAAGCCGACCGATTCGGCGATTTTTTTAATTATATAATCCTGATCTTCAATGTGGTTGGGTGAAATTTTTAATTCTAAAGTTTTAATCATAAATATTTTTTAACCTTCAAAAGTAAAAGACAACAAAAATATCTTAGATCTCAGGCGGTCAATAGGATCGGTAAATGTCGACGGTATTGGGTATTTTTCCCTTACAATCAAATTTCTAATGCCATAAGACATTTTTAATTCGATTCCAAATTTAAAATAGGGCAGGTAAAATTCAGTGCCAAAACCGGCTTCGTAGTGTATGTCGTGTTTTTTGATGCGAACTGCCATGTCCGGAAGATACAGTGCCTGGTTATCGTTAAATTCGTCAGAGGCAAGATCTAATGTGTATTTTCCACCGGTAATGAGATAAGCCGAAAAGTTGTTTAATCGCTCCGATTTAATTTTCAGCAAAAGTGGAAATTCAATATAAGTTGATTCTACAGGTTTTACAAAGTTAACCGATTCGTTTTGTGCAGGTGAAAAAAATTGGTAATGCAAATTTCTTTGCGAGAAGGATAATGTAGGAACAAAACGTAGTTTAAGATACTTGTGCATGTGCAACTCTGACACAATACCTAAATTAAATCCTGCCATACGTTGAGTGTATACATCTATACAGGTATCAAGTAAGGGGTTGGAAACCGGAGCTGCTTTTTGTAATGTGAAATCGGCATTATTGATGCCTAAAATAAATCCAAAATGTATGTATTTTTGATCAAATCGCGGAAGGTTTAATGGTTTGGGTTTTTGTGCCTGAGTTTGGTTGAAAAGTACTAAAAGGAAACTTATCAATATCAATTTATTTAACCTGTCCATATATACAAAAGGCAAACGCAAAATAGTATTAATTATTTTTTTGCAATATAAATAGTGGCAATCCCACCTGTCAACGGGAAGCATTGCACATTTTTAAAGCCACTTTTTATTAAAATTCCTGCTAAGTTTTCACCATAAGGAAAAGATTGAACGGATTCGAACAGGTAAGTATAAGCCCTTGGATCGCCTGATATAATCCTTCCGATAAAGGGCAAAATGTTTCTAAAGTAGAAAATATACAAACCTTTAAATAGTTTATTGGCCGGGATTGAAAACTCCAGAATAGCACAAATTTTGTCATTTTGCAAAACGCGATGCATCTCTTTCAGTCCGTTTTTTAAGTTTTCGAAATTTCTAATGCCAAATGCTACGGTAATTAAATCAAAATGATTATCCGGGAAAGGCAAATTTTCTGCATCGGCCGTAGCAAAACTGACATGTTGCAGATGGCCGGCTTTTTTACGTCCTATTTCTATCATGGCGTCGGCAATGTCAACAGCAGTAATTTTTGCAGGGGCCAAATATTTATTGGCAAGCAATACCAAATCTCCGGTCCCTGTGGCAACATCAAGCATGTGTTGAGGATGATAAGGAATTTTTTTCAACATTTTTTTTCTCCACATGGTGTCAATGCCGACAGACAAAAACCTGTTGAGAAAATCATATTTGGGAGCGATATTGTTAAACATTTTCGCCACCAAACTTTTTTTAGGAGCATCTATTTCAGGATAAGGAGTAATTTCTTTCATATTAATTTTGATTGAGGCAAATGTAAGGATTGAAATTTTAATTCAAGAAAGTTAAAGGAAACAATCCGGCCAAAAACAAAAAAAGCCGTCTTTCGACGACTTTAGTGACCAGCCCGGGGCTCGAACCCGGGACCCCATCCTTAAAAGGGATGTGCTCTACCGACTGAGCTAGCTGGTCTCCCTTAAATTTGGGACTGCAAATATAGAAGCAAATTTTTATTCATCAAAATACATTTTCAATTTTTTTCTTTGAAATTGGTTAAGATGCTGAAAATAAAGCAAAAAAATAAGCTAATAGGCAGATTCATCGTTCAAACTTATATAAGGTTGCAAAATAGAAGTAAGCGCTTCTATCCACACATTTTCATCATTCAATGAGGGCACCCAGGCGAATTTTTCACCTCCGGCACTCAAAAACTCGGTTTTATATTCTTCTCCAATTTCAATGACAGTTTCCAGACAGTCAGCCGTAAATGATGGAGCCAGCATCAAAATTTTTTTCTTTCCTTGCCCGGCCAATTGTTGAATTATATCCGACGCATATGGTTCTATCCATGGATCTTTTCCAAGACGCGATTGAAATACGACCGTATATTTATCTTTAGGTATGTTTAATGCTTCGGCAAGTTTTTTTGACGTAGCATAACATGCCGCCTTGTAACAAAAGAAATTGTCTTGGTCATACACTTTTTCACAATCACAATCAGGGCAGTTTTTTTCGGGATAATTTTTTTGTAAATGGCGGATGGGCAATCCGTGGTAGCTCATCAAGAAATGGTCCCAACTTTCATTGTCGACATAAGGTTTAGCAATGGTTTGCATAGCTTTTATGTAGGCCGGATGAGTTGCATAGGGCCCGGCAAAAATTATTTCAGGTATAACCCACCATTGGCCAATTTCTTTCATGATCATTTCATATGCCGTGCCCGATGTGGAGGATGCATATTGTGGATAAAGCGGAAAAATGATTAATTTCTGAGGCAGGTTTTTTTTAATTTTTGATAAAACATTTTTTATGGAAGGATTGCCATAGCGCATGGCAAATTCGAAATTAACTCTCCCTTGAAATTTTTTGGAAATTTTTTCGGTTAGCTGCCGGGTATATTTGAGTAAGGGTAATGTATTGTCCGATAAATGAAACAGCTCTTGGTAAGCTTTGGCACTTTTTGGTGAGCGAAAAGGCACAATAATCAGATTGACCAATAAGTATCTTTTCCATCCGGGCAAATCTATCACACGGCTGTCGTTTAAAAATTCCGATAGATAGCTGCGTGTGGCTGCTACGGTTGGTTCGTCCGGTGTGCCAAGTTGAATAAATAATACGGTTGTTTTCAAATACGAAAAATTTAATCACAAAACTATGGAAAGGGAATGGAAATAGTGAGAGTAAAATTTAAAAAAAACTTAAATCAAATCACTGTTTCGCGGTATCCTTCAAAATCATCGTCTAAATAGTCATTTTTTTTAAGGGCATCTTTGGCACTGCTGCTAGAGTTTAATTTGATGGCAGCCCAAATGATAACTGAAAATAGAAAAACTATGACAAAAATCTCTAACATATTATATTTATACGTAAATGTTAGATATATAGTTGCAAATTTTCGATATAAAATAAAATTTTTCCGATAAGTATGTCAACAAGCCGGGGGTTTAAGCAAATGGAATATAAAACAGGGCTTTACCGGTCATGTATTCTAAGGGTAGAAAGTCGTAAATTGGATAAATTATGGATTTTTCTGACAAATGTGCAGGAATTTCTTCTGAGGCATTTATCCCTTTCAACAACCAATAACCTTTTTGAAGGTCTGTAGATTGTTTGTTTTGCAGATGCCCGGACCAACGGTGGATGTTTGCAAAATTGCTGACGGCTCTGGCCGTAATGATGTCAAACGAACCCTTGAATTGCTCTGAACGGGTGCAAATGGCTTTTGCATTGGCGATTTTCAATTCTCTGATAAAAAGATTGACAGCCGATATTTTTTTTTGAATGGAATCAATCATCACCACTTCATTATCAGGATAGATCAATGCCAATATAATTCCGGGAAGTCCTCCGCCACAACCAATGTCCAATATTTTGCTATTTTTATCCGGAAACAAAAATTTATGATAAATAAGGCAATGTAATACGTGGTGGGCAATAAAATTGTCAATGTCTTTGCGGGAAATTAAGTTGATGGATGAGTTTACTTCTTTAAACAATGGAAACCAATGTGAAATTTTTTCTACCACTGATGTTGGCAAGTCGGGATAGTATTTTTGTATTAAATTGTTGTTGATCACCAAACTTAGATGTCTTTTGATTTTTTTTGCACAATGTTCATCAATAATTCTTTTGCCCTGAACAATTGAGCTTTTACTGTACCCATTGGCAAATTAAGACGTTGGGAGATTTCTTCATAAGAGAGTTCTTCAAAATACCTTAACAAGATTAAATTACGGTACCGTGGTTTGAGTTGGTCAACAAATTCCCGCATTTGTTTATTTTTTTGCTTGATAATTAATTTTTCTTCCGGGTCCGATTCATGAGATTTCAATTCAAATTGGGTATTTTGCCCTTCGTCATCTTCATATGTTTGGTCTATGGAAAAAGTTTGCATTTTTTGTTTTCTGATGAAATCAATACAATTGTTGACGGCAATTTTAAACAACCAAGTGGAAAAGGCATATGTTGGAGTGTACTGATTGAGTCGTTGAAATGCTTTTCCAAATGCTTCAATGGTGAGGTCTTCGGCATCGTCGGGGTTTTTTACCATCTTCAGCATCATGAAATAAATTTGTTCTTTGTAAATCTTTAAAAGTGCAGCATAGGCTTTTTGATCGCCATCAAGCGCTTTTTGTACCAATTGGAAATCCCTTTTTGCTTTATCCGAAAAATTTTCGTTCACATCCATCCTGCTAAATTAAAAACGGTTTCTTATATACAAATAAACATAAAACCACTTATTAACAAATTCCCAAAATAACGAAAATAAAAAAATATCTGCCACTTTTAATTTTTTCATTGTAGAATAAAATACGGGTAGAACAAGTATATACCGTAAAATTAATACAGTCAATGCTAAATAAATATGGTTTTGGTAAAAAAATAATGAAATCAACAATAAAGCAAACATCAAATGGTAATTTATATGATGATATGCAAGTAAAAATTTATGTATGGTTTTATATCTCGAGCCGGTTGTCGAATGCCGTCTTTTTTGAATTAACCATTGGGTAAGATTATTCTTGGGAATGCTGAAAACAAAAGCATCTTCGGCAAGGCAGACAGTAGTGTTATGACGACTTGCCGCCTGATTGACAAACAAATCATCATCGCCCGATTCTAAATCAAGGTGGGTGGCAAAACCTTTTTTGTTGAAAAAAAGTGTTTTTTTGTATGAAAGGTTTCTTCCTACTCCCATGTAGGGTATTCCGGTTTTTGCAAATCCCAAATATTGCATTGCAATATAATATGTGTCGAATCTAATCCAGTCATTCAACCATCCTTTCTGCCGAATGTAAGGAGAATAGCCCAAAACTATTTCGGTATTATTTTGATAAGAAGCCATCATGTGCTTTATCCAGTTTTTTGATGAAGGCCTGCAATCGGCGTCTGTCAAGAGCAAGTGATTGTGTTGGGATTTTTTGATTCCAATGGTGAGCGCTCTTTTTTTGCTGAAATATTTTTCGTCGTTTTCAGTGGAAAAGGTATATTTCAAATTTGGATAAATCCCGGTCAATCCTTTTAATATATCTTCGGTGTCGTCTGTGCTGGCATCATTGACAACTATTACTTCAAAATCGGGATAGTTTTGCTCAAGAATCAAAGGAAGATTATTGATGATATTGTTCCTTTCATTTTTGGCACAAATGATTATGGATACAGAAGGCCATTCTTCAACTTTATCTATGGGGCGATCTTTATGCAAGACAATTTTGTAAAAAACCACATAGAAATAAATTAATTCCACCAATAAAGCAAACAAAAATAAAATGCTAATCCAATCGAGTGGGGTTGATTGTAGATGTTCTATCAATGACATGTGAAAACAAATTTTGTGTAAAATTAAATTATGTTTTATATTTTCTGTTGATAAAGTCAAATTTTCATCAGACAAATTTTCAACATGCCAACAGGTTAAAAATGTTATGAAACATAAACTAATTGATTTCAATTAAAAAGAAAACCGGTTAAAAAAAATCTTTAAATCATGTTTGGCAATGCAAGAATGTTGGTTAATTAATGGTAATTTGTCAGGAAATGCTATATTTTAATACTATATTGCAAAGAAATAATAAAGCATCATGAAAAATATCATACATATACCGGTTAAATTTCTGTTATTTTTTACGGGGTGAATTCAAGTCACAAATGCAACTTTTTGATGGTGCAAATATAAATAAAATTTTAATCTTGGAAAAATAAATAGATGT
>FWPU01002974.1_pt1 | contig 44533 bp, 45 predicted proteins | sample 2228361 | NCBI WGS metagenome assembly FWPU01 (sample SAMEA103939777, study PRJEB20133) | metagenome
CCTGGACATCATGCGCTGGAGCCTCTTCTTCCTCATTTCGGTGGGCCGCGGCCGGCTTCTGCGCGAGATCACGCCCGGGCAGTCGGAGCGGCTCTTCCACTGGCTGCTCGACCTCTCCCGGGAAGCTCCTTTCGCCATCAAGACCACGGAGGCCACCCACTACCGGCGCGTGGCCGTGGTCCGCATGCGGGCGGCGGGGATGGACGACGCGGCCATCGCCCGCACACCGGTGGGGCGCGGGTTCGGCGTGCGGGACGGCAACGGGATCATGTTCGTCTCCCACACCGGAGAGGTCTACCCCTCCGGGTTCCTGCCGCTGGCCGCCGGAAATGTGCGCGCGTCCAGCATCGTCGACATCTACCGGGCTTCGCCCCTCTTCGTCCGCCTGCGCGACGTGGATCTTCTCACGGGCAAGTGCGGCGCCTGCTCCTTCAAGGCCATCTGCGGCGGCTCCCGCGCCCGGGCCTACGCGTGGACCGGGGACGAGATGGGCAGCGACCCCCTCTGCCCCTACCAGCCGTGACCGGGACGACCAACGCGGAACTCTTCACCCGGGCGCAGCAGCTCTTCCCCGGAGGGGTGAACAGCCCGGTGCGGGCCTTCGGCGCGGTGGGAGGGACGCCGCGCTTCATCGCCCGCGGCTCCGGCGCCTACGTGTGGGACGCAGAGGGGCACCGCCTCCTGGACTTCATCGCCTCCTGGGGAGCGGTGATCCTGGGCCACGCCGCTCCCGAGGTGGTGGAAGCGGTCCAGGCGGCGGCCGCCCGCGGGACCAGCTTCGGAGCGCCCACCCCGGAGGAGGTCGAGCTGGGCGGCCTGATCCAGGCGGCCTTCCCCGCCATGGAGCGGCTGCGCTTCGTCAGCTCCGGCACCGAGGCCACCATGAGCGCCCTGCGGCTGGCCCGCGCCTTCACCGGACGGGAGAAGATCGTCAAGTTCGCAGGCTGCTACCACGGGCACGCCGACATGCTCCTGGTGCAGGCCGGTTCGGGCGTGACCACCCTGGGGCTGCCGGGCTCCGCCGGCGTGCCCGCCGCCGCGGTGCGGGACACGCTGGTTGTGCCCTACAACCATGTGGACGCCGTCGCCGCGCTCTTCCGCCAGCTCGGGGAGGAGGTTGCCGCGGTGATCGTGGAGCCGGTGGCCGCCAACATGGGCGTCGTCCCCCCGAACCCTGAGTTCCTGTCGGCGCTGCGCGACCTGACCGCCGCGCACGGTGCCCTGCTGATCTTCGACGAGGTGATCACCGGCTTCCGCGTGGCCTTCGGAGGGGCGCAGGCGCGCTACGGCGTCACCCCCGACCTGACCTGCCTGGGCAAGGTCATCGGCGGGGGGCTGCCCGTGGGTGCCTACGGTGGGCGGCGGGAGATCATGGAGCGCGTGGCCCCGCTGGGCCCTGTCTACCAGGCGGGCACCCTCTCGGGGAACCCTGTAGCCATGGCGGCGGGGGCGGCGGTGCTGCGCCGCCTGGCCGGCCCCGCCACCTACCGCACGCTGGAGGAGCGTGCCGCTTCCCTGGCCGACGGGCTGCGCGCCGCCCTTGTCGGGAGGGCCGCTGTGACCCAGGTGGGAGCCATGCTCACCGTCTTCTTTCGAGAGACCCCTCCGGCCGACCACGCCCAGGCCCTGGAGTGCGACACTGCGGCCTTCGCCCGCTTCTTCCACGCCATGCTGGCCCGGGGAATCCTCCTGCCCCCCTCCCAGTTCGAGGCGTGGTTCCTCACGCTGGCCCACGGCGAGGCGGAGGTGGAGGCGGCAGTGGCCGCGGCGCGGGAGGCAGCCTCGTGAACGACAGGTTCCTGCGGGCCTGCCGCAGCCAGCCCGCCGACGGGACTCCCGTGTGGTTCATGCGTCAGGCCGGACGGGCGCTCCCCGAGTACCGGGCGCTCCGTGAGCGCTACAGCATCGTGGAGATCACCCGGCACCCGGAGCTGTGCGCCGAGGTCACCCTGCAGCCCGTCCGCCGCCTGGGGGTGGACGCGGCCATTCTCTTCGCCGACATCACCCTGCCCCTGCCCGGGATGGGGGTGGAGGTGGAGCTTCGCGACGGGGTGGGACCGGTGGTGGCAGAGCCTCTGCAAACCGCCGCGGATGTGGAGCGGCTGCGGCCCTTCGACCCCTACGAGCACACCCCTGCCATCCTGGAGGCCGTCGCCCTGGTGCGCAGGGCCTCGCCCGTCCCCCTGATCGGTTTCGCCGGCGCGCCGTTCACTCTGGCCTCCTACCTCGTCGAGGGCGGTCCCTCGCGGCAGTTCCTGAAGGTGAAGGCGATGATCCACGGCGCCCCCGAGGTCTGGCACCGGCTGATGGAGCGGCTCACGGACGCCGCGGTGGCCTTCCTCAGGGCGCAGGTGGCATCCGGGGCGCAGGCGCTGCAGGTCTTCGACTCGTGGGTGGGCTGCCTGGGCCCTTGTGACTACCGGAGCGCGGTGCTGCCCCACATGCGCCGCCTCTTCGCCGCGCTGCCCCAGGTGCCGGCGATCCACTTCGGCACGGGTACGGCGGGCCTGCTGGAGCTGATGGCGGAGGCGGGTGGCGACGTCATCGGTGTGGACTGGCGCGTGGCGCTGGATGCGGCCTGGGCGCGCATAGCCCCCCGGGGAATCCAGGGGAACCTCGACCCTGCGGTGGCGGCCGGGCCGTTCGAGGTGGTCCGGGAGCAGGCGACGGCCATCCTCCGCGCCGCCGCCGGTCGCCCCGGGCACATCTTCAACCTGGGGCACGGGGTGCTGCCGCACACGCCGGTGGACAACCTGCGGCGGCTGGTCGACCTGGTGCATGCGGGGGTGGGCGTGACGCCGTGAGCGAGGCGGTCCTGCTCATGGCCTACGGCTCCCCGGCCAGCCTCGAGGAGGTGGAGTCCTACTACACCCACATCCGGGGAGGTCGTCCGCCCTCCGCCGAACTGCTGGCCGAGCTGGTGGAGCGCTACCGGGCCATCGGCGGAAGGTCGCCGCTGCCGGAGATCACCCGCCGCCAGGCGGCGGCGCTGGAGGCGGCGCTGGCCGCGCGGGGGTGCGCCGTGCAGGTGTGCGTGGGTATGAGGCACGCGCCCCCCTTCATCGGCGACGTCGTCCGGGAGATGGCTGCCACCGGGATCAGGCGCGCGGTGGGTCTGGCCCTGGCTCCCCACTACTCCCGGCTGAGCGTGGGGGCGTACGTCGAAGCGGCCGAGCAGGCGCGGCCCCCGGGGCTGGCCCTCACCTTCATCCCGAGCTGGGGCGATCACCCCGGATTCCTGGCCGCCGTCGCCGCCCGCCTGCGTGCGGCGGCGCAGCGCTTCACCGCAGCCCCTTATGTGGTGTTCACGGCGCACTCCCTCCCCGAGCGCATCCGTATCTGGGACGATCCCTATCCGGAGGAAGTCAGCCGCAGCGCCGCCGGGGCGGCCCGCCTTGCCGGCCTGCGGCGGTGGGCGGTCGCCTACCAGAGCGCGGGCCGGACGCCGGAGCCCTGGCTTGGCCCCGACCTGGTCTCGACGCTGGGCCGGCTGCGCACAGAGGGCGAGCGGGAGATCCTGATCTGTCCCATCGGCTTCGTCGCCGACCACCTGGAGGTCCTCTACGACATCGACGTGGAGGCGCAGGAAGTGGCGGCGCGGCTGGGGCTGCGGCTGGAGCGCACCGCCATGCCCAACGACTCCCCCGACTTCATCGCCGCCCTGGCCGACCTGGTCTCACCTCGCCTGGGGGCGCGCGTGCCGTGAGGGTCGCAGTAGTCGGCGGGGGCATCACCGGTCTGGCGGCGGCCTACGGGCTTGCGCGGCCCGGGGGGCGGCGCGGGGCGGAAGTGACGCTCTACGAACAGGCTCCGCGGCTGGGCGGCAAGATCCTCACCGAGCGCATAGACGGCTTCCTCCTGGAGGCGGGGCCGGACTCCTTCCTTACCAGCAAGCCCGAGGCGGTGGCTCTCTCTCGGGCGCTGGGGCTGGGAGAGGAACTGGTGGGCACCGGACCCGACCGCACCGTCTACGTGCTGTCCCGCGGACGCCTCCACCCGCTCCCCGAGGGGCTGGCGCTCGTCGCCCCCACGAAGGTCCTTCCCTTCCTGCGCAGCGGGCTGTTCACATGGCCCGAGAAGGCGCGCATCGGCGCAGAGCTACTCCTCCCGCCGCGGACGGCGGACGGCGACGAGAGCCTGGGCGCCTTCGTCCGCCGCCGTCTCGGTCGGGCCGCCCTGGACCGCATCGCCGCGCCGCTGTTGGCCGGCATCTACGCCGGGGACGCCGAGCAGCTGAGCCTGGAGGCGACGTTTCCACTGCTGCGGGACCTGGAGCGGCGGCACGGCTCGGTGATCGCCGGCATGCTGGCCCGCCGACGCACGGCGGCGGATACCGACGCGCGCCTCTCTCTGTTTGCGACGCTGCGGGGGGGACTGGACCGGCTGGTGGAGCGGCTGGTTGCCGCTCTGGAGGGGGTGGAGGTGCGCACCGGATCCGGGGTGGAGGCGATCGCCCGCCAAGGGTCGGGATACCTGCTCCACCTCACCACAGGAGATCGGGCGGGGGCCGATGCGGTGATCCTGACCACTCCGGCGTTCGTCGCCGCCTCCCTGCTGCAGTCCCTGGCGCCCGAGGCCGCCTCTCTGCTGCGGCAGATCCCGTACGCATCCACGGCCACCGTCTCTCTGGCGTTCCGGGAGGGCGATCTCCCCCTGCTGCGGGGGCATGGGTTCGTGGTGGCGCGCGGCGAGGGGCGGCGGATCACGGCCTGCACCTGGGCCTCGGCCAAGTGGCCGGACCGTGCACCGCCGGGTTTCGCCCTGCTGCGGGCCTATGTGGGCAGCGCCGGCGACGCCGCGGTCCTGGAGCAGAGCGACGAGGAGATCCTCCGGGTGGTGGGCGAGGAGCTGCACGCAGCCATGGGGATCACAGCTTCGCCCGTCCTGTGGCGCATCGTCCGCTGGCCGGCCTCGATGCCCCAGTACACCGTCGGCCACCTGGAGCGTCTGGCGGCGGCGGAGGCGGCGCTGGCTCGCTTCCCCGGGCTTTACATGGCCGGCGCCGCCTACCGTGGGATCGGCCTGCCCGACTGCATCAGGCAGGGGCTGAGGGCCGCAGCCATGGTGGCTGGCAAGCGGCTGGATGACGTAGACCGGAGCTGGTCGGGCAGTTGCGGGTGAGAGAGCGTGCGGTCCATGGCGTGTTAGGCTGGCGCAGACGGGTTGTCAGGCCGGTCAGCCTAAGCACGAGTCAGGGCGAGATGCGAGTCGATTATGGCCAGGGAAAGGAGGACCTTACGTCATCGTTAGAAGAGAACCAGGCGTTGGTACGGCGGTTCTACGAGGAGATCGACAAGGGGAACATCGACGCGATGGACGAGTTAGTTGCCGAGGACTACATCAACCACGATCCGCCTCCGTTTCCTGGCCTGGCGGCTGGCCGTGCCGGTTTGAAGCAAGCATTCGCAATGTTCTGGAAGGTTAAGCCTGGCCGCCACATTATCGAAGACCTGGTCGCTGAAGGCGACAAGGTCGTAACCCGGCTGAGGGCGGTGGGCAAGCATGAGGGTGAGTTGGCCAAGCTTCCGAGAACTGACTCCATTCAAGAGCTTGCTGCGTTCTGGCAGAGTCACGACGTGACCGACTTCGAGGACTAACTCGAGAAAGCGCGGCGGCCGGTGTTTCAGCGAGCCCACGTTGTCCGTGTTGCGCTGACCAGAGATGAGCACGAAGCAATCAGGCATGCGGCGACCACTCGCGTCATCGACTAAGGGAGAGTATGTTCTCGATCCGCCTGGCCGCAAACAGTGATGTTGACTCCATCTGTGAGTTTGACCATATCGCTCAGCAAGACAAGCAGCCCTCCACCAATCTATCGAACTTGCCCATGCAGTCACTCTTAGCGAAATTGGGCTACACCTTGAGTGGCGTGATTCATCATCTTGATGAAGATGATCCAGAGTTGGTGTACGTCAAATGCCTCAAACAGAACGCTGGCTAACAAGCCCATGCACTCGACCGCTGCGCGCTCCTGGCGGTGATGCGCCGCCGTTAGGCCCTTTCAGGATTAGCCGTTGAACTTGAGGAAGTTTATGAGCCAAAGTAATTTTCTCTTGATTTTTTCAACGAACTATATCCAACTGGCATATGTGGCTTTTCTTCCTGTGTTTGTGCCGTTGCTTGCATGGAGCGAGCGCAGCCGGAACAGCATTGAGAGGAGAGGATGCGATGCCCCACTCTGTGATCGAGATAAACGAATTGGTCAAGAAGTACGGTGACCGGGTCGCTGTCAACGGAGTAAGTTTCTGCGTCCATGAAGGAGAGGTCATCGGGTTGCTGGGACCCAACGGAGCGGGCAAGACAACCACCATTTCTATCCTGGCTACGTTGCTCCCTCCGGATCAGGGGCAGATATCTATCAGCGGATACGACCTGGTGCGAGAGGCAGATCAGATCAAGCCGCTGATTGGCTTCGTCCCCCAGGAACTGGCCCTCTACCCGACCCTCAACGCCTGGGACAATCTGGCCTTCTTCGGCCGCATCTACGGCCTGGGGGGGAGGGCCCTTAAGGAGCGTATTGCCGCTGTGCTGGACCTGGTTGGGTTGCGGGATCGCGCCGGGGACGCCGTGCGCACCTTCTCCGGCGGGATGAAGCGCCGTTTGAACATCGCTGCCGGCCTGATCCATGGGCCGCGCATCCTTTTCCTGGATGAGCCCACCGTGGGTGTGGACCCTCAATCGCGCAACTTCATCTTCGAGCATGTCGAGCGGCTGAAGGCCGCGGGGATGACCATCCTCTATACCACCCACTACATGGAGGAGGCCGAACGCCTCTGTGACCGGGTGGCCATTATGGACGAAGGGCGCATCCTGGCCCTGGACACCACGAAGGCGCTGATCGGCCTGCTAGGCGGCGGGATCATCTATGTTGGGTTGACGGCTGGCGCTATCGAGATGTTGTCCCCCCTCATCCGTGCTTTGCCCCATGTGCGGGCCATTTCCACCCAGGAAGGCCAGCTTAAGGTCGAAACGAGCGATGCCCATCTGGCCCTGCTGGAATTGATAGAACTGTGCAACTCCCGTGATGCGTCTATCCTCTCTCTGGAGGTGCTGAAACCGAACCTTGAGAGTGTCTTTCTGCACTTGACGGGCAAGCGCTTGCGCGATTAAGAGGTGTAGCATGCTGAACCAGATTCTGGCCTTAGCCTGGAAAGACCTCAAGATCTTTTTCAAGGATCCGGGGGCAGTAGCGCTGATCTTTCTCCAGCCTTTCATGTTCATCGTGGTGATGAGTTATGCCCTGGGCGGCCTGTTCGAGCCCGGTGAGGATCTGATCGAACTCCTCGCCGTCAACCAGGACCGTGGGGCGCAGGCAGCAGCCGTTCTCCGACAACTGGACAACATGGAAGCCTTTCAGGTGGAAATGACCTGGAAAGGCCAACCTTTGACCCGGGAGATGGCAGAGAAGCTGATCGTCGAGGAAAAACGCAGCCTGGCCCTGGTTTTTCCACCTGACTTCTCTGAGGTTCTGGAGCAAGACCCGGCCGCAGCAGATCGGCATTCAACCAAGATCTTGGTCATCGTGGACCCGGCCACCTCCAGCCAGTTCGTCGAGCCGATCCTGGGGACCCTGCAGGGCCTTATTGAGCGGGCCACCTATACGGCAATGATATCGAAAGGATTGGACTACCTCTTCGAGAGGCTGGCCCCCCAGACACCCGCCGAGCAGCGCGAGACGTTCAAAGCCCAGGCGCGGGAGGCCATGTCCGGCGGTCTGTTGGGTGGAAGGGAACCGGTCGTCACCGTGGAGCGGACGACTCCCGCGGGGATGCAGGTGGAAAGGTACCCGGACACCTTCCAGCAGAATGTCCCCGGCTACACCATCTACGGCATCTTCTGGATCGTGAGCCTGCTGGCCGGCTCGGTCCTGCAGGAAAGACGGGAGGGGACCTTCCGCAGACTGCTGGTCGCTCCGATGAACCGGGCGGTGATGCTGGCTGGGAAACTGGTGCCGTACTACGCAATCAACCTGATCCAACTTGCCGTCATGCTGGGGGCGTCCAGCCTGTTGTTCGGGATGAGCCTGGGCTACTCGCCGGCCGGCCTGACGGCCGTGAGCCTGGCCGCAGCGGCTACGGCCACCGGGCTGGGGGTGTTGGTCTCAGCGCTGGCTCGCACTGAGGCCCAGGTAGGTGGCCTTACTGTGCTCTTGCTTCTGACCCTCTCTGCCCTGGGTGGCTGTTTCGTCCCACGCTTTATCATGCCAGGCTGGCTGAGAGCAATCGGTCTCGTGACGCCCCACGCCTGGGCACTGGATGCCTATCAGGATTTGCTGGTGCGAGGGTACGGGCTGTTGGCGGTGTTGCCCAAGGTCGGGGTTCTAGCCGCTTTTGCGGTGGTCTTCTTCGGCATCGGTGTGTGGCGGTTTCGCTTTGAATGAGGTAGCCGCTACTGTAGAACGTGTCCAGGCAGACCAGCTCGCCCGGCTGCTTGGCGGCCAGGTGTGGTGGCCGCCCGCGCTGGGCCCATGCCAGGACTCGGCGGGCCCGCTCCGTCAGCAACCCCGCATGGCGCTGTGGACTTCCAGCACCGCCGGGCACTGCGCTCAACCCGACACGGCTTCGCCGTGCGGGCTGGCGCCGACGATGGGCAGCAGCCGCCCCGCTACGTGAAGACACTCCGGTCGCGATTATCAGGAATCGCGAGAAGCCGGTGAAGGAGGTTGTGCGATGAACTCGCATTTTCTGGCCCAGGCCAAACAAGCCCTCCGCAGCTCGATGCTGACAAGATCCTGTCCGCCTACGCCGATGACTTTGAATTCGAGCACATCCCTTCCGAGGAGAAGATCCTGGACAAGCAGGCACTGAGAACCTACTTCCAGCGGCTTTTCAGCCTTCCTGACGTAACCTTCTCCGATATTGCCGTGCACGAGGGCGCCGACTTTGCAGCGATTGAGTGGACTTGGTCGGGTACGAATCGTTCCACCGGCGAGCCATACCGAGTTAGGGGAGCGTCCATAGTCGAGCTAAGCGGAGGGAAGATTGCGCGAGAGCGCCTCTACTACGATCCTAGGCCCGCTCTCACCTGACCAGCAGCACCCCTTCCCAGCTCGCACTTGGCTGCTGCCCAACACCTCGCTGCAGCTGACCCGGCCAGCGGGGGAAATGCCGGCGTGTCTTGCCTGCGAAAATGCGCGATAATGGTTGAGCCGTCGCCTGAGCCGGGCAGCTGAGCTCGCAACCGTTAGGGCGGCTCATGGGAGATGCGTTCTTGCAGTACCATCGTGGCCGCAGTCCTATGGCGTAAGGAGGTGTTCCATGTGGATCCTGGTTCTCATCCTGCTACTCCTGGGTGTGCAACTCAATCTCACGGCCCTCGTCCCGCTTCAGCCGAATAATCCCCCACCGCCCTGGTGGGTCGGCGGAAGGCTGATCTGGCCTTTCGCAGTCGAGACACGCACGCTCATCCCGAAGGGGGACTTGCTCAACACTCTCACACCCGTCCTGGGGATTGTCGCGGCGGCCGGTTTCCTCATGGCTGCGGGCGCCCTTTTGCGGTAGGTCGTTCCGTCGCAGTGGTTTGCCTGGCTAATCGTCGCCGCAGCCGTGGCCTCTATCGCCCTCCAGGTTGTCTGGTTCTCTGGGTGGGCGATCCTTCCACTCATCATCGATGCGGCGCTTCTGTGGGCTGTTTTCGCTCAGCACATCACAGTTGCGAGCCTTCGCGGCTAAGCGCCAGACATGATGCTGGTCCCGGGTCAGAACTGGTACGGTAAATCGATTCAGCGGTGTGGTTGCAGGTCAGATCCCTTGTAAGGAGGTAGAGCCCGGTGGATCGGTCTACTCATCATCGAGAAAACCCGCCGGAGACCGTTGGAACAGCAAACCGCTCTTCGAGACCGTTCTTAACGCAGCATGCCTTGCCCTCGAGGGCATTCGGAGTCGCCTCGCTGGCTCTCTCGCTTTTTGGCTTTGCTGCTGGCACCTCTACATATGCCCGCTGGCTATTCGTGGCTACGGCACACTACCAGTGAGTCCGCTGCACAAGGGGTCGCCGGTGCCTGGCTTGCTCGGCTTGGTTTTTAATCTTCGGATTGACGATAGTTTGGCTCTCCATTCTGCTGCGAGATCAGTGTTGGTTCAGGATGAATTAGGTCTGGTGGCAGCCTTCGTCGGCACTCTGTTCATCTCCTGGGGCTGGACGGTGGCTGATCCCATCGCTGTCATCGTGGTAGCCACGATCATCGCCGTCACCGCCATCGGCCTGTTCCGCGAGAATCTCTGCCATCCATCAGGGCGCAGATTTGGGATATTGCATCATTCGTGTCGATGCGGAAGATAGCGAGCAATCGGCGAGAGGAGGAAATCCATGCTGTCCGGCCTAGTTGCGGGTGTTCTGGCAGGTGTTGTCATTTTCGTCTTGTTTCTACTCTCTGACGTGCTCTTTTTCTCGAAGCATGGCGAGTTCAAAGCCGCCAGGCATTACGAAAGAACGCGAGACGAGCGATGGTCCTCTTGGCAATTGCCGTCGTCCACCTGGGCATATTGGGCGTCATATTCGCTCTCTTTGGGGAAGGGATACCGGGTGTCACGCCGGTTGTAAAAGGGCTGGTATTTGGCTTTGCCGCCGCCCTGATCATGTCTCGACAGAGCGTGGAAGCCCTTTTCTTTTTCACTGAGGAGTACGTCCCCAATCGGTGTGGATACTATTGGTTGATCGAGTATTTGGTTGGATACACGTTGGCTGGAGGCCTGATTGGGGTTCTGTACAACAGCCTCTGATAGCCTCTGTCGTCAGACGGGAGAACAAACATCCCGATGAAGTCGGCGGCAGCTTTGCCGGGCTCAGCCCCTGCGAGTTATCGTGCGCATTGCGCGGCTGGCGGCACTACCAGGGCTTTCGCACAGAGGGTAGAATAGGACAAGCGGTGGGCGAGACGGCGAGGCGGTGCGGCAGCCTCCGCTCATCGAGATTGAGGAAAGGCCGCCTGAGGTGGCTCGATCATGCCGTTCAGTGTGAGGGACCTCCACGATCTTATTCGGCTGCTGGAGCAGCGTCCGGAGTGGCGGACGGAATTGCGCCGCCTCCTGCTGACGGAGGAGATTCTATCTCTTCCCCAGGTGGTTCGCGAGCTGGCTCAAGAAGTCAGGCTCTTGGCGGAGGCCCAGAGGCGGACGGAGCAGCGGTTGGAGGAGTTGGCTGCGGCCCAGAGGCGGACGGAGCAGCGGTTGGAGGAGTTGGCTGCGGCCCAGAGGCGGACGGAGCAGCGGTTGGAGGAGTTGGCTGCGGCCCAGAGGCGGACGGAGCAGCGGTTGGAGCAGCTCGCCGTCGCCCAGCGGGAGACAGAGCAGACCGTGCGGGCCCTGGTCCGCGACGTCGCCGGTCTCAAGGGGGAGAGCCTGGAACGCCGCTACCGTGAGCGAGCTGCTTCCTACTTCCAGCGAGTCCTCCGCCGCATCCGCATCGTCGACCACCAACAGCTGGGCCTGCTCCTCGACGACGCCGTGGACAGCAGCCGCCTCACGCCCGAGGAGCGTGCGGACCTGCTGGAGGCCGACGTGGTACTCATGGGGCTGCTGGACGGCCAGGAAGTCTACCTGGTGGCTGAGGTCTCCGGGGTTGTCATGGCCCACGATGTCCGCCGCGCCCGGCGCCGGGCGGCCATACTCGAGAAGGCTACGGGGCAGCGTGCCATCCCCGCAGTCGCCGGGGAGCGCGTGCTTGACGACCGCGAGACACAAGAGGAAGCCGCAGGTGTCTGGAAAGTTCTGGACGGCCGATCCGAGCCGCCGGCGGCGTAGACACTCCCCACCGTCACTTCCGTCCCTTCAGCTTCGAGTCGGCCTCGATTCCTGATCGCATGGCAACGCGCGCCGGCAAGCGTCAGTGGGAGGGGCCGCTTCCGCAGCGCTGCAGGCTGTGCGGCCTCTCCTCTCCCTTGGTCGCCGCCCACCTGGCCGTCTGCGGCCCCTGCATCCGCGCCAGGCCCGATGAAGCGCGGCAGGTGGCCGCGGCGGCGCACGCCGCGGTGCGCCGCGCCTTCCGCATGCCGCTGGCTCCACCGCGCGCGGCGGGCGGGGTGCGCTGCGGGCTGTGCCTGCACGGCTGCGTCATCGGGGAGGGGGAGACCGGCTACTGCGGGCTGCGCACCGTGCGCGGGGGGCGGCTGGTGCACCTGGCCGGAGTCCCGGGGCGCGGCCTGCTGCACTGGTACCGCGATCCGCTGCCCACCAACTGCGTGGCCATGTGGGCCTGCGCCGGGCGGACGCGGCGGCAGGGGCACAACCTCGCCGTCTTCTACGGTAGCTGCACCCTGAACTGCCTCTTCTGCCAGAACTGGCACTACCGGGAGCTGCTGCCCACCCCCGCAGAGGCGGCGGCCACCCCAGGCGGGGCCGCGGAGGTGGCGCCTGCGCTGCGGCGGCGGGCCACCAGCGCCGTGGAACTGGCCGCGGCGGCGAACGCACAGACGTTCTGCGTCTGCTATTTCGGTGGCGACCCCGCCTCCCAGATGCCGCACGCCCTGGCCTCAGCAGCCCTGCTGGCCGCGCGGGGCGTCACAGTCTGCTGGGAGAGCGCGGGCACCTCCAGCCCCGGCCTGCTGGAGCGGGCGGTGGAGCTCTCCCTGCGCAGCGGTGGCACGGTGAAGTTCGACCTGAAGGCCTTTGACGAGACCCTGCATGTGGCGCTGACCGGCCACACCAACCGCCAGACGCTGGCCAACTTTGCCCGCGCCGCCCGCCGCTTCGCCGAGCGGCCCGACCCGCCGCTGGTGGCGGCCAGCACCTTGCTGGTGCCCGGCTACGTGGACGCGAAGGAGGTGGGGCGCATCGCCCGCTTCATCGCCACCTTCAGCCGCGACATCCCCTACGCGCTGCTGGGATTCGCCCCCAACTTCTACATGCCAGACCTACCCTGCACCTCGGTGCGCCATGCGCAGGAGGCGGCCGACGCGGCGCGTGACGCCGGCCTGACCAACGTGCGCATCGGCAACCGGCACCTGCTGTCGCAGGATTACTGAGCCGGTGGAGGCGCCGGGGGCCCGGTGGGGCTGGAGCAGATCCACGGCCGTCCCGCCGCCTACCGCGCGCCGTGGAGGCGGCGCAGGCAGACAGCCAGGTTGGCCACCAGGCTGCGGCGGCTGGTGACCACGAAGGACGGCCAGCCCCCGCCGAGCTCGTAGACCCCCGGGGTCGCCCGGATTACCGGGTGCGGGCCGGTCTCCCCGCGCAGCAGCCGCACCAGGTTGTCGATGATGTTGCGCTCGATGCGCAGGGTGGTATCCACCAGGAGGATGGTGAAGTCGGGGCTGAGGCGGCGGGTGCGCTCGAGGTAGCGGGTCAGGGCGTCCGCCGAGATGTTGTACGGCGGGCTGCCCTTGCACTCCACGTAGCCCAGTCGGCCGTCCAGCACCACCAGGACGTCAAAGTCCCCGCCGCGCTCCAGGCCGCGGACCCGCACGTCCCAGGCCGCCGGTGCCGCGAACTCCCGGACAAACACCTGGGCGACGAACCATTCCAGCGTCTCCCCGAATGTCTTCGCCTCCTCCGCCACCAGTTCGACCCCTCTCCCCCGGCGGCGGAGCAGGCCGTACTGCACCAGCCGGTCCAGGGTGGCGGCGGTGCGAGGGCCCCAGCGCGCCACCAGCTGGCGCACGTCGGCGGCACCGAGCCTCCGCCGCTCGGCCGTCTCCTGGAGGATGCGACGGAAGTGGTAGTGGCGGAGATCGGCGTAGAAGCCGTCGACACGGGCGGGTGCCGCGGGCCGGGGGAGGAGCACCCGCTGCAGCGAGGAGTGGACCGCCGGCGCCCAGCCGCGGTGGCGCAGGGTGGCTTCGACCGAAGGCAAGAAAGGCGTCGGGCGCTGCTCTAGGGCATCCACCCGCTTCTCCAGCCCGTCCAGGCGCTCCCGCAGCCCGCGGAGGATGGAGGCCATCTCAGGCTCGGGGAGACGCATCACGGCCGTCGCTGCGGTACCTCCGACTGTAGGCTTCTAGGCGCAGAGGTCCGTCCCTACCGGCCGCCGGGTGCACCGACCGCCCCGCCGGGACGGTGCGGCGCAAAGACCGGCAGGCGCCTGGCGATCCAGCCGTAGGCCGCCACCCCCGCTGCGATGCTGGCCAGGCTGATGTAGACCTCCATCCAGGAGGGGATGTACCGGGCGTGGCTGCCGGCCAGCATGCCGGTGATGGAGACGTTGAGCCGGTTCAGCACCACGCCCAGGACTACCAGACCGGCAGCGGCGAGCAGGGCGCGCGCCGTGCGCCCGCCGTTCCCCGCCAGCAGCGCCATGGGCACCAGTACCCCCAGGACCACCTCCAGGCCGAAGAAGACGCTCTCCACCGACGGGACGAGCAGATACGCCCAGGCGCCGCGCACCGTCATGTCGACCACCTTCAGCCCCAGATAGATGGAGAGCACCACGAAGGTGGTCCGTCCCAGATCCCGCAGCAGGGAGAACTCCAGCGCGCGACCAAAGGCACGGGCGCTGAGGGCGGATTCCACCACGACCATTGCCAGCCCGACGGCGAGGGCCGAAACGAAGAAGAGCAGGGGGAGCAAGGGCGTGTACCACAGGGGGTGGAGCTTGCCCGGCACGATGAGGAATAGTGTTCCCAGGGAGGACTGGTGCAGGGTGGAGAGGATCACGCCGGCGACCACAAGGGGCGGCATCGCCAGCCGGGTGAGGTGCAGCAGAGTCGTCCGACCCAGGCGCTCCAGGACCATCTGCCCGAACTCCAGGGCCAGCACCAGCGTGTAGAGCATCACGCACCAGGCCACCTCGAACATCACCGAGTGCGGGTTCCACATGATCAACGGGTGCCAGATGCGGTAGGGGCGCCCCAGGTCCAGCAGGAGGCTGACGACGACCAGCAGGTAGCCGAGGAATCCGGTGACGATGGCCGGCCGCAGCAGGGGGCGATACCGCTCCAGGTGCATCACGTACACCGCGGCGGCGATGGTGAATCCCCCGGCAGCCAGGGCCACGCCACAGAGCACGTCGAATCCGACCCACAGCCCCCAGGGGAAGCGGTCGGAGAGGTTGGTCACGGCGCCCAGGCCGAGGGTAAAGCGGACGACGACGATGGCCAGGGCCCCCAGCAGCAGGGCCGAGGAGAGGATGCGGACGGCAGAGCGCCGGCGCCTCACCGTGGCGGCTCCTCCCCGGTGGGCTGCTCGTTGCGCCGGCGGGCGAGGGCCTCGATGGCGGTGAGGAGGGCCCCCAGCGTCATGACCACTGCCGGGAGCTTGCCCAGGACGCGCCAGGTGTACGCGGGAAGGGGCTCGCGCACCACCACCGGGAAGCCGAGCTCCTCGAACGGCACGTCGGAGATGTAGAGGACGGACGTGCCGCCCGCCTCCTCCGCCCCGAAGATGGCCGGCACGTAGCGGGGGTCTGCGCCGATCCGCCGGGCCGCCTCCGCCAGCAGGGCGGGGCGCGGGCCAGACTGCAGAGCCCCCACCGGGCAGGCCTCCACGCAGGCGGGGAGCTCCCCCCGCTGCTGCCGCTCCGCGCACATGTTGCACTTGGTAATCCGGGGAAGCGGGCTGCGCCATTCGAAGCGGGGCACCTGGAAGGGGCAGGCCACCATGCAGTAGCGGCAGCCGATGCAGCGGCTGGCGTCGTAGGTGACGGGCCCCTCCGGGGTCTTGCGCAGCGCGGCCACCGGGCAGGCCGAGGCGCATGCCGGCGTCAGGCAGTGCATGCACTGGACCTTGAACGTCCGCCGGCCGGCTCCCTCATCCCCCAGGCTGAGGTGTGGACGGGGCCTTCGCAGCGGCGCCGTCCGCACATAGGTCCATGCTGTGGGGCTCAGGTCCTGCGCCTCGCCCCGGGCGAACTGGTGATAGGCCTTGCAGGCGGCCTCGCAGGAGCGGCAGCCGATGCAGCGGGCTATGTCGACGAGGATCGCTCCCCCTGCGGCCGCCGTCGCCCGGCCGGTCCGGGCCGCGACGGGTCGTGCGGCGGAGAGCACCGTCACTCCGGCGCCTGCCGCTGCCGCCAGCTGCAGGAACTGGCGCCTGCTCAGCCGCGAAGCCATGGCCCTAGCGCCAGGCCCCTACCAGCGCCGACACAAAGAACACCGAGAGGCCCAGCACGATCACTCCCAGGACGATGCCGGAGACGGCCTCGTCGAACCCGCACAGGCCGCCGCGGCTGCGCGCCACCCTGGACAAACCCAGGACGCCGGCCCCCACCGCCGTCAGTGCCAGCGCACAGTTCACGCCCGGCAGCCAGCACAGCCGAAGGGCCATCAGCCCCAGGACGAAGCTGAGGGCGGCGGCAGGGCAGACCGGGCGGTCGGACGCTCCGGCAGAGTTTGGCAGCCCTGGATGCCGGGGCAAGATGGACGTCATGGACCCCACCCCCCTCCCACGCTAGGCGCGGGGCGTGGTGGCCGCATCCAGCAAGCTCCCTACTGCCCGGGGGAGAAGATCCCGAAGCGCGGGTGAGTTTCTCCCACTCCCGATCCCGTCAAGGTGCGCACGGCAGCCGGCGGCCTGCCGGAGAGGCCCGGGCTGCCAGCCGGCCGGGCCGTGGTCACCCGCTGGCCCGATAGGACGATAAGGTCCTAGTCCCTGCCGGGGGTCGGGAATACAGCGGCCGCGCCCTTTTCCCGGCACGCCTGCGTAGGGCGTTTCAACTGCGTGCCCGATGCCGCCCGCGGCCGTCCGCACCTACCATGGAACCGGAGATGCATCTGTCGAGGACGGTGCCCGATGCCTGACGCGGTCGCGGCCGGGGGGCCGGAGTCTGTAGTGGAGCCGGCGCTGGCAAATCTGCTGGCGACTCCTGAGGGGCGGAGAATTCTCACGTGCATTCAGTGCGGCCTCTGCGCGGGGACCTGTCCCTACGGAGAGGTTATGGACTACCCGCCGCGGCGGATCATCGGGCTGCTGCGCGCGGGGATGTTGGGGGAGGCCCTTTCCAGCGACAGCATGCTCGCCTGCGTCGCCTGCTATGCCTGCATGGCCAAGTGCCCGCGGGGCATCAGGCTGACCGAGGTCCTCCTGCCCCTGGTCAAGGAGGAGGTCTTCCTCCGCCTGCCCGACGTGCCGGCAGAGCTGCGGCGCGCCCTGGACAACACCCTGCGCTACGGCAATCCCCTGGGACTTCCCCCGCGGCGCCGGGCCGAATGGGTGAAGAGCGCGGAGGTGCCCGTGCCCTTCATGGCGGAGGCGTTGCGGCCGGTGGACGTCCTCTGGTTCGTGGAGTGCTACCCGTCCTACACACCCCGCGGTCAGGACGTCAGCCGCGCCACCGCCAGGGTCTTCCACGCCCTGGGCATCGACTTTGCCGTTCTCGCCCACGAGGAGAAGTGCGCCGGAGAATGTTCGCGTCTGGTGGGCGAAGCGGGCCTCTTCGGCACCCTGACCGACTACAACATGGCCGTGCTGCAGAAGTACCGCTTTGGCAGCCTGGTCACCGGCGACCCGCACGCCTACGACGCCTTCAAGTACCAGTACCCAGCCTTGGGTTTTGCCCTCCCGGTTGAGCACACGGTCCCCTTCCTGGCCCGCCACCTGGAGCGCCTCAAGCCGCTGCTGAGACGACGGCTGGACTATGCCGTTACCTATCACGACAGCTGCTGCCTGGGCCGGCACAACGGCTACTACGACCAGCCGCGGCAGCTCCTGGCGGCGATCCCCGGGTTGCGGCTCGTGGAGATGGTGCACAACCGGTTGAACACGGTCTGCTGCGGCGGTGGGGGCGGGGGCATGTGGCTGGACGCCTACTACAAGGCCAAGGGGTACGAGCGGCTGTCGGAGCGGCGGGTGCAGGAGGCGGTGGCCACGGGCGCGGACGTGCTGGCCATCTCCTGCCCCTACGAGATCGCCCGCTTCGAGGACGCGCTGAAGGTGCTGGGCTACGAGAAGCAGATGGTCGTGCGCGATGTGGTGGAGCTGCTGGCCGAAGCCCTGGCGTAGCCCCGTCGCCACGCCGTCTGCGGCGGGAGGGTCGGAAGGACGACCGGCGTGAGTACCGTGCATGAGCTTCTCCACCAGGCGGGCGTGCGGCCGCTGCTCCCTGTCAGGCGGTTGTGGCTGGCCGTAGCGGCCCCGCGGCGGCCGTCCATCGGTGCCAAGCTGGTCCTCAGCTACCTGCTGATCATCGTCATCGCCGTGATCGTTTTCATCGTGGTGGGGACGCAGTTGGTCGGCCGCCTGATTCTCTCCGAGGCGCAGACCTCGGTGACCAACGCCCTGAACACGGCGCGGGAGATCCTCTACGACCGGCTGGACGACGTGCACGACGTGGTCCGCCTGACCGCGGACCGCTTCTTCCTGAGGGACGCCCTGCAGAGCGGACGGATCGAGGGGGCGGCCGCGGAGCTGGCCCGCGTCGCCCGCAGTGAGGGGCTGGACTTTCTAACGGTGACCGACGCCGCCGGCAGGGTCCTGCTGCGGACCAGCAACCCCGGGGTGACCGGAGACTACCGTAACCACGACCCGCTGCTGGCCGCGGCGCGGGAGCGGAAGGTGGCTGTGGCCGCGGTGAGCGTCATGGCCGGAGCCGACCTGCGCCTGGAGTCGCCGCTATTGGCGGACCGCGCCTACATCCGCTTCGTCCCCACGCCCAGGGCGCGGCCGCGTCCGGAGACCGAGGAGACCGCCGGAATGGTGCTGCAGACGGTGGCGCCCATCCTGGATGCGCGCGGCGGCCTTCTCGGCTTTCTCTACGGCGGCGTGTTGCTGAACCGCAACTACGAGATCGTGGACAAGGTGAAGGAGACGGTTTTCCAGGGCCTGCGCTACGGAGGGCGGGACGTGGGCACCGCCACCATCTTCCTGGACGACCTGCGCATCGCCACCAACGTGCCCAACAGCGACGGCAGCCGCGCCGTGGGCACGCGCATCGCCGCCGACGTCTATCGTCGAGTGGTGGAGGAGGGGCGGCGGTGGACCAGCCGCGCTTTCGTGGTGAACAGCTGGTACATCGCGGCCTACGAACCCATCCGCGCCCTGGACGACCGCATCATCGGGATCCTCTATGTGGGCGTGCTGGAGGGGAAGTACGTGGCCATCCGGCGGCGGACCGTCGCCGCCTTCATGGCCATCAGCCTGGCGGGCGGGCTGCTCTCCATGGCCGTCTCCTACTACATCTCCCGCCGCGTCTCCGCCGGGATCGGGCGGATGACGCAGGCCGCTCGGGAGATGGCCCGGGGAAAGCTGGATGTGCGGGTGGAGGTGCACAGCAACGACGAGCTGCAGGAGCTGGCGGAGGCCTTCAACGCCATGGCCGCCTCCCTGCAGCAGCGCGACACCCAGTTGCGGGAGTACGCGCAAAGCCGCATCCGGGAGTCCGAGCGGCTGGCCATCACCGGGCAGCTGGCCGCCAGCGTGGCGCACGAGCTGAACAACCCTCTGCAGGGGATCCTGGCCTACGCGCACATGCTGTTGGAGAGGGTGCCGCCGGATGACCCGCTGCGGCCGGCGCTGCAGAAGATCGCCGCCCAGGCAGACCGCAGCCGTGAGATCATCCAGGGGCTGCTGGAATTTGCCCGACCGCGCCCACCGCAGGTGCGGCCGGCCAGCGTCAACGGCATCCTCCAGGAGTGCCTGGCCCTGCTGGAGCACCAGGCGATGTTCCACAACATCCGCCTCATCCGCAACCTCCAGCCCGACCTTCCCCCGGCGGTGGTGGACCCCGCCCAGATGCAGCAGGTGTTCATGAACATCCTCGTCAACGCCGCAGAGGCCATGGACGGGACCGGCACGCTGATCGCCAGCACCCGCTTCGACCCCGCGTCGCAGATGATCCACATTGCCATCAGCGACACCGGACGAGGCATCCGCCCCGAGGACCTGGAGCGGATCTTCGACCCCTTCTTCAGCACCAAGCCCTCAGGCCGGGGGATCGGGCTCGGGCTGGCCATCAGCTACCGCATCGTCCAGGAGCACCGGGGCGCCATCAGCGTGCAGAGCGAGGTGGGCAGAGGAACCACTTTCACGGTGAGCCTGCCCGCCGCGGGGCAGGAGGCTTAGCCGTGGAACCCGCCGGGCGCATCCTCATCGTGGACGACGAGGAGATCGTCCTGGAGTCGTGCGCCGAGATCCTCCGCACCGCCGGCTACGCCGTGGCCACGGCCTCCGACGGTGCGCAGGGGCTGCGGCAGGTGGAAGCGTTTCGCCCCGACCTGGTCTACGTGGATCTGAAGATGCCGGGGATGTCGGGAATGGAGGTGCTGGAGCGCATCCGCGGCGCCGATCCTTCAGTGGTCACCATCGTCATCACCGGCTACGCCACGCTGTCCTCGGCCGTGGAGGCCATGCAGCGGGGGGCCTACGACTTCGTGCCCAAACCCTTCACCCCGGAGGAGCTGCGGCTGATTACGCGCCGCGGCCTGGAGCGGAGACGGCTGGTGCAGGAGATGATGGCCCTGCGCCGGGAGCAGGAGATGCTGCGGGAGCACTTCGCCGCCATCATCGCCCACGAGGTGAAGTCCCCCCTGGCGGCGGTGCAGCAAAGCCTCTACCTGCTGGGGGCAGAGCTGCGGGAGGTCCTGACGGAGGCGCAGCGGGAGCGGCTGGCCCGCCTGCAGGCGCGCCTGGCCGACCTCCTGCAGATGGTGGATACCTGGCTGCGGGCGAGCGCCCCGGACCTGCAGGGCATCCGGGAACGCTTTCGGCCCGTTGCCGTGGCGGACCTGGTGGCCCGGGCGGTGGAGGCGGTACGGCCCTTCGCCCGGCGGAAGGACCTGCAGATCACCGCGGCTCTCGCCGAAGGGCTGCCGCCGGTGGCCGGCGACGAGGTCACCCTGGTGCAGGCGCTGGTCAACCTGCTGCACAACGCGGTCAAGTACTCCTACCCCGGTGGCAGCGTCACCGTGGCGGCGCGCGCCGAGGGGGAGCAGGTGCGCATCAGCGTGAGCGACCAGGGCGTGGGCATTCCCCCCGACGACCTCCCGCACATCTTCGGCGCCTTCTACCGCGGGCGGGCCGGCGTGGCCGGGGAGGTGGGCGCGGGGCTGGGGCTGGCGGTGACGCGAAGGATCGTGGAGGCCCACGGCGGGGTGATCACGGCGGAGAGCACGCCGGGGAGGGGCAGCACCTTCACCGTGGCTCTGCCCACGGCACAGGAGGCGGGACAGACAGCGGTGGGGCTGGACCGGCCCGCGGCATCACTGGAGGGTGCGGTATGAGCGAGAAAGCCAGGCTGCTTATCATCGACGACGACCCGGAGTTCGTGGAGGCGATCCGCGGGGTGCTGGAGGGAGCCGGGTACGAGGTGGACGCCGCCTACAATCCCCGAAGCGGGTTTGAGGCGCTGAAGCGCCGTCCCCCCGACCTGCTCCTGCTGGACATCCTAATGGGCCGGGGAGCCGAAGGGGTCATGCTGGCGCGGAAGATGCGCAAGGACCCGCAGCTGTCCCAGATTCCCACCCTGATCATCACCGGCATCCGGGAGCAGATCGCCTTCCTCTTCCCGGGGCAGGCGGTACACCCCCACATCCTCCCCGTGGACGAGCTGGTGGAGAAGCCCGTGGACCCCGAGCTGTTGCTGGACCGGGTGCGGGCGCTGCTGCAGGCGGCCGCCGCCCGGCGGGCGGCGGGATAGGAGACGACCATGGCCCGGGCGCCGACCTTCGAGCAGGAAATCGCCAACCTCTTCTACGCCATGGACACCAACCCGGTGCAGGCGTGCATCCAGTGCGGGATCTGCTCCGGGACGTGCCCGGCGGTGGCGTTCATGCAGCACTCTCCGCGGGCGATCATCGCCATGATCCGGGCCGGGCAGAAGGCGGCGGTCCTGGCCAGCAACACTTACTGGGCCTGCGCCTCCTGCTACGCCTGCAGCGTGAAGTGTCCCCAGGGGATCGACGTTGCGGCGATGATGTACGGCCTGAAGCGCTACGCCCTCTGGCGCAACCACTACCGCAGGGTTCCCCCGGCGGCAGACTTCTCCCGCCGCTTTGTCCGGCTGATCACCCGCTACGGCCGCTCCTATGAGCCCGCCCTGGCCGCCCCCTACCTCTTGCGGTACGGCCTGCGAGGCCTGCTGGATGAGCTGCGCACGGCGCTGGGCCTGCTGCGGCGAGGGCGGCTGCCCCTGCGGCCGCGGCCGATCAGGCGCGTGGAGCGGCTGCGGCGGGTGATCGGCCAGATTCTGCCCGCAGGAGGGCTGGCGTGAGGGCCTACAGCTACTACCCCGGGTGTTCCCTGGAGCGGATGGCCGCGGCGTACCACCTATCGGCGGTGGAGACGGCGCGGGCGCTGGGGGTCGAGCTGCGCGAGCTGGAGGACTGGAACTGCTGCGGGGCGACCGCCTACTTCCACATCGACGAGCTGCTGGCCACCACCCTCTCCGCGCGCAACCTGGCCCTGGCGGAGCAGCAGGGGCTGGACGTGGTCACGCCCTGCAGCGGCTGCTACAAGAACATGTACTTTACCCGGGAGCACCTGCGTCAGGACCCCGACCTGGCGGAGCACGTCAACACGGCCCTGGCGGAGGACGGGCTGCAGTTCCGGGGGACTGTGCACGTGCGCCACCTTCTGGAGGTCCTGGTGCAGGAGGTGGGCCTGGAGGAGATCCGCAGGCGCGTCACCCGGCCGCTTCACGGTCTGCACGTCGCTCCGTACTACGGCTGCCAGATCCTGCGGCCGCGCAAGGCTGCCACGCGGGATGAGACGCCGCACTACTTCGAGGACCTCCTGACCGCCGTGGGGGCCATCCCGGTGGACTTCCCCCTGCGGGACCGCTGCTGCGGGGGCTCGCTGATCGTCACCCACCGGCCGGCGGCGCTGAGCATGGTCTATGCCCTGCTGCAGGACGCGGCGGACCACGACGCGGAGGTGGTGGCCACCGCCTGCCCCCTGTGCCAGTTGAACCTGGAGTGCTACCAGCGGCAGGTCAACCGAACCTTCGGCACCACCTTCCGCCTGCCCGTCCTCTACTTCACGCAGTTGGTGGGGCTGGCGTTGGGGATCCTTCCGCAGCGGCTGGGGGTGGGCACGGAGCTGGTCTCTACGGCCGCCGTGCTGGCCCGGGTGGCGGGATGAGGGCGGGGGAGTGAGGAGGCTGCTGGCATGGTGAAGGTGCTGGTGCTGCTCAAGCTGGTCCCGGACGTGGTGGAAGAGCCGGAGATCGCCCCGGACGGGCGGTCCCTCGACCCGGCCTCGGTGCGCCTGGTGGTGAGCGAGCGCGACGAGCACGCCCTGGAGGAGGCGCTCCTGCTCAAGGAGCGCCACGGGGGCACCGTCACCGCCGTGGCCCTGGACGTTCCTGAGGTGGACGACGTCCTCTTTACCGCCCTGGCCAAGGGCGCCGACCGGGCGGTGAAGGTCTCCGGGGTGGAGCCGGGGATGAGCACCCGTGCGGCCGCCGCCGCCCTGGCCGGGACGCTGCGCGCCGCACCGGGGCTGCTGCCCGCGGACCTCATCCTCACCGGCGTGCAGGCCATCGACGACCTGGACGGGCAGACCGGCCCTGTGGTGGCCCGGATGCTGGAGCTGCCCTACGCCGGCATGGTCTCCCGGGTGGAGGTCGACCCGGCGGGGCGCACGGCTGTGGTGGTGCGCGAGTACGCGGGAGGCGTTGTGGGCACCTTTGAGGTCCCGCTGCCCGTGGTCCTGGGCATCCAGTCCGCCGAGAAGCCTCCGCGCTACGTGCCGGTGGCCAGGGTGCGCGCGGCGATGAAGACGCAGCGGCTGGAGGTGCTGCCAGCGGCGGGGGAGGTGGAGCCGCCGGGGCTGGAGATCCTCCAGTTGCGCAAACCGGAGGTGGCGGGCGGCGCCGTGATGCTGGACGGATCGCCCGAGGAGGTTGCCGCGAAGATCTGCGACCTCCTGAGAGAACGTGGTCTCGTCTGAGGCGGTGAGGCAGATGGCCGGGGACATCTGGGTGCTGGTGGAGCAGTGGCGCGACCGCATCTCCGACGTCACGTACGAGGTGCTGGCCCTCGGCCGCGAGCTGGCCACAGCCACTGGCGGAAGTCTGCAGGCGGTGGTGCTGGGACCAGGCCCAGCGGAGTTGCCTCCCTCGCTGGGAGCCGCCGACGGTGTCCTGGTTGTGGAGCACTCCGCGCTGGCGGAACCGGAACCGGGTCTCTACGCGCTGGCTCTGGCGCAGATGATTCCCCAGCGCCAGCCGGAGGCGCTGCTCATCCCGCAGACCAACGTCATGATGGGGTGTGGACCGCTGCTGGCGGCGCAACTGGGATTAACTTGTATCAATTCCTGCCGGGACATTTCCCTGGCGGCGGAGCGGCTGACAGCCCGCTGTCTGCTCTACGGCGGCAAGGTGGAAGCCGCCGTGGCCCCACAGAGGACGCCTGTGGTCCTGGGGATCCTGCCGGGAGCGCGTCCGCAGGAGAAGGGGCGGATTGAGCGCACACCTCCGGTTACGGTCGTCCCCGTCGATCTTCCCGCCGAGCCAGTGGTCCGGTTCCGTGGCTACACCGAGCCACCCCCCGGCGACGTGGACATCACGCGGGAAAGCGTTCTCGTGGCCGTGGGGCGGGGGATCCAGCGTCAGGAGAACGTGGCCCTGGCGGAAGAACTGGCCGCAGCACTGGGGGGCGCTGTCTGCGGATCGCGCCCCGTGATCGACCAGGGCTGGTTGGCCGCATCCCGCCAGGTGGGGACCTCCGGGATGATCGTCGAGCCCCAGTTGTATCTGGCCCTGGGCATCAGCGGAGCGCCGGAACACGTTGAAGGGATGAAGCGGGCCAAGCTGATCATCGCCATCAACACCGACCCGCGAGCCCCTATCTTCGGGGTCGCGCACTACGGGGTGACGGCCGACCTGTTCGACATTGTGCCGCTTCTGATTGATCGCCTCAGGGCTGTGCGGCAGAAGGCGGCGAGCTGATGGAGGGCGTAGAGCTCATCGGCCGCCCGGTGTTCTTCCTGCTGCCGACCTGGCTGGTGGTCGTCTTCTACCTCCTGAGTGCCGGGGCCCTCGCTCTCTTCTTCCGGGGTGTCTACCTCAAGGTGCACAAGTACCTCCGCGGCCGGCAGCAGCCCGAGGAGCGGCTGACATGGAGACGGCTGGGCCGTGCGGCCCTGGCGATCCTGGCCAACCGGACGGTCCTGCGGGGAAACCTGTACCCGGGGTTGGCGCATCTGGCTGTCTTCTGGGGATTTGCCGCGCTGTTGGTCGCCACCCTCCTCGTGCTGGTGGACAACGACCTGCTCAAGCCGCTGGCCCCCCAGTGGAGGTTCCTCACCGGGGGGTTCTACCTGGGGTTCTCCTTCGCAGCGGACCTCTTCGGCCTGACATTGCTGGGCGGTCTGATCATGTTTGCCTTGCGCCGCTGGTTGTTTCGCCCTCCTCAGCTGGCATACAGGTCCGCGACGGAGGCGCCGTATTCGCCGCGGTCGCTGGTGCGTGAGGACTGGATGTTCCTCTTGCTGCTGCTCCTGGTGGGCGTCGGCGGGTTCGCGGTGGAGGCTCTGCGCATCAGCGCCACGCAGCCCGCCTTCGAACGAGTGTCGTTTGCCGGGTGGGGTCTGGCACAGGCTCTGCTCGGGGTGGGCTTCGCCCCCGAAGCAGCGAGGCTTGCCTTTCCGTATGTCTGGTCGGCACACGCGCTGACTGCCCTGGCATTCATCGCCTACATTCCCTACAGCAAAGCGTGGCACATGGTGGCGGGGTGGTTCAGCCTGGCCCTCAGAGGGGATACCGATCCCGGAGCGCTCCCCGCGCCCATCCAGGCTGAAGCCCCGTCCTATGCCAGGCTGGAGGACTTCACGCGCGGGGAGCTGCTCATGCTGGACGCCTGCACCCGGTGCGGACGGTGTCATGCTGCCTGCCCGGCGGCGGGCAGTGGGTTTCCTCTGTCCCCGCGCGACCTCATGCTCACGCTGCGCACGTTCGCGTATCGGCTCCCGCCTCGGAGCGCGGGTAGGCCGGCGGTAGTGGCAGCCAACCCGGGTCATGCGGTCCCCTCCGCCGCCGGCCTGGTTCCGGCGGAGTGGCTGTGGTCATGTACAGCCTGTCTGGGCTGCGTCGACCTCTGCCCGGTGGGTGCTGCGCCGTTTGTGCTCATTCTGCAGCTGCGGCGTTTCCTGGTGGCGCAGGGCGAAGTGGAGGAGCGGCTGCAGGCGGCGCTGCAGAACCTGGCCCGCTACGGCAACTCTCAGGGGCAGCCGCCCCGCGCCCGACCCCGCTGGACGCAGGGGCTGGGCTTCCCCCTCAAGGACGCGCGGGTGGAGGCGGCCGACTACCTGTGGTTCGTCGGCGACTACGCCTCCTACGACCCGCGGGTGCAGCCGGTCACCCGGGCGGCGGCGCGGGTCTTCCACCGCGCCGGCCTGGACGTGGCCATCCTCTACGAGGAGGAGCGCAACGCCGGCACCGACGCGCGCCGCGCCGGGGAGGAGGGCCTCTTCGAGATGCTGCGGGAGAAGAACCTGCAGGCGCTGGCCAGGGCGCGCTTCCGCCGCGTGCTCACCACCGACCCGCACACGCTGCACGCGCTGCGCAATGAATACGTCCTCCCCGGCGACGGAAATGCTCCACCGCCCGTGCGCCACCACACCGAGGTGCTGGAGGAGCTGCTGCGGACAGGTCGCCTGGGGGTGACCCGGCCGCTTGGGCTGCGCGCCACCTACCACGACCCCTGCTACCTGGGACGGGCCAACGGAATCTACGACCCGCCGCGGCGGGTGCTGAGGGCCCTGGGGGTGGAGCTGCGGGAGATGCGGCGCAACCGCCGCGGCAGCTACTGCTGCGGTGCCGGCGGGGGGCGGATCTGGATGGAGGAGATCCCGGGGGTCAGGGAGCGTCCCGCGGAGAGCCGCGTGCGCGAGGCGGCCGCGCTGGGGGTGGACACCCTGGTCGTGGCATGCCCCAAAGACCACGTCATGTTCCAGGACGCGCTGAAGACCACCGGGTTGGAGGGAAAGCTGGCTATAAGGGACGTGATGGAGCTGGTGGACGAAGCCACGGCTCCGTCGGAGGGATGATGCGTATGGCGGAAGCAGTGCCAGGTCCCAACGGCAGCCCGAGGATCGGCGTCTACATCTGCCACTGCGGCACCAACATCGCCGGCACCGTGGACGTGCGGGCGCTGGCGGCGTACGCCGCCACGCTGCCCGGCGTGGTGGTGTCGCGCGACTACCGCTACATGTGCTCAGACCCCGGCCAGGAGCTGATCGTCAAGGACATCGCGGAGCACCGCCTGCAGCGCGTGGTGGTGGCCTCGTGCTCGCCGCTGCTGCACGAGCACACCTTCCGCGGCGCCGCAGCCCGCGGCGGGCTGAACCCCTTCCAGGTGCAGATGGTGAATATCCGCGAGCACGACTCCTGGGTGCATGAAGACCGGGAGGCGGCCACGGCCAAGGCCCGAGACCTCATCCGGGCGGCCGTGCGCCGCGTGGCCTTCCACCGCCCTCTGGAGCGGCGGCGGGTGACCATCAACCCCGACGTCCTGGTGGTGGGCGGGGGGATCGCCGGGATCCACGCCGCCCTGACCCTGGCCAACGCCGGCAAGCACGTCTACCTGGTGGAGCGGGAGCCCACCATCGGCGGGCACATGGCCATGTTCGACAAGACCTTCCCCACCCTGGACTGCGCGGCCTGCATCCTCACCCCCAAGATGACCCAGGTGGGGGCCCACCCCAACATCACCCTGTGGACCTACTCGGAGGTGACGCAGGTCGGCGGCTATGTGGGGAACTACGAGGTGACGGTGCGTCGCCGGCCTCGCTACATCATCGAGGAGCTCTGTGTGGGCTGCCGGGAGTGCATCGAAGCCTGCGTCTACAAGGAAGGGAAGACGCCCGACGAGTTCAACCTGGGACTGTCACGGCGCAAGCCCATCTACATGCCCTTCCCCCAGGCCGTGCCCCAGGTGGTGGTCATCGACCGGGAGGCCTGCATCGAGTTCAAGAGCGGGAAGTGCAAGAAGACCTGCGTGGAGGCCTGCGGGGAGCGGGGGGCCATCGACTTCACCCAGCGAGAGCGCCTGGAGACCATCCGGGTGGGAGCCATCATCCTGGCCACGGGTTTCAAGACCTTCGACGCCCGGCGCATCCCCTACTACGGCTACGGCACCTATCCGCAGGTGTACACCGCGCTGGAGGTGGAGCGGCTGGTGAACGCCGCCGGGCCCACCGGGGGCGAGGTGGTGCTGCGCAACGGCCGACGGCCTGAGAGCGTGGCCATCATCCACTGCGTGGGCAGCCGCGACGAGAACACCAACCGCTACTGCTCCCGGGTCTGCTGCATGTACTCCCTGAAGCTGGCCCACCTGATCAAGGAGAAGACCCAGGCGGAGGTCTACAACTTCTACATCGACATCCGTGCTCCCGGAAAGAGTTTCGAGGAGTTCTACAACCGCGTGCAGGAGGAGGGCACCCACTTCATCCGGGGCAAGGTGGCCGACCTCTACCCCGCAGGCGACGGGCGGCTGGTGGTGCAGGCGGAGGACACCCTTCTGGGTAAGGTGCGCAAGATCCCCGTGGACATGGTGGTGCTGGCCGTGGGGCTGGAGCCGCGCGCGGATGCGCAGGAGGTGCGCCGTCTGTTCAACATCAGCTGCTCCACCGAGGGGTGGTTCCTGGAGCGGCACCCCAAGCTGGCGCCGGTGGCGACCTTCACCGACGGGGTCTTCCTGGCGGGGGCCTGCCAGGGCCCCAAGGACATCCCCGACAGCGTGGCTCAGGCCGGGGCGGCCGCCGCGGAGGCCCTGGCCCTGATCGACGCCGGGGCGGTGGAGCTGGAACCCTACACCGCCTACGTGGTGGAGGAGGACTGCTCCGGCTGCAAGACCTGCATCCCCTTGTGTCCCTACAACGCCATCAGCTTCGTGGCCTCGACCAAGAAGGCCCAGATCAACGAGGTGCTGTGCAAGGGGTGCGGCGTCTGCGTCGCCGCCTGCCCCTCGGGGTCCATCAAGCAGAACCTCTTCGAGGATGAGGCCGTCTTCGAGGAGATCCAGGGGGTGCTGGCCCATGCCTGAGGCAACACGCACACCGGAGAGCGCAGCGCGGGCGGCGCCGGACGGCTTCGAGCCCAGGATCGTCGCCTTCTTCTGCAACTGGTGCACCTACATCGCCGCGGACCTGGCGGGGACCTCCCGGATGAAGTACGCACCCAACGTGCGGGTCATCCGCACCATGTGCTCGGGGCGCGTCGACCCGCAGTTCGTGCTGGAGGCATTCGCCCGCGGCGCGGACGGGGTGCTCATCGGCGGGTGCCATCCCGGCGACTGCCACTACCAGGAGGGCAACTACAAGACCCTGCGCCGCGCCACGCTGCTGCGGCAGGTGCTGGCCGCCCTGGGCATCGAGCCCCAGCGCTTCCGCCTGGAATGGATCTCGGCGTCGGAGGCGGAGCGGTTGCGGACGGTGGTCAACGAGATGGTGGAGCAGGTGCGCGCCCTGGGGCCGCTGCGGGTGGAGGTGCCGCAGGAGGTCCCGACGCCGCGGCAGCGAGAGGAGGTGGCGGCCTGATGGCGGATGCGCCGCAAGCGGGCAAGCCCAAGGTGGCCTTCTACTGGTGCGCCTCCTGCGGCGGATGCGAGGAGGCCGTGGTGGACCTGGCCGAGGGCATCCTGGAGGTGGTGGGCGCTGTGGATATCGCCTTCTGGCCGGTGGCCCTGGACTTCAAGCGCCAGGACGTGGAGGCCATGGAGGACGGATCCATCGCCGCGGCGTTCATCAACGGGGCGGTGCGCACCACGGAGCAGGCGGAGATGGCGCAGCTGCTGCGGCAGAAGTCGCAGCTGGTGATCGCCTTCGGCGCCTGCGCCCATCTGGGCGGGATCCCCGGGCTGGCCAACCTCTGGAACCGGGAGAGCATCTTCCGCCAGGTGTACCTGGAGTCGCCCAGCACCGAGAACCCGGAGGGCGTCCTGCCCCAGGTGCGGTACGAGGACGACGGCCGCTCCCTCACCCTCCCCGGCTTCTTCGACACCGTGCGCGCCCTGGACCAGGTGGTCCCGGTGGACTACTACCTCCCGGGCTGCCCGCCCACGCCCAACATCATCATGCAGGCGGTGCAGGCCCTGCTGCGCGGCGAGCTTCCGCCGCGGGGAACGGTCCTGGCCCCGGACCGGGCGCTGTGCGAGGAGTGCCCGAGGAAGGATTCCAAGCCGGAGCGCCTGGCCCTGGCGGAGTTCAAGCGGCCGCATCAGGTGCTGATCGACGAAGAGAGGTGCCTGCTGGCGCAGGGGCTGCTCTGCCTGGGCCCTGCCACCAGGGCGGGCTGCGGGGCGCTGTGCGTCCAGGGCAACATGCCCTGCTCGGGGTGCTTCGGGCCCACCAGCCGGGTGCGCGACTACGGCGGCAAGGCCATCTCGGCGCTGGCCTCCGTCGTGGCCAGCAACGACCAGGAGGAGATCGTCCGCATCTTCCAGCAGATCCCGGATCCCACCGGGACGCTCTACCGGTACAGTCTGCCCGCCTCGCTTTTGCGACGGCGGCGGGAGGTCGAGGTAGGTGGCTGAGATGGCGCAGGAAGAGCAACAGGCGGTGCAGAGGACCTGGCAGGAGGGGGCGAAGCGGGCCACCGCCGCGTACGTGCGGCGGCGCGTCACCATCGATCCCATCACCCGCCTGGAGGGGCACGGGAAGATCGACATCTTCCTGGACGAGCAGGGTGAGGTGGAGAGGGCCTACTTCCAGGTCCCCGAGCTGCGCGGCTTCGAAAAGTTTGCCCAGGGGAGGCCAGCGGAGGAGATGCCGCAGATCACCTCCCGCATCTGCGGGGTCTGCCCCACGGCGCACCACATGGCCTCCACCAAGGCCCTGGACGCCCTCTACCAGGTGACCCCGCCTCCGGCGGCGCGGAAGATCCGCGAGCTGGTCTACAGCACCTTCATGACGGAGGACCACGCCCTGCACTTCTACTTCCTGGGCGGCCCCGACTTCGTTGTGGGCCCCACCGCGCCCGCCGGCGAGCGCAACGTCCTGGGGGTGATCGCCCGCGTGGGGCTGCAGGTGGGGCAGAAGGTGATAGCCATGCGGAGACGGCTGCGCGAGCTGGTGGCCCTGGTGGGGGGCAAGGTGGTCCATCCGGTGCTGGGCCTGCCGGGCGGGGTGGCCAGGCGCCTCACCCCCCAGGACCAGATGCGCTTCCAGGAGGTGGCGCGCGACGCGGTGGAGTTCGCCCGCTTCACCCTGAGCCTCTTCCAGGACGTGGTCCTGAAGAACTCCGACTATGTGGCCCTCATCCGCGGCGACGCCTTCACCCACCGCACCTACTACATGGGGCTGGTGGACGAGCGCAGCCGGGTCAACTTCTACGACGGACGCATCCGCGTGGTCTCCCCCGAGGGGGCGGAGCTGACCACGTTCGCCGCGGCCGACTACCTGGACCACGTTGCCGAGCACGTGGAGCCTTGGAGCTACGTCAAGTTCTGCTACCTGAAGCCGGTGGGGTGGAAGGGGTTTGTGGACGGGCCGCAAAGCGGCATCTACTGCGTCGCCCCTCTTGCGCGGCTGAACGTGGCCGACGGCATGGCCACGCCCCTGGCCCAGGAGGCCTACGAGCAGTTCTACGACACCCTGGGCGGAAAGCCGGTACACCACACCCTGGCCAACCACTGGGCGCGGGTGATCGAGCTGCTATACGCCGCGGAGCGGATGCAGCAGCTGGCCGACGACCCGGAGATTGTCGACCCGCACGTGCGCAACCTGCCGACGGCCACACCGCACGAGGGTGTGGGGGTGGTGGAGGCGCCTAGGGGGACGCTCTTCCACCACTACGTGACCGACGAGCGCGGGGTCATCCAGCGGGCCAACCTCATCGTGGCCACGCAGAACAACGCGGCGCGCATCGCCATGAGCGTGGAGAAGGCGGCGAAGGGTGTGCTCTCCGGACGGGAGCTCAGCGAGGGGCTGCTGAACATGGTGGAGATGGCCTTCCGCGCCTACGACCCCTGTCACGCCTGCGCCACCCACTCCCTCCCGGGGAGCATGCCGCTGCTGCTACGGCTGCGCGACCGGCAGGGCAACATCCTGGCGCTGCTGCGGCGGGACCACGACGGCAGCCTGCACCGGGAGTGACCCCAGGGGAGGCGGGCAGGACGAGCATGTGTACCCCTCCACCGGAAGCGGCGGAACCGCGGGAGCACGTGGCCGCCAGGGTGCTGTGTTTGGGCAACCCGTTGCTCGCCGATGACGCCCTGGGGGCGGAGGTGGCCGGTGCGCTGGCGGGGCGTCTGCCCCCCGGGACGGAGGTGGTGCGAAACGACCTGGCGGGTTTCGGGCTGCTGGACGACCTACTGGAGACTCCGCGTCTCGTCGTCGTGGACACGGTGCACACAGGGACGGCCCCACCCGGCACGGTCCACCTCATCCGGGAGGACGGCCTGCCGTCCGCGCCCGGCCCCTCCCCCCACTATGTCGGGCTCCTGGAGATGCTGCAGCTTGCCCGCACCCTGGGGTTGCCCGCACCGCAGGATGTGGTGATCCTGGCCGTGGAAGCTTTCGACTGTGCGACCGTCGGCGGGGCCATGCACCCGGCCCTGCGGGAGGCGGTCCCCCTGGTCGTGGAGCTGGTGGTGGGCATCCTGCGGGAGTGGACCCGGCCGGCGGCGGTCTGAAGTGCACGAGCTGGCTCTGACCGAAGGCATCCTGGCCGCGGCCCTGGACGCGGCGCAGCGGGCGGGCGCCCACGCGATCCGACGCCTGCATCTGGTGCTCTCCAGCGCCTCGCACATCGAGCCGGAGACGGTGCGCCTGCACTTCGACCTGGTCAGCCGGGGGACGCCGGCCGAAGGCGCCGAGCTGGTCTTCACCACGCGGCCCGTGGAGCAGACCTGCCGCGCCTGCGGCCGCCCATTCGTGGTGCTAAGCGATCTTACCTGCCCCGCCTGCGACGCGCCGGCCCTCCCCGTGCCACCCGACCGCGAAATGATCCTGGAGGACATCGAGGTCGACGTGCCGGCGGGCTGATTGGAGCCGGCGTGAATATATCGACCTGACGGTCTGCCAGGACACCAAAGCCCTTTCCCTGGCCGGTGCGCAGATGGCTGCGGGCTACCCCACGAAGCCCTCGACCGTGACCAGCCGCCTGGCCACCGGATCTACGGCGAGAAAGAGGCTTTCCAGGGCCACGGCGCCCAGCAGGGGAGGACCGGCGGGGCTGATGAAGCACGGTGTGGTGACTTCCTGTCCGTTCAGCGTCAGCCGCACCTCGGCCACAGGCCACACCTCACGCCGTCCGCCCGCGATGACCACCTGGTGACGGCGGCTGGGCACCAGGCGCAGTCGGCTGGCCAGGTCTTCGGGCACCACCAGGAGGGTGGCGCCTGTGTCGACGAGCAGCTCCACCTCTTCGCTCTGCCCGGTCGGTCCCGTGAGGCGTGCAGGTACGCGGAACAGGCCCATCGATGGGTATAGTACCACCGGCGGCGGTCGGCCGTCTGTCCGACCCGCGGATCGAGCATGGGCCCGATAGGCCCTCCGCGCGGAGACCGATACAGTCATAGGGGGGCCTGAGATGCAGCCCGCAGAGCAGCGTGTCGTCGACCGGCAGGGCCTGGACCAGATCCTGGCCCGGCTGCGGCAGGCCGGCTACACGCTGATCGGTCCCGTGCGGCGTGAGGGAGCCATCGTCTACGAGGAGATCTCCTCCCTTGCCGACCTCCCCGCCGGGTGGATGGAGGAGCAGGGCCCCGGGAGCTACCGCCTGCAGCACCGCGGGGACGCGGCCCTCTTCGCCTACGCCTCCAGCCCCGGGTCCTGGAAGCGCTACCTCTTCCCTCCGGAGCTGCCCCTGTGGAGGGCCCGGCGGGTGGACGGAGGGTGGCAGCGCGTGGACGGGGAGGAGGAGAACAGGCCTTACGCCTTCCTCGGGGTGCGGGCCTGCGACCTGCACGCCATCCAGATCCAGGACCGGGTCTTCATGCAGGGCGCCGCTCCCGACCCCGCCTACGCCGCGCGCCGCAGAGGGGCCTTCATCATCGCGGTCAACTGCGGACGGGCCGGGGGGACATGCTTCTGCGCCTCCATGGGCACCGGGCCCCGGGCCAGCGGCGGATACGACCTGGCGCTCACGGAGATGGTGGGGGAGGGGCGCCATGAGTTCCTGGTGGAGGTTGGCACGGCGCGCGGGGCGGAGGTGCTGCGCGGCGCTCCCTCCCGCCCCGCCGAGGCCGCCGACAGGGAGGCCGCCGCGGCCATCGTCGCCCGCACCGCGGCGCAGATGGGCCGTCGCCTGGAGACCGGGGACATCCGGGAGGTGCTCTACCGGAATGCGGAGCACCCCCGCTGGCAGGAGACCGCCGCCCGCTGCCTGGCCTGCGGCAACTGCACCCTGGCCTGCCCTACCTGCTTCTGCCACGCGGTGGTGGAGGTCACCGACCTGACGGGGGAGCAGGCGGAACGCTGGCGCCGCTGGGACTCCTGCTTCTCCCTGACCTTCTCCTACATCCACGGTGGCAGCGTGCGTGCCTCCACCGCCTCCCGCTACAGGCAGTGGCTGACGCACAAGCTGGCGGCGTGGATCGACCAGTTCGGGACCTCGGGGTGCGTGGGCTGCGGGCGGTGCATCACCTGGTGTCCCGTGGGGATCGACATCACTGAGGAGGTCCGCGCCCTCCGCGGGGAGGGGCGGGTCGGGACGGGCGGAGGGAAGGAGCAGAGCGATGGAGACGCTTGAGCCGCTGTTGGCCGCACATCCGTTCCTCAAGGACCTGCGCCGCGAGCACCTCCAGGTGCTGGCGGGCTGCGCCGCCAACGTGCGCTTCGAGGCGGGGCAGTACATCTTCAGGGAAGGAGAGGAGGCCAGGACCTTCTACCTCCTCCGCCACGGCCGCGTGGCTCTGGAGATGGCGGTGCCGGGACGAGGCTCCCTGACCATCCAGACCATCAGCGAAGGGGATGTGCTGGGGTGGGCGTGGCTCTTTCCTCCCTACCGCTGGCACTTCGACGCGCGGGCCGTGGAGCTGGTGCGGGCCATCGCCATGGACGGCCGGTGCCTGAGGGACAAATGCGAGCAGGACCACAGCCTGGGCTACGCGCTGGTGACGCGCTTCGCCCAGATCATCCAGGAGCGACTGCAGGCCACGAGGCTGCAGCTGCTGGACGTCTACGGCCATGTCTCCCGCCGCTGAGGCATCTCCCGCGCCCCTTTGGCCGCACCCCTGCCGCGTGCGCGCGCGGCGGCGGGAGACCCGGGACACCATCACCCTGGAGCTGGAGGCGGAGAGGTGGGGGCCTGGAGAGTTCGCCCCCGGACAGTTCAACATGCTGTACGTCTTCGGCGTGGGCGAGGTCCCCATCTCCATCAGCGGGGACCCGGCGCAACCAGGCCGGCTGGTGCACACGGTGCGCATGGTGGGGGCGGTGACGGGGGCCCTGGGCCGCCTCCCCCGCGGTGGAGTGGTGGGGGTGCGCGGTCCCTTCGGCACCTCCTGGCCGGTGGAGGAGGCCGCCGGCAGCGACGTGGTGGTCGTGGCCGGGGGCATCGGCCTGGCGCCGCTGCGCCCGGCGCTTTGCTCTCTCCTGGCGCGGCGGGAGCGCTTCGGGCGCATCGCCCTGCTCTACGGGGCGCGCACGCCGGGAGATCTGCTGTACGTGAGGGACCTGCAGCGGTGGCGCAGCCGGATGGACCTGGAGGTGGGCGTGACGGTGGACGCCGCCACCGACGGCTGGCGGGGTGACGTGGGGGTGGTGACCACGCTGATCCCGCGGGCGCGCTTCGACCCCGCCAGCACCGTGGCCATGGTCTGCGGGCCGGAGGTGATGATGCGCTTCGTGGTGCGCGAGCTGCTGGCGCGCGGCGTCCCGGAGGGGCGCATCTACCTCTCCATGGAGCGCAATATGCACTGCGGCATCGGGCAGTGCGGCCACTGCCAGTACGGGCCGTTCTTCGTCTGCCGGGACGGTCCGGTCTTTCCGTACCAGCGCATCGCCCCGTTCTTCCGCCTGAGGGAGCTGTGATGGACCGCCCCATCCGCCGCCCGAAGCTGGCCGTCTGGAAGTTCGCCTCCTGCGACGGCTGCCAGCTCTCCTTGCTGAACTGCGAGGAGGAGCTGCTGGAGGTCGCCGACCGGGTGGAGATCGCCTACTTCCTGGAGGCCTCTCGCGCCACAGTGCGCGGTCCCTACCACATCTCGCTGGTGGAGGGATCGATCTCCACGCCGCACGACGCGAAGCGCATCAAGGATGTGCGCAGGGTCTCCCGGGTCCTGGTGACCATCGGCGCATGCGCCACCGCCGGAGGCATTCAGGCGCTGCGCAACTTTGCCGACGTGGAGGAGTGGCGGAAGCTGGTCTATGCCCGCCCCGAGTACGTGCAGACGCTGGAGACCTCCACGCCCGTGGCCGCCCACGTGCCCGTGGACTTTGAGCTTCGCGGCTGCCCCATCAACAGGACGCAGCTGGTGGAAGTGATCAGCGCCTTCCTCCACGGCCGGCGCCCGGCGATCCCGTCCCACAGCGTCTGCATGGAGTGCAAGCGGCGCGGCACGCCCTGCATCATGGTGGCGCAGGGGATGCCCTGCCTGGGTCCGGTTACTCAGGCCGGCTGCGGCGCCATCTGCCCCGCCTACGGCCGCGGTTGCTACGGCTGCTATGGCCCCATGGAGACGCCCAACGTCGCCTCCCTGTTGGCGCGGTGGAAGGATCTGGGGGTGGATGAGGGGGACCTGGTGCGGGTCCTGCGTACCTTCAATGCGGGGGCAGAGGCCTTCCGCGCAGAGAGCGAGCGTCATGAAGCGCACTAAGACCGTCAAGGTGGACTACCTGGCGCGCGTCGAGGGCGAGGGCGCCATGGACGTGCGCATCCGCGGCGGCCGGGTGACCGAGGTCCGCCTGCGCATCTTCGAGCCGCCGCGCTTCTTCGAGGCCTTCCTGCGGGGGCGCCGCTTCAGCGAGGCTCCGGACATCACGGCGCGGATCTGCGGCATCTGCCCGGTGGCCTACCAGATGAGCGCGGTGGCGGCCATGGAGGACATATGCGGCGTCCAGGTGGAGGAGCCGGTGCGCTTGCTGCGCCGCCTCCTGTACTGCGGCGAGTGGATCGAGAGCCACGCGCTGCACATCTACCTTCTGCACGCCCCGGACTTCCTCGGCTACGAGAGTGCCATCCACCTGGCCCGCGACCACCCGGAGGTGGTGCAGCGCGGGCTGCGGCTGAAGAAGGCCGGCAACGACCTGATGACCCTGCTTGGAGGCCGCGAGGTCCACCCCATCAACGTACGCGTGGGCGGGTTCTACCGTGTCCCGGCTAAAGCCGACTTGGCCCAGGTCGCGGAGCGGTTGAAGTGGGCGCGCGATGCGGCGCTGGAAACGGTGCGCTGGGCGGGGAAGTTGCCGTTCCCCGACTACGAACACGACTACGAGTTCGTCGCCCTGCGCCATCCCCGCGAGTACCCCATCATCGACGGGCGGCTGGTCTCCACCCGGGGGCTGGACATCGCCGTGCGCGAGTACGACCATCACTTCGTCGAGGAGCACATCCCCTACTCTAACGCGCTGCACTCCCTGCTGACGACGGGTGGAGCCTACCTGGTGGGGCCGCTGGCCCGTTACAACCTGAACTTCGACCGCCTCCCGGCCGCAGTGCAGGAGGCGGCGCGGGAGGCGGGGCTGGGTCCGGTCTGCCGCAACCCCTTCCAGAGCATCGTGGTGCGCAGCGTGGAAGTCCTCTACGCCTGCGAGGAAGCGCTGCGGCTGATCGATCTGTACGAGCCCCCGCAGCGGCCGTTCGTCGAGGCGTCCCCCCGGGCGGGGACGGGTTACGGGTGCACCGAGGCGCCGCGGGGCATCCTCTACCACCGCTACACCATCGACGCCGCGGGGGTGATCACCGATGCGAAGATAGTCCCCCCCACGGCTCAGAACCAGAAGGCGATGGAGGAGGACCTGCGGGCGTTCGTCGCTCCGCGTGTGGACCTGGACCACGCCACGCTCACCTGGCAGTGCGAGCAGGCCATCCGGAACTACGATCCCTGCATCTCCTGCGCCACCCACTTCCTCAGGTTGCGGGTGGACCGGGGGTAGGCCGTGCGCGCCGCCGCTCGGGTGCAGCGCGATGGGGCCCGGCAGGCCCTGGTGATCGGGGTGGGCAACCCCTACCGGCGCGACGACGCCGTGGGGCGGGAGGTGGTGCGCCGCCTGCGGCGGCGGGCGCCTGGCGGCGTCCGCCTGATGGAGCAGGGCGGCGAGGGGACGGCGCTGCTGGAGGCGTGGGAGGGAGCCGACCTGGTGATCCTGGTGGACGCCGTCGCCTCGGGGGCGGCGCCGGGCACGGTGCACCGCTTCGACGCGGCGGACGGCCCCCTGCCGGCGGCTCTGCTGAGGGGCTCCACGCACGCCGTGGGGGTGGCGGAGGCGGTGGAGCTGGCCCGGGCCATGGGGCGGCTGCCGCGCCGCCTGCTCGTGTACGGGATCGAAGGGGAGCACTTTTCCGCCGGCGTGGGCCTCTCCCTGCGGGTGAGGAGGGCGGTGCGCGGGGTGGTGGCTGCGATCCTGCAGGACCTGCGGGGTGGAGGTGAGCGGGATGGCTGACCCCCGCGTGCAGCACCTTCCCCGGCGGGCGGAGGAGCGGTCCCGCACACGGGAGTCCCGGGCACAGCGGCTCCGAGTGACCATCCGCGGCGCCGTGCAGGGTGTGGGCTACCGGCCTTTCGTCTACCGCCTGGCCACGGAGATGGGCCTGGCGGGATGGGTGAGCAACACCACCCAGGGTGTCTTCATCGAGGTGGAGGGCCCGCTTGCGGCCCTGCGCACTTTCCTGCGGCGGGTGCGGCGGGAGCGGCCGCCGCGGGCGGCGGTGCACAGTCTGGACGCCGTCTACCTGGACGCGGTGGGATTCGTCGGGTTCCAGATCAGGGAGAGCACGGCGGAGGGGGCGAGGACGGTTGCCGTCCTCCCCGACATCGCCACCTGCCCGGACTGCCTGCGGGAGCTCTTCGACCCGGCGGACCGCCGCTACCGCTATCCGTTCATCAACTGTACCAACTGCGGGCCGCGCTTCACCATCATCGAGGCGTTGCCCTACGACCGGCCCAACACCACCATGCACGGCTTCACCATGTGTCCGGCCTGCCGGGCGGAGTATGACGACCCGCTGGACCGCCGCTTCCACGCCCAGCCCATAGCCTGCCCCGCCTGTGGCCCGCACCTGGCGCTGTGGGACGGCCGCGGGCGCGTCCTGGCCGCCCGGGAGGCTGCGCTGCAGGAAGCGGCCGAGGCCCTGCGCCGGGGCGCCATCGTGGCGCTGAAGGGGCTGGGCGGCTTCCAGCTCCTGGTGGACGCGCGCAGGGAGGAAGCGGTGGCGCGTCTGCGCCGCCGCAAGCGGCGCGAGGAGAAGCCCTTCGCTCTCCTCTACCCGTCGCTCCAGGCGGTCAGGCGGGACTGCCTGGTCTCGGGGGAGGAGGCGGCGCTCTTGGCATCGCCTGAGGCGCCCATCGTCCTGCTGCGACGCCGGGCCGGCGCATCCGTGGCCGCCGCGGTGGCCCCGGGCAACCCCTCCCTGGGTGTAATGCTCCCCTACACCCCCCTGCACCACCTGCTGACGAGCGAGCTCGGATTCCCCGTGGTGGCCACCAGCGGGAACCTGGCGGAGGAGCCCATCGTCACCGACGAACGGGAGGCCCTGGATCGCCTGGGGGGGATCGCGGACCTCTTCCTGGTGCACGACCGCCCCATAGCCCGGCACGTGGACGACTCGGTGGCCCGGGTGGTGGCGGGACGCCCGCTGCTCCTGCGACGGGCTCGCGGCTACGCACCCCTGCCCGTGACGCTGCACGGCCCGGCTGCGGGAGACGGCCCGCTACTGGCCGTCGGCGGCCACCTGAAGAACACCGTGGCCCTGGCCGTGGGGGCGCAGGTCTTCATCAGCCAGCATATCGGCACGCTGGAGACCGCCCCGGCCTACGAGGCCTTCGTCCGGGTCATCGACGACTTCGCCCGCCTATATCAGGCCCCGCCCCGCGTTGTGGCCTGCGACGCGCATCCGGACTACCTCTCCACGCAGCACGCGGAGCGATCGGGCCTGCCGCTGCTGCGGGTGCAACACCACCACGCGCACGTCCTGGCCTGCATGGCGGAGCACGAGCTGGAGGGTCCGGTCCTGGGCGTGGCATGGGACGGCAGCGGTGACGGGATGGACGGCACGGTCTGGGGCGGGGAGTTCCTCCGCGTGACCGCCGGTGGCTTCCACCGGGTGGCCTCCCTCCGCCGCTTCCCCCTCCCCGGGGGCGAGCAGGCGGTGCGGGAGCCGCGGCGGACGGCGGTGGGTCTGCTCCACGCGGTCTTCGGTGACGCTGCGTTGGAGATGGTGCACCTTGCGCCGGTCGCCGCCTTCTCCGAAACCGAACGGCGGGTGCTGCGGCAGATGCTGGTCCGCGGGGTCAACTCGCCGCCCTGCTCCAGCGTGGGGCGCCTCTTCGACGCGGTGGCGGCCATCCTGGGGATCCGGCAGCGCTGCAGCTTCGAAGGGCAGGCGGCGATGGAGCTGGAGTTCCTGCTGGAGGGCGTGGCCACCGACGAGGCCTACCCCCTGCCGGTCATCGAGTCCGAAGACGTCGGCGGCCGACGCCTGCTGCTCCTGGATTGGGAGCCCATGGTGCGGTCCGTCCTCGACGACGGGCGCGCCGGCGCGCCTCCTGGGCTCATCTCCGCCCGCTTCCACAACGCGCTGGCAGAGGCTACGCTGACCGTAGCCCGCCGCGTCGGGGAGGAACGCGTCGTCCTCACCGGCGGCTGCTTTCAGAATGCCTACCTGACGGAACGCGCGGTGAGGCGGCTGCGCGGCGAGGGGTTCCGCCCTTACTGGCACCAGCGGATCCCGCCCAACGACGGCGGCCTGTCCCTGGGCCAGGTGGTGGCGGCGCGGCTGCGGCGGGAGGAGTGAGGCGGGATGTGCCTGGCGGTTCCCGGTAAGATCGTCAGCATCACCCCCGGGGAGGGTCTGGAGCGCAGCGGCCGGGTGAGCTTCGGGGGCGTCATCAGGGAGGTCAACCTGGCCTTCGTCCCCGAGGCGCAGGTCGGCGATTACGTAATGGTGCACGTGGGCTTCGCCCTCAGCCGGGTGGATGAGCGGGAGGCGGAGCAGATCTTCGCCTACCTGGCCGAGCTGGAGGCGGGGGAGCCGGCGGGAGAGGTGGCGTTCCCTGAGGGGCCGCAGCGCTCTTCCGGGGAGTCACCTCCCTGAGGGGGTGGGTGAGGAGGCCGTGAGGTTCATCGACGAGTACCGCGACGCACGGGCCGCGCGGCGGCTGGCCGCGGCCATCGCCCGGACCACCACCCGACCCTGGACGATCATGGAGGTCTGCGGCGGCCAGACCCACACCATCGTCAAGTTCGGCGTCGACGAGCTGCTCCCGCCGGAGATCACGCTGGTGCACGGGCCGGGCTGCCCGGTGTGCGTAACACCGCTGGAGCTCATCGACAAGGCCGTGGAGATCGCGGAAATGCCCGGGGTGATCTTCTGCTCCTTCGGCGACATGCTGCGCGTGCCCGGGACACACGGCGACCTGCTGGCGGCCAGGGCGCGGGGCGCGGACGTGCGCGTGGTCTACTCCCCTCTGGACGCCCTGGCCGTGGCCCGGGCCCACCCGCAGCGGCAGGTGGTCTTCTTCGCCGTGGGCTTCGAGACCACGGCGCCGGCCAACGCCCTGGCGGTGGTCCAGGCGCAGCGCCAGGGCGTGCGCAACTTCAGCCTGCTGGTCGCCCACGTCCTGGTCCCGCCGGCGATGGAGGCGATCCTGGCCTCGCCGGGCAACCGGGTGCAGGGCTTCCTGGCCGCGGGGCACGTCTGCACGGTGATGGGCTACGAGGAATACCGACCCCTGGCCGAGCGCTACCACGTGCCCATCGTGGTCACCGGCTTCGAGCCCCTGGACATCCTGCAGGGAGTGTACATGTGCGTGCGACAGCTGGAAGAGGGTCGGGCGGAGGTGGAGAACCAGTACGTCCGGTCCGTCCGCCCCCGGGGCAACCGGGCAGCCCGGGAGCTGATCGCCCAGGTCTTCTGTGTGGTGCCGCGGCGCTGGCGGGGGATCGGGGAAATCCCGCGCAGCGGCCTGGGGCTGCAGCCGGCCTACGCCGACTTCGACGCGGAGCGGCGCTTCGGCCTGGCCGGGCGGGGGGTGGAGGAGCCCACGGAGTGCCTCAGCGGCCTGGTGCTACAGGGGGCGCTCAAGCCGCCGCAGTGCCCGGCCTTCGGCACGCGCTGCACGCCGGAGCACCCCCTGGGGGCCACCATGGTCTCGTCGGAGGGCGCCTGCGCCGCCTACTACCGCTACCGTCGCGTGCCGGCGGCGGGGGCTCCGTCGTAACGCCAGTACGCCGGGAGGTGCGCGCTACCATGAGGGACGCGGAGGACTTCGTCCTCTCCTGCCCCATCCCCATCAGCGAATACCCGCAGGTCCTGCTGGCGCACGGCGGGGGGGGCAAGCTGATGCACGGGCTGATTGAGAAGATGTTTCTTGCAGCCTTCCGCAACCCGCCGCTGGAGGTGCGCCACGACGGGGCGGTGCTTCAGGCGGACGGCGGTCGGATCGCCCTGAGCACCGACAGCTACGTGGTCCGTCCGCTCTTCTTCCCCGGGGGCGACATCGGCACGCTGGCCGTCAACGGCACCGTCAACGACCTGGCCATGTGCGGCGCCCGCCCGCTGGCCCTGTGCGCGGCCTTCATCCTTGAGGAGGGGCTGCCCATGGAGACCCTGTGGCGCGTGGTCCGGTCGATGCAGGACGCCGCGGCCGCCGCCGGCGTGCCCATCGTCACCGGGGACACCAAGGTCGTGGACCGGGGCAAGGGGGACGGTCTCTTCGTCACCACGGCCGGCCTGGGCATCGTCCCTCCCGGACGGGACATCCGTCCGCAGCGGGTCCGCCCCGGCGACGTCGTCCTGCTCAACGGCGACGTCGGCCGGCACGGGATGGCGGTCATGGCCGTGCGCGAGGGACTGAGCTTCGAGAGCGAGATCACCTCCGACTGCGCTCCGCTGGTGGAGCCGGTGATGGCGCTGCTGGAGGGCGGGGTGCGGGTGCACTGCCTGCGCGACCTCACCCGTGGCGGGCTGGCGGGCGCGGTCATCGAGATCGCCCGCGCCGCAGGGGTACACGTGGAGCTGGAGGAGCGGGCCATCCCGGTGCGTCCCGACGTGCAGGGGGCCTGCGAGATGCTGGGCCTGGACCCCCTTTACGTGGCCAACGAGGGGCGCTTCGTGGCGTTCGTGGCGCCGCAGGACGCGGAGCGGGCGCTGGAGATCCTGCGGGGCACCGCGCTGGGCGAAGACGCGCGGACCATCGGCCGGGTGGAGGCCGCCCGTGACGGCGGCCTCGTCACGATGACGACGGCCATCGGCGCGTCGCGGGTTGTTGACATGCTGAGCGGTGAGCAGCTGCCTCGGATCTGCTGACCTGTGTGCGGGAGCGCGGTCGGTCAGCGGCGGGGTCGATCAGCCTGGGCCTGCCGTGACAACAGATGCCGACCAGGTGTCCACGGGGCGCTGGCCGGCGATCGCCTCCAGGATGGCGTCGGCCATGGCGTTGCGGACCTCCTCGACGGCGTGCGTCATCAACTCCGGTCCAGTGCTCTGCAATCGACACGGGCGGTGCCTGCCCCGGCGGCCGCGCCGGGGCAGCAGCACCGCCCGCGTGTTCTAGCGGCGCATGCCCGGTTTGGCCAGCAGGTTCTCCAGGAATTCCTCGTGGCCGACCTCGTCCCGCAGCAGCTCTGTGACCAGTGCGTAGGTGGCGTGGTCCTTGCCGAATGTCAGCTTGGCCAGGCGGTTGTAGGCGGCGATGGCGCCGCGCTCGGCCTTGATCTGGTCTTCTATCATGCCATCCGCGTCAGCCCAATCCTGCCGCGGGGCGGTCCACGGCGCGTTCGCCCCCGCCTCCCACTCCCGGGGGTGGACCACCGGATTCCCGCCCAGCTCTATGATGCGGGCGGCCAGCTTCGCCGCGTGCCCCAGCTCGTCATTGGCCTCCTCCTTGAAGTGCTCCATCAGCTCCTCCCCGTGGAAGCCCTCCGCCACCTGGGAGGTGATCCAGTAGGAATAGAACGCCAGGAGCTCGTCCAGGTAGGCCTTCTTCAACTCGCGGATGACCTCAGCGACGTCCACCTCGACGACGGACCGACCTTGCTCTCCCATGCTGCACCTCCTTGGAGTGGGCTTGCCCCGCCTGCCGGCACCGCGGGCAGAGACCGCGCACGGTCAGGTGGCGCTCCAGGGTGAACCCGGAGGCCCGGGCCAGCCGCAGCAGCAGCCGGCTCACGTCCACGGCCAGGTCGACCACGGTCCCGCAGCGCACACAGACGGCGTTCACGTGGGGGGTGGAGCGGCCGTCGTAGCGGGTGACGCCGTCCGCCCCCTCCAGGGGCACCGCCAGGCCCAGCGCGCTCAGCAGCTGCAGGGTCTTGTACACTGACGCCCGGCTGAACGCGGGGTGGCGCCGCCGCACCCGGCGGAACAACGTCTCCGCCGACGGGTGGTCGGCGGCGGCGCGCAGCGCCGCGAAGAGGGCCAGGCGCTGCGGGGTTACCCGATGGCCGGCCGCCCGCAGCGACCGGAGGAAGGGCAGGACCTCTGCTTTCTTGAGATTCATTCTCAACAAGGATTCTATCGCCTTTGCGTTTCCGGAGCAAGGGGGATCCGAGCGACCGCTGCGGGAGACGGTTCAGGAGTCGGCCTCCACCAGCCCCTTGCGGATGGCGTACTTGATGAGCTGGGC
>FWPU01002975.1_pt1 | contig 44509 bp, 32 predicted proteins | sample 2228361 | NCBI WGS metagenome assembly FWPU01 (sample SAMEA103939777, study PRJEB20133) | metagenome
AATAAAATTATATTCAGAAAAAAAATAAAAACAAAAATATTTTTTGAGATTGATTTATTTTAATTATAAATTATAACTAAAGATTGAGGCAGTTTTTGGAAACCCAAGTAAAATATTTTACACCACAAGAAGCAAGAAAAGCTTTACCACTAGTAAAAAGAATCGTGCGCGATATTTTAAATACTGCTTATGAAATTCGAATGATAACACAATTAAATGGAGGGAAGTTTGAAGGTAACCTGCAAATTGCCGTTTTAAAAGAAAAAATTAATGAATATATAAAAGAGCTTGAAGAAATTGGTTGTTCATTTAAGGATTGGAATTTTGAAATTGGGCTGGTTGATTTCCCATCAATCATCAATGGCGAAGAGGTTATGCTTTGCTGGAGAAGTGACGAAAATGACATTAAATATTATCATGGAATTACAGAGGGATACACTGGTAGAAAACCTATACCTGAAGAATATTTATAAGCTTCTTTTTAATCTTAATCCACTTATTTTTGTCCTTCAGAATTTTTCATTTTCATATTTAGATCAAGCAAAAAAGAGACAATTAAAGTATGAACAGATTATTATGTGTTAACATTAAAGAATTATTTTACACTAATAAACTACAACACAATTTTGACATTTATTTAGATTCTTCAATTCTGTAAGAATGAGTTATTTCAACAGCTTTTTGAAGCATAGCAGTAACACTACAATATGTCTTTTGCGAGAGTTCGATTGCTCTTTCCACAGCTTCTTTTGGAATATTATTCCCATAAAAAACATATTCCAGATGAATCTTTGTAAACACCTGAGGATGAGTTTCCTGAACTTCTGCAGATATATTCATTTCAAAACCATCGAGTTTTACTTTTTTCTTTTGAAGTATAACAGCTACATCACTACCTGTACATCCACCTAAAGCAATCAACAACAATTCCTTCGGCCTTATGCCAGCATCGCTACCACCAAACTGTTCAGGTCCATCCATTACTACCCAATGATTGGAATCAGTTTTACCAATAAATGTAACACCCTGTATATGTTTTACAAGTGCTTTTTTAGTAGCCATTATTTACTCCAGAATTTTTGTATGCATATGATGTAATTTTTCCATATAAGATTCAAAAAAGCGAGTAAAATAAATCATGATTCAAACGAATGAGAAGAAAAGTTCACAATTTATTATTAAGCTATTTCTTCAATAAATAAAGTATCAAGGAAATAATTATGCTTAATATTATAGATGTAACAATTGGGAAATAAAAAGTAAAGTTTTTCCCTTTTATTAAGATATCTCCTGGTAATTTACCTATGTATGGTATTTTACCCCAAAGTGTAAATATTAATCCAAGAATAATTATAAATGCACCACCTAAAATTAATAACTTACCAAAGGATTGAAATTCATTCATATCTTAATCTCCTTACTTTTATTTATCCATTTTCCCCAGCGATTCGAGCAATTTGTAATAAGTAAAATCTGAGCAACTCCTGTTTATGTTGACTTAAGGGTTGATCCTCAATCTTGATTATAGATTCTACTTCTTTTAATGCACGTATTATATTTATTGGGACTTCTGTAAGTCCTTGAGAAATAATAGATAAATATTCGAAAGCAGCAGTTAAAAATTGTTGCATACTATCATCAAATGTTACTGCCGAAAGCAAACGTGGAGATACTTTAAGTTTCTTTGGAGTAAAGAGAATTTCTTTTACAGGAACATTATATTGTAAAGAATTTAATGCAATTGCAAGTTCGACAAAACTTTCAACTCTCTGGAATATAGGTTCTTCTAAAAATTCCCAAATTTTTGCCCGCCACTCAGAAATTTTAACAGGAATTAAAAGTAACCTTCTTACTTCATCGAGCCATTTTTTATTAACATTACCATTAATCCAGCTAAGAAATTTTTCAACATTAGTATTAAAAAACTCTGGTTGCAGCAATACTGCAACATCTGGTCTAAGTGAAGGAAGTAAATCGGGAATAAACTTATCTTCATCAAAGAATTCCGTAACCTCAAGGCCATGTCTTCTTAGCAATTCTTTCTGGAATAAAAGTAAATATTTATTAAGCGAATCGATATCTTCTCTCAAAGCAATTAATGCAGTATTGCCAGCCGGGAAAGCCTTTTCAAGCTTACCGAGATATTTCAGGTTTATATCCTGATAAATTCTTAATGTGTGGAGCATTTCATAAACCGGTAAATTAGGCAGTATTCTATTAACAATTAATGACGAGGTTTCCTCTTCCTGGAATTCTTTTTGTGAAAAATTATTTAATGCTCTAAACAATCCCGTAGTTAATTGATTAATTCCCAGTATCATAGTTTGAGATTGATTATGAGCAATAGCTCTTAAAAGACTTCCATACCTACAGAATGGAATTGTACTTGCAATTCTTTCAAGAATTTTTTGACCTATTAATTCACCGGAATTTTGTCCTGGTCTTACAGTAGGTCTATCTCTCAGAGCAGGAATAGTTCTTCCAATAAAATACGAGATAATATGAATACCTACGACATCTTCTTCTCTTCCATATAAAATTTGTCTAAAGTTATCAGTATATATTTGGAGGAACTCATCATAAATTGAGTCAGATTTACCGATTGTTAATCTTTCTAATTCCTGCAACCCTCTTGTTTTATATTGCAATCTTGTTTCTGAGAGAGGTTCACCTGCTCGAATTATTTCTTCTGAATAAAATTTCTGTGTTTCTCTCACATGATAAAGCAACTGGGCAAAATCATGAACGGGGAGATATCTTACTTTTTCTGATAAATTACTTTGAAAAGTAAGCAAATCTTTACATGAAAAAACACCAATCAATGGGGTAGTGGCATAATAAGTACTTCTCTTTGTTGAAGATTCAAGATAGTTAGATAATCTTGTATAGGAATCTTCTGATTTAATGAATAAAGGAGCTCCAGCCACATTAGAATAGTAGCCTCCCTGTCGCTGCATTGGTTCACCGCTACCTAATTTGATTCTTACTTTTCCAATTAAATTATGAGAGGCAAGCCATTTCATCAGTTCATATTTTGATTCTTTAAATAATTTCATACCATTTGATTGACAAATCTGTTGACTTAAATCTGAGCCCGCTATGAAAACCTCATTAATAATTTCAGCAAATCTCTCATAAGTTTCCTGATTAATTCTCTTACTTTGAAGAGAATACTCCCATATTTTATTAAGATAATTCGGAAGTGACTTTACGGAATCAATATCTTCAAATAATGGTATTATCCAGATATTTGGCAATTCTATGTTATTATTTTCCCTTAATAGTTGCTCACGTCTGGAATATAATTTCCTATCTAGAGAAATCAAAGCTTCAGGTTTAGTTGACATGCTAACCTGAATAGCAAGAACCATTCCGGGATTACCATACTTACTTGATATTTCATTTATTTCATTTATATTATGTACGGTTGTATCAATTGCAAATTGGTCCTGCGATGTTATTAATTTTTGATGTATTCTTGGAGTAATAACAACTCTTTTTAACAAATCACGATACATTCCTGCTTCGATAAAAAATTCCGGGATGCTTAAATATTTTTGAATTACTGGTATTAGTGAATGCAGAGTTTTTCTTAATTGCTTATTAAGCGAAAAATAATATTCAAGAGTTTCTTTTCGTTTACGACGTAACTCAAGCATTTTTCTTTCGAGTCTGTCATTATGGCGCCACATTTTTGTAAGGGGGTCCTGAGCAATATGTAATTTTATCCCAAGTTTTCTTAACCTTCCCATTTCAACATTAAATGGAAGAGTACCTCTATAGCGTTTTTCTAATTGATGCGTTAGCAATGTGATTTCATTTAGTAAGTCTGAAAAACGTTTATTACTATGAGGTAAATTCCTGATTTCATCAACCAAAGATTGCTCAAAATTTACAGATTTATCTATATTTAGTAACATTTCAATAATTTTTGCCTGCCTTAAGACATTTTCAATTAATACTGCTGCAATGAGGCTATGACCCTGTCCTGAAGGTCTATTGCTTCCATCCCAATCTCCCCAGAAAGACAAAAAAGTATTAAATGAATAATCTGTATACACATAAAAATAGTTTTCTACAGTTATCAAAGTATTAAGATCGAGCAACAATTCCTGAGGTTCTTCGCTCGAAACAATGGGTACATTCTGACCGAAATATTCTTTTACAATTTCAGCTTTTAATTTCTCAATAAGCTGAGAATTAATTTTATTATTTCTAATTAAATCTTCTATTAGTTTTTCGAATAGTATTTCGGTTTTAATAGAATACATCTGTGTTGGATGAACAGTTCTATCATAAATTCTTTTTTGAAATGCTTCTTTTCTTCTTTGCAAATCATCTTTATAAAATTCTTTTTCTAATTTTTCTGTAATGAATTTACCATTGTCTGCAAAAGTTAAATTTGCCAGTTCCTGAATTAAATTCAGTCTTTCAATAAATCTTCTTTCAAATGACAATAAGCGTTCTGGTAAAAATTCTTTAATTAATTTTTCATAATTTAACTTTATTTCAAAATCATTTTTAATAAAACTCGCATATTTTTCGTAAAAGAATTTTATATTTTCTTTAATTTTTTCTTCCACGCTAATCCATTTTACAGCAGGTTTTATAAAGTCAACTTTCTTTTTTATAGCAATAGATTTAATATTTAATATTTTCTTGCTGTAATTAGATGATTCTTCATCAATTAATCTATTAAGGTCGATTAGGACTCGTCTTGTCTTTTTGAGTAATATATTGGCAGAATCTGTTCCACCGAGAGTAAGTCTGAAAGTTTTTCTACCGGCATCAAATCCATTTTCGGTTCGAGCAAATGTAGAAAGTGGAACCATTCCAATGCCCTGACGCGCAAGTCCTGAAGAAAGCCAATCTAAAAATAAACCCGGTGGTAACTTTTCGATTATCATCTGAGGATACATACTTCCTGATGGAGCCTTGATTTTAATTTTGTATTTATTTCTATCTTCAGGAATATTATTAACTGCATCTATTAAAGCATCACTTCTTTCCTTAAATATTTTATTTCGCAAACGATAATAAGCATCAATTGTTTCAGCTTTATTCCTATAAAATAGATAGGAAAGAAATATTGCCCCAATGTTTGGTTTAATGTAATTATTTATATTTTTAAGTTTACTAAATATTTCATCATGTCTAATTTCAGCAACAGAAAGACGAGCCCCTGCAAAGGAATCTGTTTTAGACATCGAATGTATTGTAATTACGTATTTTGCATGCTCGTTTGTAATATAACCTTCACTTTCAAGCTCATCACAAAGTTGACGAACAGTTTTAATTATCTTTAAATCATTTGAAGGGGTAACATTTTGATAAGCCAGATCGTCAATTATGAATATTTCTTTTTCTAAAAGCCACTTTATAAGATCTTTTAATTTTGCTTCCTCGAAAATTTGTCCTGTTGCATTATGTGGATTATTTATAACAACCGCACCATATTTATTCCATTTACTATCCTTATTTAATTTTTCTTTTACTGTATTTTTAATTGCTTCTACATCTAAATTAAAATCTTCTGTTAGTGGTACAACTTCAACTTTTGGAAAACAATGCTCATAAGTCCAGCTTAAATCAGGAATAATCACTTCTTTAATTCCGCAATGGAAACCAAGGAGGCTAAGAGCAGTTCTGGAAGAGCCGCTTATCACAAGGCAACTTTCAGGTTTATATTCTGGATGGTAATTCAAAAACACATAAAGATAGCTTTTGATAATTTCATCAATAAAATCTTTCGAGTAAATATTTGCAGCAAGTTGTTCTAATAATTCAAGAGCATTAACATCCGAAAATTTGTCGTAGTAGAGTTTATTGAAGTTTTTCCATGATAGATTATTAATTAAATTCACATTGTGCTGATATTTCTTAATGATGCTCTCTAATGTCTGGCTTTGTCTATTAATTAATTCTTCTGCTCTCTTTTCAATTTGCTTAACTTTTTTATATAAAAAGTTATATCCTGTTTCTTTTAATATTATTTTCTCAAATTCAGCTTCTACATTTAAATCATTTTCTTCCTCAATATAATTAAAGAACTCATTATAATTTTGAAGTAGAAAAGAAAGTAGTTCAATTTCAGTAGACGAAGGAGTCCCTTTAAGCTGGAAGTGAACAGTTTCAAATACTTTTATAAAATCTGAATTGCCGAGAATAAAAGTAAGAGCTATATTCTCAAGACTTTTATGAAACACTGATGGGGTAATAATTCTTAATACACGACTCATCATCTTTGCTTCTCTTGCAAGCGAAAGATGATTGGGGGCATCATTCAATTCTACAAAAAAAAGAGGGAAACTTAAGCTCAACTGTCTTAGTTCGCGTCTTGTTTTTTCTTTTGTTATATCTCCTATCAAAAGAAAATTAGGCTTATCCTGATTTACTACCAGCAGAGAATTTAAAGAATTTATTAATGATTCTTCCTCGGAAAGCTTAAGAAAGTTTAAATTACCGAATTGATAAAGATATTCAGGAAGTTGCACTTTATACAAAAAAACATTTGCTGGCAGTGTTACTAAATACTCAGATATAGAATGAAAGAAAATTCTTAAAGATTCATAAATTCCACCAGATGATAGGATTACTTCTCTTCTTCCGGATTTATCTCCAAGATCGTAAATAAGTGGTTCGAATTGTTTTTTAATTAACCATTCATTAAAATAATTTATAATAAAATGTGGATTAGTACGTATAAATCCGCCACGTGGAGTATAAGGGGCGCTTTTTTTAATCAATCTTATCAGGGATTCAACTTTATCTTTCTTTCCTTTATCGTTTCCAAGTATTTCTAAAATTTCTTCGATATGTTCTGTTGTTATTTTTTCATCTTTTATATTAAGACCCAAAGCCATTCTTAAATAGGCCGAATATAATCTTTCCTCCTGTACAGGATTTCCTATATGAAAGTTAACCCTGTCCTCTGGAGGAATTGGTGAAGAAACTGTAGCTTCACTTATCTCTGATACTTTTGCGGCTTTTATTTGTTTTAACTGAAATTTGCTAAGAGTATCATTATTCATTATTTAATATCTTCTTTATTTTTTTTGTCACTTATATTGGAATAATTATTTAAATAATTTTGAAGAAATTTTTGAAACAATCCTACTAATTCTGTTCCCTGAGTTAAATCATTTGGGGATAAAGTAACTACTGTTCTTGCATTCTTAAGAGATTGACTTGCTTCAGCAAGACGTGCTGCTTGAGGTGTTAAAATTAGTAATTCTGGATTTCTCGTAAGTATATCTAATTCCTCTTTTTCATAATCAAGCTGCATTCTTTTGCGCTTTAATTCTTCTGATACTCTTTTATCTGCAAGTTCTGATTCTTTTTCTACTTCCACCTTTTTCAAGTCATATTTTTTCAGCTCGAGCTCGTTCTCCATAATTGCAATTTGTTCGTCCGCTTCTAATTTTGCTTTAGCAGCAGATATTCTTGCTTTTTGACTCAATAATTCTGTCTGTTCAAAAATTCTTGCTGATTCCTGTTGCCTTATTGCTTCAGCAATTTTGGCATCAACTATATCAAGTGATTGCACTGCTATTGATATTACATCTATACCAAATGCATCCTTGCTGATATTTATTTTGTTCATAAGATAATTGTAAATCTTTTCTGAGGATAATTCCTCAATTTCGTGCTTTTCTGTAAATTCTCTTACAAAACTGTGTAATAATATTTCTAATTCTTTCGTAGCTTTTTGAACTGCATTTTTATTCCATCCACCAGCTTTAATAAGTGAATTAATATTATCAAGCGAAAGTGTAACAGCAATTGATAATTTAATTTTTACTTCAAGATTACCTTTTGCAGAAGCATCTATAGTTAATTGTGAAGAATAGATTGTCTTCGGTAATACAAGACAAAAATGACGCGGATAAAATCTCCCTTTTCTTAAAATAATTTTACCATTTCTTTCTGTAAGAACCAGCTCATCCGGTTTTCTGATTCTTAATTCATATAACAGGAACAAAAAGATTAACAAAACAATTACTAAAACAAATAACAACATTTTATTTCTCCTGTTTATTTTTTTATTTATATAATTAATATTCTTTCATTTTTCTAAAATTCACTGATTGCTTTAATGAAATGGTTTGAATAGATGGAAACGCAATCAAAATTGCAATCCAATGTAATATTTTTTTTGAAATTATGTAAGAGCATTTAACATTTTTCATGTTATTTTGGTTATACAATTATTTATAAAATTAATTTTATTAAATTTAGTTAAGAAATAAATTAATTCGGCATATGAACGAAAATCAATTTCCAAATATCTTTGACGATGAACAATTTAATATTAACCATAGAAAAATTAAAAAACTTGAAAGGCCAGCTAATGATTTTATTATATCCGGATTATGTGCAGGTTTAGGAAATTACTTCAGCATTGATGTATCTATCATAAGATTTATTGGTATGATAAGTTTGCTTGTAAGTTTTATCCCTCTATATTTTTACATAATTGGGATCATACTTTTCCCCCCTGAAACTGAAAGACAAAATATATCTGAACATGAAAAGACTAAAATTAGTAAAAGGAATTTTTATACAGTTTGTAGTGGATTAATAATTTTAATTAGTATGTCGTTTTTAATGAAAAATATTGGTATAACAAAATCTGCTTTTACCGATTTCGATTCGTTATTCACAAATTTTGCTATTATTTCATTAGGACTCTACATTATATATAAAAATTCTGAGTTCGAGGTTAATTCTTCTTCTTATTTTAACTCAGCTGGTAAGAAAAAAATTCTGGGCGTTTGTAAAATATTGAGTGACTATTTAAAAATTGATGTAACCACCATTAGAGTATTTTTTTTAGTTTGTACATTGTTAAGTTTTGGAATCATCATACTGCTATATGTTATTCTATTTTTAGCATTTAATATAAAAGAAAATTCATATGAAAATTAATTATAAAACAATATTTGGCATAGCACTTTTAATATATGGCATTTTGATTTTTTTGAATCAAAAGCTAATCTCGTTACCTTCAAAAGCGATCTTGGGTATACCATTAATTTTATATGGCATTCTTTCTGTTTATATCTCAATGAATTATAATAAAAGAGGGATGCTAATATTGTCCGTAATTATATTCTTTACTGGAATATTTTTACTTGCCGATGGTTTTTATAAAGTTTATTCTTACACATCCCTAATTCTTTTCCTCCTCTTTACTCTTAGTTCTATATTTTTACTATTATTTATTGATAACATCGAAAAAAAAATTTTCTTATATGTTAGTTTGTTTCTTTTGTTAATTATTTATCCTGCGATAAAATTATTTCAAAAAATTGAAAATAGTTTATTTCTCTATAATTATTTAAAAATTGAGAATATTATTTTACCTATTATACTTATACTACTGGGAATTTACATTTTTATCAAAAGGAATGATTAACTAACGTTACTTTCTCTCCTGTGGAAAAATTCCTTCAAGGTAACTTTGAACTGAGGGCGAAGGTGAGCCTGTATTTGATTCAATTGTAATTTTCAACATTTCAATGTTTTCTTTTGGTATAAATGGAAATGCATTTATATGTATAAATTCATTGCTACCCGGACTGTAAACTCCCATCGAATAAGAAATACCTTTACTAATTGCCCACAATTGATAAGCCTGATTTGGCGGTAATTGTTTTACATTTTTAAATTGAATCAAACCTTCTTTTACATCAAAAGATAGAAATACTCTTGCCATTGCTTTCTCTTTGGGGTCAACACTGGTGAGATTAACTACAATTACATCCTTATAATTAAAAAATTCTATAAATGATAAATAATTATTCACAAAATTATTCGTTCTACTCAGTTCACTTCTAAATAAAGTAATATCATGGTTTAATTCTTCAACTCTTTTATTAAGAGATTCAATTGATGTAAATGAATAATAACCCAATAAGGAAAACAACACTATAGTAATAAGTAAGGCTATCCATCCTACTACACCACCCGACCTTTCCTTGACTTGTGGAACTGTTTGTTGAGGTGTAATATATTGTAAAGGTTTTTCAGGGATAACAGAACCATCAATTTTGGTTTTAGTTTTCTTAGAAACTTCGGTTTCTTTAACAATTGTTGATTTCGTTAGATTGGATAGCTGAAAAGTTGGTTTAGCAGTTTCTTTTGTTACATTATTAAAAGTCTTTCCCAATAAAGTTTTCTTCCTTTCTTCTCTTATTCTAGTTTTAATTTCATCTTGAAGACTCATTAATTTCTTTGCAACTTCATCTTTCAATGTTTCTCTTGGTTTTTCTATTTCAAGTATTGTTGGAATTAATGCAACAATATTTTGTAATTCACCAAGTGCTCCTTCGGGTAATTCTCCTCCAGCATCCACATAATCCTTTAACTGTATAAAATTTTCTTTATCCATGCATCCAATTGCAAAGGCTGCCATCATTTCATGTACTGCATCATCCGACATTCAATTCACTCCTTTGTTAGATTATCTCTAAAACTATGAAGTGCATTCATTATTTTGGTTCTAACTGTTTCTATTGGTACATTTAATTTATCTGCTATTTCATCAATTGTGTATCCTTCGTAATAAGCTAAATGAAGTACATATTTTTGTGTATCAGTTAATTTTGATAATGCTTTTTCTACCTTAGGCTGTAAACTAAGGGCTGTATTTAGATCAAGACTATCCATATCCGGTGGAAAAGTTGGAATTATAAAATAATCTTCGTAATTATCATCATAGACCTGTGATATAGAAATCGAATTACGGGTTCTTCTTATGTAATCAATTGCTTTATTTCGTGCTAATGTTACAAGCCAACCATATACATTTCCATGCCTAAAATTAAATCTGGATGTTTTTCGCCATACTATCATAAAGACATCAACAATAAGTTTTTCTGCCAATGATTCATCCAAGACAATTTTTTTAATGATTGTATATAATAGAGGGGAATATCTATCATATAATTCTTCAAGAGCTCGAGATTCAAAATTTGCAATCTCGTGCATCAACTCAAAATCTGTTAAATCTTTAAATCTGTTCAATTATCTCCACTTTTAAAATGTTATTATCAAAACTAAAATTACTAATTCAAAATTACAACTAATTTATTAAACAGACATAAATGCTTTGAAGAGTTTAATATTATATAGCTTTTTGCATAATTAATCATATTTTTTCGAATAACCATAAATAAAATATATTGAAACCGTATATGAATAACATTCAACAGATAACTTTTTATTATATTTGTTGTCCTAAAAATAATATACTGATTATATGACATCAAACGATATTAGGAAGCAATTTTTAGATTTCTTTGAAGGGAAGGGACATAAAATAGTTCCCAGTGCACCAGTGGTTCCTCAGGGGGATCCAACTTTACTTTTTACAAATGCAGGTATGAATCAATTTAAAGATGTTTTTCTTGGAACAGGAACTCGTCCATATAAAAGGGCAGCTAATACTCAAAAATGCATAAGAGTTTCAGGTAAACATAATGATCTTGAAGAGGTAGGATACGATACTTATCATCATACTTTTTTTGAAATGCTTGGTAACTGGTCATTCGGAGACTATTATAAAAAAGAAGCAATAAAATGGGCATGGGAATTATTAACAGATATATGGAAACTTCCAAAAGAAAGATTATGGGCAACTGTCTTTAAAACTGACGATGAGGCATACAATCTCTGGAAAGTAGTAACGGATATTAATCCCAACCACATATTAAGATTCGGTGAGAAAGAAAACTTCTGGGAAATGGGTGATACAGGTCCATGCGGACCCTGTTCTGAAATTCATATTAACTTAAGTGATGATTTTAATAATCCCAGCTGGGTAAATGCTGGAAAACCAGAATGTATTGAAATCTGGAATCTTGTTTTTATTCAATACAATAAAGATGAAAATGGTAACTTACATGAGCTCCCAGCGAAGCACATTGATACAGGAATGGGATTCGAAAGAATTGTTGCTGTTCTTCAGGGTAAAAAATCAAATTATGATACAGATATTTTTACTCCAATAATAAATTCGATTGAAAATCTATGTAACATAAAGTATGACTATAATCTTCCTGCAAGCGATAAATCGATACATGGAATTTATAATATTGCAATGCGAGTTATTGCTGATCATATAAGAACTTTAACATTTGCTATTGCTGATGGAGCAATTCCAAGTAACGATGGACGTGGTTATGTTTTAAGAAGAATATTAAGAAGAGCTTCAAGATATGGAAGAAAGATTAACCTTAAAGAAACATTTCTATATAAACTTGTTGATGTTGTAATCAACAATTTTTCTGACACTTTCCCGGAAATTAAAGAAAATCAGTCCAAAATAGAAAAAATTATAAAAGCAGAAGAAGAAAGCTTTAACGTTACTCTTGATCGTGGTATCGAGCTATTTGAAAATCTCATAACAAAATTAAGAGAAAAGAACCAATATGTAATACCTGGAGAAGAAGTATTTAAATTATACGATACATATGGCTTCCCTGTAGATTTAACAAACATTATGGCAAAAGAAAAAGGATTTTCTCTTGATGAAGAAAGATTTAATCTACTAATGGAAGAGCAAAAGGATAAAGCTAGAAAATCTACTAAAGAAAAATTATCTTCTATTAATCTGGTTATAAATTCACTTGAAAATTTCATAATTTCTTCAAATCAACCAACTGAATTTACAGGCTATGACGAATTAAAAACAGAATCAAAAATAATTGGAATTAAAAAAGAAAATGATAAATCTTTTATAATATTAGATAAATCTCCTTTTTATGTTGAAGCAGGTGGTCAAGTAAGCGACACAGGTAGTATTATTATTGACAATACCCATTTCCCTGTTATAGACCTTGTAAAAATCACTAATCAAGTTATTCATGTAGTTAAAAATGAAACAAATGTAATTTTAACACTCAACTTAAAAGTAATTGCTTCAGTAGAAGAAAAAAGAAGATGGGACATAATGCGCAATCACTCAGCCACGCATTTTTTACATAAAGCTTTGAGGGATGTACTTGGAAATCATGTTCAACAATCCGGTTCATATGTTGGTCCAGAAAGGCTCAGGTTCGATTTCAGTCATTTCCAAAAATTAAACAATTCAGAAATAGAAGCAATCGAATCAATAATAAATGAAAAATTAAGAGAAAATCTTCCTTTAATTCATCACCGCGATATTCCATTTGAAGAAGCAAAAAAAATGGGGGCATTGATGTTCTTTGGAGATAAATATGGTGATAAAGTTAATGTGGTTCAGTTCGGTAATTATACAATGGAATTTTGTGGTGGAACTCATGTTAAAAATAGCTCCCAGATTGGACTGTTTAAGATCATAAGCGAATCATCTATTGCAAGTGGTATTAGAAGAATTGAAGCGGTCACCGGTTCGGGAGTCGAAAAATTTGTAAAAGACTTAGAAACAAAAATTAAAAACAACCAAGAGCTACTCGAAAAAATTCTTGATGAAAAAAAGAAACTTGAAAAAGAACTAAACGAATTAAAAATTAAAGAAAAATTGGCGAGCGTTGATCTAATAATTAAAAATCCAATTGTAATAAATAACATAAAAGTTTATAGAGGCAAAGTTAATGCAGAAAATATTGAAGAACTAAAAATTTTGGGAGATAATTTACGGGAAAAAATCAAGTTCGGAATTGGTTTATTAATTTCTGAAATAGATGGTAAAGTGGTAATGGTATGTGTTGTTACAGATGACCTGATTAAAGAGAAAAAAATTTCTGCCGGCAAAATAGTTAGTGAGATTGCAAAAATAGTAAGTGGTGGAGGTGGAGGAAAACCACATCTTGCTACTGCAGGTGGCAAAGACATTTCTAAAATAGATGATGCTCTAAAAAGCATTGAAGATATCGTAAAAAGTTTTTAGACTCTTTATTATGTAATCTCCTCAAAAAACTTGTCAACGATTTTATCTGTAATTTTTTTTATATTGTTTACAGAATAAATCATTATGATTTATATGAAAGATTATAAAATTCTAATTGCCGATGATGATGAAACTTTATGCTATCTACTTAAAGAAGAATTAATAAACGAGGGCTACAATGTTGATGTTGTATACGATGGTAAAGATGCTATTGAAAGTTTAAAGAAAAAACAATACGACGTTCTCCTACTCGACCTTGAGATGAGAGAGGTTCATGGAGAAAAAGTTTTATCTTATGTTAATGATAATCATCCTTCCACTCAAGTAATTGTTCTAACTGCAAAATCAGATATACGAACAGCAATTGATTGTATCAAACAGGGTGCATACGATTTTATTACCAAACCATATGAATTCGGTCAATTATGTGTCACTATTGAAAGAGCTATTGAGCACAAGAATTTAGTTCTTCGTAATAAAATTCTTTCATCAAAAGTTCAGGCATTCCAGACAAATATAATAGGCGAAAGTGATAGTATTAAAGAAGTAATTCGGTTTGCAGAAAGAGCTGCAAAATCAGATTCAAATATTTTACTCGAAGGAGAAACGGGTACAGGAAAGGAACTATTTGCAGAGTTTATTCATAAAAATTCAAACCGTGCAGACAAACCGTTCGTGGCTATCAACTGTGCTTCGCTTCCCGATCAATTGCTCGAAAGTGAATTATTTGGTTTTGAAAAAGGTGCATTTACCGATGCTAAAACATCCAAACAGGGTCTCGTAGAAATTGCTAACGGCGGAACCCTTTTTCTCGATGAAATAGGAGAACTAAGTTTAACACTCCAACCAAAATTACTCCGTTTCCTTGAAAATGGAGAATTCAGGAGGATTGGCGGAATAACAAATTTAAGTTCTTCTGTAAGAGTAATTGGAGCAACAAATAAAAATTTAATGGAAGAGGCAGAAAAGAAAAACTTTAGACGTGACCTTCTTTTCAGATTAAATGTAATAACACTTAAAATCCCACCATTAAGAGAAAGACAAAATGATGTTCTGCTTCTTGCTGAATATTTCCTTCAAAAAAAATCACCTGTAAGAGCAACCAAAAGATTGTCAGAAGAAGCAAAAAAAGAATTGCAAAGATATAATTTCCCAGGAAATGTTCGGGAATTGGAACATATGATCGAACGTGCGATTATCTTTTCTGATGGAGATGTAATTAATGCTCGAGACCTGAATATTCCAAAAGATGATTTTGATTTTACAAATTTCATTAAGAATGATGGTACAATAATGACCCTTGAAGAAGTTGAAAAAATACACATTAAAAAAGCTCTGGATGCATTCAACTGGAATCGTGAAAACACTGCCAGAGCTCTTGGAATTAGTCAAAAGACACTCTACACTAAAATTATTAAATATAAACTAAAGTAAAATGCAAACAGAAAAGAAAAGTTTGCAAATAAATTACCTCGCCCATGATGTAAATAACATTCTATCAAGAATTATTAACAGCATTGAACTCTTAAAGAAAAAAATTATTAATTACGCAGAAGTACAAACAATTATTAATAGTATAGAAAATAGCACCTACATGATTTCTGAAATTATAGACGATGCTGTCTCTATCAACAAATCCCAGAAGTATAAAAAAATTAATATCAATCTGCTTTTAAACGACATAGTAAATTCATTTTTAATACATCTAAAAGATAAAATTAATTTTATACTCAAATTAGAATCGGATATTTTTCTGGTAGAAGGGAAATATATTGATTATTACAGAATTCTTACAAATCTTATTACTAATGCTGTTGAATCAATTAAAGAAAAAGGAACAGTAACAATCACTACAATGAATTTTCAACCCACAAATACAAATTATGAAGAACTAAAACTTTTTGCACCTCAAACATTTATACAAATAAAAGTAGCTGATACAGGCGAAGGTATAGAACCATCATTACTTCCATTTATTTTCGACGAGAATTTTTCTACAAAAAGAAAAACAAAAAATCGAGGAATTGGACTAACCATAGTAGATAAACTTATAAAAAATTACAATGGTACAATAAAAGTTAAAAGTGAAATTAATAAAGGAACCGAATTTATTGTTTTTCTACCCGCAATTAAAATCAAAAAGAAAAAAAATTATAACGAAAAAAAAATCATTATGATTGCTGAAGATGAAATTATACTTCAGGAACTCTTAATTGAATTATTAGAACCACACAATTTCGAAGTTATAACTGCCTCAAATGGAACTGATGTAATTAATAAAATTAATTCTATTGCTGTGCCGGACATATTGATTATCGATCAATACATGCCAGATATGGACGGAATTTCTTGTATTAATAAAGTAAAAGAACTCTATAAAGACTTACCTGTAATTCTTGCAACAGGTTCACAAAGTAGTTTCGAAGAATATCCTGAATTCAACAAAATAGTCAATCGTATTATTAATAAACCATACAATATTGATGAATTACTACTGGTTATTAGAGAACTTATAGATTAATACCCTACGAATATTAACATAATAAATCCAATGAAAAAAATATTATTGCCAGGCACCAACTATCAAATCAAATTTTTATTCGAAAACCTTGATATTAAACCTAATAATGTTCTGGTTATTGGCGCATCAAGTGAAAGTATTGCCGTAGAAATATCAAATAAATACAATGTAAAAACTAATTCAATAGTGGATGACTATGATTCTTTCATTAACTCCAGAATATCATTAGGAAATAATAGTAATGTAAACATTATTTTAATGGATTACGAAAATACAGACTTCAATGATAATCAATTCGATTTAATTTATGCTCAAGCTTCTATTTCTTTAACAAATAGAAATAAAATTATAAAGGAAATAAAAAGAATTTTAAGAAGTGATGGATATTTTTGCATTGGTGAATTTGTATCACTTTCAAAAGATCCTCCAAAATTTATGAGAGACATTTATAATAATTCTAATTTAATGCCTATATTTATTGACAATTTAGATAATTATTATAATCAGAATGGCTTTATTATTATTAATAAATTAGATCTTTCAGATACATTAAAAGAATATTATTCTAATGTAATTAGTAAATTAAAAAGCATAAAAGAAAAACTTGATGAAAAGGAAAAAGCATATTATAAAAAATTATTAAATAGATTTAGCCACGAATCAAATGCTTATTTAAAATTGGGTGGTAATAAGCATCTTGGATTTATTGTTTTACAGATGAAAAGGGGTAAAGCTTGAAAAAGGGAGATTTAATAGAACTGGAAATAAAAGATTATGCTTTTGAAGGAAAAGGCATAGCAAAGATTATCAAAGAAACACAATCAGAATACGAAGTATCTCCCAAAAAATTTGTAATATTTGTTGATAATGCTTATCCGGGAGATAAAGTAATTGCCCAGTTAAAAAAGATTAAGAAAAATTATGCGGAAGGAAAAATCAAGGAATTCATTTCCAGATCTCCTTACAGAGTTAAACCTCAATGCAAATATTTTGGAATATGTGGTGGATGCAAACAGCAGGATTTAGACTATACTATTCAGTTAAAATATAAAGAAGGGCAGGTAAAAGATATATTTGAAAGAATAGGAGGATTCAATAATTTTGAAATAAATCCAATTACTCCTTCTGAAAAAACTTTCTTTTATAGAAATAAAATGGAATTTTCTTTTGCTTCTAAAAGATGGTTAACTGAATTTGAAATAGCTTCGATGCAAGAATTAAATAAAGATTTTGCTTTGGGTTTTCATTTACCAAACTTTTTTGATAAAGTTCTTGATATTGATGAATGTTATCTGCAGTCACAATTGAGCAATAATATATTGAACTTTACAAGAGATTTTTTCAAAAAGAAAAATGCAACAATATATTCAACACGTACACATACTGGTTATTTAAGAAATCTTGTGATCCGTCAATCTTATCACACAAATGACCTCATGGTAAATCTTGTGACTTCTGAAGAAAACGATAATCTGTTTATTGAATACAAAGATAATTCTATAAAGAACTTCCCTGAGATAACTACAATCGTAAATAGCATTAATAAAAAAAAATCACAAGTTGCAATTGGCGACTATGAAATTGTCTATTATGGATCGGGTTTTATCTATGATTACATTGGAAAATATAAATACCGAATAAGTGCAAATTCATTTTTTCAAACAAACACATTACAGGCCGAAAAACTTTATCAAACAGCTTTAGAATATGCAGAATTTAAGAAGAGTGACATTGTTTATGATTTATATTCCGGAGCTGGAACTATACCAATCTTTATCTCAAATTATGTAAAAAATATTTATGGTTTTGAAAGTGTCGCTTCTGCAATTGAAGATGCTAAAATAAATATACAATTAAACAATGTTGAAAATTTCACTCCTCTATTAGTTGATCTAAATAAATCATTTATTCAAATAATTAAGCAAAAAAATTTACCACCAGCCGACGTTATTATTGCAGATCCCCCAAGAAGTGGTATGAATCCAAAAACAGTAAAAGATATACTGTATTTACAACCAGAAAAAATAATTTATATTAGTTGTAATCCCTCAACACAAGCAAGGGATATAAAATTAATCTGCGAAAAAAATTATAAGCTAATTAAAATTCAACCTGTGGATATGTTTCCTCATACTTACCATATAGAAAATGTTGCTCTTATTAAAAAAGCTAAATGATGTAGGAATTATGGAATTAAATATGGATGATGCAACAAAAAAAAGAATTGAAGATGTATTTAGAAATTCCGGTTCTCCAGATGAATTATTCGACGCTTTCGATGAAGCTATTAGATTAAAAATAAGTGACGTTGAAATCTATAAAATTCTTCTTGGAAATCCAGCTTTATCCCTATATGAAATAAAAATGTATGCAGAAAAATTATTACGAGAACTTAATGAACACGGTTTCCAGATTAGTTTGTGGACTGCTAAAGTTCTGGAAAAAATGCAAAGTAACTTTGAATATGTTGATAATGCATATCATTACTATGTAAAAGCCCATCAATTTAATCCTTCATCATTTGAACCTTTACTGGAATTATTAAAGCTATATAACTTTGACTTTGAACTTCCTACCAACGAAAAAATCATTAACTTCGTAGAGAAAAACATGGCACCTGTCAAAATAAAAAGCAAAATATATTTTGCTTTATCTAATTTGTATAAAAGAACTGGTGATAAATTTAAAGAAGCAAAATATGCTGCTCTTGCTTATAAAGCATTAGAATCAGAAAGTAATGATGAATAATATAATTTACTATCATCTTATTTTAAGTAATCTTAATAATTCGAAGATAAATTAATCATCCATTAATTAAAAGTGGTCTATATAAATCACCTTTTAGAATAATTATTCTTAATAAACATTTCCTGTTATTTATCCTAGTAATAATAACCAATAGTGAAATAAAAGAAGGTTCCACCCCATACTATGTTCTTCTTAGGGAAAGTATTTTTTATGTAAAAGCTTTTTCCGAATGAGAAATCTGCAGGACCAATCGGTGTTTGAAATGAAATTGTTCCACCAAAGCCATGTTTAAGATCTTTAAACCTTATTTCCTCTTTCTGAGACCATATCGACCCCAAATCATATCTTACACTGACGTAAGTTGGGAAAAATATTTTAACAGGCAATTTATATCTGTAACCAAGCGATGTAAAAAAAATTTGTCTACCACGATATTCATAATCTCTCATACCAAAAAATGAATTCTGACCACCTAAAGCAAACTGTTGGCTTAATGGTAAAGTTCTATCTCCAAAACCAATTACATTTCTAAAAATTATGGTGTGATTTTTAATTGGGCTAAAAGTGTTTTTATAATCAAAATAAAATTTTGTATATCCTATATCACCACCAAGTATAGTTTGTGCTGTCTCATAAAACGTTTTTACTAAAAAACCTTCTGTGGGAAATGGATAATCGTTTTGTGAATCTATCGATAATGTAAATCTTAAACTTGATATTATTGATTTATAAGTTGGAATAGTAAAACTTGATTTATTTTTTATTTGATCCTGTTGAAATCTTGCTTCTATTAAAAAATTACCAAATCTTTGAACTTGTGTACCTATTCCAAAAGACCCTCCATAAAATATTTGTCTATACTCACCAACTTTATTTCTTATAAATCTATTAAAAGCAGCTGTAGTATCGTCCTGGTAAATTCTAACATCATTAAATTCATAAAAGGCACGGACTTTATAAGTTAAGTAAGTATCGAATACACGATTAGCTTTGTGTTCAAAAATAAATGATCGGTTTCTAACTCCTCCAGAAATAATAGCTCCTAATTCTGTACCGGTACCATTAAAATTTTCGTCATGAATATCAATTGATGCCTGAGAATAATTTTCGTTATCAATTCTGAAACTAAATCGGATTATACTTGATGGTCTTTCAATTAAACGTATCTTAAGATAGTTTTTACCGTTATTATTATCTGCCAACAACTCAACTTGTTCAAATAAATTAGTACCCCTTAAATTCGATAATCCCTTTTTAGCATCATTATAATTAAAGTAATCACCATTTCGTATCGAAAATTCTCTTGTAATAATTCTTTCATTAGTCTTTTCATTTCCTTCTACAAAAATAGAATCAATTTTACCTTCATTAATTTCTATTAATAATTTATTAGATTGTTCAACAAATTCAGCTTTTTCTATTCTTGCCAGTGCATAACCTTTTAAGCGATATAATTGTAAAATTTTGAATAATGAATTTAAAACAGAATCGGGATTAAATGGTTTTCTCAAGAGTGGGTTTAAAATAGCCGTAAAATCTTCTGCTTTTAAAATTGAATCTCCCCTTATTTCATAATTTTCAATAAAAGAATTATCAAGAGCGATTAATTGTACAGTTGTTTTATTTTCGTTTTTTGATATTTCCCAAAATAGGTCTTTATAATTTTTATATCGCTGGATTAAATAAAGCTTATACAAAAGGTCTTTATTACTTATCAAGTAATAATTTTTAGGTCCTATAATGAAATCAAGATCTGGTGATGCATTAATAAAAACATTTGTAAAAATTTTTTCTGGTAGATTCAGTTTTTCTTTAAATTTTTTTTCAAATTCTTTCTCGATATCAGAAATAACTTTTTTAGCTGAGTTATAACCTTCTTCTATGAGGTCGTTTATATTATCAAAATCTGTGTTTTTTCTTCCCTGCAAATCTGGTTGTATTACAAAGTCAGAGGCATCGATTTGCTGATTATTCAATATTTGCATAGGTATACTTATTAACTGATCAGCAATAACCCATGGGTAATTTAATTCGCTGGCTTGATAAAGAGGGCTTACTGTATTTGCAGTAATCACTAAATCGGCACCGAGCATTCGAGTTTCTTTAGCAGGAATGTTTGCTACCAGTCCACCATCCACAAGATTAAAAGAATCTTTTACAACGGGTGGTAAAAGGAGCGTAACAGATGAACTTGCCTGCATGGCTAAGCCGAGTGGTGGTTCATTTAATAAAATTTCTTTTCCACTAATTAAATCTGTGGCTACTGCACGAAATTTATATAGAAGCTCATCAAAATTTTTTTGTGGTTTTATTGGGGCACTTAGAGCAAGTAGATTAAGAAAATTTGCTCCACGTTGACCAGAAAAAATAGATTTTGGTATTAGTGGTTTTAAACCTTCGAGTCTTAAAGAGATAATTGCTTTATCTTGAGTTATTTTTTGATCAACAAATAATTCATTTCTATTGGTTTGTTCAACAGAAAAGAAATCGCTCCAATTAGTTGATTTTACAATAGAATCAAGTTCATTTAGTTGATATCCTGAAGAATATAATCCACCAATTATACTTCCCATACTTGTTCCAACAATAATGCTAATGGGGAGATTTTTTTCTTCGATAGCTTTCAAGATTCCGAGTTGTGAAATTGCTCGTGCTCCACCGCCGCTTAAGGCAATTCCAATTTTAGGAAGATTTTCAGGCTCTTTCTTAAGTAGTCCAAAAGGAAGTTTTTTTTCTATAAAATTTAATCTTAGTGTATCTTTTTGCTGGGCAGTTATTGATATAGTTATTAAAATTAAAATGAAAAATTTTTTCACACTGCCACCAGGTAGATTTTATTTTCTTTTCTGAGCTGCTTTTCTTTGTGCTTGAGCTTGTTTTTCAGCTGCTTCTAACATCCGGGCCATAAAGCCCTGTTTTTTTCTGGGATTTGTTACTGGTACAAGTTGTATATCATCTTTCTTTCTATTCATATAATATTGCTGTATAATTGACAACAAATTGAACATAAAATAATACAGATTTAATCCTGATGGAAATCCCATAAACATTAATGTAAACATTATTGGCATTATATAAATAAGAGCCTTTTGTGATGGGTCTTTTACAGTTTGCTTTTGTTGAATAAACATTGTTATTCCAAGTAACAATGCAAGTCCACTTATAATATCAATATTAAAAATTGGTATCTTAAATGGAAGTTTATAAATTTTATCTGGTGCAGATAAATTATCTATCCACAAAACAAAAGGTTTTTGCCTTATATCAATTACATTATTAAATAAACTCCACAATGCTATTAAAATCGGCATTTGCAATAACATTGGTAAACATCCGCCCATAGGATTAATTCCATAAGTGGAATATAATTTCATTGTTTCTTTCTGAATTCTTTGAGGGTCATCTTTGTATTTTTCTTTAATCTCATTTATCTTTGGTTGCAACAATTGCATCTTCTTCATAGATTTCATGCTTTGACGTGTAAGAGGATGAAGTGCAAATTTAATTATTATCGAAAGCAGTATTATTACCAAGCCATAATTGGGAATAAACTTGTGTAAAAACTGAAGTAGTGGAAGAAGAATATATTCTGAGATCGGTCTAATTATAAATTTTAATCCAAAGAAACTCCCAAAATCAACAATAACTTCAAAATTTTTACCATAGCTTTTAAGAACATCATAATCAATTGGACCTAAATATAATTTAAAAGAATCTTTCTGATATTTTTGATTCTTAAAAGGAACTTTTAAACTCATGCTGTAAAATTCACGCAAACCACCTGCAATTGTTTTATGATATCCTTCTATATATGCTCCTCCATCATCACTTGGATTTAAAGGTGAAAGTATTACAGTAAAATATTTATTTCTTACAGAAACCCAAACAACTTTGCCATTTATATCTTTTGTGTATTTCTCACCATCGTGTGTTGCATCAACTATAGTCTGTTCTTCACCTGCATATATACTTGCATTTGAATGATTTGCTTCGTCTACAGAGTTTTTCTCTGTAAAATTAATTCCGTTATTCCAAACAACATCGTATCTATAACTACTTATTACATTATCATAATTTTCAAATACTATATCAACATCCGTCGCATAATCATTACCACGAAAAACAAAATTTTTCTTAATTGTTCTGTTATCTTCTGTGAAATAACAAGATAATACAAGAGAATCTTTACCCGAAAGTTTGTAATAATAATTATTTGCATTGAAGTCAAAATCAAGATTAGAAGTATTAATTAATTTACCATCTTTTGTTACAAAGATCAGATTAAAGTCGCCTCCTTGTTGTGGATTAACAAGTTGCACGTGGCGATTATAAAAATCTGATTTATCAAATTCTTTATGATACCATGTTTCATATTTTTTCAAATAATATTTTCTGATCTTTGCTCCGCGTGATGTCAATTCAATCTTAGCTAAATCTGTTTCTATGGTAATTATTCTTTCGGGCTTAATACTAATAGGAATACCTGGTTTTAAAGAATCTTTTACTTCAATTTTTTCGATTACATCTTTTTGCTTTTCAGAATCTTTTTTTACAACAGTTGTATCGACAGTTTGCTTTTGTGGTGGAGGCGGAGTAGGGGTATTCCAGTACAACCAGAGTATTAATATAATACCGATTAAAATAAAACCTATTGTTGATTGTTTGTCCATTAGAATTCCTTTAATTATTCAACAGGGTCGTAACCTCCTTTATTAAAGGGGTTGCATCTTAAAATTCGCCATATTGCTTTAACTCCTCCCTTCAAAATTCCATACTTTTCAAATGATTCTACAGCATACTGTGAGCATGTTGGATAAAAACGGCATGACGAAGGGAAAGACGGCGAAATTAGTTTTTGATAAATTTTAATTAAGTTTATAAAAATAAAACGCATGTCAGATTCTTGATATAATCTTGTTCATCAACTCAATAACATCGGGCATTACATTACATAATTTAATTTTTTTATTTTTATCTTCATTTAAAGTATTGGAAGCCAAGATTAAATACAATCCAATTTTTTTTTCATCGCAAAACGATTTTAATATTTGTTTGTTCAATCGAAAAGATTCTCTTAAAAGCCTTCGAATTCTGTTTCTCCATACAGCTTTACCGGCTTTTCGCGATACTACAAAAGCAACTTTGACACCAGTAAAATCAGAATTATTATTAATATAAAAAGTTGCTTTAATACTTAAAGAAGAAGAATAAATAGTTTCGCCTTTTGTATAAATTAAATCAAATTCTTTTTTTCTCTTTATTCTTTCTTTTACAGAAAGACCAAATAATTTCAAATGAACCTCCTCGCCTTTTAATGCGAGGTGAATTTATTATCGTTCGTCACTTACAGTTAATTTCTTTCTACCTTTGGCTCTTCTTCTTGCAAGTACCTTTCTACCATTTTTTGTAGACATTCTTTCACGAAAGCCGTGTGTATTTTTTCTTTTTCTTCTGCTCGGTTGATATGTTCTTTTCATTTCCTACCTTGAATTCATATTAAGTGTGCAAAATTACAGAATTTATATATAATTACCAAAGGATTGGATTTAATATTAGATGTGAAAATTAAGGAAGCGGAAATCCCGGTAAACAGCCCAGCCGATTACTGTTTACCAGAAAAACCGCCGCCTTTTAATTCTAACAAAAAACTTTATAAAGCTCAGAACAATATATATGCCAAACAAAAATTGATTTTTAATTCTTATTGATTCATTTTGTTAAATAGTACTGTCTCATAAAGAAAATTTAATTCAAATAGATACATTCTTTCTCCAAATATATCTTTTTATTTCAATCCATATTGTTTATGCACAAAATATTAGTCGATAAAAACTTTTGATTTGATTTTACTTAAAAAATCATTAACGATTTTTTTAGTAAATTTACTTTCCATTTAAATCAAATGGTAACTTTTTTCAACTTGGCAAATCTAAATATGCAGTAAAATTATTTTTAAGTGAGCAAACCATGAGAAAATCATTTTTTGTATTAGCACTTTTATTTCTACCATTATCTTTAATTTCTGCGGAAAAATCATATAACGGCAAAGTTATTTTAGCTTACAGAGTAGAAAAATTAGAGATCAAAATTGATGGTAAGCTTGATGAATCAGTTTGGCAATTAACCCCTATTAAAGATTTTACCCAAAGAGATCCAAACGAGGGTATGCCAGCCTCAGAAGAAACGAATGTATGGATTGTCTACGATGAAGAGAATATTTATGTTGCAGCAAGATGTTACGATTCCCATCCAGAATTAATTGATGCAAGTATGACCAGAAGAGATAATTATATTTTATCTGACTGGTTTGCTTTTTATGTTGATCCTTACAACGATAAAAAAAGCGGATACTTTTTTGCAGTAAATGCAGGGGGATCGATTATTGACGGAGTTTTATTTAACGATAGCTGGGATGATGATTCGTGGGATTGCGTCTGGGAAGCAAAAACACAGATTGATGATAAAGGATGGACAGTTGAAATGAAAATCCCTCTCTCTCAGTTGAGATTTAAAGAGTCAGAAAAAATGAAATGGGGGATAAATTTTGCAAGAGAAATAAAAAGAAAAAATGAAAGATCTTATTTTATCATGGTCCCAAAAAATGAAAGTGGTTTTGTATCAAGATTTGCAACGCTCGAAGGATTAAATGGTATAAAGTCGAAACAACGTCTGGAAATCATTCCCTATGTTGTTCAAAAAGCACAATATCTTATTCACGATGAAAAAGATCCTTTTTACAAAAGTAACCAATACAAAACTATGTTGGGGGCCGACTTTAAGATTGGATTAGGAAGTAACTTAAATATAGATGCAACTATAAATCCGGATTTTGGTCAGGTGGAAGTCGATCCGGCCGTTGTAAACCTTACAGCTTTTGAATCTTATTTTCAAGAAAAAAGACCTTTCTTCATTGAAGGCTCTAATATCTTTTATTTTGGAATAGGAGGAGCTAATAATAACTGGGGATTTAATTTCGGTTGGCCTGAACTCTTTTACTCGAGAAGAATTGGAAGAACACCACATGGGGATGTTTCGGAAAATGAATTTGTGAATTATCCATCTGTTACAAGAATACTTGGAGCTGCTAAACTAACAGGTAAATTGGATGAATCAACCTCCATTGGTGCTATCAGTGCAGTTACAGAAAGAACCTATGCAACACTCTACAACAATGGAATAAAACAAAAAGAAGAAGTTGAACCATTAACGCACTATGGAGTTTTCAGAACAAAAAAAGAATTTAATGATGGCTATCAAGCATTGGGTTTTATGTTGACATCTGTAAATAGAGATTTAAGAAATAATACCTTAAAAAATATTCTTTCAAAAAATGCTTATGTATTTGGTCTGGATGGCTGGACATTTTTAGATAAATCAAAATTGTATGTTTTAACCGGAGCTTTTGCATTTAGTTATATCGAAGGTTCAAGAGAATTTTTACTAGAATTACAAAAAAGACCTTATAGATATTTACAACGACCTGATGCAATTAAATACAAAATTGATTCTTCAAGAACATCTCTATCAGGCTTTTATAGCAGAATGATGTTAAACAAACAGGAAGGAAATTTCTATATCAATGCTGCTATAGGTGCGGCTTCCCCTGGATTTGAACAAAACGATTTAGGATTTCAATGGGCTGCAGATAGAATTAATGGTCATGTTGTATTGGGATATAGATGGTTTAATCCGGAAGGGATCTTCAGATCAAAACAAATTTATTTAGCTTATGTAAGATCTTATAATTTTGACGGATATATTACAAATAGCTTTTTATGGTATCGTCTTGGAGGCACTTTTACAAATTATTATTCACTATATTTGGGAGGCGCCTACCAAAACGAATCTTATAATCCAACATTAACAAGAGGGGGCCCTTTAGCTAAAAATCCATCTGAATGGAACATATGGTTTAATATAGAAACTGATCAAAAGAAAAAAACAGTTTTTGAAATTGAAAGTGTATATGCGCAGGATAAATTAGGGGGGATATATAAAGAACTAAACTTAAATTTAGACTGGAAACCTAATCCACAAATAAAATTTAGTATTGGTCCTTCGTATTCATATGGTATAGATCAAACTCAGTGGATAAACAATTACTACGATCCCACTGCAGTTCAAACATATTACAATAGATATGTTTTTGGGAAGATTATACGCCACACATTATCTACCAATATCCGCCTCAATTGGGCATTTACTCCAAAACTCACTTTACAAATTTACTTACAACCATTCTTTGCTGTTGGGGATTATCAAGAATTTAAAGAGCTTTCAAAACCCAAAAGTCTTTCCTATTTAATTTATGGAAATGAGAATTCAATTATTAACTATGATGAAACTCAAAATGAATATGTAGTGGACCCTGATGGTAATGGACCGGCAATACCCATTAGATTTGAAAATCCGGATTTTAATTTCAAATCAATACGAGGAACTACCGTATTACGATGGGAAATAAAACCCGGTTCGGTTTTTTATTTTGTATGGTCTCATAATCAGGTGAACGATGAATACCCGGGTGATTTTAAATTAGTAAGAGACTTTAAAAAACTATGGTCTGCAGATAGTGATAATATCTTTATGATTAAATTATCATATTGGTTTAATATCTGATAAAATTTTATATCTACTTTTTATTAAAAAATAAATTCTTATATTTTACTTTTTTAAAAAACAAAAATACCATAAATCAATGGCACTAACTCTTTCTTCTCGTATTAATAGCATTAATATGTCGCCTACAATGAAGATTTCACAACTGGCAATAGAGATGAAATTCCAAGGAGAAGATTTAGTAGATTTAAGTGTAGGCGAGCCGGATTTTCCAACTCCTGAGAATATTAAAGAAGCCGCGATAGATTCAATAAAAAATAATTTTACAAAGTATACAATAAATTCCGGAATTTTCGAATTAAGAAAAGCAATTTCAGAAAAACTAATTAGAGAAAACAACTTAGAATATAAACCTGAAGAAATTATTGTCTCAAACGGTGCCAAACAAAGTATTTTTAACGCTATAATGTCTATAGTCGAGGATGGAGATGAAGTATTGATCCCTTCTCCCTATTATGTTTCTTATCCATATATTGTATCGCTCGCCAATGGCAAATCGGTGATTATAAAAACCACAGAAGATAATGAATTTAAGTTAACACTTGAACAACTGAAGAATGCAATTACTCCAAAAACTAAGTTGTTAATTCTATGCAATCCGTCTAATCCTACAGGTGCAGTTTATTCTAAAAAAGAACTGGAAAGCTTAAAATCTTTACTTGAAGAACATGAATTTTACATTTTGTCTGATGAAATTTATGAAAAGCTCACATACGATAATATTGAATTTGTCAGTATTCCGTCTTTGAGCGAAAAACTTAAAAACAAGACAATATTAATTAACGGGCTTTCTAAATCTTATTCTATGACTGGTTGGAGAATTGGATATGCAGCCGGACCGGAAGAAGTAATAAAGGCAATGAACAAAATACAAAGCCATTGCACATCAAATGCTTCCTCAATATCACAAAAGGCAGCATATGAAGCATTTATGGGTCCACAAGATTTTATTGAATATTCAAGAAAAGAATTTCAAAAAAGAAGGGATTATCTTTACAACGCAATTATTTCTATAAAAAATATTAAATGTATAAAACCTGCTGGAGCTTTTTATTTATTTCCAAATGTTTCTGCATATATTGGTAAAAAAATAGATACCATCACGATCAACGATTCTTTTGATCTGGCATTATACCTATTAAAATATGCTAAAGTTGCTGTAGTACCAGGAAGTGCATTTGGTGCTGATGGTTTTATAAGAGTATCATATTCTACTGCGATAGAAAATTTAATCGAAGGGACAAAGAGAATTAAAGAAGCTCTTGAAAAGTTAATTGATTAATACATTAAATATTATCTTATCCATACTGTTTTAATATTAACAAATTCTTTAATTCCATAATGAGAGAGCTCTCTTCCATACCCAGAATTTTTTATACCACCAAATGGAAGTCGTGGGTCACTTTTCACCATTCCATTTATGAAAACAGAGCCAGCTTCAATTTTAGTTGAAAGTTTTTTTGCTTTTTCTAAATTCTTTGTCCATAACGAAGCCCCCAGACCAAATTTTGTATCATTTGCAATCTCAATTGCCTCATTTTCACTTTTTACTTTTATTAATGAAGCAACAGGTCCAAAAATTTCTTCTTCGTATGCAGGCATACCTTTCTTGATATTTGCAAGAACTGTCGGTTCAAAAAATAATCCTTCATCATTAATTCTATTGCCGCCACATAAAATTACTGCGCCACAATCAACCGATTGCTTTACTTGATATTGTAATTCATTCAATAAATCTTCACGAGCAATTGGTCCCAATTGTGTATCTTCCTGCATGGGATTGCCAACTTTTATTTTTGACATTTCTTCAACAAATTTTTTTTCAAATTCATCATATATTTTTTCAGTTATAATAAATCTCTTCGCAGCTATACAACTTTGGCCATTGTTAATTAATCTTGCATTTACACCCACTTTAACTGCAAGGTCTACATCTGCATCATCAAGTACAATAAATGGATCACTACCACCTAGTTCAAGCACAGATTTTTTTAAAAGCTTACCACTATCCTTTGCTACCTGTCTACCAGCATATTCACTTCCTGTCAATGTAACTGCTCTCACTTTAGGATGATTAATAATTTCTACTATCTCAGAGGAATTAATTAAGACAGTTCTAAATAGATTTTCTGGAAATTGTGCTTTAATAAAAATTTCTTCGATTGCAAGAGCACACATTGGTACATTTGAAGCGTGTTTAAGAATACAGGCATTTCCTGCCATTAATGCTGGTGCTGCAAATCTAAAAACCTGCCAATAAGGAAAATTCCAAGGCATAATAGCAAATATAATTCCTAAAGGATCAAATTGAATATAGCTTTCTGATGCATCTGTTTGTATAAATTCCTTTTTAAGAAATTCCTCTGCATTTTCTGCAAAGTACTCACATACCCATGCACACTTTTCTATTTCTGATATTGCCTGTGTTATCGGTTTCCCCATTTCAAGTACTGCAATTTTCGCATACTCAGCTTTATTCGATTTTAATACTTCAGCTGCTCTTTTCATTAATAATCTTCTTTCATCAAATGATGTTTGCTGCCATATTTTATAAGCATTGTCAACATATTCGATTATACTAAAAACAGATTCTAATGAATATTCTTCAAAAGTTTTTTCAATTTTATTAGTTGATGGATTAATCGATTGAATAGGCATATTATCCCTTCACAATATGTTATTTTTAACACAAATATAACCAGTAAGCTTCGATTTTAGTATAAAAATTTTGTATGTTTATTGAAAATGTTAAATATTATTTTTTATCTTCAATGTTAAACATTAAAACGAAAATCCTTCTTTATGAAAAAACAAGCACCTAAAACATTTGTTCTTGACACAAATGTAATATTACACGACCCCACTTGTATCCACCATTTCGAAGAAAATAACATAATTATTCCCCTTGTTGTAATTGAAGAACTTGATCACTTTAAAAGAGGGAATCAGGTTATAAATTTAAACGCAAGAGAGTTTGCTCGAACATTAGATTCAATTACAGGAAATGAAATTTTCAATGGTGGGGTTTCTTTAGGTCGTGGTAAAGGAAAAGTAAGAATTGTTATAACAAAAGGACTGAATAAAGAAATTCAGGAAATCTTTCGTGAAGACAATGTTGACCATCGTGTACTTAGTGCTGCCTACGAGGAACTTAAATTGAGCAAAGATAGATCTAAAGTTATTCTTGTAAGCAAAGATGTAAATTTAAGAATGAAGGCTAAAGCAATAGGAATTCCTGCTGAAGATTATACAACGGATAGAGTTTCCAATATCGAAGAACTTTACAGTGGAAAAGCAGTAATAGAAAATTTTGACGACGATATTTTACAAAAACTTTATCAACCACCATACGAAGTTCCAGCAAAACAAATTCTTAAAAAAATTAAAACAGAAGCAATTCCGAATAAATTTTTTATTATGAGAAATTCCAATCGCTCCATACTTACAATGCTTGACAGAGAGATGGAAAAATTCAGAAGGATTGATAAAGAAGTTGTTTACGGAATTAAACCACGCAATGCTGAACAAACATTTGCGGTTAATGCTCTTTGTAATTTAGATATCCCCCTTGTTACTTTAACAGGTAAAGCAGGCACTGGTAAAACTTTGCTTGCTCTTGCTACAGCACTTCATGTTAGAAAATTTTACAGACAAATTTACGTTGCTCGACCTGTAGTACCATTGAGTAATAAAGACATAGGATATTTACCCGGTGATGTGGAAAGTAAATTAGCACCATACATGCAACCCTTATGGGATAACTTAAAAGTTATTCAGGATCAATTCCCCGAAACAGATAAAAATTATCAATTAATAAATTCTTTAATCAAAGAAGAAAAACTTGTTATTGAACCACTAAGTTATATAAGAGGTAGAAGCTTACAAAGAATATATTTTATAGTTGACGAAGCACAAAATTTAACTCCTCATGAAGTAAAAACAATTATTACAAGAGCAGGTGAGGGGGCAAAAATTGTTTTAACAGGCGATATTTACCAGATAGACCATCCATACCTTGATGCACAATCAAATGGCTTATCATATTTGATTGAACATTTTAAAGGACAAAAACTATATGCTCATGTAAATCTTGAAAAAGGAGAACGCTCACTTTTAGCTGAACTTGCAAGTAACTTGCTCTAATTTTCTGATAAATTTATAGACCTGACTTATCTAATACTACATTTATACTCAAGTTCAAAGGTTTAAGCCGTGACGATACATCAAACCCTCTCCTAAAACTCCCTTTTGGTTTTTGATTACCAGATACAGGAAATCTCCTTTCTACACTACCTTCCTCATCTCGAAGTTTAATTTCTTCTGTTTTAAAAGTTATTTTCAATTTATTCCCTGCTGACACAGGAAGAGTAAACTCCTCTTTGTTTCTCTTTGCTATTGGTATTTTCAATTCATAAACAAGTTTATTCGATTTTACAGCCATTTTAATTTTTAACTCTTTTTCATTTTCCAGAGAATACATCCATAATGAATATTTTGATTCATCAATGATCTGAAAATTTTTTTCTTTTTCTAAATGTTCATTTAAAACTTTTTCAAGATTTAATTTTTTATCACTCAAAATATCTCCTGGTGTCATATCTCTTCTTAGTGAAAACTCAAAATCTTGTTCCCCTTTATAATTAATTCCTAAAGGAAATTTTAATCCAAAGATCTCACTATCATTCTCAGGTATAAACCATACAATAAATCCTCTTCTTAAAATTTGAAGCGCTTGATATGGCTCTTCCATAATTAGACATAAGTACAAAAATTTATCGTTGTTCTGTATTCCAACAAAAACTTTTTCATCTTCGAAAAAAGTTAATTTATCTTTCCAGTCTTCATATTCCCCATCAATATTTATATTCTCGGAGTTCCATCTGCTCTGAATTTGCTTTGTTGAGCTGCAACCTGACAAAATAATAATAAAAATAAGCACAGAGGTTATTTTCAAAAAACAATTAGGATTACTAATGATTTCATAGAAAAATGATTTATTATTTTTTTTATTCAAGAACCATTTACCCAATAAAAAATTTTTTCTGTACATATTTAACTCGAAATTTTTTTTATAGACAGCAGCAAAACTCAATTAGTTTAATCTATTAACATGTTTAAAAAATTTATTATTTCAATTGTGTTATAAAGATTAAGCATTTAGTAACTATTTGGGTTATCCATTTTCCTTGCATTTTATAAATATTTTTAATATTTCTTAATTACAGATTGATCTGATTAATAAATGATTTGAAGATTCAAAAGTTCGGAGGTGAATATGAGAGGCAAAGAAATTTACTTAGCATTATTACTGAGTGCTTTATTAATTAATAACTGCAGAGTTGAAAAAACCACAATAGAAAATTTCACACCACCAAAATTAATTAGTCAGCCAAGATTATTATATCCAAAAGTTGCTCAGGAAAATGCGTTATGGGGAACAACTAAATTGATTTTATCAATCAATAAGAATGGTGAGGTGGATGATATTTTCATTATTAAATCTTCCGGTCACAGCATACTTGATAGTGCAGCTTTAGATTACTGTAAAAAACTTATTTTTAGTCCTGCTAAAAGAAATGATACACCGATAAATTCAAAAATTGAATGGGTAATTAAATTCAACATTACCGAAAAATCATGGGATGCCGAAACATATTTATATGAAATTTCTCAACTTTACCAAAAAGTCGAACTTCTTACTTCAAGAGAAAGAATAGAAACAGAAAGAGTAATACTAAAAAAACACAACGAGTTCATTCAAAAATTTGGAGATGCTCTTAATTTCAATAAAGTATTAAGTCGTGTTATCTCTTCAGATATTTACAAAGAGTGGAGTAGGGATTGGGATGGCTGGCCTCTATCATTTCTTTTATATCATGATTTTTTACAACGGTTTAAAGATTACGATAGTATATCAGTTGTTAAATCTCTATTGGTAAATTCCCTAAAATCTGATATTCAATATATTAAGAATACACCTGCATACAACAAAAAAACAAAAAATGATAAAGAAAAAATTATTTCTAAGATAAAATCATTTATCTTGTTTAATTATCCTGGTATTTATATTAAAGAAATTGATGATTTAGACACAGATAATAATTCATTAATACTATCTGTAAAATAATTCAAAAAGCTTTTGAAATTCACCATTTAATCAATATTAAGTTTATTGGAGTATACAGAAAATAATTCTGAATAGATAAAAATCAATGACATGACTCCACATATTCGGGGGCAATAATAAATGATTAATAAAATCAGTTTATTGTAAAATACATTAAAAATTTCAAGGAATAACATGAAAATATTATCGAGAAGAAAATTCATTAAACATATCTGCTTAGGTTCTTTTGCATTATCAATTCCACATATCAACATCCCGAATATTGAATTACCCAGAATTGGCATTCAACTTTATACTGTTAGGAAACAATTAAATAAAAATTTTTATAATACTATAAAAAGAATTGCCGAAATTGGTTTTTATGGAGTCGAAACTTATACACTTCCTTCAAATATCTCATTAAATAAAGCAGCAGATATTATTAAATCATTTAATCTGCAAGTAGTTGCCATGCATAGTGATTTACCTATTGATAAACAAAGAGAGTCAGCTCTAAAAATGGCAGAAGTTTATAACTCAAGAATTATCATATATCATGGCTGGCCTGATGACGGAAAGTACAATAAAAATCAGATATCAAAAACAATTGATCTCTATAACGAAATATCTTACTTCCTTAAATCGAAAGGTTTAATATTTGGACTTCATAATCACTGGTGGGAATTTGAAAAACATGATGATTATTTCCCATTTTATTATTTACTTGAACATTTAGATAAAGACATAATTTTTGAATTAGACACTTACTGGATTAAAACAGCAAATTATGACCCGCTTAAAGCTGTCAAGGACTTTGGTAAGCGAGCACCGCTTCTTCATATCAAAGATGGAAATGCAATTAAAGGAGCAAACGTTTATGATCAAGTTCCTGCCGGTAAAGGTGTAATTGATTTCTTTAAAATCATAAATAATAACATCGACTCAATTAGATGGCTTATTGTGGAATTCGACGAGTATAAAAAAGATATTTTCAATGGAATAAAAGAAAGTTATGATTATCTTTCCATTAATAATTTAGGGAAAGGGAAAAATTAAGGTTTAAATATGAAAGTGCTTTTTATTGGTGGTACAGGAAATATCAGTACAGAAGTAAGCAAATTATGCATTGAAAAAGGGATCGACCTTTATCTGCTTAATCGCGGATTAAGAAATAAAATTCATGGTGCAAAAACAATAATAGCGGATATGAATGATCTCAAAAATTTATATGAAGAATTAAAAAAATATAATTGGGATGTTGTTGTTGATTGGATTGCTTTTACTCCAGAACATATAGAAAGGGACTTAAAACTATTTAAGAACAAAACAAAACAATATATCTTTATAAGTTCAGCATCAATTTATCAGAAACCTCCTTTGAATCCTGTAATTACAGAGAGCACACCTTTAAAAAATCCATACTGGGATTATTCAAGAAATAAAATTGCATGCGAAGAAATATTAAACAATGCTTATAGAAATGAAGATTTCCCCATTACAATTGTTAGACCTTCGCATACATACTCAACAGTTATACCCGTTCCCATAGGTGGATGGACAGAATATACAATTGTAGATAGAATTAAGAAAGGTAAAAAAATTATTGTACATGGGGATGGTACATCACTATGGACAGTAACGCATGCTAAAGACTTTGCAGAAGGATTTATTGGTCTGATTGGGAATTTTAAAACAATTGGTCATGCATTTCATATAACATCCGACGAAATTTTAACATGGGACCAAATCCATACCTATTTAGCAGAAGCTGCTAGAACAGAGCCTGATATAATTCATATCCCTACAGATTTTATAATCAAATGTGAACCATCTCTAACAGGCCCTTTAATGGGGGATAAAACATGGAGTGTTATCTTTGATAACTCCAAGATAAAACAGTTTAATCCAAATTATGTTGCCAAGATTCCATTTAAAGAAGGAATTAAAGAAACCATAAAGTGGTTTGAAAAAAAGGATGAAAGAAAAATTATTAACCTTCAAACAAATGAAATGATAGATAGAATTATTAAATCTTACCAAAAATACATCTAAATTTATTAATCTGATGATTAATTATTGTTTTAATAAAATAAAATACATTATTCATTTCTGCTAATTAAAATATTATTCATTTATCAATCCCAACAAGAAATTTATGTGACAAGTAAAAATTTTTTCAATGGCATAATTTTAGTATGATAAATATTTTAACAGTTAAAAGAAGGAGAATTTACATGAAGAATACACTATTAATTTTTTTAATCTATTTCAGCAATATTAATCATATTATCTCACAGCAAGTCTCAGAGCTAAAGAAAGGGTTGAATCTTATTCAAACAAATAATTATTCAGAAGAAGAAGATAAAAGAATCTTAAAACTATTTGAGGGACTTCGAGTAGCAGATGTATCTGATGGAATGGATATGGTTGGTCTCCCTTCAAAAGGTTTGGTTGATCCATCTATTCATCCTGCATGGATAGATCCCGTTGATTTAACTCATCAAGTAAGAGGGATTGCAATTACTGCGCGTTATGTACCCACACAAAAGCCAGATCGTCCTGCATGCAACGAAGATTTTTCAAACTGGGAAGGAAATTTTTATAATAAATATTCAAGCGAAGCATTCATTCAATTAATAAAACCAGGTACTGTTGTTGTAATTGATGATGTAGAAGATAAAGATATAGGTTCAATAGGTTCTTTCAATATTCTCGAATGGTATCGAAGAGGTGCAGTTGGTGTAATTACAGATGCATCTGCAAGGGACCTTGATGAAATTACATTAGAAAAGGTTCCTTTATATTTCCGTAAACCAGGACGCGGTATAAGACCCGGAAGAAATGAGTTAGAATCGGTTAATCGGCCTATTGTAATCGGTGGTGTACTTGTTTGCCCTGGCGATATTATTGTTGCAGATAAAGATGGTGTATGTGTTGTCCCAAGATATGTAGCAGAAAGGGTAGCAAAGTATGCAAGAGAAATTTTAAATAAAGATAAAGAAGGTAGGAGGAAACTTTATGAAAGCTTAAAAATGAATCTGGATAAAACAGTAAAATAATCAAAAATCACTTAATTAATTCAAAATTATTCAAGTGGGGAAAAATGAAAAAAGTAGTTTTATTTTTATTATTATCAACCATTACTCATGCTCAAAAATATGAAACTCTTGCATTGACACCTCCAATGGGCTGGAATAGCTGGAATAGATTTGGATGTAATGTTGATGAAGTTTTAATAAAAAAAATGGCAGATGCAATGGTTGAAAGCGGTATGAAAAATGCTGGATATCAATATATAATTATAGATGATTGCTGGCAGGGAGAAAGAGATAGTTTGGGATTTATTCAAGCAGATCCAAAAAGATTTCCATCCGGCATCAAAGCTCTATCAGATTACATCCATTCAAAGGGCTTAAAATTTGGTATCTATTCATGTGCTGGCTGGAAAACCTGTGGTGGTAGACCTGGTAGCAGAGGTTACGAATTTCAGGATGCAAAAAAATATGCTGAATGGGGCATAGATTATTTGAAATATGACTGGTGTTATACTGAAGGATTAAATGCAGAAGGGGCTTATTTAACAATGAGAAATGCACTTTATGCTGCCGGAAGACCAATAGTTTTTAGTTTATGTGAATGGGGAAATAACAAGCCCTGGGAATGGGCCAAAAATATTGGTCATTTATGGAGAACAACCGGCGATATTACAAATTGCTTTGACTGTGTTGTTGACCATGGATCATGGAAGTCGTGGGGAGTTATGCAAATTCTTGATATGCAAAAAGATTTACGTGCCTATGCCGGACCTGACCATTGGAACGATCCTGATATGCTCGAGGTTGGTAATGGAATGACAATTAATGAAGACCGCGCCCATTTTTCAATGTGGTGTATGCTTTCTGCCCCATTAATTGCAGGAAATGATTTATCCAATATGTCAAAAGAAACTTTAGATATCCTAACAAATATAGAGGTTATAAATGTCGATCAAGATTCACTCGGAATTCAGGGATTTAAATACACTGAAATAGATAGCGTTGAAATATGGTTTAAGCCTTTGAAAAACAATAACTGGGCGGTCTGCTTCTTAAACCGTTCAAAGAAAATGAAGGAAGTTAAGTTTTCATGGAAAGAACATATTGTAGTTGATTCTATTTTCAATAAAAAAGCTGATTTTACAAAAATTGTATATAATATTCGTGATTTATGGAAAAAACAAAATACGGGTACTACAGAAAAAGATTTCTTTGCAATAATTCCTTCGCACGATGTAGTAATGTTAAGATTGTCTCCTGCTAAATATTATTTAATAAAATAAAAAAGGCTGACTTTATTCAAGTCAGCCTTTACTTAATAGCCAATCTAATTATTTAATCAGAATCATTTTCTTAAATGATTTAAAATCACCAGCTTCTATTCCATAGAAATAAATACCAGAAGCTAAATTACGTGCATTGAAATCAACTGAATATACACCAGCATTCATAAATTTATCTACAAGTGTAACAACTCTTTGTCCAAGTATGTCATAAACAATCAACTTAACATTTGATGGTTTTGCAATTGAGAACTTAATAGTAGTCGTTGGATTGAATGGATTAGGATAATTTTGTTCAAGAGCGTAACCATTTGGAATCTCGTTAAGTTCTCTTACTGAAGTGAGAACAGTAACTTTAATAAATTGAATAATATCAAGATTTACTTTTTGTCCTGAAAGTGTAATTGAATGATTTCCCTGAGTTAAATTAAATCTATCGGTTAAATAAGATAATCCAGTAGAATCAGGATCACTTTCAAGAGTGGCGGTTAATAAATCATTTCCATCAGCTTTAATGGTTATATTTTGAGGTCCGCTATAATTTTGATACAAAATATTCAATGAATAAGAGCCATTAGCAGGTGCATTAACATTAAATGTAATTGAGCCATTTGTATTTAATGCAACAGACTTAAACCAGCTTGGAACCCATACTGCACCTTCAACATATGGTTGAACGAGGTCATACGCTGTTACATCTGCACCAGTTAATTCTTTAATTACCTGTCCATTTTTAATAATTCTTATTCCAGCAAAGTTTTGCCATCCCCACGATTTTTCAATTCTAATTGTATTTGTACCCTGCTTGAATGTAAGAGCTCCAGCTTCTATTATATCAGCTTGTTTAACAACTACCCATTGCCAGCTATTAATATCAATTCCTGCTGCCGGACCTGAAGCAGGATCAAATATTAATTCGCCCCAGCCATGAGCTGCATCATGAATCTCAACGCCATTTACATATATATGCTGACCTCTCTGGGAATTGCCACGCATGTGTTGATAAATCCCCAAATCATATTCACCACCTTCTGGTAATTCGAATGTCCATTCAATATATCCTCCAGCATCCATAACAAAATATACGAAACCTGAAACTGCTTTAACCTGTGCATCTCCTCCCAAAGTAGTTTGTTCTGCCTCGTATGATGAAACAATATCATACTGGTAAATTGGTCCTGCTAAAGACCTCAATTGCTCAACAAATTGATCTTTATTCTTTTCGAATATAGCTTTTTTATCCGGGAACCAATTTAAATCACCCAAGGGTAATCCATCTGTACCAGCGGTCAATAGAAATGCTGGCTGGGTATATGAAAAGTTCTCAGGCAATGGCCAGCTTGGACAAGTAGCGCAAACAGTTCCATCATCGTTTAGAGGAAGTTTCCAGAAGTAAGTTGGGATTGAACCCGAACCCGAGCGCAAACCAATAATGTTTTCGATCATACTTGGAATTAAGTCAGAAGGATATGTTGGGAAATCAGGTCTTTGATCAAGCCAGAATGTATCTTTTACAACTATGTTTTCATATTTATCAACAAAATCTTCTTTTAAGACAGGACCAATAAATGGCTGTCTTCTGATTGAATCACCATAAAATGAAATAAACTGAGGATCTAACCATGCCGCAGAGTTTGTAAATAAAATTCTTCTACTTTTCTCAGGTCCATATTTTGTGGGCAGTGCCCCAAAGCTAAAAAACCCTGAAGTTGTAGCTCTTGGGTCTCTATTAGGGCTATCTAATTCGGTTTGATTATGAGCCTCGCCATGCCAGAAAGGATTGATAATTAAGTTATTTGCAAAATATGCTTCGTACAACCATGGGGTTGTATTAATATTTCGTCCATTAAACACGATTGTATTATGATTAAAACGAAGATACTTTGCTGCACCACTTTCTATTTGTAAAGAAGTAAAACCTATATTAAAGAATGTATTATTTTCTATGATTACTGTATCTGCATCATTCCATATTGATAAGCCTCTCCCTGTCCAAATTTGAGTTGGGGGGGATTCTAATAAATTTCGGTAAACACAATTTGTAATAAAAATGTCATTATCCTTACCTGTCCATGCAACAAGTGCAAAATTAGTTCTTTCAAAAATACAATGGTCAAATACAAAACGAGAGTCACTGGCATCAATCTGAATCGGCTGATAAGCAGTTTGAACCCCTGCATCATCACAACCAATAAAATATAGATTCTTAAATGTTATACTACCACCACCAGTGATTAATCGAGCAGTAACAGAACCATCAGGTCTCGAGACTCTCTGTATAACTGCAGGAAATTTATTTGGATCATTAGGATCTGGAGGTTCACCTACTATTCTTAAATGCCATCCATCATTTTTAATTTCTTCTGTAACCCAATAAATTCCTCCTGCGCGTAATTTATAAACTCTACCTGCCGGTCTTAGAGTGTCATTCTTTATTGCATTAGTTAAAGCGTCAATTACAAAATTTCCCTCACTGTCTAAGTATTCCACTACAAGAGTATCCCCCTGCTGCTGTGCACTGACTTTTTTTGTCGGATAAAAGATTACACAAAGAATAAATGAAATAAACAGTAACTTAAAAATATGCTTCATGCTTAGTCCTCCAGTTTATTGATTAAATATTGGATGAGAAATAATTTCTCATCTTAAAGATTAAATCTTATTCCCACATCCATAGTAAAACCATAATATTCTGTATATGCTGCATTCGTCTCATCGTGTCCACGATAACTTCTATCTGCTCTTTTATTAAGGTTGTTCAAATTAACAAAAAGTTGAAGACCCCATTTTAATTTTTGTTGTAAAGTCAAATCCCACCTATAGTATGTTCCTGTAGATTGATCAAGTCCGGGATAATTTGCCAGATATGTGAGTTTATCGGTTTGATATAAGAAAGATAACCTTGCTGAAAAGTCTTTATAATCATATCCTAAGGTAAAATTAAATATATGAGCAGGTTGATAAGGCATTCTTCCTGTTCTTATAGTATCACTAACAATATATTTAATCGTAATTCTTGGTGGTTTCCCTTCTACAACTCTTTTAACTACAAATCGTTGTTTATCAACTTCAGAAAATATTCTTGTATAATTAACATTAAATATTAATCCTCTGAATATAGAAGGTAAGTACCAGAAATGTGTTTGCCATTCTACTTCATATCCACGATAATAAGCAGGGTAAGGATTATTCAAGTAAGTATCCATATAAGGAGTTGCAACTACCCTACCTTCATTATCTCTAAGCCAGGATGTAGGTATATTTAATCCTTCGGGTATTTTTACACCAGGTTGAAGTTGATAGCCTGATTGGAAAATCAAATCATTTATTTTTTTATAGAAACCAGAAAGTGTTAAAAATCCTACATAATTTTGATAAATCTGAATTGAAGCATCGTAGTTTGTAGATTTTGCAGGTTTTAAAGCTGCATTGTTTGCACGAACATAACCATTATAGCGATCAATTGTTGTTATTGGCGCATACTGCATATAGTCTGGACGGGTTAAAGTTTCTGTCCTTGCAAGACGAATTTTAAGCCAGCTAAAAGGATTAACAATTAGATGAACCATAGGGAGCCAGAATTGATTTTCACGAGTATTTTCTAAATCCTGAAAATCTACAGGAGGAAGTTGAACACCTGCTTGCTCTGCTTCTTTAAATCTTTGTCCATGATATTTCGAATAATCTCTTTCAAATCGAACACCGGGAATAAATGTAATTAAATTTTTATAACTAATTTCTGTCATTACATAAGCTGCTTGATATCTTTCAATCCCATCGTAATCATATCCTATTGAACCCATAGAATAGTAGAGCCAATTTTGTGGATTTGTATTAGAAGTTTGTTGCAATGCTTCTAAGAATTGTCTCAATAGTCTTTCATTAACCATGAATCCTAAGTCATATTCACCATTAAGAAAATGTGGTGGTTTTTCGTTTGTAAGAAATCTTGAGATCGGGAATACTGCATTTGAGCGAGCTAACGCTGAATCTTGTAACCAATTCCAATCATCTGGATATTTTGAACTTAGGTATCTTAGTACCGGGTCAACAACGCTATTCAATCCAACTCCACCATATTGAATATTATCCCTTCCGTATTGTTCCTGGTCATTATTTTTATCCAGCCATCTTAATTTACCACCGAACTTTAAGTATCCATTTAAGTTCTTACCTAAATTAAAGGGAACTTTTATATTTAATTGATAAGAAGTTTCATTTTCTTTTAATTTAATACTGTAGGTATGAGCACTTTTAAAACCCGTTTTTAATGTGTCAATTATTTGTAAAGAAGGAATTAAATGTGGATCCATACCTGGTTCAACCTGTGCAGTCTTAAATGCACCATTTTCCTGAACAAAACCAAATACGAGATCCTCAGGATTATCTGTTAACGATGATGACCTTGATAACGACATATCAAAATTTAGAAATCCAAAATCTTGTTGAAGACCAATTGCTCCAGTGAATAGAGATGTATTTCCTTCTCTTATTTCAAGATTATAATAATGACTATTATGTTCTATATTCATATCATTAATTCTAAATAGTCCTTTACTATGAAGTCTATTATAAAATGAATTTGCGGTAACTTTACCATAAGGTAATTTATAGTCGAGTAGTATACTTGCTCCTGTTCTCCCTCTTTTTACATTCTCATTACGTAACGTTATAATAACTGGCTTCACTATTATATTTTCACCAGAACCTGTTTGATTATAACTACCAGAAAATTTATCTGCGCTTCGATCATAATTATCAAGATTAAAGTTAAGAATAACCCCAAGTTTACTGTTTAAAAATCTATTACTTATACTCCCATTGAAATTATAATTCCCATAATAATCCTGTAATTGATTATATCCCCCTTGAATATTTAAATTTACTTTTAAGCCTTCAGGTGCTTCTTTCAACCTAAGATCAACAGTACCTCCAAGTGCATCTGCATCCATATCGGGAGTATTAGCCTTTTTAAGTACTATTCCATCGAGCATATTAGATGAAATTAAAGATAAATCAACGCTTCTATCATAACTGCTTGTTGAAGGAAGTCGTACACCGTTAACTGTAATTGTATTATATTTTGGTTCAAGCCCTCTAATAGATACTTTTGTAGCCTCTCCTCCGTATCTTTCAATAGAAACTCCCGGCAATCGACCAATTGATTCAGCAGCATTAACATCGGGTAGTTCTTTAATTCTATCTTTAGATACAACATTTGCGATTGTATTTGAAGACAACTGTTGATTGATTGCAGAAAGCTGTCCCTCTGCCTGTGCTGTAATAATTATTGTTTCACCAGTTATAGTTTTTGCTTCAAGATAAAAATCCTGTTCTATAGTTCGATTTGCTAATACATTAATTTCAATCATTATTGTTGTATAACCTATATAGGAAACACTTAATCTATGATTCCCAGCGGGAATACCTCTAATTATATACTTACCTTCAAGGTCGGTTGCAGCACCAAGACTTGTACCTTGAATAAGAACATTTGCACCTATTAATGGTTCACCCGTTTCTTTTTCAAATACACGCCCTTTTACTGCTCCTGTGCCCTGTGCTAATATAAAGTCTGATAAAAACATCAACAAAAAAATAAACATGTTAAAAAACTTCAAAACTTTGTAAATATTAATCATATTTACCTCCTTTTAGAGTTCCTTTTTACACATAATAAATTCTATAATTCACAAACCTCATTACTTTTTAACTCTAAACAGTTGCTAATTTACCCGTAAAATTTCAATAGGTTTCTTAGAAGCTTTATAGGAAAAAGGTATTGCCCGGTATTATTTTGCACTTAGAGCTCCCAGATAATTATTGCAAAATGTAGCAATATTCTTCACATTAATTAAAGATAATAGAATTTTTCATAAATTATGCCATCTGATATGGTTATAAAATGATTGTAAAAAGAGATGATTTTTAGGTTATTTGTTTATTATTTTAATAAAAAATTATGTTTATAATAAAATAATTTGTGCTGGAATTCGAAAGAAAAGATATTATATTGAAATGATTATAAATTGGTGCTTCCTGGGGGACTCGAACCCCCGACCAATAGATTAAGAGTCTACTGCTCTACCAACTGAGCTAAGGAAGCACGTCAAAAATAATCAAAAATTTTCTACTAACAAACATTCAACTTCTCCAAGATTTTTTTATAATTGGATAATTAATTAGTAATGTTATATGAAAAGAATTAAACTATTATTAATATTTTTTTTTGTTGTACTTGTATCTTGCAATCATGAAAAAACAAGTACCAGTAGCACAATTACAATTGTAGATGACCTTGGTAACTCTTTTACCCTTGAT
>FWPU01001329.1_pt1 | contig 44499 bp, 31 predicted proteins | sample 2228361 | NCBI WGS metagenome assembly FWPU01 (sample SAMEA103939777, study PRJEB20133) | metagenome
AGGAGGCAATGGATGGCCGATGCCGTCACGGCCATGCAGCCCTTTTGGAAAAATTGGGTTGAAAATATTGCGGGAGTTCAATTTATCCATAGGCATATTCCATACCTGCTTTTTGTTATCTGGACGATAGTTTGGCTTAAATCCCGGAAACAACTCCTTTCCAAATCCCAAACTAACTCCATACGTTGGATTGGTTTAGCACTTCTGCTACAATTCATACTGGGGGTCACCACATTATTGATGCACACTCCATTGTTGTTAGCTTCACTTCATCAACTGGGAGGATTTATTTTATGGGCAATGGGCATTTTTGCCCTTCATAGATTTTTCACAAAATGAATGAAAATCTTTTCGATATCCGATCAGATGTTGAAAAGAATCTCGCATTGATACCTGAGAAACCCGGAGTTTACCGTTTTTATGATCAAAACAAAACCATTCTATATGTGGGTAAAGCAAAGAATCTCAGAAAAAGAGTTTCGTCCTATTTCCAAAAAGAACACACCTCAGCACGGTTAAAATTACTGGTAAAAAAAATACGCTTTTTTGATTACATAGTAGTTGCAAGCGAGTGGGAAGCACTTTTGCTGGAAAATAATTTGATAAAAAAACTTCAGCCGCGATATAATGTAAATCTTAAAGATGATAAATCCTATCCATGGATTGTCATTGTCAAAGAAAATTTTCCAAGAATACTCAGCACAAGGCAACATCAAAAATTTAAAGGCGAAAAATTTGGTCCTTTTGCCTCGGTCATCACCATGCGATCTTTAATGCATTTAATCAGGGAAATGTTTCATCTACGCACATGCAAACTTGACCTAAGTCCGGAAAAAATCCGGGAAAACCGCTACAGACCGTGCCTGGAATATCACATTGGAAAATGCAAAGCCCCGTGTGCCGGCAAACAATCAGAACAAGATTATTTAGAAGAAATAGAAAGTGCCAAACAAATCATCAAAGGTAAAATAGATCCGTTGAAAGAATCGTTGCAAAAAAAAATGAAGGAACTGGCCGATAAATGGGAATTCGAAAAAGCAGAAGAAGTAAAACGTCAAATACAAATTTTGGATGATTACCAACACAAAAGCACTGTTGTTTCAGCCCACCTTGGACATTTAGATGTAATAACCTATCACCGCGACCGGACACATTATTTTTTCAATTACTTAAAGGTTGAAGACGGTCGTGTTGTTCAGTCATACAACCTACACCTGGAGGCAATCACCGATGAAGAACCGGAAGATTTAATCCCTCAAGTTTTGTTTGAGTGCAGACAGATATTCCTATCGGAAGCAAAAGAAGTAATCGTACCCCAGGAAATCAATTGGTCGCCTGAAAACACCAAAATAACCGTACCAAAGGGAGGAGAAAAAAGCCGTTTGTTGGAATTGTCCTACAAAAATGCCCGCCAATTTTACATGGATTGGTTGTTAAGAAAAACTACATCCGAAAAAGCCAAATCGATTCCGGAGGTTTTGATCCGCCTGAAAGAGGATTTACGTATCAATGAAGTACCCACACATATAGAATGTTTTGACAATTCGAATATCCAGGGAACATATGCCGTTTCATCTTGCGTGGTTTTCAAATACGGCAAGCCTTCCAAAAAAGATTACAGACATTTCAATGTCAAAACCGTCGAAGGACCGGATGATTTTTCCACGATGAAAGAGGTGGTGTATCGCCGTTACAAAAGATTGCTTGACGAAAATGAGCCACTGCCTCAATTGATCGTCATCGACGGTGGTAAAGGGCAATTAAACGCCGCTCTTGAAGCGTTGAACGAGCTGCAATTGAGAGGTAAAATCAGTATTGTGTCAATAGCCAAAAGATTGGAGGAAATTTATTTTCCCGGTGATCCTTACCCACTTTATCTCGACAAAAAATCACCCTCTTTGAAACTATTGCAACATATCCGAAATGAAGCACACCGTTTTGCCATCAGCCATCACAGAAGAAAAAGAGATGTTAAGGCCATCCGGACACAATTGACAAAAATTCCCGGCGTAGGCGAAAAAACTGCCTCAAAACTCATTCAAACTTTCGGTTCTATAGAACAGATCAAAAAATCCGGCTTTGAAGAATTGGCCAAAATTATCGGTCAAAAACCGGCTGCAGTGATCCTACAACACCTTGAACAGGAACAACAACGTTAATCTTGTGGTTTCTGAATTGTTCTTTTACAAAATTTCATATCCGGTTCGGTGAAAAATTTATGCACTTTGCGTTTGGAATTTAAACCGAAAAGTATCCCGTTTATTTTCTTACTTTCGCAATTAGATTGACCGAAGATGCAAAATTTGATGCTTCGACATAAACATTTATTTTTTGGTATCGTATTGATTCTGTTGACAGGTAACATTTTGTCGATCATCTATTGGAACAAGATAAAGCCGGTTACCGATACATATTTGGCACAAAAAATCACCCGTAAGATTTTAGAAAAAATCCTGACCCTGCAAGAATCTTTTCCTGCATTCATCGAAAAACAATCGATTCCCTCCAATGATTACTTGTTTTTTATTTCAAATAAAGGCGAAATCGTCACATGGAACAACCACGACATTGATCCACGCCTACTTCCTCACAACGATTTAGATACTTGTATGTTTATTCAAAACGGATTATATTACGTAAAACAAAAAAATATTTCCTCCAAAACATTCACAGCATTGTTTCTTATTCATCATCAATATCCGTTTGAGAACAAGTATTTGAAAAATCAACTCAATGAAAATATTTACGAAAATGTACAATTAAAATTTTTTCCTGACCGTCAAAACACACAAAATCTTTTTTTTATCAAACATCATAACCTGCAATTGCCTTACATCATCTTAGAAAACCCCATTGCCACAAATTTAAAAAAAGGGATTATATGTATATTTTTCATATTGTTAGTTCTTTTATTCCACTTGATCTATATTTTTTACAGCTATCATGAAAAACCTGCGGTTCAAAATGCCGGTTGGTTGATTTATTCTTTTGTTTGGTTGCTGTTGCAGTTATTGGAATTTCCATGGAATTATATCCGGGACGAATGGTTTTCCCCTCAGATTTATGCCTTTAACGAATGGCAGCAATCTCCGGGTCAGTTGTTGTTTAACTTGATTGTCTTTGGATATACGACAATCTATATATTGACGGTTTTTAAAACCATTGTCCATTTCCGCAATTTTCAAAAAATGTTGTTGTTCGTATTTTTTATTCTTATCGGTATTATCATAAATTTTGAATGGCATCAGTTTCTTTTCAACAACAATATATCCTTGAGATTCGATAAATTTTACCTTCTTGACAAATACTCCATTGCAGCTGCCTTTATTTTATTAATTCCACTATTGATCTGGATCATTTCTATCAGAGTGATTTCCGGTATCATATTGAACCAATTTTCCAACACATTGAAATATGCTTTTTTGGCAATATCCATTTTGGTCCTTACTGCATTTGCCTATGTACAAAATCTGTGGTTATCGATTATTTGGCCATTACATCTTGCATTTATCGTGATTCTTCCCGGCAACAAGCCCCTACAAGGATATTTCAGAAGCATATTTGCCTTGCTTATTCCGGCCTGCTTGTCGCTTACAATTTATCTAACCCGGGCCATAAATACCTCAGAACAAGACAAAGCCCGTTTATTTGCCCAAAAATTAGCAGATAACCGCGACCCTGTGGCTGAATTTTTATTTCCCGACATAGCCACAAGAATACAACAAGACCCTTTGATTGCCGATAGCATACACACTTTTTGGTTGCATCCCGATTTTTTTAAAAATTATTTGGAAGAGAAGTATTTTCAGGGTTTTTGGAACAAATATCGCATCAGAGTGACATATTGCGACCAAAACGATTCATTGGTCATTCAACCGGATAATCGTTTGACAGCATGTATTCCTTATTTTCAGAATACATTGTTTAAGGGGATATTAAAAAGCAACCGGCTCAATTATGCCTACCGCAGCGAAGGTAATGTAACCTATGTTTCGGAAATTACGGTAATAGACAAGTTCTCAAATAAAGGAAAAATTTTTCTGGAATTTTATTTAAAACTCAACTGGCAATACGAAGGTTTTCCGGAATTGCTCATAAAAGATGTGCCGGGCATCTCACCTCCCAACATTCCCGGATTGTCGTTTGCCAAATATGTCAATAATCATATAGAATACTCGGTGGGCGATTATTCGTTTCCCGTTAAACCCACCCAAACAATTGACACGGATCATTCTTCTTTTCATGTACTTTTTGAACGCAACGAAATAGTAACCATTGGTGTGGCTTATGCAAGATTGAGCACCACTGACCTGCTTTCACTTTTTTCAATGTTTTATTTTGCCGGTATATTGTTTTATTTAATCACCGGATCATTTTACGGACAAATACTTGAATTGCCCAAAATTTTCTCCGGTGGTTTCGGAGCAAAATTGCAATGGTCGATGATCGCCATCTTGATAATTTTTACGGGCATGTTAATATACTTTGTCAATACTTCGGTAAAAGATCAGTATTTTCAAAGGTTTTTCTCTCAAATCAAAGAAAAATCGGGCTCCATCAAAACAGAACTGATGGAAAAGATTGAACCCAACGGCAATCTGACAAACCTTCCGGATTCCTACCTCGATTTTTTTCTTTCCAAACTGTCAAACTTGTTTTTTGTAGATATACATATCTACACGACCGACGGTTTTCTATATGCCACTTCAAGGAATGAAGTTTTCCGGGCGGGACTAACAGGTCCGTTGATGAACCCTAAGGCCTTAGATGCCATGAAATTCGAAATGAAAACCGATTATTTGGTTAAGGAGCGTTTGGGACAACAGGATTTTTTTTCTTACTACACCCCTTTGTTCAATCAAAAATCCGAAATAATTGCATGGTTAAACCTGCCATTTTTTTCAAAACAAAAAGATTTGGAAAAAGAATTAAACTTGTATTTATCGAGATTCATCAATATCTTTATGATGATGTTTATTTTGATTGCGGTTGCTTCCTATTTTATTACGGGTTGGCTAACTCGTCCACTAGAATTGCTCAAAAACAGAATCATCAAACTACAACTCTCCGGATCTAATGAATTAATCGATTGGAAAGAAAAAGATGAGATTGGCAGTTTGATAGAGGCCTATAATAACAAAGTGAAAGAACTGGCTAAAAGCGTTGAGGAATTGTCGCGCACAGAAAGAGAAACTGCCTGGAGAGAAATGGCCAAACAGGTAGCCCACGAAATCAAAAACCCATTGACACCGATGAAACTTAAATTGCAATTGTTGCAAAGATCGATAGACAACCACGACCCGAATGTATTGGAACGAATCAAACAAACCATTCCTCATCTGATTGAACAAATTGACACTCTGGCGCATATCGCCGGAGAGTTTTCCACATTTGCCAAAATGCCCAACTACCGTCCCTCCCCCATCTGTCCTTATGAACTTTTGCAAAATATCATTCCCTTGCATCAAACTGCTCACGTAACCATATCGCTCAATACCGACGAAGCATCGACACAAACTTTTATCACCGGTGACAAAGATTATTTCGTCCGAATGATGAACAACCTGATACAAAATGCCATTCAAGCCATTCCGGAAGACCGTGAAGGCCACATTGCCATTCAATTGAAAAACACGGGCAAACACCTTGTGATATCGGTAAAAGACAATGGCTTGGGAATTCCCGAAAACATCAGGGATAAGATTTTCCAACCCAATTTCACAACCAAATCGGCAGGAATGGGGCTCGGACTGGCAATGGTCAGAATGATTGTGGAAAATTTCGGAGGCAATATTATTTTTACAACCGAAGAAAACAAAGGAACAGAGTTTATTTTAACATTTCCTGTAAAAAGAGATAATTAACCATGCATACAATACAAAAAATTACATCAGCATTTTTGGGTGTTTTATTTTTATTTCCGATGTGGGGCATGGCACAACAATCCATCAAAGGACGTGTGACAGAAGCAGCCACCCAACAACCTTTGCCTTTTGCCAACGTTTGCTTATGGCAAGATACCACCCTTGTCAAATGCGTTTCGTCTGATGAAAATGGACAGTTCAAAATAGACAATGTGTATCCGGGCATATACAAAATTTCGGTTTCGTTTATCGGATACCAGACTCATATTGAATACGGCATACAGGTAAATGCAGGGAAAGACAGGATTTTGCAATTTTCATTGCAGCCCTCGGCAATTGCATTGGAAAGTGTGGAAGTTACCGCAGAAAGAGGCATACAAAGCAACGACCCGATGGCCGTGGTCAGTGCCCGCACATTCTCGGTGGAAGAATCGGAGTTGTATGTCGGCAGCCGTTTTGATCCTGCAAGAATGGTGGCAAACTATGCGGGAGTTCAAGGCGCAGACGACAGCCGGAACGATATCGTGGTAAGAGGAAATTCACCTCTGGGCGTTTTATGGAGAGTGGAGGGCATACCCATTCCCAATCCGAACCACTTTGCCGTATCGGGCAGCACAGGTGGGCCCGTAACCATCATCAATAATAAAGCTTTGGCCAACTCGGACTTTTATTCCGGAGCATTTCCTGCCGAATTTGGCAATGCCATTGCCGCTGTGTTTGATCTGAAGCTCCGCAATGGCAACAATGAAAAACACCAGTTTACTTCACAATTTGGTTTTCTGGGAACAGAGCTCGCCGCTGAAGGACCCATCAAAAAACAAAAATCATCATATCTTGCGGCCTACCGTTATTCGACCCTTGCCCTTTTCAGCGGTGCAGGCATCGACATTGGCACCAATGCCGTTCCACGTTACCAGGATCTTAATTTCAAATTGAATTTCCCTTTAAACGACGGTAAATCAATATCTGTCTTTGGACTTGCCGGCAAAAGCGATATAGACATTGTGATCAGCCAACAAAAAGATACTTCGGAGATAGATCTTTACGGACAAAATGATCGAGACCAATACTTTGGCACACGCATGGCCACAATCGGAGCTGTGTATACCCATCCGGTAAACGAAAAATGGTTGTTTAAAAACACCCTGGCCATCGCACACGAAAACCAGCACGCCTTTCACCAATACATTGCCCGGCATGTCGATAACAATGGCATGTTTGTCATCGATAGTGTGTATGATTATCTCTATTTTCATTTTACACAAAATAAAATTGCCGATCATGTCTATGCAAGTTACCGTCCGGCTGCCCGTTGGTGGATTAAGGCCGGCATAGTGGCAGAGTTTTATCAACTGTTGTTTAACGACAGTCAGTTTTATGAAACACCGCCCCATTGGGAAGTCAGATGGAATACCAACAAAAACACCTATATTGTTCAACCCTACATACAGGCGCTGCATTCCATCAATGAAAAACAAGATATAACCTTCGGCCTGCATGGATTATATTTTGGCTACAACAGCACTTATTCGTTTCCGGAACCTCGTGTGGGTTGGCAATTCAAAATAAATTCCAAACATATGCTTTCAGCCGGAATGGGTTTGCACTCACAAATCATTCCTTTTTATGTGTATTTTTACCTTCAGCCCGACAGCAGCGGCCGGCGGAGAATTATCAATCAACACGTAGGGCCTATGAAAAGCCATCACAACGTGGTAGGATATACTTATCAGGGCAAGTTCAGATTCAGAGCCGAAATTTATTATCAATATCTTTTCGATATTCCGGTTGAAGTGAAACCTTCTGCATTTTCTTTGGTGAATCAAGGCAGTAGTTTCAGCAGGTTTTTCCCTTCGGAACTCACAAACAAAGGAACAGGATACAATACGGGAGTAGAATTTACATTCGAAAAGTTTGTATATGGCAAATATTTTTTAATGTCTTCCCTTACCCTGTATGATTCAAAATACAAAGCAAGCGACGGAAAATGGAGAAACACCGACTTCAATGGACGATATATTTTCAATTTTTTGGCAGGCAAAACTTTTAAAGCAAGCAAAAAAAGCACGATAAACATAGGCACGAAGTTTACTTATGCCGGCAGCCGGAGATACGGAATCATCGACACTTTGAGAACTTTTGCCGAACGCGAAATCATTTTCAGTGACAGCTTATATAACCAATTTCAATTTCCTCCTTATTTAAGGTTGGATTTTAAAATAAATTTCCTGGTAAATAACCCTAAAGCATCCCATGAGATAGGCATAGACCTGATAAATGTCACCAACCGGAGAAACATATTAAACTACACATTTGCGCCGGTGCAAGGCACAGACAGACCTCCCATCAAACTGAACTATCAATTGGGCTTTTTACCGCTGTTTTACTATAAAATCAATTTTCAGGCAAATGTGCGGTAGTGGCCTCTTCAAGATATGGGAGCATGACCGCGAAAGGTAGTAAAAGACGTGAAGAACTGCCGGGCAAAAAAATTCTCCCTCATAAAAAAATCTACACTTGCGGAAAGGATTGTATTATTTGATTTTTTACAAAATAGGTATGGTGCGTAAAATTTTAATTTTTTTATTTAAAAGTTTTTTATATCCTTGTAAAATAATTTAAAAACCAATTTGTTATGAAAGCATTATTTATTCTGTTAAATGAAGCAGAGGTATCATTGCCTTTGCCACAGTTAATTTTCTTGTTAATCGTAGCCGGATTAATGATCGTGTCTAATTGGAAAATTTTTGAAAAAGCCGGTAAACCCGGATGGGCTTCCATTGTTCCCATCTACAACATGGTGGTACTTCTGCAAATAGTCAAAAAACCGGTTTGGTGGATTCTTTTGTTTTTTATTCCTATTGTTGATATCATCGTTGCCATTATTGTTTTTCATAATTTATCGAAATGCTTCGGCAAAAGTGTGGGATTTACCATTGGTCTTTTATTCCTTCCGGTAATATTTTTCCCTTTGCTGGCTTTTGGTGATGCCACATATCAATGTGGAGAAAACAACAACAACATTCAAGGGGCATTTAATAAAATAGATGCTGTTTTGAATGACATTGACAGGTTGATGGATGAGTTTGAAAATTATGTTGACGACTTTATCGATAAAGGAGATACTTCAGCCATTCAAAAATACATGGAAGTGTCTCAAAAAATTATGCAAAAACAGATGGAATTGCAAAACATCATGGATCAACTCACCCAAGACCAGCAAAACCGCTATGCCTCATTTGAGCAACGCTTGGAAAAAATCAACAAAAAATTGGAACAATAAAATAATTTTGTTGCAATAGTTTCTTTAAGAAAGCATGTAATTGATTACATGCTTTCTTAATTTTTGTTTTTACCGGGGGTATATTCTTTAACTTTTTGACCGTTTTTAAATTCAATGATTTTAATCACCTCTGCATTTTTTTTCCCATAATAAATCCATTTGCCGTGAGGCAAATGATTCTTATAATTCATTTCCGACTCTATGCCTCCAAATGGATACCATGTGGTCACTTTTCCTTCCTGACGACCTTGAACAAAATTAGCTTCCCTCATTTTTTTCCCATTGTCGTAAAAATAGGTCCACAATCCATCAAGTTTGTTTTGATAATACAATCCCATTTCCGCTATATTTCCGTTTTCAAACCATGCCTGATGCCAACCGTTCAGCACGCCATTGTCGTAGGTATCGAGAATTCTTGGTTTGCCGTCGGAATAAAAATACTTCCATTCTCCGTGTTTTTTACCAAGATTGTATTGCCCTTGAAATTCCAATTGACCGTTTTCGTAGTAACCTTTCCATGGACCGTGCATCAAACCTTGTTCGAAATATCCCTCCTGCAATAACTTTCTGGAATCATACCAAGAACGCCACAGACCATGTTCTTTTCCATTTTCAAACGGCCCTTCCATGATTTTTATGCCATTTTCGTTCCAGGTAGTCCAGATACCTTGTTTTAGGTCGTTAACATATTTTCCTTCTTTCCAAATATTTCCATTTTCATAATAATACTTAAATAATCCATGTTTCTTATCATCGACAAAATCTCCCTCCCATTCAATCTTTCCGTTTTTGTGGAAATAAAATGTCCAATGTCCATGTCGTTCTCCATCTTTAAAATCCCCTTCAAAATCCAATTTGCCGTTAGGCAAAAAATATTGCCAATGCCCTTCTTTTAATCCGTTTTTATAAAATCCCAAAGTGGAAATTTTGCCGTCTTTGAAGTAAGTGATGAATGTGTCATTCAATAAACCAGCCGAATAAAATTTTTTGACATGTAAATGACCATTGTCGTGATATTCAAAAGCAGGCCCGTTGAGAGTGTCGTGCAGATAATTTTCTTTTGTGAAAAGGTTTCCGTTTTCGAAATATGTCAAGCATTCGCCATGCCGTTTACCTTCATTAAACCGACAGTCGGTCATGGTATGACCATTTTCGAAGTATTTCAAAAACCTGCCATGTGGCAAAGAATTTTGGTAGGTTGCATGAATCTTTATTTTTCCGTTGGGGTAATAATCAATAAGTTGTCCGTTGCCTTCATTTAACAATACTTTCCCATCCTGCGAAGAAAAATATAAAGGATACTCCACCCCTTTTTTATAGAGTACGATTGATTTTAATTGCCCGTTTGGATACCATTCCTTATATTCACCATCGAGCGTGTCCAAATGAAAAGTATATTGTTTTTGTATTTTACCGTTTTCAAAATATTCGGTCCATACACTGTCTTTATATCCCCGGGTATAAAATCCTTCAACTGCTTTTTGTCCTCCGGTGTAAAATGTCACAAATGGGCCGTGCTTCATCGAAAAACGGAAATAACCTTTTTCTTTTACCGTACTGTCGGGATAAAAAGATATAAATTCACCATGATATTCACCATTGGCATAGTGGATCATTTGGGATAAGCGCCCTTTTTCGTCGTAATATTTCCAAAGACCATCCTCCACGCCGTTAAGCAAATAGCCTTCGGCTTTAATCATACCCGATTTCGAACGATAAAGTTTATATTCTTTTTGAGCAATAACCTTTAAGGCAAAAACACTGAATATAAGCAGCAATAAAACATTACGGTTATGGAAAAAATATCTAAACATAATTATCAGAACGCAGGTTATTCAAATATATTTTTAAATTTGACGCAAATATCCAAAAACAAAAAGGAATGTACGGAAATTTTAAACAATATTTGGAAAACGAACTGAAATCTATTGAAGCATCCGGTTTATTCAAAAAAGAGCGGATCATCGAATCGGAACAAGGGGCTGAGATCATTGTGGGAGGAAAGAAGGTATTAAACTTCTGCTCAAACAATTATTTGGGTCTTTCGTCACACCCGGAAGTAATTGCAGCGGCCCATCGCACGTTGGATTCCCGAGGATACGGCATGAGCAGTGTGCGGTTTATTTGCGGCACACAAGACATACACAAAGAACTTGAGCGTAAAATAGCAAAATTTTTAGGCACCGAAGACACTATTTTATATGCTGCCTGTTTTGATGCCAATGGGGGGGTGTTCGAACCACTTTTCAACGAACAAGACGCAATAATTTCGGATGAATTAAACCATGCCTCCATTATCGATGGTGTGAGATTATGTAAAGCCCGTCGATACCGTTACAAAAATTGCGACATGGACGACCTTGAAGCAAAATTGAAAGAAGCATCCGATGCCCGTTTTAGAATCATTGTCACCGACGGGGTGTTTTCTATGGACGGATTTGTTGCCCCGTTGGATAAAATTTGCGATCTGGCCGAAAAGTACAATGCCCTTGTAATGGTTGACGAAAGCCATGCTACGGGTTTTATAGGCCCTACAGGACGTGGCACCATCGAGTTGAAAAACGTTATGGGGCGCGTCGATATTATCACCGGCACATTGGGCAAAGCGCTTGGCGGTGCCATGGGCGGTTTTACCACAGGACGAAAGGAAATCATTGAAATGCTGCGTCAACGTTCGAGGCCATATCTTTTCTCAAACTCATTGGCACCTCACATCGTTGGAGCTTCAATCGCCGTTTTCGACATGCTTTCGAAAACAACCCATCTACGTGACAAACTCGAAAGAAACGTAAAATATTTCAAAGAGAAGATTAGATCGCTGGGGTTTGACATCAAAGATGGCGAAAGTGCCATTGTGCCCATCATGATTTACGATGCCAAACTTTCGCAAGATTTTGCCAATGCTTTGTTGGAAGAAGGAATCTATGTAATTGGATTTTTCTACCCTGTTGTGCCAAAAGGACAAGCACGTATCAGAGTACAACTATCTGCTGCCCACGAAACCGAACATCTTGACAAAGCCATAGCCGCTTTTGAAAAAGTAGGGAAAAAACTTGGTGTCATTTAGCAACATGATATCATTCAAAAAATACTTCCTTCTATCCATCTCCATTCCTGCCTTGTTGTTTTTCTACTTGAGATTTGAGGGATTGTTGTGGATTCAAAGGAAATATCTGCGATACAACTTCCAACAATCCGTTAAGTTTGGAAAAACACACAGGGAAACGAAAAGTTTGATATTCTCCATTCATCAATTCAATCGCATTGCCTGGGAAGAAAAAGGCAAAGAATTTCGTTTTGACGGTAAAATGTTTGATGTAATCAAAATCATCAAGGATGGAAAGTTTATACGAATAGTTTGTTTGGAGGATAAGAAAGAAAAAGAATTGACAGATTATTTCAAAAAACTTTTACAGCACGATACCAAACAGTCCTTACCGTCTGATCCGGTTGCCCAAAAAAATTTCGCAGAAATTTTTTGGTTGTCATTTTCTCCTCATGAATTTCATTTCCACGTAAAAAGTACGTTTTTGGCATTTGGGATTTTCATTACATTTTATCAATCCATAAAATTGCAACTCCCATCTCCCCCACCGGAGATTTAACATGACACATCAATGCTAACGTCTCTAAAGGCCGATGATCTTATGATTATTTTGGTCATAATTTTCATTTCTATTCGTAATTTCTAAAATCATCAGTTATGAAAAAATTAAATTTTAACCATATATTGTTTTGTATTTTTGTTTTTATTGCCGGATTCTCTTTTGGGCAAGAAATAAACGTATTGGACAATGCCACGCTGCAACCTGTGGCAGGTGCTTATGTGTATGTTAATGAAGTATTACAAGGCAGCACCGATAACAAAGGCAAAATAACATTGAATGGTTTAAAAAAAGGAGATCAAATCACAATCAAACATTTGTCTTTTTTTCCTGCTACAGTAACGTTTGAAGATCTGGAAAAAAATAATTTTAAAATCTTTTTAAACGAAAAGGTTTACAATCTTGAAGCATTTGTCATATCGCCCAAACGCGATTCCCTAACATTAAAAGAGTCCCCTTTAAAAATAAGAAAAATCGAAGCTGAAGAAATAAACTTTTACAACCCGCAAACAACTGCCGATATGTTAATCTACACCGGAGATGTATTTGTGCAGAAATCTCAACAAGGCGGAGGCAGCCCCGTTTTGAGAGGTTTTGAAGCCAGCCGCGTGTTGTTGGTAATAGATGGCATAAGAATGAATAATGCTATTTATCGTTCCGGGCATTTACAAAATATCATCACCATCGATCCGAACATGATTCAATCGGCAGAAGTTATTTTTGGTCCGGGATCGGTAATTTATGGAAGTGATGCGTTGGGGGGAGTGATGGTTTTTCAAACCAAAAACCCTGTATTTTCCAATGATTCAAAATGGATTACCAAAGGAAGTGCTTATACCAGGTATTCAACCGCCAACGAGGAGAAAACCGGGCATTTTGACATTTCGATTGCCAACAACAAGTTTGGATGGATCTCATCTTATACCTATTCCGGTTTTGGAGACCTGATGCAAGGCAACAACCGCAACTATGCATTAGGTACCAATTGGTACAGAAATTTTTACGTCAAAACAATAGACGGGAAAGATTCGGTATTTGTAAACAAAAACCCCAACCTGCAAGTAGGTTCAGGATATGAGCAATTTGACATACTTCAAAAAATTATGTGGAAACAAAGCGCAAACATCACTCATACCTTTAATTTCCAATATTCCACATCAAGCAACATCCCTAGATACGACCGTCTGCAACAAACATCCGGAGGTTTGCCCAGATTTGCAGAATGGTATTATGGACCGCAAAAACGCCTCTTAACATATTATAAATTGGAACACACACAAGGTAAATGGTGGGATAAAGCCACCCTTACCACTTCGTTTCAAAACATAGAAGAAAGCCGTCACACAAGACGTTTAAACAATCTTAAACTTCAGAGCAGAATTGAAAATGTTGAAGTTTATGCGCTAAATGCAGATTTCAGCAAAAAAATCAAGAAACACAAAATTTTTTACGGACTCGAAGGTGTTTACAATAAGGTTTGGTCTAAAGCTCATACAACCAATATTATCACGGGCGAAACCGATTCATTGGATACCCGTTATCCCGATGGAGGAAGCGATTGGTACAGTGCTGCCATTTATCTCAACTATTCTTATAAATTCAATGACTTACTAACCCTTCATGCCGGATCACGTTATAATTACATTGAATTGTTTTCATTATTTAAAAGTAAAAACTTCTTCCCATTTCCATTTGATGAAGTCAGACAGGTGAACCATGCTCCCGGTGGCATGATTGGCATTACGTACCTTCCGGGGAAATGGAAAATTGCCCTGACCGGCAACACAGGATTTCGATCGCCAAACGTGGATGACCTTGGAAAGGTTTTTGAATCGGTGCCCGGACTCTTGATTGTGCCCAACCCGAACATAAAACCCGAATATACTTACACAGCGGATTTGACTATTGGCCGCGAAATTGAGAAAACATACCTTGAAGCTACCGCCTATTATACCTATTATGATAATCTTATCACCACTGCTCCCTATACTTTCAACGGACAGGATTCCATATTTTATGACGGGCGTTGGAGCCGCATTGTGGCAAACCAAAATGCCCTCAATGCTTTCATTTATGGCCTTCAGGCCTCTATGCAGGCAAATGTCACAGAATACTTCTCCATACGCAGCACTTTAACTTATACTTACGGAAGAATAAAAACCGACTCGACCCCTTACCCTCTCGATCATATTCCTCCTGTATACGGAATGACCTCTTTTAAACTCAACAAAAATAAATTCAAAGGAGAGATCTTTTTCATTTACAACGGATGGAAACGTTTGAAAGATTATAACATGTTTGGCGAAGACAATCTATCTACAGCCACCCCTTGGGGTATGCCTGCATGGATAACTGTCAATGCCCGTACAGGATACCATTTGAATAAATTTCTCGAAATACAATTGGCTTTAGAAAACATACTCGATCAAAACTATAGGCATTTTGCCTCGGGCATATCAGCCCCGGGAAGAAATTTCAGGATAACCATTCGTGGATACTTCTAAAAATTGTCTCAAACGTATCGATGCTTATTTTGATATTCTGAAAATTTCAAAAAACTCAAGACAATAAAAGCCCTTGAAATCAAGGGCTTTTATTTTTTACGTTCAAACACCCGTCTTAACCAGATGGGCAGCAAAATACTTCCTATCAAAATATACGGATAATAGCTCAAAACCCTCCATAAAGTGGCTTGAAGTGCAGCAAAACCATCAGGAGTAAATTGTTCAAGAAATCCCGAAAAAGAAATCTCGGCTATTCCGGCTCCGCCGGGAGTTGGACTTATCAACAAAATGACCCACATAACCAATTGGCGTGCATATATCAACAAATGATCGGCTATGTTTAACGAAGGATTGAAAGCTTGTAATATGAAGTTTACAACCCAGAAACGTGCCGACCATGAAAGAATGGTATAAAAAAACGCCTTCAACCAAAAACCAAAATTTTTGCCTTTTAATACTATGGATGTAATAATTAAATTATTGGCTGTTTCGAGTGCTTTATATCTCCATTTTCTGAGCAACCTGAATGAAAAAATTTTGACCAACCAATATTTTACGACTTTCGGACGAATAAACAAACCATAAAAAATCACACCTATCAATATCAAAATAAACGCATAACCAACATAAAACAATTGTTTGCTGCCAAATTCCACGCCCAAAATTTGTTTTTGCAAACTAAGAGGGAAAAGTTCTTGCGTGCCCGTGAAAATCAGCACCAAAGGCACCATGATGACATAAAACAATTCATCTAGAAAAGCCGTAACCATGACAATTGCCGTGCTTTTTCCAAGTGGAATTTTTTCCTGATTTAAGATAAAAATGGCAAAACCCGATCCTCCCACCACGCTGGGTGTGAGCGACGAGGCAAATTCCCATAACATCACTACATCAAATGCCTGTCTCCAGGACAATTTTCCGTCTGTCAGGACCCTTATTCTAAGCATATAGGCAAAGTCGCGCAAAACCATTAACAATATCGCCACCAGCAACGACCAAAGCGATACTACAGACCAGTCATAACCATTCCAGTCAGTTTTGCTTAGCCCATCATACGCAAGATAAGATGATGCCAATAAACCGATAAAAACAGCCAAAAAAATCCTTTTCCCCGAAAATATTTTTCTGAAATCAGTTGCTTCTGTTGTCATATTGAGGGCGAAAATTATTAAAATTTATTTTATATTTATCCGAATTGCCTGCCAATGTATTGTTAAAAATGCATAATCTAAGTTTTTTTATGATTTAACCATAAAACATGGTTTTTAAACCGTTTTTTTTTATTTTTGTGCCCTACATGTGGCATGTATCCTATTTAAAATAAATATGTTATAGAATATAAAAATTTTTCCCATGAAATTGGAAATTAAACAAATCAGCAAAACTTATCAAAACAATTTAAAAGCATTAGACAATGTTTCGCTGACACTCACCACGGGAATGTTTGGACTTTTAGGTCCCAATGGTGCCGGAAAATCTACATTGATGAGGATTTTAAGCACACTTATTGCCCCGGACAGCGGTGAAATATATTTGAACGACGAGAATGTTACCGACAAACCATGGAAAATCAAATCGATTCTCGGATATCTACCACAAGAATTTGGTGTTTATCCTAAAACTACTGCTATCGAACTCCTTACACACATTGCCGTTTTGAAAGGAATTGTAAACAAAAGAAGGGAAATCGCCGGGCAGTTGTTGCATATGGTAAATTTGTATGAACATCGCAACAGATATGTGTATGATTTTTCCGGAGGTATGCGTCAACGGTTTGGCATTGCACAAGCATTGATGGGCGACCCAAAAATATTGATTGTTGACGAACCTACTGCCGGCTTAGACCCAACCGAAAGAAACCGTTTTCAAAATATTCTGGCTGATGTGGCTAAAGAAAGGATAGTTTTATTTTCGACCCATATCGTCCAGGATATTTCGGATTTATGCAACAAAATGGCAGTTTTGCACAAAGGCCGGGTAAAATTTGAAGGTTCTCCGGCAGATGCCTTAAAGTTAATAGAAAACAAAGTTTACGAAAAACAAGTGGAAAGTTCGGAAATTCAATCTTTGTCTGAACAATACAACATACTTTCTTATAAGCTAAAATACGGGCAACATTTTATCAGTATTTTTTCCGAAGATTTTCCCGGCGAAGATTTTAAGCCCAAACAGCCCGATTTGGAAGATGTTTTTTTCTATTTGTGTAATGTAAATGAATAAAATACGATGAAACAAATTGTTTCCATATTACCTTTCGAATGGAAGTATTGGTTTAAAAAAACATCTGTATATGTTTATTTTTCTGTTATCATGCTCTTTGCATTGTTGATTTTCAGCATAGAAACCATTCGAATTGGCAATGTAACAGAAGTTGTATACAAAAATGCCCCTTATTCATTGACAAAACTCTACATTCTTATCTCATTATTTCTGCCTTTGATTTTAAATGAATTTATTGCATTTTCACTGGCCCGTGACTACGAATACAAATTTCATGAAATCATCTATACCTTTCCTGTATCAAAATTTGTGCTTTTCAGCGGAAGGTTTCTGGGAGCATTCCTACCGGTCATAATGATTTTTGCCTCTATTCCCCTGGCAGATATTTTGGCCCATGTGGTTCCCTGGACTCCCGAGGATTCTTTACTCCCCTTTAATCTCACCCATCATTTGTGGTGTATGACCATCATTGTCTTGCCTAGTTTGATTGCCATCGGTTGCATATTATTTTTCTTTGGCTCTTTTTTGAAAAATATCAAATACTCCATCTTGATTGCCGTCGGAATGCTGGCACTTTATTTTTCATTTTTGCAATTGTCCGATAATTTAATTGATCATTCTTTCATTGACATTGCCGACCCATTTGGATTGATTCCATTATTTGAACTGCTGAATAAACAGACCGCTTATGAAATGAATCATTATTTGATCGTGCCTACCGCCAGATTTATAATTAACAGGATTGTTTGGTGCGGATTGGGCATTGGTTTATTTTTTATGGCCGTATATAAACAGAGAATCAGATGGAATCTTCCGAAAAAAACATCAGACAGCAATGATTCCGGCAAAACCATACGGTCTTTTTTTCAAGTTCAATATAAATCCATTCAATTTTCAAAAAAAACCGAAGGATTTTCATGGATATTATCCGCAGTGGCCAATGAGGCCTCTTTGGGTCTAAAATACATGCTGCGCAGCAATGTTTTGATATTCATGACCGGAATTATTTTTCTAATGTATCTGATGTATTTCATTGGAATGATTCAGGATGATGAAGCCCCAAGATATGCCACAACTTATTACACGCTGAAAATAATTTTCTTTGTAATTTTTATTTTAAAATTGTTTTTTATCTACTTATCGGCCGAAATCTTTTGGCGTGAAAAAACAAGTTTCTTTTCCGAAATCAAATATTCTTTGCCGGTGTCTCCGGCGGTTATCCTTACCGGCAAATTGTTTTCATTGATGTTGCTTTATATATTCTGCGCTATTTTCTTTTTATTGTTTGGTATCTTGTATCAAACTTTCAAAGGAGAAGCCCCAGTAGAATTTTCCATATATTTTACGGAGATTTTCATCTTTAAATTCACCGATTTCATTGCTTTAATCATTTTGTCTTTTTTCTTACATGCATTGACCGGGCAAAAGTTTATTTCCATGGGAATAGTGATTTTGATTCTTACGTTTCAACCTGTATTGAAAGCATCTATGCACATCAAATCCAATATGGCCGGCATCTTACCTTCTTTTCCGGACATCATTTATTCCGATTTTTATGGCTATGGCCCTTATTTGACACAATATATTTCATTTTGGTTCTATTGGATGCTGATTTATGCTTTTGTATTTTATGTCACGATCGTCATCTTCGAAGGTTACAAACACATTTCCTTCCTTGACAAACTTTTTATAATCAAAAACCATTTTGCTCAATACAAACTTTTCCCCACCACCGCATTGATCATTGTCACCGGATATGCGGGATTTTTACATTATCATGTAAATATCAGAAACCGCTATCTGTCTTATGATGATGAAATATATTGGCGTGCCTTTTATGAAAAAAACTATCAAAAATATAAGGATAAGCCCCAACCCAAGATTGTATATGCCGATTATGCCATTGACCTGTTTGGGAAAGAAAGAAAATATTTCGTCAAAGCAAAGCTATATCTCAAAAATAAATTCAATGAACCTATCGAGGAGTTGTATATCAATAATCCTGTGAAACATCCGTTTGAAATCATCAACAACAATTTAACATTAATACACAAAGACACTTCAAAATTGGTTTCATTTGAAATTTACCGTTTAAAACAACCACTTATGCCAGGAGACAGTATGTTGTTTGAATATAGCTATAAAGAAATCTATGAGAGCATCGAAAACGAACTTTCTAATCCATACCTGATGCCAAACGGCACATTCTTAAACTACAGTATGTTTACTCCGGCTTTTGGTTATGACGAAAGTTATGAAATTGCAGAAAATACCGAAAGAAAAAAACAAGGATTGCCAATAAAGCAATTTTATTTACCTCCCTTGGAAACAAACTGCACCCAAAAATGCATGTGGAATTATGTTACACAATCGGACTGGGCCAAAATGCATTTTGTCATCTCCACTTACGCAGACCAAATGGCCATTGCGCCCGGCAAGCTTGTGAAAAAATGGACCACAAAAAACCGGGCATATTTTGAATACCGCCTTGACCAACCGTCTTTGTTCTTCTTTAATGTAATGTCCGCAAGGTATGCTGTTAAAAAAGAGCGTTTAAATGATATTGAACTGGCCATTTACTACCACCCCGGCCATGAATGGAATGTTCCTCAAATGATGGATGCCCTGAAAGCTTCCATCTCTTATTACGTCAACCATCTCGGAAAATATTATCACAATGAAGCCCGTATCATTGAATTCCCACAATTTTCTTCATTCGCACAGGCATTTCCGGGCACTATGCCCTATTCAGAAAGTATCGGTTTTACATCAAACTACAAAGACAATCAAGAAGACATCAATAGAATTTTTCATGTGGTTGCTCACGAAATGGCTCACCAATGGTGGGCTCACCAGGTAGTAGGAGCAAAAATGCAAGGAGCCCCCTTCCTTTCCGAATCACTTGCCGAATTCTCTGCTTCCAATGTCATTGCCAAAGTATTTGGTGAAGATATGTTGCTGAAATTTTTGCGTCGGTCCAACCGTAATTATATCACTTCACGCGCTTATGAAACCAAAAGAGAACCGACTTTATTGACCACAGACCAACAATCTTATGTTTATTATGACAAAGCCGCCGTGTCTCTCAATGCCATTCAACATCAAACAGGTTTTGCAATAATGTTCAATGTATTGCAACAATTAATCAAGAAATTTGCTTATCAAGAGCCACCATACCCCACCTCTCTTGAGTTTTCCAAACGATTGTATGACCTTTGCCCCGATTCCCTCAAACCTTTTGTGCAAGAACATCTCGAAAAAATTATCATTTGGGACCTTGACGTCAAAAGTAAAGAAGCCAAACCCCAGGCTGATTCTACCTGGGAAATTAATTTAAACATAGAATTTTTCAAAAATTCTTATCTGACAAACATTTCTTTAACAGAAAACATCAAAAACACCGACTTGGGAAAATCCGAACGTCTTGTTGCAACCGGTCCGGTCACCATAACCGCTTATGAGAAAAAAAAGGGAAAAATGTATGGTGAACCCTTAGCTTCATCAACCATCATGATTCAAAACAATCACGCTTCTATCAAATTAATATGCCCCAAAAAACCCGACAAGATAGTCATTGACCCCAAATTTGCTTATATTTGGAAAGACGTTGAAAAAAAAGAAATAACCCCTTAATACCACAAAAACTTTTGTAAATGATAACTTTCACTTAATCAAATCATTTTAAAAATTAGGACGAGATAAATTTTTTAAATTACCTTTGCCGGTCTAAAAAAAGACAGATGAAAATTTTTGAAGAATACAATCAACTTGATTTACCCGCCTTTGCCGAAAAGATACTGGATTTCTGGCAAAAAAATAAAATATTTGAGAAAAGTGTAGAAAACCGCAAGGGCAAACAAAAGTTTATTTTTTACGAAGGCCCGCCATCAGCCAACGGAATGCCCGGTATTCACCACGTTATGGCCAGAACCATCAAAGATATTTTTTGCCGGTATAAAACCCTGCAGGGCTATTATGTTGAAAGAAAAGCCGGTTGGGACACTCATGGTTTGCCTGTGGAACTTGGTGTGGAAAAAGAGCTTGGCATCACCAAAGAAGACATTGGCAAAAAAATAAGCATCAAAGAATACAACGAAGCATGCCGCAAAGCTGTTATGAAATACACGGCCCATTGGAACGATTTGACCGAAAAGATGGGCTACTGGGTAGATATGAAAAATCCATACATTACCTACGAAAATAAATACATCGAATCGGTTTGGCATTTACTCAAAATGCTCTATGAAAAAAACCTATTGTATAAGGGATATACCATTCAACCCTACTCTCCTGCAGCAGGTACCGGTCTCAGCTCTCACGAACTCAACCAACCGGGATGCTACAGAAATGTAAAGGACTTGTCGGCCACTGCCCTTTTTCAACTTAACGCTGAATCAGAAGAAAAGCTTAAACAAGCATTGTCTGTTTCTTCTGAACTTCCTGTCTATATTGCTGCTTGGACAACAACCCCCTGGACCTTACCTTCCAACACGGCACTGGCAGTAAACCCTGACATTGAATATGTGTTGGTAAAGACATTTAACCCATATACTTCGCAACCTCAGCTTATTGTACTAGGGAAAGACATTCTATCTCGGTATTTCAAACCTGAACAAGAAGCTTTGCCATGGGAAGATTATAAACCCGGAGATAAAAAAGTACCTTACCGTATTTTGGCTGTATTTAAAGGCAAACTACTGGTCGAGAATCAACTACGCTACCACCAATTGCTTCCATATGTTTTGCCCTACAAAGATGCCGATAAGGCCTTCAGGATTATACCCGGAGATTTTGTCACCACCGACGAAGGAACCGGAATCGTACACATAGCACCAACTTTTGGTGCCGACGACATGAAAGTTGCCAGAGAAGCCGGTGTTCCTCCCATGCTTGTTTTAGACGAAAATGACCGACCTGTACCTTTGGTCGATCTTCGCGGAAGGTTCCGCCCCGAAGTCAATGATCCGGTTTTTGGGCTTGCCGGAGAGCCGGTCAAAGAGGCCTATCTTACTCCGGAAGAACGCAATGCAGCCATCGAAAAACAAAAAGAACAATTGAAATCGATTATCAGCGATACGTCCAAACTCGATTATCTTTCGGTGGATGATAGAATAGTTATAAAACTGCAAATGGAAGGTAAACTGCTGAAAAAAGAAAAATACGAACACAACTATCCGCATTGCTGGCGTACCGACAAGCCCGTGATTTATTATCCTTTGGATTCATGGTTTATTAAAGTTACGGCTATCAAAGACCGTTTAGTCGAACTCAACAAAACAATTTATTGGAAACCCGAAAGTACCGGAACCGGGCGTTTCGGCAACTGGCTCGAAAATGCCAACGATTGGAATCTTTCGCGATCGAGATTTTGGGGTATTCCCTTGCCTGTTTGGAAAAGTGAAGACGGAGAAACCAAATGTATCGGATCTTTTGCAGAACTAAAAAAAGAATGTGAAAAATCTGTGGCAGCAGGCATAATGAAATCCAATCCGCTTGCCTCTTTCAATGAAAATGATCTGTCTGACGAGAACTATCATAAATTCGACATTCACCGGCCTTTTGTGGATGAAATTATATTGGTATCATCCAAGGGCTTGCCGATGTACCGGGAAACCGATTTGATTGACGTTTGGTTTGATTCCGGGGCAATGCCATACGCACAGTGGCATTGGCCTTTTAACAAAAAGGTCAAATTGGAAGAAATCATGCCGGCTGATTTTATTGCCGAAGGTGTGGACCAAACCCGTGGCTGGTTTTATACACTGCATGTGATTGCTACTGCATGTTTTGATTCGGTGGCCTATAAAACGGTAGTATCCAACGGGCTCGTCCTCGACAAACATGGCCAAAAAATGAGCAAGCGATTGGGAAATGCCATCGATCCTTTCGAAACACTCAAAAAATTTGGCCCAGATGCAACACGCTGGTATATGATTACCAATGCCCAACCTTGGGAAAACCTTAAGTTTGATCCGGATGGCATTGTCGAAACCCAACGTAAATTTTTCAGGGCGTTTTTCAACACATATTCCTTTTTTGCCCTATATGCCAATATAGATCACTATCGTGCCGAAGAAGCACAAGTGCCCGTCAAAGAACGCCCGGAATTAGACCGCTGGATTCTTTCAAAACTCAATTCTCTTATCAAAAACGTCAAAGAAAATCTCGACGACTATGAACCCACACGAGCAGCACGTTCGATCGAAACATTTGTTGTAGACCACTTGAGCAATTGGTATGTCCGTTTGAGCCGCCGACGTTTCTGGAAAGGAGAATACAATCAAGATAAAATTTCGGCATACCAAACACTTCACACATGTCTTGTTACTCTGGCTCAACTTTCATCACCTTTTGCTCCATTCTTTAGCGATTTTATCTACCGTAATCTCACCCAAAACATCAAGGGCAACTATCCTCCTTCCGTCCATTTAACCGATTTTCCCAATTCCGACGATTTAATGATAGATTTGCATCTTGAAGAAAAAATGGATCTGGCACAAATCATTTCAGGACTTGTTCTCAGTTTGCGTAAAAAACAAAATATTCGTGTGCGTCAGCCACTGCAAAAAATGATGATACCGGTATTGAATAGTGCACAAAAAGAGATGATCAAAGAAGTAGAACACATTATCTTAAGTGAAGTCAATGTAAAAGAAATTGAATATCTTGATGCCAATCAAAGCATTATTGTTAAAAAAGTGAAACCCGACTTCAAAAAACTTGGTCCCATACTTGGGCCTCTTATGAAATCGGTAACCCAAAAACTCTTAGATCTCACTCAGGAAGAAATAAATTCACTCGAGAAAAACCAAAAAATCGATTTGGTTATAGAAGGACAAAATATCACGCTTACAACCGACGAACTTGAAATCATTCCTCAAGATATTCCCGGCTGGTTGGTTGCCCATGACAAAGGCATCACCGTTGCCCTCGATATACGTATCACCGATCAACTGAAATATGAAGGATTGGCCAGAGAATTTATCAACCGTATACAAAACCTCAGAAAAGAACTCGGTTTTGAAGTTACCGATAAAATCATGATTGAAATTGAAAAAAATGATATAATTGAAAAAGTGGTAGAATTGCATAAAGATTATATTTGTTCGGAAACTTTGACAGAAGATATTATATTTACAGACAAAATGCAACAAAATTTATCAAACATCGTAGACCTTGAAGAATTTCAAATACATGTGAAACTATTTAAATCTAAATACCATGGCGAAAAAAGCAACTAACTCCAAAAGCCAAAAAGAAAAACCAAAAAAAACTACCTCTTCCAAAACCGGCAAAAAGGAAGAGAAAAAGTCGGCTGCAAAAAAGAATAAAAAAGAAAAAGCTGAAGAAAAGGAAAATAAAAAAACTGCTGCCAAAAACACACAAAAAGTAACGGCAGACAAAAAAAAGTCCGGCAAAACACCAACCAAGAAAGAAACTAAATCCCCAGAAAAGGAAACAAAAAAGAAACCTAAAACCAAAAAAGCCAAATTGGAAGAAGAAGATGAAGAATTGATGGATGATCTTGAGCTCGATCCTGTTGATGATGAAGATGAAGAAGATAGCGATGAAGTAAATGTCGATATTGACCCGTCTATTCTTGTTGGTGATGACCTTGCCGTTGACGATGACGATGATGATGACGACTATGTTCCACGCAAACCCAACCCCACTATGATCAAGGGAAAAGTAAGACCTTTATTCGAAGAAAAGAAAATACCGCAACCCAAATGGTCTCCTCCCAAAGAAGAAATTCGCAAACCGGTGAAAGCTTTTGAAGACAACCGTGTCAGATACTCCGACGAAGAACTGGCTGAGTTTAAGGAGATTATATTAAAAAAACTCGAAGAAGCCCGTCAAAACTACAAGGAATTAAAAGATGCCTTGACCCATTCAAGCGATCATGGCACCGATGACACGCATGCAACCTTCAAATTGATGGAAGACGGATCCGAAACCATGACCAGGGAAGAAATAGCACAACTTGCCGCAAGACAAGAAAAATTTATCAAAAACCTGGAAGCCGCCCTCGTCAGAATTGAGAATAAAACATACGGTATATGCAGAGTGACCGGCAAACTGATACCAAAAGAAAGATTGAGATTGGTGCCACATGCTACATTAAGTATTGAAGCAAAAGAAAAACTCAACCGTTGATCATGGTTAAATAGCTGGCAAAAACCAATGGACTACCCATTGGTTTTTGCTTTTAATTGTAAGGATATAATAACATGAAAAATAAATTGTTTCATCCTTTTTTCTATATGCTGTTGGTTTTGATCATCGATCAAGCCATAAAAATTTGGGTAAAAACCCATATGTACCTGGGACAAGAATATGTGATTACCGATTGGTTTATCATTCATTTTACCGAAAATTTTGGAATGGCTTTTGGGTATGAGTTTGGTGGCAAGATTGGCAAACTGATTCTGAGTATTTTTAGAATAGTTGCCGTAGGATTTATCACATACTACATTTTGAAAATAAAAAAATTAAATCCCCCCTTAGGTCTGGTTGTTTCCTCAGGATTGATTTTAGGAGGCGCCATCGGCAATATTATTGACAGCTTGTTTTATGGTCTGATTTTTAGCGACAGCTACGGACGTGTGGCCGAATTTTTACCTCAAGACGGCGGATATGCCCCTTTTCTTTTTGGACGTGTAGTTGACATGTTTTATTTTCCTCTTTGGGAAGGTTACCTTCCTGATTGGATTCCGTTTTGGGGGGGAGAATACTTTGTGTTTTTTCAACCTGTTTTTAATTTTGCCGATGCTTCTATTACCACGGGTATTTTCCTTCTTATCATCAATCATAAAAAGTATTTCCCATACATTGATCGCGCCATCAACGGAACCCCAAAAAATATTGATCATACAAGTGAAGAAAAAAATTAATAATTGTTTATACTCCGGGTTACCTATTTTTTCAAACTGCGTATCTTTTATTAACTTATCTTGGAAAATGTCAAATCATTCTTCCGAATCAAAAAGAATGATTGGTTCTTGCAGAGTATCTGCAGATGGATAAGCTACATTCAACATTTTTTTCACTTGAGACGAAAAGACCAAAGAAGATGGGGCAACCGTTTGATAGACGACCGAGTCAATTTGGTTTCTTTTTAACATATGTCCTGCCACAATTTTAAAATAATTTTCACAGGATGCTTTTACCTGCCCTTTTGAATCAAGAAAATAATAAAATTTTGATGGAGCAGGAATAATCATTGCCAGGAATATGGCTTCATTCAAGTCGAGTTCTTTAGGTTGTTTGTCAAAGTAAAATCGACCGGCTTGATTGACACCATATATTCCGGGTCCCCACTCTATGATGTTGAAGTATATCTCGAGCATTCTTTCCTTACTGATAAGATGCATTTGTTCGATGATGGATGTCAAGATTAGTTCTTCCATTTTCCTGGAAATGGTTTTTTTTCTGTGTAAAAACAAATTTTTCACCAATTGCATACTGATTGTGCTGCCACCTCGTGCAAAACGGCCTTTTTTTAAATTATCCCTGAGCGAACTCGTAAGGGCGGAAGGCAAGATGCCTTTGTGTCTGAAAAATGCTGCATCTTCCGAGGTCAATACAGCATATATCAAAAACGGTGTGATTTTGCTTAACGGTGTATAATTTGGATTTTCAGGTCCAACCCAAAAAGACAGCGAATCTCTTTCATTTTTCACCCTGTGCATAAAACCTTGATTAACCTTGGAAATATTTAATCCGCCATCATTTAAAATTTTAAAATTCTTAGGTAAAAATTGAAAAACTACATAAGAACTGTCCGGAAATTTTTGATTATAACCCAAAGCCATTTTCATGTATAGATTGCCTTGTACATCAAACTTGTGAAGATTTGGAAACAATTGTGGATTGAGTGATGCAAAAAAAGTTTTGGCATCTTTATTAGGGTATTCCAAAATAAATTCAATGCTTTTTTCCGAAAAATCAAGATTTAAAAAAAGATTCATGAATAGATTGTCAAAATTTATCACATGATGCTGTGTTGTATAGAGCGTATTCTTGTCTTTTTTCATTTTCAATTTCATATGAATATGGTTGAATCTGACAGTATCGTCAGCAATCTTGTGGTGATACAAATTTGTTTTATAGGCATCAAATTTTATGTCAATATAATCATCATTCGACATGCCGAGATGAATTTGCGATTTTATGGAGTCAAATACTAAAATTAAATCTTCAAACAAAGGCATCTTCAATGGTCTGTATTGTTGGGCATCTTTCAACAAAAAATCCAGTTGAATCCCCTTAAATTTTCTCCATAGATTCCCCTCAAACGATACCTCATAATTTGATGACTGTAAACGTACCGAATAAAAATTGTCGGCCTTTTTCAAATCATAGATATTTAAACTCAGATTCAACGGCCGGTTGGTGTTAAATTTCACCGACCCGATATAAATATTATCCGGTAAAATCTCTAACCATTCGGGTAACCGTTGAAAAAATGACCCTTTCTTTGCAGAATCCACCTTTGAAACAGTCAAATTATTATTTTCGACTGTATCGCTATGAAATGCAACCGAGTCAATTTTCAGTCTCTTTAATTTTAAAGGATTCAAAAACGAGTGTTGGCTTTCCCATTGATATAAGTTTAATTTTAAATTTTTTCCGGGGTAAACAATCTCCAAACTATCTATTTGCACGCCGTTGATTCCGCGTAAAACAGGATTGAAAAGCCGGATATATACATTTGTTTTATTTTCAATTTTTGCACGAATAATGTTGATGCTCCAATGAAAAATAGAATCTTTAAAGATAAAAATTGCTGCTAAAAATATCATCAACGTGAAGAGAAATATTTTAATGGGCTTACCGTACTTTGCCCACAAATGATTTAACAGCATATATTATGCATCTATTTTCAGGTGCAATTCTTTTAACTGTTGTGGAGAAACTGCAGAAGGAGCATCGATCATGACATCCCTGCCCGAATTGTTTTTTGGAAACGCTATAAAATCACGTATGCTGTCTTCACCGGAAATTACGGCACAGAGACGATCAAAACCAAAGGCAATGCCACCATGCGGCGGAGCGCCATATTGAAATGCATTCATTAAAAAACCGAATTTTTCGTCGGCTTCCTGATCGGTTAGTCCCAAAATTGAAAATATCTTCCTTTGCAATTCTTTATTGTGAATCCTTATCGAACCTCCGCCTACTTCCACTCCATTGATGACCATATCATAGGCCTTGGCTTTGATTGAAGAGAGATCACCGGTATCAAGATCTTTCAAGTTATCTATTTTTGGAGAAGTAAAGGGATGATGCATACTCACCCATCTTTTTTCTTCTTCATCATATTCAAACAAAGGAAAATCAATCACCCACAAACACTCAAATTTGTTTTCGTCGATCATCTTTTCTTTCAAAGCTACCTCCTTGCGCAATATTCCCAATTGTTTGATTACCTTGTTTCTCTCACCGGAAAGTATCAACAACAAATCTCCTTTATTGGCTTGCATGGCATCTGCCCATGATTGTAAATCGTCAGGAGAGTAGAACTTATCGACACTTGATTTATACCCATTGTCTTCACACTTTACATACACCAATCCTTTGGCACCCACCTGCGGTTTTTTGACAAATTCGGTCCATTCATCCAACTGTTTCCTTGAATAACTTGCTTTTCCTGTAACACATATACCCATGACACACTCCGCTTCATCAAAAACCTTAAATCCTTTACCTTTTGCCAAATGTGTGATATCTTTAAGAGTCATTCCAAATCTCAAATCGGGCTTATCACTGCCGTATTTATTCATTGCCTCATCATAGGTCAACACTTTAAATGACGGAAGATCAATTCCTTTTACACTTTTAAACAAATGCCTTATCAAACCTTCGAACGTTTGCATCACATCTTGTTGATCTACAAATGCCATTTCGCAATCGATCTGTGTAAACTCAGGTTGTCTGTCCGATCTTAAATCTTCATCCCTAAAACATCTTACAATTTGAAAATAGCGGTCATACCCGGCCACCATCAGCAATTGTTTAAAAGTTTGCGGTGATTGTGGTAAAGCATAAAATTGACCCGGATGCATTCTGCTCGGAACGATAAAATCTCTTGCACCTTCGGGCGTGGATTTAATCAAAAATGGTGTTTCGATTTCTAAAAAATTAAGTGAATCAAGATATTTTCTCGTTTCTAATGCAAGAAGGTGACGCAAAATTAAATTGTTTTTTACAGGGTTGCGGCGAAGATCCAAATAACGGTATTTCATTCTTAATTCTTCTCCTCCATCGGTTTCATCTTCAATGGTAAAGGGAGGGATCTCCGATGGATTCAAAATGTTTAATTCATTCACCAAAATTTCTATTTCTCCTGTTGGGTTTTTCGGATTTTTGTTTTCACGCTCCACCACCTTGCCCTTCACAGTGATGACATATTCCCTGCCAAGCCCGGCTGCTTTGGACCGTAATTGTTCGTTTATTTGATCGTTGAATGTCAATTGTGTGATTCCATAACGGTCTCGTAGATCGATGAAGGTCATTCCCCCAAGATTTCTCACCCTTTGCACCCAACCACACAAAACAACTTCTTGTCCTGCATTCTGTAATGTTAATTCCCCGCAATTGTGTGTTCTGAATTTTGTTTTCATGCATTGCAATTTTGCAGCGAAGTTATTTTATTTTCAAATTTTTTCTATAAAAATTTTGCAAATGCAATTTTTCAAATTTTTTATTTTTATCATTATGCATTTTAAACAATATGTTTTAAATGATTTGACATTAAATTTAAAGTCGTTTGCTCTCACAAATTAAAGACACATCCGGCAGAATATCGTTGTTTTAACAAATCTTGGGAACTTTTAAAAAATAAAAAAGTTTAGTCATTCACATACTAAAAAATTTAAATGTCGCTGCTATATTTCTTTAAATTTTAAAAATTGTATTATTTTTATGCAAACTTTTCAAGATGAAAAAATACTTTATTATTGCCATTTTGTTATCAATTCTTGCCTGCAAAAACGATGAAAAAAACACTACAGAGGCAATTAAAAAGGGATTTGATACAACACAATTGGATAGAAGTGCCGATCCTTGCGACAATTTTTACCAATTTGCCGTTGGAGGATGGATCAAAAATAACCCTATTCCACCAACAGAAGCCCGTTGGAGCAGCTTCAACATTCTGAAAGAAGAAAACAACAAAAAAATTAAAACTATTTTGAAAGAGCTCCGGTCCAAACAATACACCAAAGGTTCGACCGAACAAGTCGTCAGAGATTTTTACCTCTCTGCTATGGACTCTCAAAAAGTCGATCAATTAGGTATCACTCCTCTTATCCCTCTACTCAACAAATTTTCCAATGCAAACACATACAAAGACTTATCCTATCTCATAGGAGAAGCGGGTTTATATACCGGTGCTTGCGTATCGGGTTTTGTCGAACCTGATGCCAAAAACAGCAAAATATATGGTATTTATCTATTTCAAGGGAGTTTGGGCCTGCCCGACAAAACATTTTATTTTCCCGACAACGAGAGAGGCAAGAACATACTGTTTGCATACGAGCAATACATAACCCAAATTTTACGCTTGTGGAAAAAAGACGAACAAACAGCCGACGGACTAAAAGATCTTGTGCTTAAAATCGAAAAAGATTTGGCACAAATTTCATTAGACCGCACACAACTTAGAAATTCCTTTACAGATAGTTTGAAAAAACAAGATTTTAACACTTTCGTCAAGCCCTATCAAAATTTTTTGTGGGAAGAATATTTCAGAGGATTGCAAATGAAAAACCCCGACACCATCATTTCAATCAGCAACGATTATTTCAAAAAATTGGATAATTTGTTGAAAAAATACACTCCACAACAATGGGCAGTTTTTTTGCAATTTGCCCTCCTCAACCATTTTGCCCCTTATTTGTCATCTGATTTTGAACAAGCAAACTTTGCCATGTATCAAAAAACATTGTCGGGCATTACTCAAATGAAACCCCGCGAAGACAGAGTGATCAATTGGCTGAATAACCTATTGGGACAACCGGTTGGAAGGCTGTATGTCGAAAGGTATTTTCCGGAATCTTCAAAACAATATGTTTTGAATATGGTAGAACTCATCCGTGAGGTGTTCAAGGAGCGTATCATGCAACTTGATTGGATGAGCGATGCCACGAAAGCCAAAGCCATCGAAAAGTTATCGAAGTTCCGGACCAAAATCGGTTATCCTGACCGTTGGAGAGATTATTCCAAACTGGAAATATACCCTGATTCGTTGTTAAAAAACATTATGAATATCAATATTCACGAACATCATTATTACACCGGAAAAATCGGCAAACCGGTCGATGTTAATGAATGGAATGCATCCCCTCATGTCATTAATGCATTTTATAACACAAATTATAATGACATTACTTTTCCTGCCGGCATACTTCAACCTCCATTTTTCGACCCTGATGCCGATGATGCTTTAAATTTCGGAGGCATTGGCACTGTTATCGGCCACGAATTCACACATGGTTTCGACGATATAGGCTCGCAGTTTGACGGAGACGGTAACCTCAATAATTGGTGGACCAAAGAAGACAGGGAAAAATTTGATGCCAAAAAACAACTCATGATCGAACAATTTAACCAATATCTTGTAGCCGATAGTGTATATGTGAACGGAGCGCTTACAGTAGGCGAAAATATCGCCGACCTCGGAGGTGTCATTTTAGCCTATGAAGCACTGAAAAAGAAATACGAAAAAGAAAAAATCGATCCACCCGTCATTGATGGGTTTACATGGCAACAAAGATTCTTTTTGGCTTGGGCGAATAATTGGAAGATGAACATCACGAAAGAAGAAGACATTCGGCTGGCAAAAACTGATCCGCATGCCCCTTCAAGATATCGTGTCATTGGACCATTGAGCAATCTCAAAGAATTTGCCGATGCATTCAATTGTAAAGAGGGGAAAATGGTAAAAAAGCCACAAGAAAGAATTATAATTTGGTAAAGTTTTATCTTTACCCCAAAAAAATTTAAGTTGATTATGGAAGAAATTTTGGTAGAATTTTCCGGTCAAGTATGTTGGATCTACTTGAATCGTCCTGAAAAAGCCAACAGTGTTAACAAACCCCTGGCTTTGAAACTTCAACATGCTTTGAAAGAGGCCGCAGAGAACAAAGAAGTGCGATGTATCGTTATCTCGGGAAAAGGGCGCGCATTTTGTGCAGGACAGGACTTGTCAGAGGCTACTTCAGGAGAAATAGATATCAAAAGCATCGTAAACCAATATTATAATCCCATCATTGAATTATTGAGAACCATTGAAAAACCCATCATAGCAGCCGTAAATGGCGTGGCTGCCGGTGCCGGTGCAAATATTGCCCTTGCTTGTGATATTGTATTGGCTGCAAAATCTGCTTCTTTTATACAAGCGTTTTCGAAAATCGGACTGATACCTGACAGCGGAGGCACTTTCATTCTACCCCGTTTGGTTGGATGGCAACGTGCTGCTGCACTTATGTTTACCGCCGAGAATGTATCTGCCGAAGAGGCCGAGAAAATGGGAATGATTTACCGAAGTTTTGAGGACGAACATTTTTTCACAAAAGTTCAAGAATTTGCCGAAAAATTGGCGCTAATGCCCACAAAAGCCCTTGGACTAACCAAAAGAGCACTTAACGCCTCAATAAACAATACTCTTGCACAACAACTCAAATTGGAAGAAGAGCTTCAAAACGAGGCCGGCAAGTCATATGACTTCAACGAGGGTGTAAAAGCATTTCTGGAAAAAAGAAAACCGGTTTTCAAAGGTGAATAAACAAAGGCCTTCGCGCTACAAGTTTATTCAGTTCAATAGGCCATGAAACACTCTCAAAAAAAGAAACTTATAGTTTTTACAGGTGCCGGCATAAGTGCCGAAAGTGGTTTAAGCACATTCAGAGGTCAAAATGGACTTTGGGATAAATACCGTATCGAGGATGTGGCCACGTATGAAGCATGGAAAAGAAACCCCGCATTGGTACTTGAGTTTTACAATATGCGTAGAAAACAATTGTTGGAAGCTTCACCCAATGCGGCTCATTATGCAATTGCCGGATGGGAGAATCATTTCGATCTGGAAATTATCACACAAAATATCGATGATTTGCATGAAAGAGCAGGAAGCTCAAAAGTTCTTCACCTTCATGGAGAACTCAGAAAAGCGCAAAGTACCGTAGATCCTTCTTTGATATACCCAATCAAAAGTTGGCAATTAAACTTAGGCGACACCTGTGAAAAAGGCAGTCAATTAAGACCTTATGTGGTATGGTTTGGCGAACCTGTGCCTAAATTTTATGATGCCATAGAAAAGGTGCGGCAATGTGATTTCTTTGTAGTTATAGGCACTTCCCTGGTAGTTTATCCTGCAGCCCAACTTCTGGAATATGTGCCCGATCAAGCCGATATTTATTTAATAGATCCCGAAAAAGTTTCATATCCATTACTCAGGCCGCATATTCATATAGCCAAGAAAGCCACTGAAGGAGTAAAAGAACTGGAAGAAAAATACCTGAAAAAATATTTTAAATAGCCCTTCCATTCGGAAAAAAAATATTACATAAAGAATCGCTCTTTCACTATTTTCAATTCATTTAAAAAAAGTATCAATTTTTCACAATTTTTCGGGCAGTGGCTGTACCATTGGCATCGATCACTCTCACAAAATACAATGATGAAGGAAGATGAGTCAGGTCTAGATTAACTTTCGATTCATAAGAAAAATTTTGCGAATGAACCATCTTTCCGGTTAAGTCAAAAATCAATACCTGACGTATCCCCAATGAGTTTTCTATAAATATCGATCCGTTTGTATTGGTTGGATAAATTGTTATTCCATTGTTTTTTTGATCCTGTATATTTGTTGCCCATGTGGCAAATTTTACAAAAAATTGCACAGAGTCGCCGGGATTTTGACGGTCAAAAAATACATATCTGAAATAGCTGCTTCCATTTACATTTTGAGGTTTGTAATAACAATCCAATGTGGTATCCTCAACGGCGTTGGACAATACTTCTATCACACCGTTGTCTTCAAAATATGGATACTGTCCGGCATTGACAGGCAAATAACAAACCGACCAGCAGAAATAATTTTGTGTGTTTGGCTGCACAGATATTTCATATCTTTTGACACTGACAAATTTTTTTGAACTGCTATTGTTTTTCAACTTAAAATGCTCCACCATCACCGATGCCGATGCAGGTCCGGTAATCGTAAATGTATCATTGTTGATAACCGCCCCGTTTGGGTCCAATACATCGAAAGAACTTTGTGCCCTGGCGGCAAATAAAATCATTCCTGTGAATAACGTCAAAAAGTAAATTTTTTTCATGGTCCAAAAATATTCTTAAAATTCAAGTGTTTCAAAATTACAGTATTTTCATGTAATTAAATTCAAAAATTTGTGAAAGTATTGAAAACCCAAAATTATTTGCCGGTAAAATTTAAACATAGCAAATTGTTAATGCCGGTTAATTTTGCAAATTGGAAAAAGTTTTTCCTGAATTTCGCATGAATAATTTTTTTGCTTAAAAGCAGCAAATGTTTTGTAAAATTACCCGGTAACATTAGGTAAGATTCTGTTTCACAACAAAGATTTTGGATAATGTTTAATTTTACGGAGTTGAATTAGCACCTCAATGAACGATAAAAAAAATTTTTTGGATACCAAAGACGATGAACTTCTTAATCTTTTCGATCAATGGAAAGAACCGGGATTCCGTTTATCACAGATTTCGGAATGGATTTGGCAAAAAAATGCTTCCACTTTCGAGGAAATGACCAATATACCTAAAAAATTAAAAAATCTGTTGTCGGAAAACTTTTTCATTCCTGCATTACATGAATATAGCCGTCAAAAAAGCAGCGACGGCACCATAAAAGTGGCATTTCAAACACAACAAAACCGTTTCTTTGAGGCGGTGCTGATTCCTGCAGGCAAACGTATGACTGCTTGTGTTTCCTCACAGGTAGGATGTAGTTTGACTTGTAAATTTTGCGCCACCGGACAATTGGGACTCATCAGGCAATTGAAATACTACGAAATTGCATTTCAGATCAGACATATCAACCAATTGGCACAAGAAACATATGGCCTTCCCTTAACCAATATCGTGTTTATGGGTATGGGGGAACCTTTGTTGAATTATTCGCAGGTCAAAAAAGCCATCGAAATTGTGACACATCCCAAAGGGTATGGTTTTTCGGCAAAAAGAATTACTTTGTCAACAGCCGGCATTGCCAAAATGATTAAAAAAATGGCAGACGACGGTGTAAAGTTTAACCTTGCCTTATCACTCCACGCAGCCGATGACGAAAAACGCAACAAAATCATGCCCATAAACGAACACAACAACTTGTCGGTGTTACGTGATGCCTTGCGATATTTTTACGAAAAAACGGGGAATAAAATAACATTGGAATATCTTCTTTTGAAAGATTTTAACGACTCTCCCGAAGACGCCCGCAAACTATTGAGATTTGCTTCCAACATCCCATGCATGGTGAATATCATCGAATATAATCCCGTAGAAGATACAGGATTCGAAAAACCTGCTCCTGAAAAAGTCAAACAATTCCAACAATTTCTTGAAAACAAAGGTTTAATAGCCAAAATCCGCCGGAGCCGTGGCAAAGATATTGATGCTGCTTGCGGTCAACTGGCAGCAAAAACTGTAAAACAACATGCAAGTTAAATCTCTGTTTTTAATCGTCTTATTGGTTTTCACTGCTGGTTATACAACTGCTCAAAAAGCTTCCGTTTATTTTTCAGACGACCTTCACGAAAATTCCGACGGGAATTTTCTCACATCTACCGGCGAATCGGAAAAATATTTATACTGTTGGTTCAAAGACAACAATACAATCAAACTGATTGGATTAGACAAAGAAAATCACTATAGTAAAACCACGCTTTTTGAACATAAATCGGGTGGTTTTTTACGTTTTCATTCGGCAATCATGTATCGCCAAAATCAATTGCTCCTTTTTAGCGAACAAACCAAAACAACCCAAAAAATTTATCTTTCGTTAATCAATGACCAAGGTCAATTGATAAAAAGCATGCTTCTCCAAAATATAGAATTGCCGGACCGGAGAAGTTCTGCAGACGTATTTTTTTCAATCTCACCTGCCGGAAACTTTTTGACATTTGCCGTTAAAAATGCCCGGAATTCCGACTCATCGGATATTCTGTTAATACAATATGACGAAAATATCAACTTACTTTGGGAGCATTACTGGAAATATGACGAAAATCCTTCAAATTTTCATCTCATCGCATTGCAAACCAACAACGACGGAAATGTTTTTCTGTTGGGACAATCAAACACCAAAGAACAATCAAGGATGTTTTCATTGCCCTATACTTTGGTGGCCTATGATCATGTCAACAAAAAAATGAACGAATGGATGATTCAATTGGACGAAGAAAATATTTTCGAAATCCAAATGTTAATTGACGAGATGTCTAATGTATACATTGCCGGCACCTACACCAAAAACAACAAATCGCGCATCAGAGGCATTTTTGCACTGCGTCTCGACTACCCGGACTATGCATTGAAATATTCGGTCAAATATGATTGGGACCCTTCACAGCTAATTCGTTGGTTTGGCGAGTCTAAAACCAAAGATCCCGGTATCGAGGATCTGCATATTATCTATGCTTTACCGGGAAAACAAAAAGAATTGTTTTTCTTCGTCGAACAACAAAAAGAATATGAACAATGTTACACCGATTTTCGTACAGGACTCTTGTATTGTAACCGACACTATATGTTTGGCACCATATTGTCTACTGCGATTGACAGCAACGGGACTATAATTTATCAGACACCTTTTGTCAAACGTCAAGAAACTATGAATGACGGTGGTATCTATTCTTCTTTCGCACTTATTCCATACAAAGATTCTTTTTTTCTATTATACAACGATCATGAAAAAAACATCGACCGTCTTTCGAACCCTAAAGCCATGAATGCTTTACGAACCATGGCGCCTTATTTATACAAGTTGGATGCCGAAGGTTCAAAAAAAATTTATAGAATGTTCAAACCCGGCAAAGGCAGCTACTACTGGATGCCTTATACTGCCGTAAACATTGCTCCCGGAAAGATTGTTTTTAAAGCAATAAAATATGGCAATCGTTTTAAAATAGGTGTTCTGGAAATTGATTAAACAAGATTGACATGCAGATGGTTTACTTTATTTACTTTTGAGCCGTGACAAAAATTATAGAAAATATCAAAAAACCTATCAAAGAAGACATGGCGCTTTTCGAAAGTTATTTTAAAAATGCTTTGAAAAGCCATGTACCATTGCTCGATACCATCATGCACTACATTGTAAAACGAAAAGGCAAACAACTACGTCCGATGCTTGTATTCTTAAGTGCCAGAATGCACGGCGATGTCAATCAAAGCACGTATATTGCCGCTTCATTGATCGAACTTTTGCACACAGCCACACTTGTGCATGATGATGTAGTAGACGAATCGTATTACCGCAGGGGTTTTTTCTCGATCAATGCTTTATGGAAAAACAAAATCGCCGTCCTGGTTGGCGATTATCTCCTCTCCAAAGGACTTTTATTGTCGTTGGAAAACAAAGAATACGACATGTTGCAAATATTGTCCGGAGCTGTCAAAATGATGAGCGAAGGGGAGTTATTGCAACTTGAAAAGGCACGTCGTCTCGACATTACAGAAGAAATCTACTATCAAATAATCGAACAAAAAACGGCGGCACTCATTGCTGCATGTTGTGCCGCCGGTACATTGTCCGTTACCAAAGACCAATACGTCGTCTCTCAAATGTATCAATTGGGAAAAGACATTGGCATGGCTTTTCAAATCAAAGACGACTTGTTTGACTATGACGAATCAGCCGAAACCGGCAAACCACACGCCATTGATATTAAAGAAAGGAAAATGACTCTCCCTTTGATTTTCACTCTGCAAAATTGTGACAACAAAACAAAAAAACAAATCATGCGCATCGTCAAAAACAATGAAAACGATAAAGACAAAGTACAGTTTGTTGTGAATCAAGTGATTAAATGCGGGGGCATTGCCTATGCCGAAAACAAAATGAACGAATACAAACAAAAAGCCCTTGAAATTTTAAAATCAATGCCACGCAATCCTGCTGCCGAATCAATGGAAATGCTTATTGAATACGTCACCATCAGGAAAAATTAATATCTATAAACCTTGCAAGTTATTTGAAATAATATCCGAAATTTTAAAATAATTGTATCCATGAAGCATATGAAATTTTTGATGATACTCTTTATTTCGGTCATCTTTGTTTCTTGTGGATTATTGAGAAAAAAAAACCGTTGCAATGATTGTCCAAAATGGGGTTATCAAATAGATAACGACATAAATCAAAACCATAAAAAATCATGAAAAAACCTCTTGTCAATCCTGTAATTGGAGAGAATGACCCCGAATTTCAAAAATTAATAAAATTTTATGATGAAACTTTAGGCTTCTGCCCAAATAGTTTGAATACAATGTTTCACCGTCCTGCAATTGCATATGCTTTTATAGATCTCAACAAAGCGGTGATGCAAAATCAAGGCAGAGTCAGCTCCTCATTAAAAAGGTTGATCGCATACATCAGCAGTTATGCAGCCGGATGTCGCTACTGTCAGGCACATGCCATCAGGGCAGCCGAACGTTATGGTGCCGAAAAAGAAAAACTGATCAATATCTGGGACTATAAAACACACCCCGCATTTAATGACGCAGAACGTGCAGCATTGGATTTCGCCTTGGCTGCATCCACTGTGCCAAATTCTGTAGACGATACCATTGCCGAAAATTTGCGTAAATATTGGGACGAAGGAGAAATTGTAGAAATTACCGGCGTGGTGGCTTTATTTGGCTTTTTAAACCGATGGAACGACAGTATGGCCACCACACTGGAAGATCCGGCCATCGAAAGTGGAAATGCTTATCTATCGGTCAAAGGATGGGCTCCCGGTAAACATCAAAGATAATTCGGGATGCAAAATACCATTTTTGTGGCATTGATTCATCCGCAATCCTTGTTTACATTTGCAGTATGAATAAATACATGATGCCGGAACATGACCAATTGTTAAAACTTTCGGAAGTACCTTTGAAACAAAAGGTACGCATAAAACATATCAACGATCAATTACTCCGAATGCAATTGTTAAATTTAGGCATACTTCCGGAAATGGAATTGGTGATTGAGCGAATAGCCCCTCTTGGCGATCCATTGCAATTGAACGTTAACGGATTCTTCCTCTCGCTTCGCAGAGAAGATGCCCAAAAAATCCTCGTTGATTCGATCGCTGCCGATCATCTTGTTGACAAATAAACTATTCGGTTTTATCATTAAATTAATCTGCTATATAATTTTGCCACAGAAAAAATAAGGTTTGACCCGAGAAACACATAATAATCAAGGCAACTTTGGCAAAATCTATCTTATTGGCAACCCCAACACGGGTAAAACCACACTGTTTAACAATCTGACCGGACTTAATCAAAAAACCGGGAATTACCCCGGCGTTACGGTGGAAAAAAAAACCGGTTATATCAAATTACCCGGCGGACATCAAATAGAAATAGTCGACCTGCCGGGAATATACAACATAAATGGTTTTTCACCGGAAGAAAAAATAGTCAGAAAAGAATTGGAAAATGCCTCGTCCGACGATTTGATTTTGATAGTGGTCGACGCGTCATATCTATACAAAGGACTGATCATCGCCACACAAATCATTGACTTGGGCAAACCATGCGCTCTCGTAATCAACATGATGGATATACTCGAGAGAAGTCAAGCCGGTATCGATCTCAAACTGCTTTCGAAACTTTTGAACGGAGTGCCGGTTTTTCCTTTGAATGCAAGAATCAACAAAGGTACCGGAAAAATCATCGAATTTTTGAATTCGCCGGACAATTTCAAAAATTATAAACCCGTCCTCCACAAAGATGTTATAGGTGAAAATGCAGATTTATTTACAAAACGCGTGGAAAAGGTTCGCAATATCGTTTCTCAGGTTTTGATTCAACCTGGAGAGCTAAAAGATACACTCATTACACGTAAAATTGACAATATTTTAACCCATCCTGTATGGGGTGTTTTGATTTTTCTGTTTGTACTTTTTTTGATTTTTCAATCCATTTTCACCCTTGCCGAAGCTCCCATGGAATGGATTGAATATGGTTTTGCCACATTGTCAGGTTTGATTGAAAATATTCTTCCTGATGGTGTGCTTCGCAATCTTTTGATCGACGGTGTAATGGCCGGATTAAGTGGAATTGCAGTTTTTTTGCCGCAAATTGTCATGTTGTTTCTATTTATTGGCATCTTGGAAGAAATTGGTTATATGTCAAGAATTAGTTTTATGATGGACCGTATCTTTCGCCCGTTTGGTTTGAACGGTAAAGCCATTATTCCTCTGATGGGAGGCATGGCATGTGCCGTCCCTTCCATAATGGGCACACGGCTTATCGAAAATACAAGAGAACGTTTGATCACTATTTTAATTATTCCACTAATCTCCTGCTCTGCACGCCTGCCTATCTACACTTTATTAATTTCCCTGCTACAAGAACAAAATACATCAACGGTTTTGAATACAAAAGGCGTGTTGTTGTTTGGTATTTACCTTTTAGGATTTATTTCTGCCTTGATTCTTGCCAAAATTCTTTCCATCACGTTTAATAACAAACAACCTTCGGGATTTGTCATGGAAATGCCTCTATACAAAACACCTCAATGGAGAAACATTTTTACGGATGTTTGGATTAAATCCCGTTCTTTTTTGTTTGATGCAGGAAAAATAATAATGGCCTTCAGCATCATCATTTGGACATTGTCGGCCTATGGACCCTCGGATGATTTACTGCCCCAAAAAAAGAATCATATCGACCACTCTTATCTCGGCATCATGGGTAAAAAAATCGAACCGGCTTTGCGTCCTCTTGGTTATGACTGGAAAATAGGCGTAGGCATACTCAGCTCATTTGCTGCAAGGGAAATTTTTGTTGGCACGGTATCTACTCTTTACAGCGTTGACCAATCTGAAAATTCATACCTTTTGAAAGAAAAACTCAAAGCCGCAAGACATGAAGACGGATCTCCCGTTTTTACGCTTCCTGCCATCATTTCCCTATTGATATTTTATGCGTATGCGATGCAATGTATGGCAACAATAGCCATCGTGAAAAAAGAAACGAATAGTTGGCGCTGGCCTTTGTTACAATTTTTATTATTCACATCCATTGCCTATTTTGCAGCTTTGATTAGTTACCAACTGATGGCATGAAAAACGATATTACATACTTTCATAATCTACTGCATCCCTATTTGCCTCAGGGATCATTTAACTTAATTGCTTCCTGGATCAAGCATCTCCCGGTGACGTTTGATATTAAAATCTCCCGTTCTCGTTCATCAAAATTAGGTGATTTCCGTCCCCCTTTTAAAACAAGAAAATATCCGCTGATCACCATCAATAAGGACTTGCCATCTTTTGAGTTTTTCATAATTTTCATACACGAATGGGCTCATCTTACAGTATGGTATAAATACGGCAACAAGGTTGAACCTCATGGAAAAGAATGGAAAGACGAATACACCACTTATCTTTCCCAGGCACTTTTGGCAGGTATTTTTCCCGGAAATATTTCTTCGGCACTGGCAGAACATATTCAAAAACCTGTTTCTTCAGTATGTTATGACGAAGATCTATTTAAAATTTTAAAAAAATATCATAATCCCGGCATCGTTTTTTTATCGGATCTACCGGAAGGCGCACATTTTATGTTAAACCGGCATTGGACATTCATCAAAGGGCCTAAATTGCGCAAACGCTACAAATGCCGTAACCTGAAAAACGGACGTTGGTATCTTGTGGCCCCCCATGCTGAAGTAATACCGTTAAATCCTACTTGAATCATCCGGCTATAGTTGGAATGTTATGCAAAGTCGGCTCTTTATGCTACTCCCCATTCACTGAATCCAAATTAAACCAACCAAGTTGACAAATATCATTACTCCTCTCTATGCAAGAGTGACGACAGCATAAAAAATTACAAAAGATTCCTTATTTTTGACAGAGCATCCGATGTATGGAGAGAAACGATTGGGCGTAATCAAAGAAAAACGCTTTTTGATGAAAAAACCCACACAAAACAGCATCGCCATACCGGTGATTGTTACGGAAGGCAAACCACCCGCCAAAACAAGCATCTACCCCCTCGGCAAAAAACATTACGAAAGCACCGACTGGCTGGGCAACGTGAGAGTGACTTATACGGATAAAAAGAGCTGGAGCAATGGCAAGTTTGCCCTGAACGTGAGCAGTTCGCAGGATTATTATCCGTTTGGGAGTGTGATGGAGGGGAGGGATCTTGAAATTTCAAATTACCGTTTTGGTTATGGTGGACACGAAAAGATTGATGAAGTGCATGGCTCTGGAAACGTGGCAGATATGGGCGATAGGTGGCTGGATACAAGAATTGGGCGAACGTATAAGCAGGATAGAAAAGATAATGAATATCCCGGAATTAGTCCTTATACTTATGCGGCTAATAATCCTATTTTCTATATAGATCCCGACGGAAGAGAAGTAAAAGGATTTACTATAAATCAAAAAACAGGAGAAGTTCAAATATCGAAAAAAGCATCAGCAGATGCAATCAGGATTTACCAAGCTATGTCAAAAACAGATATAGGAATGGAGGCTTTTAAAAGCTTGATTACATCTAAAACAAAAATAAAACTCAAATTGACTACACAAGTATTAGAGGATAACACACATGGGCAAACTGTAGGTAAAGGATTAAAAGATGGTTATTATAAAAAGGCTAGGATTACAATATCAACCGCAAAAACCGGAGATAGATTTGATTTAACTAAATCTGAAGATGAACTAATAAATGTTGTTGGAGTACATGAAAGTGTTCATGCTACAGATAAGGATCAGATCAAAAGAGATCAGGCTTTACCTTTTGATGTAAAATGGACGTGGGAGCAGGAAAGCAAAGCACTCAATGCGGAATATAATACATGGAAACAATATCGAGAAAAATATGGAGGAGAGATTGAACCCATTAAAAAGATTTACGAAACACCAAGTGAAGAAAAGAAAGACCCTGCAGGAAATCCCAAACCTGCATTACTTGGTATTGAGAAAGAACAAAATGAAACAAATTAAACAAGCTATAATTGTAATATGTTTTATCACACTTTTTTCCTCGTGTGGTCATCATTTTTATATTCTTGGAAAGGTCAATCAAATAAATGATAATAAGAAAAAAAACGGTCTCTGGATAGAACAAAACGACACATTAATGCATATTATTGAGATTGTAAAATACAAAAACGGCGTTAGAAATGGGAATTATAAAAGCATAAACACTATTGATCAGTCAATTGTTAAGGGAAAGTATGTGAATGGAAAAAAACATGGCATATGGAAAATGTACTCACAATCTGGCACATTGCTTCGTTACAACATCTATAAGAATGATACGATATTTAAGATTAAGCGATATGTTCATATAAATTCCTCTTTATAAAGTGATGGCAGTGTACAGAATAGCAAAAGATTCCTTATTTTTGACAGAGCTTCCGATGTATGGAGAGAAACGATTGGGCGTGATAAAAGAAAACAAGTTTTTAATGAAGAAACCCACACAAAACGGCATGGGCACACCGGTGATTGTTACGGAAGGCAAACCACCCGCCAAAACAAGCATCTACCCCCTTGGCAAGAAACATTTTGAGAGCGTGGATTGGTTAGGAAATGTTAGGGTAACTTATACAGATAAGAAAATCTGGAGCAATGGCAGGTTTGCCCTGAGCGTGAGCAGTTCTTTGGATTATTATCCGTTTGGGAGTGTGATGGAGGGGAGGTATCTTGAAACCATCAATTATCGTTTTGGGTTTGGAGGACATGAGAAAGATAATGAAGTTAAAGGATGTGGCAATCATTTATCATTTGGAGATATGGGTTATG
>FWPU01002976.1_pt1 | contig 44498 bp, 36 predicted proteins | sample 2228361 | NCBI WGS metagenome assembly FWPU01 (sample SAMEA103939777, study PRJEB20133) | metagenome
CGGGTGGGCTGGAAAGCCCGCCCCACGACGGCCTTTTCAGTCCGTCCGGGTGGGCTGGAAAGCCCGCCCCACGACGGCCTTTTCAGTCCGTCCGGGTGGGCTGGAAAGCCCGCCCCACGACGGCCTTTTCAGTCCGTCCGGGTGGGCTGGAAAGCCCGCCCCACGACGGCCTTTTCAGTCCGTTACGACGCGGCCATGCTCTGCATTCAGCCCACTGAGGCTGGAAAGCCCGCCCCACGACGGCCTTTTCAGTCCGTCCGGGTGGGCTGGAAAGCCCGCCCCACGGTGGTTCCCGGATAGGCCCTAAGCACCAGCGGCAGGAAGAGGCGGTAGGGCCACTCCTTCAGCACCTGCACCGTCCACCTGCCGGCCCACACCCCGCAGGGGTTCGTCGCCGTGACCGCAATCGTGTAGGTCCCCACCTGGGTCCAACTGTAGAGGGCGGTGGGGCCGAGGGTGCCGTTGTCCCAGGTCAGGGTCAGCGGGAGGCTGGCCGTGGGCGGTTGCACCGCCGCCCGGTAGGTGCCGGCCTGCCCCTCCAGCAGGCTCCCAGGTCCCTGGATGGTGAGGCTCGTCGCCTCCTGACAGACGACCGCGACCGGGTAGGTGTCGCTGACCAGGCCGGCCGGGTTCACCGCCGTGACGACCAGGGTGCGTGTTCCCACCGCCGTCCAGGTGTAGGTGGCGGTGGGGCCGCGGGTGCCGTTATCCCAGGTCAGCGTTACCGGCAGGGTGGCTGTGGGCGGGTAGTAGGTGGCGCTATAGCGGTCGCTGTGCCCCAGCGAGACGCGGCGGGGGCCGGCGATCTGGAGCGACTCCAGGGCCACACAGGGCTCCAGAACGCTCACCCGGCCGGCCGCGACGTGGCCGTAGAGGCAGGTGTAGGGCGGTTCTGTCCCGGCGACGTAGGCCAAATAGTCCCCCGGCGGCAGGTCCACCGCCCCAAAGAGGCCCAGGCCGTCGCTGCGCAGGGCCCGCGTGACCGGGCCGGTCAGGGTGATCGTGGCCTGGTCCAGGGGCGCACCTCCAGGCCCGACCGCCCAGCCGAGGGCGTGGCCCTGCGTGGGTGCGTCCTTCCAGGCCAGGGTGGGGGTGGGGGCGGGGGAGGGAAAGAGGGGCGTGGTGGCCGTAAAGAGGCCCGTGGCCGGGTCGGTGTAGCCGTAGGGGAGGGCCAGCGAGCGCCAGAGCCACCATTCGGCCTCGGGGCTGTAGTACCAGGGCTGGCGGGGAGGCTGAATCCAGAGGGTGTTGCCGTCGGGGTCGGCGTAGAGGTTGGAGAGGATATAGGAGGCAAAGCCGACGCCCCGGTCCACGGCCAGAGCCTCCTCCGCCTGGGCCAGGGTATGCTCGGGGTAGTTCAGGTAGGCCCCCTGGAGGACGACGATGCCCCGCCGGCCGGCCTGGCCGGCCTCCCAGGTGAGCCAGTCGTCGTACCAGGCGCGCTGGTCGGCGCGGTACTCGCGGTCATAGTTCATCGGCGCGACCAGGTCCACAATCCCCTCCTGCAGCCAGCCGCGCCAGTCCTGGAGGACGCGGCCGTAGGCGTTGCTCTGCTCCCAGCCGCCGGTCAGCGGTGAATCCCCCCAGGCCACGCCGGCGACGGCGATGCGCAGGCCCGGCCGGGCCTCGGTGCAGCGCAGGTAGAGGTGGCGCATCAGGGCCGAGACCTGCTCCCGCCGCCAGGCGATCCAGAGGGGGTCGTCCGGGGCGGGGTCGCCGCTGCCGCCGTAGCGGTCGTGGAAGCGCTGAACCGAGGTGGGGTTGTACCCCCAGGTAGGGTAGCCGACGGTGGCTCCTTCGCCCCCGTAGCGCAGCCGGTCCAGGAAGAGCCCGTCCACCGGGTAGCGGCGCACCAGGTCCAGCGCCAGGGCGACGGTGTACCTGAGCACCTGGGGATGGCCCGGGTCGAAGAAATACTCGCCGGCCGAGCGCAGGTTGCCGTAGACGTCCTGGGAAAGCCAGTCGGGGTGCTGGTTGAAGGGGTGTTCGGAGTTGGCGGGCGGGGTGTCCTGGTCCCAGACGGTCAGGGCGGGCAGCCAGGCATAGACCTCCAGCGGTGGGTCGCCGCTTTTCGCCTGCTGGAGGAGGTAGGCCAGGGGGTCAAAGTCGGGGGGCAGTTCGGGGTCGTCGGCGCGGGGTTCGAGGGTGCTGCTGTAGTAGCGTTGCCCGTTGTAGCGCACCTGGACGACGAGGGTGTTGATCTGAGCGGCGCGGGCGTCGGCCAGGAGGAGGTCTATCTGGTCGGGGGTCTTGATGCCGTCGGAGGTGGCCTCGACCAGCATGGCGCGAAAGGCGGGGCCGGCCGGTGGGGCCGGCCGGGTGGCCAGGGCGACCCGCCCCGGCTGCACCGTTGCCCGCAGGGAGGTGGCCGGGGGCGGCAGGGTGACGGTATAGGTCCCCGGAAGCAGGTCCACCGCCCCGAAAAAGCCGTTGCCGTCGGTAGTGAGGGTGCGGGCTTGCGGGCCGCTCAGGGTGACGATGGCCCGGTCGAGGGGGCCGGCCGGGCCGATCGCCCAGCCCAGCAGGTGACCGGTCGTTGGGGCGACCTTCCAGGTCAGGGTCGGCGGCTCCACCCAGGTGGGGAAGGGCGGTTCGCCGTAGGGGCTGGGCTGGGAGAGGGCGGCGTAAAACTCGGCGTTGGGGCGGAGGTCGTCCTTGTTCGTGTGGGCGTAGGAGTAAAAGTTGATCCCCAGGGCCTCATTTCCGGCCTGCGAGGGGGCCAGGACGGCATGGGTCTGGGTCAGTGTGCCGGTGATATAGTTGAGCCAGGCCCCCTGCCCGACGACGACGCCCCGGCCGTACTGGTGGTCCTTTTCCCACTCGATCCAGTTGCGAAAGTACTGGTCCTGCGGCGGCAGGTATTCCCGGTCATAGTTCATTGGGACGGCCAGGTCGAGGATGCCCTCCTCCAGCCAGCCGCGCCAATCCTGAAAGACGCTGCGGTAGGCGCCGGTGTTCTCCCAGCCGCCGGTCTGGTCGGGGCCGTTCCCCCAGGCGATCGTCGCTGCGCTGAGGATCAGGTCCGGCTTGACGGCCAGTGCTTCCAGGTAGATGCGCCGCACCACGGCGGTGACCTGCTCCCGTCGCCAGGCAGCCCAGTTGGCGTCGGCTGGGTCGGGCAGGCCGCTGCCGCCGTAGGCAGCGTGAAAGCGGTCCACGCTGACCTTGTTGTAGCCATAGTCGGAGCCGTAGTAGCGGACGTAATCCAGGTGGAGGCCATCCAGGTCGTAGTGGCGGAGGAGGTAGAGGCAGACGTCCACGGTGTAACGTGCCGCGTCAGGGTGGCCGGGGTCGAGTTGGTAGTCGGGGGTGGGGTTGCCGCCGTTGTAGCGGTAGGTGATCCAGTTGTCGGGGTCGTTCCAGGAGCAGCCATTGCCGCAGCCGTGGCGGTAGTAGACGTGGCGGTCGGGGTCGGTGGTGCTGTAGCCGGGCGACCAGACGGGAAAGAGGACGACCCAGGCGTGCACTTGGAGGGGCGGGTTGGCGTTGTGGGCGGCCTCGATCAGGGTGGCCAGGGGGTCGAACGGTTCCGGGTCCAGTGCGCTGTCGGCGGCGCGGGGCTCGACGCTTTCGTTGTAGTAACTGTCGCCGCGCCGGCGCACCTGGACAAAGAGGGCGTTGGTGTTGGCGGTGTGGGCGTCGGCGATCAGTTGCTGGATCTGGGCGGGGGTTTTGATGCCATTGTTCCAGGCGTCCACCCAAAAGGCGCGCAGTTGGCCGGAGGTGGTGGCCGGCGGAGCCGGCCGGGCGGCCAGGGCGCTGCTGCTGAGCAGGGCCGGCAGGAGCAGGAGGGAGAGGAGGCGGAGGAGGGGTTGTGCATGTCTCGATACGAAACCGGGGACAAGGGTTACGCTTGTGCTCATCCTTTTTCCTATGTGCATTATCCTTCTGGGCTGCCCTCGCCCCCTGCGGGGGGCGTGAGTGCCATCTCCGGCAAAGGGCCTACCTCGATCATATTTCCTATGTGCATTATCCCTGATTCTTCTGGGCTGCTCTCGCCCCCTGCGGGGGGCGTGAGTGCCATCTCCGGCAAAGGGCCTACCTCAATCATAGCATATCCGGAAGGTGCATGCAAGTGAGGCGGCTGAGACCCTGTCATCACCGCGAGTGCTCCTTTTCGGCAAGCCCACGGTAGGGGCGCACGGCCCGCCATTCGGGGTACACCACGGGTTATGACAGGATTCCAGGGGCGCGAAAACGGGGTTTTCTCTTCCTACAGCCAGCCCCGCAGGAACCGCCCGGTGTGGCTCTCCTCAACGCGGGCAATCTCCTCCGGCGGCCCTTCGGCGACGATCCACCCCCCGGCATCGCCCCCCTCCGGCCCCAGGTCTATGAGCCAGTCAGCCGTCTTGACCACGTCCGGGTTGTGCTCGATGACGACGACCGTGTTGCCCGCGTCCACCAGGCGGTGGAGCACCTCCAGCAGTTTGCGGATGTCGTGGGGGTGCAGGCCGGTGGTCGGCTCATCGAGGATGTAGAGGGTGCGGCCGGTGGCCACGCGGCACAGTTCCCGGGCTAGTTTGACCCGTTGGGCTTCGCCACCGGAGAGGGTCGGGGCCGGCTGGCCCAGTTGGACGTACCCCATCCCCACATCCAGCAGCGTCTGCAGGATGCGCACGATGCGCGGATGGGCCGAGAAAAACTCCAGCGCCTCGCGCACCTCCATCTCCAGTACCTCGGCGATCGTCTTGCCCTTGTAGCGCACCTGCAGCGTCTCGCGGTTGTAGCGGCTGCCCTTGCAGGCCCGGCAGGTCACCCAGACGTCGGGGAGAAAGTGCATCTCGATCTTGATCTTGCCGTGCCCCTGGCAGACCTCACAGCGGCCGCCCTTGACGTTGAAACTGAAACGTCCCGGCTTGTAGCCCCGGATGCGGGCCTCTTCGGTCAGGGAAAAGAGGCGGCGGATTTCGTCAAAGGCCTTGACGTAGGTGGCCGGATTGGAACGAGGCGTCCGGCCGATCGGCTGCTGGTCAATCTGGATGACCTTGTCCACATACTCCAGGCCGTGGAGGGTGCGGAACGGCCCCGGCTTGGCCCGGGCACGGTGGAGCCGCTGGGCCAGGGCCGGGTAGAGCGTCTCGGTGACCAGGGAAGACTTGCCCGACCCCGAAACGCCGGTGACGCAGATAAAGGTCCCCAGCGGAAAGCGCGCGGTGATCTCTTTGAGGTTGTTGTGGCGGGCCCCTTCCAGGACCAGCCATTCCTCGCCCGGCAGGCGGCGACGTTCGGGGCCGGGGATGGAGAGGATACCGGCCAGGTACTGCCCGGTGAGGGAGCCGTTGCGGGCGACCTCTTCCGGTGGGCCGACGGCGACAATCTCGCCGCCCTCCCTGCCCGCCCCCGGCCCAAAGTCCACCACCCAGTCGGCGGCGCGAATCGTGTCCAGGTCGTGCTCGACCACGATGACGGTGTTGCCCAGGTCGCGCAGGCGCAGGAGGGTGTGCAGCAGGCGACGGTTGTCGCGGGGGTGCAGGCCGATCGTCGGCTCGTCCAGGATGTACATCACCCCGACCAACCCCGACCCGATCTGGCTGGCCAGGCGGATGCGCTGGCTCTCCCCGCCGGAAAGGCTGGGGGCCGGCCGGTCCAGCGTCAGGTAATCCAACCCCACGCTGACCAGAAAGCCCAGCCGCTCGCGAATCTCTTTCAGCACCTCGCCGGCGATCTCGAACTGGAAGGAACTCAGCGGGGTCGGGCAGGGGTTCAGGCCGGCCCCGTTGCCCAACCCCTGTAGCGCCTCCACCCAGGCTAGGGCCCCTTGGGTGGAGAGGGCGGTCACCTGCTGGAGGGAATAGCCCCCCACCGTCACCGCCAGGGCCTCAGGCCGTAGTTTGGCCCCACCGCAGTCGGGGCAGGGCAGGTGGCTCATGAAACTGGCGTACCAGCGGCGGCTGCCCTCCGATTGGGTCTGGCGGTAGCGCCGGGCGATCTCGTTGACCACCCCCTCCCAGGGACGGTAAAACTCGCCCTGACTGCGCTCCCCCTGCCAGGAGAAACGGACCTCCTCCCCCTGGGAGCCATAGAGGATGACCTGCCGCTGCCGCTCGGTCAGGTCTTTCCAAGGAGTGTCCAAGGAAAAGCCATAGTGCTGGGCGATGGAAAGGAGGCAGCGGTAGGCCCAGGAGGTGCGCCGCTTGCGCATTTCGCGCCAGTAGCGGATGGCCCCGTCGTGGATGCTGCGGTCGGGCTCGGTCACGATCAGGTCGGGGTCCACCTCCATCACCGTGCCCAGGCCGGCGCAGCGGGGGCAGGCCCCCTGGGGCGAGTTGAAGGAAAAGAGTTGCGGGGTCAGTTCGGGCAGGCCGATGCCGCAGTCAGGGCAGGCCCGTTGCTCGCTCATCAGAAGGGCAGGCCCCTCCTCGGGAACGATGAGCAGCATCCCCTCGGACAGCCGCAGGGCGGTCTCGACCGAGTCGGTCAGCCGTCTCAGAAAGGCATCATCGGGTCGCTGGGGAAGGACCAGGCGGTCCACCACCGCCTCGATGTCGTGTTTGACCTTTTTGTTCAAGGGAAGCGGCTCTTCCAGGTTGCGCACCTGGCCGTCCACGCGGGCACGGGCGAACCCCTGGCTGCGGAGGGTCTCCAGGAGGTCGCGGTGCTCGCCCTTGCGCTGGCGCACCAGCGGGGCCAGCACCTGGAAGCGGCTGCCGGCCGGCAGTTGCAGCACCTGCTCGACCATCTGCTGGGCCGTCTGGGAGCCGATCTCCCGGCCGCAGTGGGGGCAGTGGGGCCGGCCGACGCGGGCAAAGAGGACGCGCAGATAGTCATAGATCTCGGTGACGGTGCCCACGGTGGAGCGGGGGTTCTTGGCTGCGGACTTTTGCTCGATGGCGATGGCCGGCGAGAGGCCCCCGATATAGTCCACGCGGGGCTTTTCCATCTGTTCCAAAAACTGCCGCGCATAGGCCGAGAGCGACTCGACATAGCGCCGCTGCCCCTCGGCGTAGAGGGTGTCAAAGGCCAGGCTGGACTTGCCCGACCCCGAAACCCCCGTCAGGACGACAAAGCGGTCGCGGGGGATTTCCAGGTTGATTCCCTTGAGGTTGTGTTCGCGGGCCCCGCGAATGACGATGCGATCGGTTCCCATAACCCTCTCACCAGCATAGGACATCTGTTCTTGTGTCGTCTCTATTGTAGCACGGGTAGGGGGAGATGTCAATCAGGCATATGCTATAATGGTTCTGTAAAGGAGGTGCCTATGGCAGCGAAACGGCTGTATTATGATGATCCTTTCCTTCTCTCCTTCCGGGCCCGGGTGGTGGAGCACCGCCGAGTGGAGGGCCGGCCGGCGGTGCTCCTCGACCGCACCGCCTTTTACCCTACCTCCGGCGGCCAGCCCCACGACCGGGGCACCCTCAACGGTATAGCGGTCCTCGATGTGCGCGAGGCCGATGGCGATATCCTTCACCTCCTGGAAACCGAGGTTGCAGAAGTGACCGTTCACGGCGAGGTGGACGGCCAACGCCGCTTCGACCACATGCAGCAGCACACCGGCCAGCACATCCTCTCCCAGGCCTTCCTCCAGGAGGTTGGGGCGACGACCGTCTCTTTTCACCTGGGAGAGACCTACTGCACGATCGACCTGGACCGGGCCGGCCTCTTCCCGGAAGTCTTGGAGCGGGTGGAGGAGCGGGCCAACGCGGTTGTCTTTGAGGACCTGCCGGTACGGGCCCGCTTTGTCGGCCGGGAGGAGGTGGAGGCCCTGCCGCTGCGCAAGCCGCCGGGGGCGTACGAGCGCGTCCGCGTAGTGGAGGTGGAGGGGTTCGACTGGTCGGCCTGCGGCGGAACGCACTGCACTCGTACCGGGCAGGTGGGCCCGATTCGCATTACCCACAGCGAGCGGCGGGGTGAGGAGACGCGGGTGACCTTTCTCTGCGGCTGGCGGGCCCTGCGGGCGGCCCGCCAGGAGCACAACCTGCTGGTCGAGATGGCCGCGCCGTTGAGTGTGGGCCTGCCCGACCTGCCGGCCGCCCTGAACCGCCTGCTCGAGTCGGAGCGGGAGGCCCGCAAGGGCTGGGAGCAGGCCCAAAAGGAACTCCTGCGGTACGAGGCCCGGGAGCGCTACCGGGAGGGGGCGGGGGTCGGGCCGGCCCGGGTGGTCTGGGGGGTGCTGCGAGATCGCCCGCCGGAGGAGGTGCGTCTGCTGGCCCGGGAAGTCGCCGCGCTGCCCGGCGGGGTGGCCCTGCTCGGCCTGGCCGGCGAGGCCGGCCGCCTCTTTTTCGCCTGCGCCGAGGGCCTGCCCTGGGACATGGGCCAACTGGTACGTGAGGCTGCTGCGGTGATCGGCGGACGGGGCGGCGGCCGGCCCCACGAGGCCCAGGGCGGCGGCCCCAATGCCGACCGGCTGGAGGAGGCCCTCCGGGCGGCCCTGGCACGCCTGCGCGCCCTCGCCGGAGGGTAGCCTACTAGATGGAGGTGAACGATGCGCCGAACTGCTCTCCTCGCACTGTGCATGCTTGTGCTCTTGGTCGCGCCCGCCTGTGGGCCTCTCCCAACCCCTACCCAACCTTTTCCCCCGACCGAGACGCCTGCCCCTTCGCCCCCCGCCCCGGAGGACCCCTACGCCGACCTCCGCCGCTGGATGGTCGAGACCCAGATCGCCGCCCGCGGGGTACAGGAGCCGCGCGTCTTGGAGGCCATGTCCACCGTCCCTCGCCATTTTTTCGTGCCGGCCGACTATCTCCCCCAGGCCTACGAGGACCATCCCCTCCCGATCGGCTACGGCCAGACGATCTCACAGCCCTACATCGTCGCCCTGATGACCGAGATGCTCGATCCCCAACCGGGCGACGTCGTGCTGGAGGTAGGCACCGGGTCGGGCTACCAGGCGGCGGTCCTCTCCTTGCTGGTGGAGCAGGTCTACACGGTCGAGATTATCCCCGAATTGGCCTCCAGTGCGGAGGAGCGGCTCCGGTCGCTGGGCTACAACAACGTCACGGTGGCCAACCTGGACGGCTATTACGGTTGGCCGGAGCACGCCCCCTTTGACGCGATCATTGTCACCGCCGCGCCCGACCACATCCCTCCGTCGCTGGTGGAGCAGTTGAAGGAGGGGGGGCGCATGGTCATTCCGGTCGGGCCGCAGGGGTGGAGCCAGACCCTCTGGCTGGTGGAGAAGATTGGCGGGGAGGTTCAGACGACCAACTATGGCGCGGTGCGCTTTGTGCCCTTGACCGGTGGGCACGAGAAGGGAGGGGAGTGACGCGGGCAGGAGGCCGGCACTTTCCAGGCCGGCCGGCCCGTAGGAGGTGGCCGGTGTTGCCGGGTCTGGTGGCCCGTGGGGGTGTCCGAGGACAAGTGCCGGGGGCCGCGCAAGATGAATCCTGCGCCACGGGCCGCGCAGGATGAATCCTGCGCTACGATGGATGGCGGAAGCAGTCGCGGCAGCAGCGTGGGGGCCAGTGCTCCAGAACCAACTGGCGGATGGAGCGGGCCTGGGGGCCGTTCCAGACCTCCTCGAAGGGGACTTTCAGCACGTTGCCCAGCGGGCTTTCGGGATAGTGGTAGCAACAGAAGGTGGCCGTACCGTCGCGGTAGACCAGCAGGTTCGTCCAGGGTTCCGGACACATGGCCTGGGGCGGGGCCTGGTCTGGCGGGGGCGGGGCCTGGTCCGCTTCCGCTGCCGGGGAGTGCGCGCGCTCCTCCGGCCAATCGGCCCCGGTGGCCCGGTAGACGATCTCGTATTCCATCGGCATGCCCACTTCCGCCGCTTTTTCCCAGGCCAGGCGCATCGCCCGGGCATGCTCATCCGGGCAGTTGCTCAGTTCCTCCCGACAGTAGTCAAAGAGGTAGCCGTCGGGGGCCGGCAGGGCCCAGTCCCCGCCAGGCTTGATCTGCTGGAACATCACCCGGTCCGCCCTCAACTCAGCGGCCAGTTCGACAAAACGGGGCACCTCCGGCAGGTTGGTGCACATCACCGTCATGTTGACGTCCAGGCGGGGCCGCCGGCTGCCCAGTTCCTTCTTCAAAGCGACCAGGCGGTGGATGTTTCCCAGAACCTGCTCAAAACGGTCGCAGCGGCGGAGCCGCCGATACATCTCCGGGCTGGCTGCGTCCAGGGAAACGCTGATCCAGGCGACCTGGTGCTCGATCAGCAGGCGGCAGTTGCGGGGGGTCAAGAGGTGGCCGTTGGTGTTAAAGCCGATCTCCGTCCTCGCCGGGTCTATTTCCCCGATCAGGTCAAAGATATGAGGGTAAAGGAGCGGCTCGCCCCCGCCGTGCAGTCCGAGGATGCGGGCCTGGCGGAGGATGGGGAGAAGGCGTTGCCAGACCTGCGGGTTCATATCGGCCCAGGCGGTGGTGTCGGCTGACGGGGAGGAGCGGCCGCACATGATGCAGGGGGGCACCATGTTGCAGCGGGTGGTCAGTTCCAGCCAGACCTCCCAGGGCGGCGCGACGGCCCGGTAGGGCTCCTCGTCGGGGGGAGGGGTGCGCAAGTGGTACTCCATCGTCTCGGCGATCTGCTGCCGCAGAGGGGTGGGGTCCAGGCCGTTGTCGAGGAACCTGCGGACGCCGGCCCACCGCTCCGGCGGGGTTGGTTCACGGCCGAGCATCTCCCGGTAGAGGCTCCGGGCGAGTTTGTATGCTCGATGCTCTGGGGAGTTTAGGAGGGCCCGGCGCAGTTGGGGCCGGCCCAGGTCGCCCCGTTGCAACGCCTCCAGAGCGTTCTGGCGGGCCTCCTCATCGGGTGGCCGGCCGAGCAGTTCCCGGTACGTTGCCTCTACAAACGCCTCATCGTTCAGCCTACTCCGGCGGGCCCGCCTGCGCGAGTCCAACCGGTTCCACCACCTGCGTATCCCTAGACTTGCCATCTCATTCTGTAGGACAGACCCACTCTTTCAGCGCGGCGATCAGCGCGGGCAGCACCTTGCGGGCGTCGCCGACGATCCCATAGTCCGATTCCTGAAAGATGCGCGCCTGCGGGTCAATGTTGATGCTCACGACCACGCCGGCGTCGCGGATGCCCACGGTGTGCTGCATCTCGCCCGAGATGCCCGCCCCGATATAGAGTTTGGGGCGCACCGTCACGCCGCTCTGCCCGATCATCCGGCCGGGCTCGATCCAGCCCTCGTCGAGTGGCGGGCGCGTCCCCCCTACCGCCGCGCCGAGGACCTCGGCCAGTTCCTCGATCAGTTTCCAGCCCTCACGGTCACCCATGCCGGCCCCGCCGGCCACCACAATCTCGGCCTCGGTCAGCGGGACGGCCTCTTCCTCCTGGCGGGGGAGCACCTCCAGGACGCGGGTGCGGAGCGACCCCGGCTCCAGGTGTACCGGCACACGGACGAGTTGCCCCTGTCGCCCCGGTTGCCGGGCCGGCCGGTGAAAGACACCCGGCAGCACCGTCACCATCTGCGGGCGGTGCCGCGGGCAGAGGATGGCGCACATCCCCCGGCCGGCAAAGGCAGGCACGATCTGGCGTAGGAGCAGCCCCTCGCCCCACTCCAGCCCGGTGACGTGGGCCGAAAGCCCTGTCTCCAGCCGGGCGGCCACCTCCGGGGCCAGATCGCGGCCCCAGGTGGTGTGTCCCAGAATGAGCACATTGGGGTCGTGCTCCCGGGCCAGCGACTCGATGACGGTGGCGTAAGCGTCGGCGGTGTAGGTCTCTAGCAGCGGGTCGTCGGCCAGGTAGACCGTGTCCGCACCGTAAGCAAAGAGGTCCCCGGCCAGGGCCTCGACGTTGTGCCCCAAGAGCAGTGCTTCCAGGGGAACGCCGCGCTCGTCGGCCAGTTCGCGGGCCCGGCCCAGAATCTCCAGCGCTACCGGTTGGAGGTTTCTCTGGCGTTGCTCGGCAAGGATCCAGATGGCGTCGCTCATGCAGCCTCCTTCCCTTTTTCCCGGACAAGGACGGCAACGATGAGGAGAATGACCGCAGCGGTGTGGAGCAGAAAGAGCAGGACGTTCAGGACCGCCATCATAATGCGGCGGCGGAGCAAGAAGGGAAGGAACATGCCCAGACCGTTGGCCAGGAAAAGGAGGCTGAAGGCAATCGCCCCCAGGCAACCGGCGGTCTGCCGACGGCGGTTGATGTAGGCGATCACGCAGGCGACCGCCCCTCCTAGCAGGGCCAGCAGGAGCGGCAAGCGCGGCCAAAAGTTTGTCAGGTCCATCGAAATCCTCCTACCCGGGCTCTGGAAGGACGCCCAGTTCGCAAAGCCGTTGAATCAGTTCCTCGATGACCTTCTCCGGTTCCCCCTGAAGGATCTTCTGTCGCCGCCCGCTTTCGGGCATCCACATGTCGCCCATCTGGGTGGGGGAGCCGGGCAGGCCGCAGAGCGCAGGGTCCAGCCCCAGGTCGGCGGCCGACCAGAGGTGGATGGGCCGGCCGCGCGCCTGGACGACCCCCATGAGGCTCATCCCGCGCGGCCGGCAGGCCTCCCGCGTGATCGTGAGCACGGCCGGCAGGCGCACCTCCACGCGGGCCACTCCCTCCTCCACCTGCCAGAGGGCGACGACATGTTCCTCGGTGACCTTCTCGACGCCGCAGACGTAGGTCAGGTGGGCCATGCCGAGCAGATGGGCCAGTTGCGGGCCGACCTGGCCGGTGCTGCCGTCGGCGCTTTCCGCTCCACAGAGGACCAGGTCTGGCCGGCCCATCCTCTCGATCCCTGCCGCCAGCACCCGCACGGTGGCTAAGGTGTCGGCACCGGCAAAGGCGCGGTCGGAGAGGAGCACCGCTTCCTCCGCGCCCAACGCCAGCGTCTCGCGGAGGATCTCTACCGTCCAGGGGGGAGCCATGCTGATGACCCGCACCCGCCCCCCCTGGGCCTCCTTCACCTGCAGGGCCACCTCCAGGGCGTGGCGGTCGAGCGGGTTGAGGATGGTAGCAATGCCCTCGCGCTGGAGGACCTTCGTCTGGGGGTCCAGGCGCAGTTTGGACCACTGCTTGGGATCGGGGACCGGCTTGACGCAGACGATGACCTCCATGGCCCTACCCCTGCAGCGCGGCCCGACCGATAACGATGCGCATGCTCTCCGAGGTTCCTGCCGAAGGAATCAGGATGGCGGCGTCGCGGTAGAGTTGCTGGGCGACATACTCCTCCAGCCAGCCGTAGCCGCCGTGGATTTCGCCGCAGTGGCGGGCGGCGACCATAGCGGCCTCGGTGGCAAAGAGTTTGGCCTTGGCCATCTCGACGTCACAGCGGATGCCCTGGTCCTTGAGCCAGGCGGCCCGGTAGCAGAGGTAGCGGGCTCCGTCCAGGGCGACCGACATATCGGCGATCTTGAAGAGGATGCCCTGGTAGTGGCCGATCGGCCGGCCTCCGACGACGCGCTCGTTGGCAAACTTGGCCGACTCTTCCAGGGAGCGGACAATGACCCCCAGGGCGGTGGCGGCGATTCCCGGCCGGCCGGTCTCCGAGATTGCCTTCAGGGCCACCTTCAGCCCCTTGTTCTCCTCTCCGAGCAGATTCTCCGCCGGGACGATGGCGTTCTCCAGAATCAGTTCGCCCAGTTGCGTCCCCCACAGGCCGCTCTTGTGCTCCTCTCGGCCCGGCCGCACACCGGGCATGTCCAGCGTTACCAGGAAGGTGGAGAGCAGGTTGCGCCCCTTCTCGTCTTTCCCGGTGACGGCGGTGACGGTGTGTAGGTGGCAGAGGGAGGAGCCGGTGATGAAGCACTTGCGCCCATTGAGGATATAGTGGTCCCCCTCGTGCACGGCCGTGGTGCTGATGCCGATCGGGTCGGAGCCGCCGCTGGGTTCAGTCACGGTGACGGTGGCAAAATACTCGCCTTGCACCAGGGATGGCAGGTAGCGACTCTTTTGCTCCTTCGTGGCAAAGTCGAGCAGGGGAGCCATGCCCAGGCCAAAGACCTGCAGCATAAAGCCCATTGCCGGGGAGACGCGAGCGACCTCCTCGATGGCGATCATCCGGGCCAGGTGGCCCAGGCCGGTGCCGCTGTACTCGGGCGGGACGGTGATGCCCAAAAAGCCGCGCCGACCCATCTCCTGAAAGATATCCAGCGGCGGCTCGCGGGTGCGCTCCATTTCGGCGACGCGCGGCGCGATGACCTCCTCGGCGAACTCGCGGGCGGCCTTGCGGATCAATTCCTGTTCGGGGGTAAGGGCGAAATCCATTGAGACCTCCTTGTCATCTCCTCACCGTGGGGCCGGTCAATGCCCCCGGGCAACCTCGCAGTTGCCCCCATATTTTACTATATTGTGCCCCAGGGCGCAAGATTGCTCCTGGACTTTGCATTCCTCTTGGGGTTATAGTATAATAAAAAAAGCCTCGACCCGCTTGCGGAGGAGACCGATGAGCGATGTGCAACGAGTTTTGTCCGATCAAGAGACGGAGCCGACCTGGCCGGTCACGGCTCCGCTGACGATTGCCCAGGTGCTGCGACAGGCCGATCATCAGGTCACGGTGGGGGAGATGCAGGACTATGTCCCTCTTCCCCTGGGGTTTGACCAGATGGACCGGGTGATCGGCGGGGGGTTGGTGCGCGGCGACCTGGTGCTGCTGGGCGGTGCTCAGGGAATCGGCAAGACGATCTTTGCCCTGCAGGCGGCCCGTAACCTGGCGCTCAAGGAAAAGGTCTATGCCTTTTACATTTCCTATGAGCATCCAGAGACCCACCTGTTGCACCGCCTCCTTTGCATGGAGAGCATTGACCCGGCCGCCGAGGAGTACCAGCACGGCCTGCGTATGCGGGACCTGCGCAGCATCGTCCTGACCAAGCGGGCCAGCGAGGGCGAAGGACAGGGGCTCTATCAGATTCTGCAGGGCCATCCTCTGACCCGCCAGTCTCTGCGCAAGATCGCCGAATATGCCAATCGCCTGATCGTGATGAAGGGCAACCCGGTCAGCACAAACCTGCAGGCATTGCGCTCGCTGACCCATCGGTTGGTGACTGCCTGCAAGGGGAATGTGGTCCTCTTTGTGGATTATTTGCAAAAGGTCTCCGTCGAACCACTCCGCCCGGTGGACGAGAATGAAAAGGTCACCATCATCGTGGAGGGGCTGAAGGACCTGGCCCTGTCGCTGCACATCCCCGTTTTTGCCGTGGTGGCCGCCGGCCGGGAAGGGCTCAAGGCCAAGCGGTTGCACCTGCACCACCTCCGGGGCAGTTCGGCTCTGGACTATGAGTGCGATATCGCCCTCATGATGAACAACAAGTACTATATCGTCAGCCGCGACCATATCGCCTTTGACCCCTACAAGGCCGAGTCCTACCGCAACTGGATCGTCTTTACGGTGGAAAAGAACCGTTCGGGGAGGAGCATGATTGACGTCGAGTTTGAACTGCGCTCCGAGTATTTCTGCTTCAACCCCCGGGGTAGTGTGGTCGAACAGCGGCTGATTGATGAAAAGATGGTCTACGAGTAGGCGATGTGGTTCCTGGGGCTGGCCGGGCTCTCTGTGCTGTTAGTCTTTTTGGTGCTGCCGGTCGAAGAGTGGCGCAAGATCGGGCAGTGGTTGCACCGATCGTTGCGCCGTCGCCGCTGGCGGGAGGACAGGACGGCCGGTGGTGAACAGGTTCCGGTGTATGAGAGTGTCCGGCAGCAGATAAAGGAACGGGTGAAAGTTTCCCCGGGGCCGGCCGCTCCCCCTGCGCCTGCCCCGAAGCGGCAACGTGCCGCCTGGTCCGAGGTGCGGGTGCCCTTCCTGCTGATCAGCGTCCTGTTCCTGGGGGTGGGGCTGTTCTACACCTTCTTTTTGCAGCCGCGCCTCTTTCCCCAACGGCCCCCTCGCCTGACCGTGGTGCTCACCACACCGGCCCTGGGCCCAGAGATGACCCCGTGGCCGGAGGGAAAGGAGGCCGGCCGGGACCTGCTCGATTTCCTCAAAGAGGCCCTGGACGAGGCCGGCCTGGCCGATACCGTCGGGCTCGAACTGCTCAACGAGACCCCCCAGGATGCGGCCACCGCGCTCGAACTGGCCCGTCAGCACAAGGCCGATATGCTCCTCTGGGGCTGGGTCCGCCCAGACGACACGCCGGCCTACTTTTTCCGACTGGTCATCTTTCCCCGTCTCGACAAGTCGCTGCCCGAGTTTGAGGAGTACCTCTACCAGATGGATACCCCTTCCGACCTGCCCCTGACCCGGCCGGGCAGTGAGGCCGGCCTTTCCCGGAGCGACCTTTCCGAGGCCCTCATCTGGCTGGCCCACTTTTACCTGGGGAACTATGCCTACCTGGAGGAGCACCCGCCGGCGGCCATGGGGCGGGCGGCCCTCTCCTCAGAGACGGTGCTCTTTCACTGGGCTTCCCTGAATTGGCTCCGGGGCGACTACTTGTCCGCTCAGGCGACCTACGAGGGGTTGCTGGGCCCCCAGGTTCCGCCAACCGCCTGCCCTCCGACGATGACGCCCGCCTTCTGTGCGGCCCTGGCCAACAATCGCGCTGTTGTCCTGTGGACCCGTGAGTCACTGGGGGACCTGCCCCCTGCTTACTTGGATCAGGCGCGCAAACTGCTCGAGTGGGCCGTGGAGGCCTCCCCACACAACATCACCGCCTGGTACAACCTGGGCCGGGTGGCCCTGGCGCGGGAGCGGTGGGAGCAGGCCGTCGAGGCTCTGGAGAAAACCGTCCGGTTGAACAATGCCCACGTGCCGGCCCTGGCCGCCCTGAGCGAGGCCTACCGACAGCGGGGCGATCTCGGCGACCTGGGCCGGGCTCACGAACGGGCCCGGGCAGCCGTACGGGTGGACGCACAGAACGCCCTGGCCCACCTGGCCCTGGCCCGTTACCACATGGCGGCGGGCGATTTTCGGGAGGCGGTCCGTTCCCTGAAGCGGGCCGAAGACCTGGCCATGGCCGAGCAGTCCCGGCGACGCACCCACGAGACCGCCCTCAAGTCGCGGCCGGTCCCGGACACCCGGCGGATTCCCTACGTGGAGGCCTGGCTTCGCCGAATCGATCCGCTGCAGGCGCAGGTCCATCTGGCCTGGGCCGAACTTTACTTCAGCCAGGCGCGCAAGGAGGGGTTGCGGCCCTCCCCGCTGGTCTTTGTCTGGCGATTGATTATCGAGGAGCCCGGCCCTTGGACCCTGGCACTGGAGGAGGTGGGGGCGGCCCTAGAACTCCACCCCAACTGGTACGACGCGCTCTGTCTTCAAGGCGAGATTCACCTGGGGCGGGAACAGTTTGACGAGGCCGTTGCTGCCTATGAGCAGGCGCGCAATCAGGATGCCGGCTATCCCCGCGCCTACCTCGGCCTGGCCGAGGTCTATCGGGCCAAATGGCGCTCCCTGCGCGACAAACCGGATCGGCAGGGAGAAGCAGAGCAGGCCCTTTCTCTGGCCCAGGCCCAGTACACCCAGTTGATTCAGAATCATATCGCCTCGGCGAGGGGCTATTTCGGCATGGGCGATCTTGCCTGGGAGGCGGAGCAGCCCCAGATGGCGCGGGCCTATTTTATCCAGGCGGTTGAGGCGTACCCCAACTATGCCCAGGCCTACCTGCGTCTGGGCCAGATTGACCGCTTGCTGGGCCAGTTCGATTCGGCCATGGAGTTTCTGGACAAAGCCGTCGAGACCGCTTCTGCCCGCTCCATTCGGGTATCGGCCCACATCGAAAAGGGCGAGATCCTGGTCGAACAGTACTTGCAGGGCAGGTTGGCCGGCCTGCCCCCGGCCAAGGCCACGCTGGAGCAGGCGGAGCAAGAGTTTGCCGCCGCCCTGGAGGAGAACCCGCAGGCGGTTCGTGCCCTCAGCGGCCGTGGCCGCGTGGCCTATGAGCAGGAGGCCTTTGAGCAGGCGCAGGAACTGCTGCAGCAGGCCTTTGCGCTCGACCCCTACAACTTTGAGGCGGCCTACAACCTGGGGCGGGTCTATCTGGCCTTGGAAAAGAGTGGGCCGGCCCTGGAGCAGTTCACCCGCGCCGCCGAGGTGCATCCCGAAAGCATCGCCTCTCGCTTCTACCTGGGTCAGGCCGCTTATGCCCAGAACCAGGAGGAGAAGGCCCGGCAGGCCTTTCGGAAGGTGCAGGAAATGTGTGAGACCCCTCCTCCCTATGGCCTGCGCCCTGCCGATGACGAGGAAAGTTGTCAAAAGTACCCCGCCTGGCTGGCCAGGGGTGCGGCTTCTCCCTGAGGGAAGCGTCTCCCTATCCTTCCTCTTTCCACAACCGGGCAAACTCGGCCTCCAGGGTGGCCAGGATGTCGGCCTCCAGGATGCCGCTCGCTTTGATCTCGGCGGCCGGCCGGCCTCCTTCCTCGCCTTCGGCTTGGGTAGATGGTGCGGTGCGACCGAGGACCGCTTGCAGTTGCGGAACGATCTGGCGGGCAAAGTGCAGCACGATGCCCAGGCGGGTATCCGGCCCAAAGACGATCAGGAGAAAGACTTCCGGTGTGACCTGGGCGGAGTAGGCGTTGTAGCGCTCGCCCTCGTGATAGTTCATGCGGAAAGAGCCGTCCTCGCCGAGCAGGGAGGCGATGCCGGAAGATGCGGCCAGGTCGCCGGCCACCAGCGCGGCCAGCGCGGAGAGGTTGATCTCCTCAATGTAGCCCTTGGTCGCGAGGATATGGCCGTTGCTCTCGATCAACATGGTGCACCGAGCGTCAATCTCCAGGCGCAACTGGGCCAGGAGGACCTCCAGTTCCCGCAGTTGCTCCTTGCTCAGATGGGCGCCGATCCCGGAGGAGGTGCCGGCCGGTAGCGATTGTCGGTAGCGGGCTACTTCCCGTTCGACGATCTGGGCAAGTTCCAGGGGACGGAACGGCTTGAGCAAAAAGTCGCTGACCCCTTTGCGCAACGCCTGAATGACCGTATCGGCCGACTCGTACCCTGTGATCATCACCACAGGGACCTGGGGGGAGCGCTTTTTGATCCGTTCCAGGAGTTCCAGCCCATCCATGCCCGGCATTTGCCAGTCGGTGATCACCAGGCAGAAGGGCTTTTCCTCCAGGAGCAGGAGGGCCTCTTCGGCCGTCTCGGCCGTCTCAACGGCATATCCGCGCCGGTTCAGGAACCGCTGCAGGTTTCCGCGGGCCGTGGGGTCGTCATCTACGACCAAAACTGCATCGTTCATCCTTCCTCCTGTCGGGGTGTAGGGGTGGGTTCAGAACCCGCCCCTACCGGACGACCAAAACTACATCGTTCATCCTTCCTCCAGTCGAGGTGTAGGGGTGGGTTCAGAACCCGCCCCTACCGGACGACTCGCCTACCCCGGTTGAAGGGTTCTGCCCCGCTAACGGCCCGGCAGTTGGAACAGGTTCCCCAGCAGGTCTACCCCACAGGCCAACTCCTCGACCCAGGCGATGAACCGTTGGACCATCTCTTTCCCGATCAGCATCGCCCCATGCTGGGGAGCAATGATCTCGATCTCCAGTTGGCGGACCATCTCGGCCCACCACCGGAGCACCTTGTTGGAGGCGATGTAACGCCGGTGAAAGGTCTCCAGATACTGAATGTGGTCATCAAAGTTCTGAACAACGGTGTAGGTCTGCCCCAAAGAGGCCCCCAGGTCGCCGGAGTAGAGGATTTTTGAGACCGGGTCATAGACTTGAAAGTTGGCCGGCGAGTGCAAAAAGTGGGCCGGGAGAACCAGGAGCCGGCAACCGGCCAGATCCAGGACCATTCCCCGGTCAGGGATAGGACGGATACGGTCCATCACCATATCGTCCACCCCAAAATGCATGATGAAGCGCATCCAGGGGCCGGGGATGTAGGCGGTCGCATCGGTGACCATGAGCCAGGCGTTGGTCGAGGCAACGATATCTGGATCCTGGTGGGAGAGAAAGATATACTTCAGGTTGCCCGTCGGGACCACCGTGGAGAGTTCGCCCAGCACCGGAGCGTAGACCTTGTGCCCGCCGGGGTCCAGGAGCATGGCCTGGTCGCCGTGAACGATGACGTGCTGATTGGCCTGGACCATCTGACCCGAGGTAAAATCCTCCAACAGGACGTTTTTGTGTTCGGTGGTTTCAAAGAGCGTCTGATTGGGCATCGGTTCCCCCTTTCTCTATCCCAGGACCTCGGCCACGGCCTTGGAGGCCTCGCGGACCTCCAACAGGACCATCCCCAGGTTGGCCCTTTTCCCGGTGATTCCTACCAAGACGGCGTTCTTGCCGGCGTGGGTGATGACAATATTCCCTTCGTCCCCCTGGATGATGGCCTGGGCAAAGGACCCTCGTTCCAGTTGGGCGATTGAGCGGATGGAGAGGTTGAGGATGCCGGCGGCTACCGCGCCCACCCGCAACTGTTCCACGTTCGGCGGCAGTTCCGCTGCGATCACCAGTCCGTCCAGGGTGATCACAGCAACGCCCTGTAGGGCAGTGGCCCGGTCCACAATCTCGTGAACTACCGCCTCGAGTCGTTCTCCACGTTTCATCGGTCTTTCCATATCAATCTCCTCTGCTTCTTTTCGTTGCTCATCCAGACGACGTTTGCCCTCCATCACGAGGGCCAGCCATGGTACCCGTATCGTTACTTGGGGCGGAGAGATGCCCTGCTCTACAGCAAAGGTTCCCCGATCCCAGGCGAGGAAGCGGTAGACAGCCTCCGCGCCCTCCAGGTCGCCGGCGGTGGCATGGACAACCTGGCCGCCGTCAAAGTAGAGCGCAATCTCCTCGTCATCGCGCCGTGCCCGCAAGAGCGCGGGCAAGCCGGCCTGACAGTTCCACTGAATCAGGTCGGCAACATCCATCCCCTCGATATTTCCCTGAACGGCCATCGGGTTCAACCTTTTACGACGCTCTTGCACCGATCTGGGCGGCCATCTGTCGCTGCAGGTCCAGAAGGACCAGCCCCATAATCGCCCGCAACGTCTCCGGGACGCCCCGGCCCTCGATAGCAACCGCCTCGAAACAGGGCCGGTTGCCGACATCGAGGGCAGCCTGGAGTTCCTCCACCGAGAGGGCGTCGGGTAGATCGCGCTTGTTCCACTGAACGACCAGGGGGATATGCTGGAGTCGCTTCCCCGCCTGGGCCAGGTGTTGGGCCATATTTTGCCAGGAGGCGAGGTTCTCCTCCAGCCGGCCGGCCTGCGAGTCGGCCACAAAGACGACCCCATCGGCCCGTTGCAGCACCACCGCACGGGTGGCCTCGTAATAGGGCTGCCCCGGCACGGTGTAGAGCCCGAACTTGGGCCGCAGCCGGCCGATCGCCCCGAGTTCCATCTGGATAAAGTCGAAAAAGATCGTCCGGTCCTCGTGGGTGCTCAGGGTAAAGAGTTCGCTGCGCACGGCGGGGTTCAGCCGGGCGTGAATCTGCTCCAGGTTGGTCGTCTTGCCGCTGAGCGCGGGCCCGTAATAGACGATGTTCAGATGGAGTTCGTTGCTGCGCCAGTTGACAAACATCTCATCCGGCCTCGCTCTTCAGGACCGGTAGCAGCACGGTGAAGGTGCTGCCCTGCTCCACCTTGCTTTCTACACGGATCTCGCCGCCGTGCTCGCGGACGATGCTGTAACAGATGGCCAACCCCAGCCCGGTGCCTTGCCGGCCCTTGGTGGTGAAGAACGGCTCAAAGATTCGCTCGAAATCCTCCGACGGGATGCCACCGCCGTTGTCGCTGACCTCCAGGCAGACCTGCTCGTCCCGGACACCGGTGCGGAGGATCAGGTGTCCACCCTCCGGCATGGCGTCCTGGGCGTTGAGCACCAGGTTCATCAAGACCTCACCGATCTGCTCCGGCGCGGCATAGACCGGGGGCAGGTCCGGGTCCAGTTCCTGGACGACCTCGATCTTGCGCTTGCGCAACTCTTTGCCGACCAGGTGCAAAACATCCTGAACGACCTGGTTCAGGACGACAGGGTACCGTTCCTGGGAGGGCGGCTTGCCAAAGTCGCGCAGTTGCCGGACCAGTTTGGCGATGGCCTGGAGTTGCCGGTCTATCTGGTTCAGGTCCTTGTGCAGGTGGGGATTGACCGGACAGTCTGGCGGGCACTCCTCCTTGATCAGGTCGGAGAGGCCGATAATTCCGTTCAGAGGGTTGTTGATCTCGTGGGCCACGGTCGCGCTCAGCCGGCCCAGGGCGCTGAGTTTCTCGGCATGGCGCAGGGTGGCATAGGCCTGCTCCAGTTCTCGTGTTCGTTCGCGGACCTTTTCCTCCAGGGTATCGTTCAGTTCGGCCAGGGCGTCATAGGCCCGCTTCAGACGGAGCATCGCACGTATGCGGATGAGGAGTTCGGCGTTGCTGGCGGAGCGGGGGATGAACTCGTCGGCGCCGGCATCCAGGACGGCTCTCTCGGCTAGGTCGCCGGCCGGGGCGACGACGATAACCGGCATGAACGGGCCGGCCGCTTGTTTGACCTGCCGGACCGTCTGCCGGACGTCGTCTCCGTTGCAGGCCAGGAGGAGCAGGTCCGGCGGCCGGGTGCGTAGGGTCTCGCTCAAGGCCTCCCGGCCAACCATGTAGGCGGCATAGCCGGCCGCACAAAGCACCTCCATCATCTGTCGGTTGGTGCCCGGGTCGTCCCCGACGATCAAAAGTTCGGCAAAAAAGGGCTCCGTCATTGTCAATCGATCACCTCATCTCTCCAATTGATTGTATACCAAAGTGTCCAAGTATGCAAGTGCTGCTGTATGGGCAGCACTTGGGCTTGCTGCCCCTGGGCCGACAGTTTCGTCCGCTTGACATCCGCCCACCGACCGGCTATACTGGAACCCACAATCACAAATTGACCTTTGCGGAGGACGGAAAGGACTGCATGATGTGGACAGACTATTTCTTTCCTCAATCTGTCGAGGAGACCCTGGACCTACTGGAAGGGTACCGCGGCCGCGCCCGCATCATCGCCGGCGGCACCGACCTGGTCCTGCAGGCCCGTCGCGGACAGTGCCCCAGCGAGGTCATGGTGGACATTACCCGCATCCCCGCTCTCGACTTTTTGGAAGAGCGGGACGGCTGGATTCGGATCGGGCCGCAAGTGACCCACGCCCAGGTGGCTGCCTCGCCCCTGATTCGGGAAAAGGCCGGCCTCCTGGCCACGGCCTGCGGGCAGGTCGGCGGGCCCCAACTCCGCCGTGTGGGTACCCTGGTGGGCAATGTGGTCAACGCCATGCCCGCCGCCGACGGGGCGGTGGCCCTCTTTGCCCTCGACGCCGAACTGGAGGTCTGCGACCGCCAGGGCCGGCGTTGGACCCCCATCGCCGACCTCTACGGTGGCGTCGGCCTATGCCGGGCGGACCCCTGCTTCCAGATGGTTGCGGCGATCCGCTTCCGCCCGCTGCCCCCTAACGCCGGCTGGGCCTACCTGCGCCTGGCCCAGCGCAAGGCCAACGTCCTCCCGATCCTCAACTGTGCCATTGTCGCCCGGGTACGGGAGGGGCGCTTCCGGGAGGTGCGCATCGCCGTCGGCCCGGTGGCCCAGACGCCGCTGCGCGTTGCCGAGGCCGAGACGTTCCTTCGCGCTGCCCCGGTCGAGGCCCAGACCCTCGTTCAGGCTGCCGCCTTGGCCCGCCAGGCGGCCAACCCCCGCGACAGCCTGATCCGTGGCTCACGGGAATACCGCCTGGCGATGGTGGAAGTGTTGGCCCGCCGGGGGTTGGAGCAGGCGATCCAGATGGTCCAGAGCAAGGCAAAGCAGGAGTAAACGATGCTGCTTCAGATGACGCTCAACGGCAAATCGGTCCAGGTCGAGGTGGAGCCAGAGGAGATGCTGGCCCACGTCCTTCGGGAGAAACTGGGCCTGATCGGGACCAAACTCGGCTGTGAGGAGGGGGAGTGTGGGGCCTGTACCGTCCTGGTGGACGGGCAAGCCATCCTCGGCTGCATCTACCCTGCGCTAAAGGCCCAAGGGCGGGAGGTGATCACGGTCGAGGGACTCTCCTCCGGCCGAGCCCTGCACCCGGTCCAGGAGGCCTTTGTGAAGCACTTTGCCTCGCAGTGCGGTTTTTGCACGCCCGGCTTGATCATGTCCACCGTGGGGTTTCTCCGGGAAAATCCCACGCCCGGCCGGGAGGAGATCCAGGAGGCCCTTTCGGGCAACCTCTGTCGCTGTACCGGCTACTACCAGATCGTCGAGGCCGTCGAGGAGGCGGCCCGCAGACTGTCTCCGGGAGGTTCCCATGCCTGAGCCGGCCGTCGGAAAAACTGTCGAGCGGGTGGACATCCGTACCAAGGTGCGGGGGACGCGCCGCTATCCCCAGGATTTCAACCACCCCGGTCAACTCTACGGTGCAGTCATCTGGAGCGCATACCCCCATGCCCGTGTCCTGCGCCTTGACACCGCCGCCGCCGAGGCCTTCGCCGGCGTGGTGCGCGTGCTTACCTACCGGGACGTCCCGGTGAACGAGTACGGCATCAACACCCCCGACCAGCCGGTCCTGGTCCCGGAGGGGGGCAAGGTGCGCTGGGTGGGGGACCGCATCGCCATCGTGGTCGCCGAGAGCGAGGCGATCGCCCGAAAGGCCGCCGCGATGGTCGAGGTGGCATATGAACCGCTCCCCGTGGTGGATGACCCCCGCGCGGCGATGCAGGAGGGCAGTCCCCTGGTCCACGAGGAAAAGGGCAGCAATATCCTGCATCATGTGCGCATCCGCAAGGGGGACGTGGAAGCGGCCTTTGCCCAGGCCGACGTCGTCATTGAGCGGGTCTATACGACCTCCTCGGTTGAGCATGCCTACCTGCAGCCGGACGCCGCCCTGGGATACATAGACGAGGAAGGGCGGGTCACCGTGATCAGCGCGGCCCAGTGGCCCCACGACGACCTGCACCAGATTGCCCACATACTGGACCTGCCGGAGGAGCAGGTGCGCGAGATCGTGCCGGCCGTCGGTGGAGCCTTTGGCGGGCGCGAGGACATGTACATCCAGCACCTGGCCGCCCTCTGCGCCCATGTCGTGCGCCGGCCGGTCAAGATCGTCTTTACCCGCGAGGAGACGACCCAGTGCACCGGCAAGCGCCACCCCTTTTTCTTTCGCTACAAACTGGGGGCCACCCGCGAGGGGAAATTGCTGGCCATCGAGGCCGTGGGCATCTCCGACGCCGGGGCCTATGCCTCCACCAGCATCCCTGTGCTGAACAACGCCGTCAGTTTTATGGCCGGCCCCTACATCATCCCCAACGCCCGCATAGACGGCTACACCGTCCACACGAACAACGCCGTCACGATGGCCATGCGCGGCTTTGGCGCGACCCAGCCGCCGGTGGCCTATGAGCAGATGATGGACGAACTGGCCCAGGTGCTGGGCATGGACCCGGTCGAACTTCGGATGAAGAACCTGGTCGAAACCGGCAGCGAGACGGTCCTGGGCAACCGCATGCCGCCGGGCACGGCGATCAAGGAGACGCTCCGCCAGGCAGCCCTGGCCGCCGGATGGCGCGAGGAGAACGGCCACTGGGTCCGCCCGGACCTGGGCGAACCCTCCTCGCCTTACCGGCGGCGGGGAATCGGGGTGGCCTGTGCCTACAAGAATGTCTGTTACTCCTTCGGCTTTGACGACCGGGCCACCTGTGACGTCGAACTGGTCCTGGACGAGAGCGGACAGATCGCCCGTGCCGTTGTGGGGATCGGGGCCGTCGAGGTCGGGCAGGGCATCCACACCGTTCTTCGCCAGACCGCCGCCGAGGCCCTGGGGATCCGGCCGGAGCAGGTGCGCATCCAGGTCGTGGACACCGCCGCAGTGCCCGACGCCGGCTCCTCCTCCGCTTCCCGCCACACCTACGCCTCCGGCAACGCCGTCCTGAACGCCTGCCGCCTGGCCCGGGAGCGCCGGCGGCAGGCCCTGCGAGAGGAGACCGGCGAGCAGAGGATCACGGCGCGCTACACCTTCCGGGCCCAGACGGTCCGCCCGACGACCCCCTACGACCCCGAGACGGGCCAGTGCGAGCCACACGTGGCCTACTCCCTGGGCACGCAGATTGCCCTGGTGGAGGTGGACAGCGAGACCGGCGAGGTCGAGGTGCTCAAGATGTGGGCCTCGAACAACCTGGGGCGGGTGATCAACCCCGAGATGGTCTTTGGACAGGTGGCCGGGGGTATCCACATGGGGGTCGGCTATGCCCTGACCGAGCACTATATCCAAAAAGAGGGCCGGCCGCGCAGCCGCCGCTTCAGCGAGTACTTTATCCCCACCGTTCGGGACATGCCCCGGGAACTGGTCAATATCAATGTCGAGGTGCCCGATCCCACCGGCCCCTTTGGGGCGACCGGGCTGGGCGAACTGCCCACCCTGCCCACTGCGCCGGCGATTCTCAACGCCATCGCCGATGCCGTAGGGGTGCGTATCACCGAACTTCCGGCCTCGTCGGAGCGGGTCTGGCGGGCACTGCAGGCGGCCGGCCAGGCCGAGGGGCAGGGCCGGGCATAGGTGCGTTCGTCTGGTATCCGCCATCTCTCCCGGCTTTGCCCGGAGGGGTGCCGGCAGAGAGGAGCCGTCGGCAGTGGAAACGCGGTTGCGCCGGCAGAACCTGATCGCCCTGTCGGTGCTCTTTTTGCTGACGATCCTGAGCCTGATTTTCCTGGCCGGCCTGGCCCACTGGCGGCCGGCAGAACTGGTCCTGCTGGGAATTGTCGTCCTGGTGGTCTGTGGGGCCTTTCTCCTGGCCCTCCTGCACCTGGCCGGCGTGTTTCCCTTCCGCCCCTCCGCCGACGAGCAACTGCGCGACTGCCGGGAAGAACTGGAGCAGGCCCGCCAGCACATCCTGAACCTGACCCAGGAGACCCGCCGCCGAGCGGACCTGTTGACCACCGAGCGGGACCGGGCCGAGTTCCTCCGGCAGAGTTTCGCCGAACTTGCCCTCTCGCTGGACCCCCGTCAGATTCTCGACCGCATCCTGGCGCGGGCCACCCAGATTGCCGGGGCGACCGGTGGCAGCATCCTGCTCATTGACGAGGCCCTCCAACCGGCCGAGGTCTTTCTCGCCGGGATTGAGGGGCGGGTTCCGGTCAGCCTGCGCACCCGCGAGGTCCTCAGCCAGGGGTTGGCCGGCTGGGTGGTGCGCAACCGGCGCGGGGACATTATCTACGACGCCGGCCAGGACGAGCGCTGGCTGGCCTTTCCCGGCGATGAGCGGGCTGCCTGCTCGGCCGTCGCGGTGCCCCTCCTGGGCCGTCGGCGCGTCCTGGGGGTGATCGTCCTGACCCATACCCTGCCCTTTCAGTTCAATGAGAGCCATCTGCTCCTTCTGGAGGAGTTGGCCCGCCAGGCGGCGATCTGTCTGGAGAACGCCGACCTGTATACGATCGCCGAGGAGGAGCGGCACAAACTGGCGGCGATTCTGGCGGGAACTCGGGACGCGGTCCTGGTGGTGGACCAGGCCGGCAGGCTCCTTCTGGTCAACCCGGCGGCGGAGCAGGCCCTGGGCGTGCAGGCAGCGGAGGTCCTGGGCCGGCCGGCCCGGGAGGCCCTCGACCACCCGGACCTGCAACGCCTCCTTTCTCAGGCGGTCCAGGCCGGCACCCTCTCCGGCGGCGAACTGACCACGGCCGATGGGCGCGTCCGCTACGTGACGCTCTCGCCGATTCAGGACGTCGGTTGGGTGGCCATCCTGACCGACATCACCTACCTGAAAGAACTGGACCAGATGAAGAGCGACTTTGTCGCCACCGTCTCCCACGACCTGCGCTCCCCGTTGACCACGGTGCGCGGCTTTGCCGACCTGGTGCCGATGCTCGGCCCGCTGACGGAGGAGCAGCACGAGGCCCTGGAAAAGATTCGCGGCGCGGTCACTCAGATGAACGACCTGATCGAGGACCTTCTGGACCTGGGCAAGATCGAGGCCGGTGTGGATATGCCCATGACCCCCTGCCGGATGGATCGGGTGGTCCGGGAGGCGGTGGACACCCTGCTTCCCCGTGCTACCCTGAAGCAGCACGACCTGAAACTGGAGGTGCGCGGTGAAATTCCCCCGGTCCAGGGCAACGCTGGCCGTTTGCGCCAGGTCGTCGCCAACCTGGTGGATAACGCCATCAAGTATACCCCCGCCGGGGGGACGATTCGGGTTTGTGTCTCCCGGCAGGACGGCCAGGTGCTCGTCTCGGTCCGGGACAACGGCTATGGCATTGCCTCCAAAGACCAGGAGATGCTCTTTCAAAAGTTTTACCGGGTGCGCACCGAGCAGACCAAGGGGATTCCCGGCACCGGCCTAGGGCTGGCCATCGTCCGTTCGATCGTTGAGCAGCATGGCGGGCGCATCTGGGTGGAGAGCGAGCCGGGCCGGGGGAGCATCTTTACTTTTTCCCTGCCGACTGTAGAAACGGCCGCTGCCCAAGGAGAAGGACATGACGCGAGAAACCTTTGATCAGAAACTGGGTCACCTGGAACAGGATCTGCTCCAGATGGGTGGTTTGGTGGAGGGGGCCATTGAGCAGTCTGTGCAGGCGTTGAAAAAGCAGGACGTGGTTCTGGCCCGTCAGGTGGAGCAGGCCGATGATGTGATTGATGACCTGCAGCACGACCTGGAGGAGCGTGCCCTTATCTTGCTCGCCACGCAGCAACCCCTGGCCGGCGACCTGCGGCGGATTGCGGCGATCATCAGCATCGCCGGCGAATTGGAGCGCATCGGCGATTATGCCCGGGGGATCGCCACGATTACCCTCCGCAGCGCGGGCCAACCGTTGCTCAAGCCGCTCATTGACATCCCCCGTATGGCGACCAAGGCCTGTGAGATGTTGCGGCGCAGCCTGGATGCCTTTGTCACGCACGATCTGGAATGGGCCCGCGGCATTCATGCCCACGATGACGAGGTGGACGCCCTCTACGACCAGGTTTATCGGGAACTGCTGACCTTCATGATGCAGGACCCGCGCACGATCACCCGGGCGACCTATCTGCTCTGGGTGGCCCACAACCTGGAGCGGATCGCCGACCGTACGACCAATATCTGCGAGCGCACCATCTTTATGGTCACCGGCCGGCAGCCGGAGCGGCGGGGGGTATCGCCGGAGGGAGAGGCGGCGGCCGGCCGGCCCGAGGAGACATAAAGGGTGAAATCGCCGATGAGCGCGTCGCGCAGATGGTGGCAACGGATCCGCTGGTGGGAGTTCCTCCTGCTTCTGCCCACCCCCTTTTTGCTGGCCGGTGGCCTGGCCCAACTCGCCCTCCTGCGCGGCGGGCAGGTCTCCCCCGAGGCCCTGCGGCCGGCCCTCTGGAGCGGCATCGCCCTGCTCGGTTGCAGTGTCCTCCTCAGTGCGGTCGGCTTTTGTGGTGATCAGACCCTCCTGCCGCTCGCCGCCTTTCTCACGGCGAGCGGCCTCCTCTTCGTCGAACGGCTGGAGCCGGCCCTGGCCGAACGCTACGGCCTGGTCGGAGAGCGGCAGTGGCGCTCGGCCGCCCTGGGGCTGGCGGTCTGGCTCCTGACCCTCCTCCTGACCCGCCGCTGGACCTGGCGGGGCCGGGTGCTTTCCTGGGACCTGCTGGTCAAGCGCTACCGCTACCTGCTCCTGATCGCCGCCCTGCTCCTGGTCGGGGCAACGATGCTCTTTGGCGTCGAGGTCAACGGTGCGCGCCTCTGGCTGCGGATCGGAGGGCTGCAGTTCCAGCCCTCGGAACTGCTCAAGGTCGCGCTGGTCGCCTTTTTGGCCGCCTACCTGGAGGACAAGCGGGACCTGGTGGCCTTTCGCGGATTCCGCTGGGGCCGGATTCCCCTGCCCCCGATCCCCTATCTCTTTCCCCTGCTCCTCACCCTGGGGCTCTCGGTCGCTGTGCTGGTCTTTCAGCGCGACCTAGGGGCGGCCGCGCTGACCCTGGGGGCCTTTCTCCTGATGCTCTATGTGGCCAGTTCCCGGATGGGCTACTTGTTGGCGGGTGGAATCGCCTTTGGAGGCGCTGTGGCCGGCGTCTATCGCCTGGCGGCGAGCACACCGGCTCTGGCGCACGTGCGCACGCGCATCGCTGTGTGGCTGGCCCCCTGGAGCAGTTCGGGGGGCTACCAGATCGTCCAGGGGCTGTACGCCTTTGCTGCCGGGGGGCTGATCGGGCAGGGGTTGGGCCAGGGTGCCCCCACCCTGATCCCGGAGAGCCACACCGACCTGATTTTGGCTGCCATCGGCGAGGAGTGGGGCCTTTTGGGGACGACCGCCCTGCTCCTGCTCTATGTCCTCCTGATCGGGCGGGGGCTAGCCCTGTCCCTGCGGGCGCGGGACGGCTTTCGGCAACTTTTGGGGACCGGCCTGTCCCTGACCCTGGCCCTACAGGCGGCGATTATCATCGCCGGCAACCTCTCTCTGATTCCGCTGACCGGCATCACCCTGCCCTTCGTCAGTTACGGGGGGACCAGTCTGCTGACCAACATGGTCATTGTGGCCCTGTTGATGCGGATTTCGGCCGAGTAGGGGGCCGGCCGCACCGAGTGGGGGGAAGATGACCGCCCGGACCAAGGCCGGCCTGGTGCTGTCGCTGGGGGTGTTTGTCGTCTCTTGGGCGGCGGTGTTGATCCGTTGGGCCGGCGGGGCTCCTGCGCTGGTCATCGCCGCCGGTCGGTTGACCCTGGCCTCCCTCGTTCTGACCCCGATTGCCTTCTTCCGGGGCGTCCATCGTGAACTGGCCATCCTGCGCCGCCGCGACCTCCTCCTGGCCCTCCTCTCCGGCCTAGCCCTGGCGGCCCACTTTGCCTCCTGGATCTCTTCCCTCTCCCTGACCACGGTGGCCAGTTCGGTGGCCCTGGTCAGCACCAATCCGCTCTGGGTGGGGTTGGCCGGCCATTTCTGGCTCCGCGAACGCCTCTCCCGTTCCACCAGCCTGGCCATCCTGCTGGCGATGGTCGGCAGTGCCCTGATCGGCTATGGCGACCTAGCCCTGAGCCGGGAGGCCCTTTGGGGGGACCTGCTGGCCCTGATCGGCGCGATGACCGGCTCGGTCTACTTTCTCTTGGGGCGTGACCTGCGCCAGCGGCTCTCGATCCTGGCTTACATCTGGCCGGTCTATGCCACCGCTGCTCTGGCGCTGCTCCTGGTCTGCCTGCTGACCGGCCGGCCGCTGCTCGGCTATATGCCGGGGACCTATGGCTTTCTCCTGCTCCTGGCCATTGGCCCACAACTTTTGGGGCATTCCTCACTCAACTATGCCCTGGAGCACCTCTCGGCCGTCTTTGTGACGATCGCCATCTTGGGGGAACCGATCGGTTCGGCCCTGCTGGCCTTGCTTCTTCTGGGGGAGGTTCCCCCCTGGACCTCCCTGGTTGGCGGGGGGCTTGTGCTGACGGGGATTACCCTGGCCGGCCGGGCGGAGTGGCGGCGGTGAGGCAGGGTGTCCGGGGACGACGCCTCCGGTCGCCTCATTCGGAATTTCCCGGCCCAGACCCTGTCCGAAAACCCGTAGGGCAGGCTTTCCAGCCTGTCCGGTTCTCCATCCAGGCCGACACTTGGCCGGCTCCGTGAGGCTTTCCGGCCTGTTCGGTTCCCCAACGACACCGGCCGGCTGACGTCTACAGAAAGCCGGCCGGCAGGGAAGACAGATTGCCATCCCCACTCTCGATGGGCGTTGGGGTACTTGCGTTCCAGGGCGTCGGGCAGGTAGACGGCGCCGTACCCTTTGGCCAGGCCTTCCTCGTGCAGTCGTTTGACATATTGCAGGTGTTTTTGGAGCGCCGGGATCACGCTGTCGGGAAGCACCGTCACGCGGTCTTTTGTCCCTTTGCCGTCGCGCACGAGGATAGCGCGGTGGGCGAAATCCAGGTCCTTGACCCGCAGGCGCAGGCATTCCATGAGGCGCAGGCCACTGCCGTAGAGCAATTTGGCCATCAGTTGGTGGGTACCTGACAGGTGGGCGAGGAGGCGTTGCGCCTCCTCTTTGGTCAGAACGGTGGGTAACCGTTTAGGTTTTTTGGCGCGCAGGGTGTCAATGAGGCCGGGGCCCTGGTGAAGCACCTCGCGGTAGGGGAACAGCAAAGCGCTCAATGCCTGGTTTTGGGTGGAGGCGGCGATCTTCTCACCGCCAGATGGTCACCTGGCCGTGGAGGGATGGCCTCAGGGTTTGGAGGATAGGGGGCCGCGCAGACGCTTGTGGGCAGGCGCCTGGCTTTCGAGATAGTGTTGAGTGGTGCGGAGGTCGGCATGCCCCATGAGTTTCTGGATATCGTCGAGCTGGTAACCGGCCTCTTTGAGCCGATGGGCGAAGGCAGCACGCAGGGTGTGGGCGGTGGCGCGTTTGGTGATGTTGGCGGCACGGACGGCAGCGGCAATGGCCCTCTGGATGCCGCTGGGGTGCAGGTGATGCCGCTTGACTGCATAGGTGCGGGGATCTACGGAGAGATTAGGGGAGGGGAACAAGTATTGCCATTCCCAGGATCTGTCGGCTGTGGGGTATTTGCGGGCCAGGGCCGGGGGCATAGAGACGGGGACATCGGGGTGAGCGTCGTAGAGGCGGCGCACCCGCTCAAGGTGGGCGCGGAGGCGTTGGAGGAACCGTTCCTCGTCGGGGAGGAAGGTCACGCGGTCGCGGTTGGACTTGGTATCGTGGATGGTGATGAGCGAATTCTCAAAGTCGAGGTCCTGGATGCGCAGGCGCAGGGCCTCAAGGAGCCGCAGGCCGCTTCCATAGAGGAAGCAGGCGACGAGATAGGGTGGGTCGTCCAGGTGGGCAAGGATGCGCAGGCATTCGTCATGACTGAGGTAGGGCTGGACGTAGGTGCTTTTCTTGGCGCGTAGGGCGTGCAAATTGCCGAGAGGGATGCCGAGGACTTCCTGGTAGAGGAACAGAAGGGCAGAAAGGGCCTGGTTTTGAGTAGAAGCAGAGACTTGGTCATGTACAGCGAGATGGGTGAGGAAGGCTTCGACCTCTGGCATGCCCATAGTGGCGGGGTGGCGCAGTTTGTGGAAGCGGACGAAACGTTCATACCAATGGACATAGGCTTTCTCGGTGCGGATAGAGTACCCGCGCAAGCGGACGGCCTCGCGGAGGCGGTCGGCGAGTTTCTTCTCTGGCATTGTCGCCCTCTGGCTTGACAGCGGTTTTTTTCCTGAGTATAATAGACTTGTAGCGTAATTGGCAAAAGCCACTACCTGTAGGGTTCTGAGACGATCGGAGCCATAACATCTTGCCTTTTGGCTAATACGCCACAAGTCTGATTAAATTGGAAGTCTGCAGTCAACTGTGTGGCTCCCAGTATAGCATAAAATAGAGAGTCACGCAAGATAAGATCGAGACTCGAGATAATCACAAGTTATGCGCCACCGTCTCACGGCGAGAATGGGTCCAAGATCAACAGGGAGGAATACAATGAAACGATCGCTGCAGTTCATCGCCATCACCGGCCTGTTGTGCCTCTCAGCCCTGGGAACGGCCTGCGGAGACCTGACCTCTACGTATCCGGCCTATGAGACACCCCCCCCGATCACCGAGGGGCCTACGACAATTCTCCCCATCCCGACCTCCGAACCTTACCCCATCCCAACCAGGAGACCCACACCTACCACGGGCCTCCCCCCGACCAAGGTGCCCCCGTCTCCAACCCCCATCCCCACGGCCACTCCGCCCCCTACAGCCCTACCTCTGCCGCCGTCGGCTTTCGATGTCCTGTGGATCGAGACGACCTCTGTGGACTCCCCCACTGGCGTCCACGGGACGATCTGGCGGGCCGATCCCCGGGACATTGCCCATCGCCGACCGGTCGTGCATTTCGACGACCAGGGCATCCTGGAAGCCGCCCTGTCCCCGAACGGACGGAAAATTGCCCTGACCACGGCCGGCTGGCGTTGGCCACGTAGCCCCTTGTGGGTTGTCAACCTGGATGGTACGGAGTTGCAGCAGATCGCCCCGGATGCGGGGCAGATCCTCTGGAGCCCGGACAGCCGGGCAATCTTCTACACCCTGGGCGAGCCGGGGTCTCCCACCAAGTTGGCCTCCATCTCACTCCAGGACCAGGGCTGGGTGGGCATCGAGCGGGTTGACCTGGCGACGGGGGAAATCGAGCGCATTCTGACCATCGAAACGGCCACTTCCTTGCAACTACTGGGATGGTCTGCCGGTGGGCAGTGGCTCTATCACATCCGCCGGAATCTGGAGACGCGGGAATTCGAGTTGTGGAAGATTCGGCACGATGGAAGCGACTCGCAGAATATTGTTCCCCTGGGATGGGAGTTGCCTCCTCGTTCCCATTTGCTCCTTTCCCCCGAAGGGGGTAAACTTTTGCTTGGCAACTCTCATGAACTGGGATGGATTTCCACAGATGGACAGGAAAGTGGAAATGTGCTTCTCCCACAACCGGACGGGTATCAAGTCCTTTGGGGACACGGAGAGAACGAGATCATCGTGGCACAACATAACCCAACACAACCGCTCTATCACCTCTACAGTATTAACATCCAATCCCAACATACACGGGAGATGGTGACCTTTGGGGTACCTAAAGGCCCTGGATGGAGTGAACTAGCCATCTCTCCGGACCACCATTGGTTGATGGCCCACCTTTATCAGGATGGCTATTACTGGATTTACCTGCCCACGGGAACGATGGTACCGCTTCCTTTTTGCCGGGGCTGCTGGGTACGCTTCGTGGCGTGGCTCCCCGGCGGAGCAAAGGGGAACTGAAGATGAACCGCTTACTCCCTTCCCCGCGATACGCCGCCTGGCTGCTCGGCCTTGTCCTGCTCGGCTTGTCTCTCACTTCTCAAGGCGACCTTGATCCCCCAAGGGTCAGGGCTATCCAATCTCCCATGACGGCGGCCCTGAACTGCCCCCCGCCGCCGGCCGGCTGCCCCCAGGAGCGGGTCTACGGCTACCAGCCCTACCGCTATGACATCCGCTCCACCTTCAACGATGCCGCCGGCAATCTCCTGGGCAATGACGGCCCGACCTACGGCCAAGCCGCCCGCGGTCTGCCTCCGGAGTTCGGAGGGACAGGAATCACCTATGTAGACATCTCCTCTGCCCGACCCCTTCCGCAGATCGTCCTCCGGAGCATGGGCTGGCAGGAGTCCACCTGGAAGCAATTCAGCGCTGCCGACGGCGACTACGGCTGCACGTTGGTTTCCCTCGACTGCGGCTACGGGGTGATGCAGATGACCTCCTGCATGGATACCGGCTGTGGCTGGTTCGAACCGGAGCGGGCTGCCGGGGAATTGGCCTACAACTTGGGCGTTGGCACCAACTTCCTCGTCCAGGAGAAGTGGAACTGGTTCAGCACGCCGATCTATCGTCTCATCGGGGACAACGACCACACGGTACCGGAAGACTGGTACTACTCCGTAATCGCCTACAACGGCTGGAGTGCGTGCAACGACCCCAATCGAACCGGGTATTTGGAAGAGTGCCCGGAAGACCGGCAAAACCCCCCTGACCCTTGGCGACCTCCATACGGTGAAGGGTTCTCCCCTGTCTATCCCTACCAGGAGAAGGTCTGGGGCTGGATGGCCCACCCGGAGAGCGCTTTGGCCGACTCCCATTGGCTCTGGCGTCCGACCCGGATCGCCTGGATTTCACGGGGCATCTTCGGCCTGGACCCGTTGGGAAGTTGGAAGCCGCCCTACTGGACTCCGCAGCCGGTCTTCACCCTGCTTCGGGACATCCAGGTCGCCGGGGGCCACGGACCTACCATTATGTTACGCAACACGACGGGATACACATTGGCCGCAGACATCGCTTTCTACAACCAAGACCACACTTTCAACCGCTGGTGGTTAGGCGGTGTACCTCCAGACCCACCACCCCATCGGTACATTCGGCTTGCTGCCAATGAAACCCTTTTGCTTCCTGTGGCCCAAGCCTTCAGACCCGATGAACTCTTCTCCGGCTACGCCCGCGTTAGCGCCAGCGAAGGGGTGGAGGTCTCCCTGCGCCCCTCCCCAACCCACTTCGTTTTCCTGCCTGTCGCCTTCAAGAGCCATCGTCATTGGTCTATCGGCGGCTCCTACGAGGTGATCGACAACGGCGGCTTCGAGGAATTCGTGAACGGCCGGCCCAAGTCTTGGGAGGTCTCTTCCTCCGACGGCTACCCTCTGGCCGACGGCACCTGGTTCTACGCGGGCCACTACGGGGCCTACCTCGGCGGCTATGACTATGCCGATGACCAATTGCGGCAGGGCTTCGACCTGCCCAACGGTGCCCAAATTGTCAGATTGGTCTACTCCTGGTACATGCAGAGCGCGGAAGGAAGTGCCAATGCGTACGATCACCTCTGGGTTCGTCTCCGAGATGGTAGCGGCAACGAGATCGCCCTCTTGGACTGGAAAGACAACACCAACGCTAGAGGTGCGTGGTATTCGGAAGAGGTATGGTACTCGGACTTTGAGGGCTATCAGGGGCAGAGGATATATCTTTCCTTTGAAGTGGACACGGACTATTCCCTCCCCACCGCTTTTTTCGTGGACAACGTGGCCCTGACGGTATATACAGCCCCATGAACTGGGGGACAGGACGATGTGCCGTTACGATCGGTCTGAAAGGCGGTGGCGCATAACAAGCGGCTTGAGCCGACGCCGCCTGCGGCGGCGCGGCTCAGCCGCCGGCCGTTATCCGCGTCCGTATAACGGCGCGGCGGCGCCGCCGCCGGTTATGCTCCCGCTCCGCTCGCGTCCGCATAACCGGCGGTTGGAGCGGACGTCCGCATAACCGCCTCCGCTGCGCTCCGGCGCTTATGCGGACGCCGCTCAACCGCCGCGCCGTTGGGCGCTTCATAGGCATGCCAATTTTTGTAATCTTCAAGGAGACAATCGTATGAACCAGCAGGCCAAGTTGTCCAATATTCTGTCGGTTTCATTTTTTCTGTTTTTGGTAGTTCAGGTAACATTTACCATTCTCATTTGGAGAGATGTGCAAGTTTTGAAGCGTCAATCAGAGATGACCCTATCAGGTCCTTCGGTTGGCAATTCCCCATTGTTTGCAGGAAAAGGCCATGTTCCATCTTTTTTCTATACGGATACATCTGGGAGAGAAATATCTATTGACGAATGGAATGGTTATTCAGTACTTATTATCTTCTCTTCACATGAATGTAGTGCTTGCAAGAATATGTATGCTAGCCTTGCTAACTTCCTGACGCGCAATCCGGAACTTTATGTGGTTCTATTAACCGTGGGAACTCCAGATGAGAATGTGCAATTCCTAAAAGATTATTCTCTCTCAAATTTTGCCAACTTTACAGTAGGTGCAATTACTGAAGAAACATGGATATCTCTAGGTGTGATAGGTACACCTACGCTTGTACTAACAAAAGGCGATAACAAAATAGGTGGTGTTTGGTTTGGGTATAGCGACGCCCTCTGGCAAGAGGTAGAAAACAAAAAATAAGCTCAATTCAATGGAGGTGTAGTATGTTCACTTTACCACTCATTCCAACCAACCAATCCTTGAAAAGATGGATGCTGATAGGTTTGGTTGCCACACTCCTGTTAGTCATGTCTTTACTCCTCGTCCCATCCCAAGCCCATGCTCAAACATGGTGCTATTGGACGGGATGGAACACGTTTGACTGCTGCAACTCGTGGTGGCTGGCGAGCAAGACTATCAGGTGAACCACAAACTGTGTACCTATGATGGCGGTCAAACTTGGCATATTGAAGAGACCAAGTATCGATGTAACACTATCAGTATTTGTGACTTCTGATACCACGTGGTAATGCAAGTCCAGAGGGCGTCGCTTTCCTTTTTCGGAGGCAATACCATGTTGGGCATATCATTCGATCAAGTAACAAAACAATATGACAAGTTATCAGAACCTGCTTTGCGCGCACTCTCGCTGATGATCCCACCCACGGGAATTTTTGGAATATTGGGGCCTAATGGTGCCGGAAAGACCACTCTCCTGCGGTTGGCAGCCGCTTTACTGCGTCCCACCGCAGGATGTGTGACGATAGGCTCCCACGATACCGTTCGCGAGCCTGCGAAAGCGAGACGCTTGGTTGGGTATGTACCTCAAGAATATACACTGTATGCCAATCTGACAGCCTGGGAGTTCCTGGATTATATGGCGTTGTTAAGCCGGGTAGAAAACCGTCAAGAGCGAGTTAGAGAAGTTTTGGATATCGTTGGGCTACAGGGTGTTGCCCATCGTCGCTTGAAAACCTTCTCCGGTGGAATGAAGCAACGCGTTGTGCTTGCCCAGGCTGTGCTGCATCGTCCCTCTGTGCTACTCGTGGACGAGCCGACAACAGGGCTTGATCCAGAAGAGCGCACCCGGTTCAGGCAATGGCTACTAGATTATGGAAACCGAAGTACGGTCGTGTTCTCAACCCACATTGTTGAAGATGTGGCATTCGTATGTGATCGGCTGGCCATTCTTTGGCAAGGGCAATTATTATTTAATGGAAAGCCAGGAGAACTGATCCGCCAAACGGAGATGAGAATCTGGCGCACCCGCACCTTGCGGACTAGACTTCAAGACCTATCAATTCAAGGGAGAGTGATAAACTCCCGAATTTTGGAGGAACAACCCGACTGGGTCGAGATTCGATATATTCGAGGAGACGGTATGGGCGCGCTGGAAGGCGTTGAAGAGGGAGAGCCTGTTCAACCTTCATTGGAGGACGCCTATTTCTATCTCCTAAAAAAAGCTGGGGGGATGCCTTGAAAGAGCGATTGCCAGAGATCAAAGCAATTGCACGCTACGAAATCAAAATGGCGTTGCGCCAACCATCATGGTGGGCCTTGGCACTGTTATTTTTTGGGATTGGCTGGCTTTCCATCGAACGATCAGAACTTCCCTGGATCACAGCATGGAAGTTAACACTTACCCCCGCAGTTGCCCTTGCGGTATGGGGCAGTTTGCTCGTTCCCATCCTTGCTGTTTGGGGTTACGTTCGTGAACTTTCTGGTGGTTATGAATGGTTCTGGATTCATCTTGATGATGAACATAGGGGTAGCTTTGCCAAGTTTTTGGCCTGGTATGCACTTTCGGGTTTGGCTTTGCTTCCCGTGTTTCTGTATGTTGCCACTCTCGTGGGTCGGTATTACGGTCTACCCGGGCTCATTTTACAAGGGATGATCTGGCCGTTATTGATACTTCCCAGTTTTGGGGCGTCGTTGGCGTTAACTCTATTATTGAGTCTGCTCACCCGTTCCCGCTTTTGGGGATTGATAGCAGCCTTGGCAGTAGTAGGGGGGCTGGTTTTCGCCGATCTTGACGTAACCAATCTACTTGCAATGGCTCCAACGACCATTCCCTACTCTACCGTCACCGGATTTGAACCTTCCAGAAGTCTCTTGTACCTCAACCGGGCATTTTGGCTTCTTATTACGATGCTCTCATTGCTGTTGGCGTCGCAACTGATTGTACGAGTACAACCGCGCTTACCACAAACAGCGAGTCGTCTTTGGCGTATTGGGTTTACGTCTCTCTTGGTGATCGGGATTGTTTTTTCCGCAGTCGTAGGACTGGCTTACACCCAAGAGTATCAACGCGTCTTTTATTGGGGTGGATTACCTCCTGACACCGCCTGGATTTCGGAATCGTGTTCAGGGATAGTGTCTTATGAAGTGGACGTAACTCTTTGGCTGGAATCGCGCACCATTCAAGGGGTAGTCCGTATTCGCACTGCCTCTCCAGAAATCACTATTCCTTATTACATGAATCCAGGTCTATCTTGGATGCCGATATCGGCTCAAGAGGCCGGCAAAATTCGCCTTGACCATGAGCAGGTAACCGTAACATTCAACGATTCGGCATCAGCCCCTTTTACAATGGCTTATCAGGGGCAACCGCGCCTTCCGCAAGAATTCATCACCTGTCGTTCTTGCCTTGATTCACCAGAATTCCATCGTTATCCTTTTGCCTACGGATGGTATTTGGATCAAGAGACCGTTTTTCTTACTGCAAGTGGCAATTGGCATCCTTTCCCCCAGTGTCCGATTGATAAACTTACGGTGACTTTGCATAATCCTCCTTGTGTAAATGGCGCATATGTCGCTCAAAATTCGGATACTCTGAACGATCAGCCTCGAACCTTGCATCTGGAATGGCAACCTGTATCTTCCGGCCCCTTATTGGCTGTGGCATCTCATTATCTTTCCAAAACAGTGGAGGAAGCGACCGTTTATCAACCAGCGTTCCTTTTCCCCAAACGTGAACAGGATGATGTTTTGCGCCCCTATGCCACAACCCTTCAACGGTTACGACAATATGGACTACAACGCGACGGGGGAGAGAATCTACAAATTGCTATTCTTCCCGTGTTGCGTTACCCCAGGTATTCGGAATCGGGATTACTATTTATCCCAGAACGTTCTCTATTGGCACGAGCTTTCACTCCTGAAGACACGTTTCATCAGTTTGCCGTCGAGCAGGTAGTGACTGCCTGGTGGTGTTCCGGAAGTGTCTGCCCGGAACTTCAACAGGTCACGCCTTTTGAAGTTCTACTTCCATCGTCTGTGATGGATGGTGGCCTATCCCCCAACGCCTGGCTTGTGAAATCTCTGGTGAAATATACAAGTTTACGATTGATTGCTCCTGATGATGCCCTTTTTTCTTCCCGGTCTTCTTTGGGGAAGATGCTGGCTGACGACACGTTTTTGCAACGGCTGGATTTGTTTTACCATCAAAATCCAGCCGACTACCGGGAGATGATTCGCCAGTATCGAGATACATATGGAAGCCAGGGTATCTCAATGCGGGATTTTGAGTACTTTGTAGTTGCTGCAACAGGAAAGCCACTACCAGTCTTATCCTCGAATAGAGAAACCCCATAAATCAAGGTGGTCTTAACTAATTTGAAGCGCATAAGTTTCAGGCACTTATTGAAGTGGGATGAGCACTTGCTCATCATCTGGTACGATATCAAAACTGCCATACCCGCTGGCATCTGGCCTTTTTTTGTCCTTGCCAGCGTGGGTATTATGTTGCAAGTAGGAATAGATGAAACCGAGCAATTGTTGTATCAGGCTTTCACAGCAGAGATTCTCTTTCCTCTCCTAGTAGCCATGCTCTCATATCGCCTCATCCTGGAGGATGTGGAAGAACAAAGGATAGAATTTCTCATGGTACGAGAGCCGTTACAAAGTGTATGGATGCACCGTTTAGGGAGTCTAATTTCAGTTGCGACACTCTCTCTTGGTGGTATGTGGTTGGGGTGGCAGATAGCGAGCAAAGAAACACTTACATTTATCTCAACACTGTATGTTTTTGCAGCACCAGCGCTAGTGTTGAGTGGTCTAGGAAGCGTGCTTGCCTTTTGGACTCGGCGTGTTCCAATAGGCGATTTAGTTTTAGTGTTCTGGTGGGGGTTCTGCATTTTGAGTTATAAGGCGGCATATCATATCTTGGGACCTTTGTACCTATTCCCTTTATGGTACAGTTTGCGTGTGGAGGGGGAGATAGTTAATTTTCTGTCTGCAAAATGGATCTTGGGGTTAGTTGGCCTTGTGACCCTTTTCCTGGGATTCTTCTTTTTGAAAAGGAAAGAGCAGAACTACACAAGATAGGACGATGCATCTTGCTTCTGCGAAAATGCGACCAACCCCACATGCACCAAACCTCGCTATTGCTCGGAGAGTATCGGCGCGCTTTGCAATCAATCGTTACGGTCTATGAAAGTTTTGAGCAAGAGCCGCTCGGCTGGTGATGTAACCGTTGGGCGGTGGGGTATTGGTCAGAAATAAAAGCGATGATGGTTAGCGGGTGGTTTTCAGCAGGCGAGAGGTCATGACGGTCAGCGCATTTCGGAACATTGAAATCTGAAACGCGGTGAGTGCGCCGGTGAAGGGAAACCGGCAGACGCGGGCAATCTGCTCGTCAACAGGGGTGAGCCGTCGCCGCGCCAACCGTCGCAGGCGGCGAGTGCGCCGGTGAAGGCAAAACCGGCCGGCGGCGGGCCATTCACTCGCCAACGGGGATTGATTGTTGTCGCGCCAACCGTTTCAGGCAGCGGACGCTCGACCCCAACCGCCGTTGTCAGTCCCTGTCAGCCACTATCCCGCTGGCTTCGCGCCACGCCCAGCGCAAAACCGCTTGACATTCGCCGGGATTGCCGCGACCATCATTTTGTGATGAAGCGATGAGGCTTTTCCCGGCGGCAGAGGGCCATCGGAGCAGCTGACCGATGGTGTTCGGAAGAAAGACGCAGCCCGTGTTCAAACCGCTGTGCGGGGTCGAGCTCAACCCGCCCAACCCCCGGCTGAAGGCTGACGGGGCTACAGTTGCGCGATTCAGGCGTTCGGAGGCAGCATAGGTGTCTTTGGTGGCCGCGAGTCTTGCCAGCGCCGCCCCGCAGTTTAGCCGGAGCGTTGGGCGCTGAACCGATTGCAGAGAGAATTTGTATCCTTATGAAGAGTTGTCAATTTTGGTGTCCGACATGCAAAAAAGGCCTCCAAGAGAGTGAAGTCGAGAAAAGAGAAGTTGACACCATGTTTGGTGAAGGAAGTTGGTGGTTTTGCCAAACATGCGATCATTCGGTTGTCGTATATGCAAACCAAGATTTGGATTTACATAGCATCCTCCTTGCGCTTGATGATCGAGCAGTGCATTCGGTGTGGCAAGTAAGCGGCGTCGATTGTTTTGGAGAAAACGCAGAAGAACTATGGCTATTAGATGATAACAAACAGTCAGTCGAAGGCAGTGATTTACTTCGCATCACGGCGGGCATCTACCAAACCGTTGATGGTGATTTTAGAGCATTTGATAAAATCTCAACCTCTCATTGGTTTTACATGCGTGCCTGGGATGGCAGTGGATTCTATATTGAGACGAATGACTATAAAGTAAAGGAATGCTTGGAAGCCCGATTTCAAAACGTTGAGGATGTTGAAGAAGCACAGCCTCCTTATGAAGCCCTATTTATTCCTCGTGGCGATTGAGAGTGAAAAAGCGCCCAACACGCGCTTCCACCTGACGCCGCTCCGCTGCGCTTCGCGGCGCAGGTGAAGCGGAAAGTTAGGTGGCCTCTGCCGAGCCCAAATATGTCGGCTCGTTTCGCGGGCTAATAGTCCCTCCAAATTATATTCACAGGAGTCAGCGTGGTAGAATTCGTGATGCTGGTCATCTTATCAGAGAATAAAGGACTCGTCAGTGAATAAACTTTGTCCGTTTTGCAATACAGAAGTCGAAACTTCACTTGTTCGCCATATCAAAGTAGAGCATGGGGAAGAAACGTTGCGCAAGGCCCTTCTGGCGGATAAACGCAATGGCACGCCCGATGTGCAAATTGGCGACAAGTACGGTATCTCATTTAGTTATCTTGAGCGAGTTATTACTCAGGAATACGGAACCAATATAAGCACCGTCACTCGTAAGAAATCCAAGATAACTCAATGGGAGCCAAAGGGCTTTCAGCCAGAGACAACCACCGTTTGGAGTTTCAAGAATCGTGGCAAGTGGGCAACCCACGACGGACGCTATCGTGGAAACTGGTCTCCGTACATTCCACGCAACCTTATCTTGCGCTACTCAAAACCGCATGAAATTGTTTTAGACTACTTCTGCGGTGGGGGCACAACCGCTGTAGAGTCGAAACTATTAGGCCGTCGCTGTATAGCGCTCGATATTAATCCCGATGCTCTGGTATTAACAAAAGAGAATCTTAATTTTCAATTGCCTCAAGACATGTTTTCGGGCAATGGAAGTTTTGTAGAACCAGAACTTGTTCTTGGGGACGCACGAGACTTGTCGGGTATTGAAAATGACTCGATTGACCTGATCTGCGCTCATCCGCCCTACGCTGGCATTATCAGTTACAGTGCAAATGCGGTAGAAGGTGACCTCTCTACGCTTTCCGTTCCTGAATTTGTAACCGAAATGCAAAAAGTGGCTCGTGAGAGTTACCGTGTACTCAAACCAGGACGGCAGTGTGCGATATTGATAGGCGACTCTCGAAAGTCCAAGCACATTGTTCCTATTGGTTTCTTGACTATACGTGCTTTTCTGAATGCTGGCTTTATACTGCGCGAGTTAATTATCAAGCGTCAACACAACTGCAAGACAACAGGCTTTTGGTATTCTAACAGCATCCGTTACAACTTCCTCTTGTTGGCGCATGAATTTCTCCCTGTTTTTGAAAAGCCCTCCAGATCAAGAGCCATAGCGGAAAGCAGGCAACTTTGGCTACCTACTGTTGAGACAACACAGGAACTTGAAGAAGCCATAGAGCGAATTGAGAAAGAGCAACTAGAAACAACCAGCGTTTGGATATTTCCTGCCCGCCACATGCAGGAAGAGATCCGTCGAAATCTTCTTGGCAGGTTTGCATCAGAAGACAAAAGGATGGTTGAAATTGAATTAGACAGTATTGAGTCACTAGCCAACCAAGCAATTTGCTCATTAGTGCACATCCGTTGCTGTTCTAGCCTTGCCGTGCAGAACCATCTTGACCTGCTTGATAAGGCAGTCAAAGAAGGAATAAACCACCTGGCGCGCAATGGCTTCTGTGTTATAGAAACACGCGATTTCCGCAAAGATGGCGTTCTTGTGCCAATGGGGCTTTTGATGTTTGAACACCTGGAAAAATCGGGGTTGGAACTTCGAGAAATTGTCATTGTAACTTCAGAAGAAAATCAGCCTTTTGAGCCGCCATCAGAAGGATGTCTCGGAATAGCGCACAAGTATTTGCTCATTTATCGCAAGCCTTGAAATCCTGTCGTCGGAGTCACCATGACCTTTCGTAACTTCATTGCCAATCTCAATCAACAAATAGGAATTCAGTTGCCAGACGACTGGGAAACGATTAGAAACTATCTCAAAACTAGCAATCGGACATATCTGCGGTACCAGATCAGACCGCAGGCCAGCTTGAGCAACGCGAGGTAGTTCCGTGC
>FWPU01002982.1_pt1 | contig 44437 bp, 37 predicted proteins | sample 2228361 | NCBI WGS metagenome assembly FWPU01 (sample SAMEA103939777, study PRJEB20133) | metagenome
TACATCTACGAGATCTGCGAGTACAACCCCTGGGATATCCTTTTGACTTCTGCAAGTAAAAACAATTTGCTTTACACAGCAAGAGAATTTGATTTTGATACAGGTTTGCAGTTTAATAGGATGAGGTATTATAATGCAGGTCTGGGAAGATTTGTTTATAAAGATCAATTTAAAACATTGGAAGTTTTTCAATATGCTTCAAACTCTCCATTCGATTTTATTGATCCCTTTGGACAATCAATATTTATGACCTGTTTTATAGGACCTATTATCCCACCTTGCAAAGGATGGCAATGGGCAAGTTATGCTGCTTGTATGGGTTTCTGTGAAGGAATAGCATCATATTTTCAATCTTTATGCGGAGATGAATTAGGCAGATGCATTGATAGATGCTCGGATCTTGAAGCAGATTGCTTAGAGGGATGTCATGATAACTATTTTTTGTGTATGGTAGCAACTACTGCACTATATTGTTATTGCTCCGGAGAATGCAAATCAATTTGCGCAGGGGATGAATATAATGGTTTTGATATAGATATAAGCACTTATTAGGAAGAATATTTATGAAAATATCTAAATTATTTTTTATACTTTCTTTGACATTACTGTCCGCTTAAAATAGAGACTGCTGTAAATCGGGCTCTCTAATCTTAGAGATATTGTAGTATTTACAGGAAAGCAGGTCAATAAGACTTATTCTCTCAAAGATTGTCTCTGCCAATATCCATGACAGCTCCAGAAGGGAATAAGAATATTTTGTCTGGTATTTTATGTATGAAAGCAGCAGATAATAGCACATAGCAACCCATATCTGAGTTAATACCGCATTCTTTGAAGTCCCAAGAAAGGATTTAATCTTAAGGTTCTGTTTTATCCATTTAAAGAATAACTCAATCTGCCACCTCGCCTTATAAATCTGTGTAATGGTATATGCAGAAAGGGAGAAATTGTTTGTTAGAAATATGAGTTCTTTTTCTGTCTCAGGGTCTTCAAATCCAATGAGACGTAATTCATCAGGGTAATCTTTGCTTTGATAATAGCCTGTTAGCTTAATTGTTTTGTCAAATAGCAAGCCCTTTTTCTCATCCACATCATGCTGTCCGATAACTTCATACTTTAAATTCTTCTTTGCCCTTGTGACAAAGGATACTCTTGATTTCTTTAATGAATACAACCACTTATAATCAATGTATGCCCTATCTACTGAAATTATGCTGTCTGGTAAAATCGGTAAATCCTGTCCTTTAGCTACTTTAAGTTCATGTTGCTTTGCATCAGTTACCACAAGAAATGCAGGAATTGAGCCACTGTGGTCATAAAGATAGTGAAGTTTTAATGCCCCTTTTGTCTTCCTGAATTTTGCCCATGGGAAAAGACTCAGACATAAGTCTATGACCGTAGCATCTAAGGTATAAAGGGGATTTTTAAAGCGGAATTTATGCTTAGGTGTAATGCTTTTGCATCTTTCTAAAAGGCTGTAGAAAAGGTCTTCGTATATCCTGTAATCCCTCTGGTTATTTGCATCTGACAGAGTTGAGCGTTTTATATCCTTAAGCCCTATGTGATACCATCTGCTACTTTGTGCCTTAAGGGATGTCTCTATGTCCCTAAGACTATCTTTGTATTTAATCTGAGCATAAAGAAGGGTTATGAGTTGCTGCCAACAAGTGAAATACTTCACATAGTAGTCACCATTATACCTTTGAACAAGACTTTCAAATTGATGTCTCGGTATAAGGTGTAGAAGTTGATTATAAATTGTGTTAAGATATGACATGGCTTGAACCTCCTGTCTTTATTGATTTTACAGGTGATATTCTATCACCATTGACAGAGAGTTCAAACCTTATGCTAAATTTTTAGCGGACACGAGTGTTTCTTTGATATTTTTTAATAACATTTTGCTATCAGATTTGTTACATAAGAGTGCATTCATTCCAATTGCTGCATATTCAAAAGGTGCTTATAATACTTTTTTGAAAACTAATTTATTCATAATGAATGCAGATTTAAAAGATCATATTGTTAAGCTAAATTTTTATTCTAATGATAATTCCTATACAAATGAAAAAGAGATAAATATTAAATCTTTTGAAAGTATATGCATTGAAAATATTGTAAAAGATTATTTTGATTATGAAGGAGTTGGATTAATTTATACTCTGGCTGATGAATCGTTTGCTCAGATAGGTGTAACTGCAAGAATATATACAACAAGGGAAGATGGAGGAACTTATGGACAAGCGGCAGATGATCAAATATTTAATTTATCAACTAAAAATTCATATATAAATGGTATTAGGGCAGATGATAAATTTAGAACAAATTTAGGCATATCAACTGTTTCTTCTCCTTATTCAGTTAATAATTTCTTGATTGAAATTTATGATAAAGGAAAAAAAATAAAAGAATATTACATTTCAATAACTGCGCCAGGGGTTTCACAAATTCCAATAGACATACCTGTACATTGCGGATTTGCAAAAATTATTCCAGAAAAAGAAAAAGTTGTATATCTTGGATATATATCAGTTGTGGATAACATTACCGGAGATGCTGTATTTATACCGGCAAAAGATTCAATGTTTGAATAAAATATCTTATGGATATTGGAAAGATTATTTGGATATTTATAATAACTTTACTTGGATTTATTTCAGGAGTATTTCTCCTTCCTATTTCATTTTATTCTGACAAAGCCATTAAAGATAAAAAGTGTAATTGTAAATATTCGGGTCCATATTTTGGAAAAATTATAGAAAAAGAAAAAGGAGAGGAACAGAAAAATGTGTTGATTATTTGTTGGTGGAATATTAGGAGGAAAGCACCAAGTGGGGAGATTTTTTATGAAACAGCAAAAATATTTAAGACATATACAAATGAAGAAGGAAAATTTTTAATTCCAAAATATCCAGAAAAAAGAGACAAATATCTTTGCTGTCCAAAAGCAGTAATATTTAAAGGTAATTATTTAAATTTCTTTGATTTTTCAAATAAATTAAATTGCTTTAAGAAAAAAGGGGGTTGTGTAATTTATATAAAAGAATTGTCCGATGAGCAAAAAGTAGAAATTTTGAAAATTTTACCAGCTGAAGTGAGGGAGAAATTGAAGGAAAGCATAAGTGAGCAAAAAGGGTAACATTTTAAAATTTTACAATTTTCCTTTTCAGAAAAAAGAAATAATAAATAGGAATGGAAAATGCTTATGCGAATACTTCCAGATGGGAAAATCCTAAACAATGGGACCTGGGATTGATTTTCCACTCATTATGCATTACACAGACACGGAAACGGGCAACGGCCAACCTTATTTTTATTTCTTAAATGGCCATAATGATGTTACCTATTTTGCAGATCAAAATTTTACACCAGGCTTAATTGAGACATATGAGTACAATTACTTTGGAAATCCCAATAATTTTGGAAATAGGAATTCATTACTTTATAATGCTTTTGAATACGATTTTGAAATAGGGTTATATAGCATTGGTTCTACTTATTACAATCCTTCTATAGGATTAGTGTTAAAGAATTTAAATTATGGAAAAGAAGAAGTTCCCTTGGGAAAGCAAATCAATATTTATCCAGAGAGAATTAATAACATTATTTTAAAATCAATTTCCACTGATAGTGAAGGATCTACTGGAGGAGGAGATGAAGAAGATGGGAATGGAACGCCTATATGTGGCAATGGCAGAAAAGAAAGTGGTGAGCAATGTGACGATGGAGACACAGATGACACTAATTGTTGCGATACAAATTGTAAGAGAACAAAGAATTGCAAAACTACAAAATGGAGAAAAGGAGTATATTGCAAATGGGTAACCTATGAACATGAAGGCAGGTATTGGAAGATATGTGTACCAATAACAGGGCCTTATTAGATTTTAGGAGGGAAAAATGAAAAAGATAAGAGAATTTTTTTTATTAACTATTATGTTTTGTTATGTCACAATATTAAGGAGTGATGAAAAACCCATTGAAATTAAAGAGATTTTAATAAATCATTACATGAATCTTATGATAAAGGGAAGGGAATCCCAAAATTTTCTAATTAAAAATTTAATTAAATCCTTAGATGAAAAAATAATTAAAGAAAAGTTTGAGGAAGGAGATGAAATTAATATATTAGTCAAAGATAATAATTATGATAAGCCAGAGTGGGTAATTCAAAAAATTGATTATTTTAGTAATGTAATTTCACCAACTCCTAAGATTCCCTATGAACTTTATAAATTTTCAGTTTCAAAAGATATCCCAAAATATGGGAAATTATTACATTTTAAAAAGAAAAGTTTTAGTTTTAAATCGGAAGGTGTTGAGAGTTATGGAAATATAATAAGGATTAATGAAATGGGTAAAAAAGAAGATTTTCGAATTGCTATAGAGTATTTATTGATTGGAATAGAAGGTTTCGAAAAAATTAAAGATTTAAGGGAGGAGAATGAGATTTTTATTAGAGTATTATTTTTACACGACAGGGCACCTTTAAACAGTTATGAAAGAAAAATAAAAGTATTTGGGATCATGGAAGGGATAAAATGATTAAAAATATTTTAAAAATAACCAATTAATACAAAGGGAATTAAATATAAAGAAGGAGGAATTTTATATGAAACATTTAAGGTTTAATAGATTTTATAAAGAATTAAGAAGACCATAAGAAATACAATTAAATAAATGATTTTCTTTGATTTCTCATTATATTTAAGAAGAAATAAATACAACCCCTGGGGTATCCTTTTGACTTCTGCAAGTAAAAATAATTTATTATACACAGCAAGAGAATTTGACTCTGACACAGCTCTGCAGTTTAATAGGATGAGGTATTACAATGCAAGTTTGGGGAGGTTTATGCAAAAGGATTTGATTTTTTCTCAAAATAAATATAATTATTCTTATAATATTCCTACAATATTTTCAGATCCTTTTGGTATGCTTCCTCTTGGGTGGGGAGGTATACCTGGCTCTTTGCCAGGCCCCAATTTAGGTCCTCTTGAAAATATCGGAGAGTGTTTAGAAGGGCTTTGTGAAGATTGCGGGAGATGTTGGTCCCCATCAGGGTCTTTTTGGCATTGTGACAAATGTCCAGGTCAAAACAATTGGGAGTACTTATTAGTTATGTTTTGCTATGAATATCTTGCTTGGCTTTGCATTCCCTCTGCACCATTTTAAATCTTGATTTTAAAAAATATGCATGGAAATAAGGAATTTAATATTTATTATCAAATAATTACATTAATATTATTATTTACTTTTGCAAATTTAATGAAAAAAATATTCCCTATTTTTGTAGCAGGTGTTTCTATTTACGTAATTATCTTAATATTAATCTCAAGATAAATCACCCCTGGCTTAATTTTAAACCTATTTATTTTATTATATTATTTTTACTATCTTTCATTTTTATAATAATAGGCTTATTGTGAAAAATTTCAAAAGAATTGTATATTAATAATGAAGTATCGTAAATTTTTAGAATGCATTGGTTCAACGGAATAGGGAAAAATTTGACTTATAAATAAAGCTTTCAAAGATTTTAAATTTGCAAGAGGCCTTTCCATCTTCTTTATTTTAATTTTTTTGATTTTAAGCCCAAAACTTCCTCTTCAAAAAAATATAACTTTTTAATTAGATGGAAATGGATAAAAAAATATCTTTATTATTTTATCTTAACTTTCCTTTGTCCTTTTTTATCTAAAGCAAAACAATATTTGAACTCATATCCATTGCTCCTTGAAACCATATTTCCATTCCCGTCCCAACTTTATGAAATTCCCCTTGCTTTAAAGACCTGATTCCTTGAATTTACACAATAAGCATTTTTGTATCCCAATTGTTTATAAATAGGTAATTTTAAAATTAGAATAATTTATTCTAAGGAATACATTTTGGCACCGTAAGTTTTAGCCAGTTCTGTATCCAATCTATCTGCTATCCTTGATAAATTATTTATAATATATTCTACTTCTTCTGGATCCAAACCCGTCAAGGGTCTTTCTTCTACTAAAAATAAAATATCTTCATTTAAACCCAGGGCACAATTTATAAAATAATAATTATATTCTAAACATTTTCTTAAAAATTCTTTTTGCTTTTTTTTAGGTATATAAAGCAAAGGAGAAATTATCCTTAAGGTGTTTATATATTTATTTTCATTTAAAAAAATATAAACAATGGCAGATCCCCTCTTTAATGCCCAGCCATGAACTTCTTCACTATCAATTTTGGCTTCTTCTGGCTTCAGTCCAAGCCCTTTAAAAACCTTTTCAATAATCTTTTCTGCTTCTTCTATTGTCCTTAAATTTGTAACTTTTTTTACTCCTTTAAAAACCATAAAAACCTCCTATCCATTATAACACAAGAAATTTACTTTTTCTCCAAATGGGATTCACCAATAAGATAAAGGGAAAAAATTGTCAAAGATAAGAAAAGCCCAGGGAAAAAGCTAATCCACCATGCCTCAAATAATAGATCTTTTCCATCGGCAATTATGTTTCCCCAAGAAGGGTTTGGGGGCTGTACCCCAAGTCCTAAAAAGGATAAGGCACTTTCTGCTAATATAAGCCCTGCAATTCTTAAAGTGGAATCAACAAGCAAAATTCCCTTTAAATGGGGTAGGATATGTTGAAAAATAATATAAAAATCTGAAGCACCAATTGATTTTGCATTTAAAACAAAATCCCTTTCTTTTAATGTTAAAACCTGTCCCCTCACTAAACGAGAGACCTCCATCCAAGAAAAGATTCCTAAAATTATTACAATTCCAAAAAAGGAAAGTTTTTTATCTAAAATTCCTGTCAAAGTTATAAGTAAAAAAAGGCGAGGAAATGCTAAAAGAGTATCTACAAACCTCATTAAAATCATATCTATAAATTTTCCAAAATAGCCAGATACAAGTCCTATAAAGGTTCCCAAAAATAAAGAAATAAAAAGGGAAAAAACTCCAATTTGGATTGAAATCCTTCCCCCATACAAAACCCTTGAAAATATGCATCTTCCATATCCATCTGTTCCAAAGGGAAAAATTATTTTTTTAAAACCCTCCTTTCTTTCTTGAGAAATCTCCTTTGTCTTTCCATCTTCATAAACAACAGATAAGGGTTTAAGTTTTGCACAAATTGTGGGTTTAAATTGTTTTAAAGGAGGATTTAAAGAAAAAAAATTTGCAAAAAAAGTTAAAAATATTAAAATTAAAAAAATTGCCCAGCCCACAGGTCCACTATAATTTTTCATATCTTATCCTTGGATCCACTAAAAAATATAGTAAATCAGCCAAAAGATTTCCTAATAATACCATAGTTGAAGATAAAAGGGAAGCACCAATTATGAGGGGATAATCCCTTGTCAAAATTGCACCATAGGCAAGGCGTCCCATTCCAGGCCAAGAAAAGATTACTTCTGTAAGTAGGGCTCCAGATACAAGGAAGGGAAAAGATAAACCAAATAAAGTTATTAAAGGAATTAAACTATTTTTTAAAGCATATTTAAAGTAAATTTCCCCCTTTGGAACTCCTAAGAGTTTATGGTTTAAAATATAAGGTTCCTTTAAAATTTCTTCATAGGATTTAAAAGCAAAACGGGAAGTAGCAAAGAGGGAAGAAATCCCTAAGGCAAACCCTGGCAAAATTAAATGTTTTAAAAGATTTAAAAGGTTTCCTTCCATTCCAATATCATACATATGGGAAGAAGGAAAAATTTTAAATTTATAAGAAAATATGTAAATTAAAATTAATCCAAGCCAAAAGGAAGGCATAGCATATATCAAAAGGGAAAAAAAATGGTAAATTAACCTCAAAAACTTCTTTTCTACTAAAGCAATAAAGATACCCAAGGAAATTCCAAAAAAATATTCAACAAATAGGGCAAAACCACTTAAAATTAATGTATTAGGTAAGGTCTCCAATATAACATCTATTACGGGCTGATGGTAAGAAAAAGAAAATCCTAAATTCCCCTTTGCCCCTTCTTTTAAAAATAAAAAATATCTTAAAATTAGGGGTTTATCCAAGCCATAACTTCTTTTTATTTGTTCATAAATTTCTGGAGGTACATTAGGATCTAAATAGAGGCGACTTGGATCACCGGGGACCAAATTTACAATAAAAAAGGTCAAAGTTGCAATCAAATATAATAAAATTAGGGAAGATATAATCCTTTTTATTAAATAATTTTTCACCTATTCAATTTTCCATTCTTCCAAATTAAAAAAGGCAGAAAGAATATTCATAGAATAACCTTTAACTTTTTTATTTATTCCATTAATTTTCATATTTTCATAAATAAAAGTATAGGGCTGATCTTCATAAATCAATTCTTGAATTTTATCAATATAAACCTTTGCATCCTTTATATCTTCAACCTTTTCCATTTCTTCAATTAATTTATCTACTTCCACATTTGAATAAGATACAAAGTTATAACCCCCATCAATGGAAGAAGTATGCCAAATCTCTTTAAAATCAACTTTTGTAGCTACCCTCCAACCCTGCAAACAGGCATCAAAATTCTTTGACATTAAATCCTCAATAAAGGTATTCCATTCTAAAAATTTTATATTTGCCTTAGTACCTATTTGGGAAAAATGGTTTTGGAGTAAAACTGCTGTTTGTTCCCTTATGGCATTTCCCTTATTTGTAATTAAATCAAATTCAAATTCCTTTCCCCCATATTCTAAGATCCCATCCCCATCTGTATCCTTTAAACCTTCTTTTTTTAGTATTTCTTTTGCCTTTTCTGGATCATAGGGAATTTCTTTTATATTTTTATTAAAAGCCCAAAGGGAAGAATGGATGGGTCCTAAGGATTTTTTTGCATAACCCATCCAAATGAGGTCAATTATTTCTTTAGTATTTACTGCATAAGCCAAAGCAATTCTTATATTTTTATTACTAAAAAGGGGATTTTTCAAATTCCATCCAATGTAAACATACTGCCTATCGGGATAAGTTACAATTTCTAAATTTGGGTCCCGAATAACCTTTTCCACATCCTTTGGAGGTATTAGTTCCATCATATCCACTTGATAACTTAAAAACTGAGTTAAAAGAGCTCCTTGATCTGGGATTATTTTAAAGACCAAATTATCAATTAAGGGATAACCCTTCTTATAATAATAGGGATTCTTTTCTAAATAAATTGCTTCTTGTTTCCTCCATTCCTTCAAAATGTAAGGACCAGAAAAAACCCTTATCTTTGTGAAATCATAGGTCCTCCAATCTTTATAAGGGACTTTTCCATACTCTTCTTTTGGATAGATAGAACCTTCATTTAAATCCATTAACATGTAAGGATATTTTTTTGAAAATATTACCTTAAAATTATAATCATCAATTAAAACAATTTCTTTTATAAATTTTTTTGAATCAATTCCTGTCCAAGCAACTTCTTCCGAAATTGCTGTATTGTGTGTAAATAAAATATCCTTTGTAGTTAACTTTTTCCCATTGGACCAAAAAACATCTTCTCTAATTTTACAATTTAAAATGGTTCCCTCTTCTTCAAAACTATAATTTTCTATAATTTCTGGTGAAAAAGTTGGGATATGTTTTTCAAAATCGGGGTTTTCTTTAAATAAATGCAAATAAAGTTGCTTGATGATATCAGCAGAAAAGGCAGAAGAAGTTATAAAATCATTTGTGGTATCTATATCTCCTATAACTCCAATAATTAAGGGTCTTTTTTTAACTACCTTTGGACCACAACTTAAAGATAATAAAATAAAAAAAATAAAAAATAATTTTATGAATTTTCTCATCTCTTCTCCTTTTTAACCCTTTCCATATATTGTCTTTTTTCGCCATCAATTTTAATGTAATCCCCTGCTTCTATAAATTGGGGAACCATAACAACCAAGCCATTTTCCAATTTTGCTTCTTTCCAAGTGGAGCCCTCAGAGTCCTTTATCCCCTGAGGAGTTGAAACAACTTTTAATTCAAAATAGGGAGGAAATTTAATACCAATTGGATCTTCTCCTGCAAAGTCCACATCATAAACACTATTTTCCTTTAAAAAGACAAAGTCCTCTCCTATCAAGTGTTTTGAAAGGGGAATTTGTTCATAGGTCTTTTCTTCCATAAAATAAAAATAATTTTCATCATTATAGAGATATTCCATCCTTTTTTTACTTGTAGGAATTTCTTCTAATTTATCTGTGGGATTAAAACGAATCTTATGGATATGCCCACTTTCAATATCTATCAATGTTATAAAATCCATTGTACCTACCCTACCTCCACCCATTTGCTTTTCAACCAACAGGACCTTTGATTTTTTACCATTGTATAAAACAACCATACCTTTCTTTAACTCTGATACAATTACCATAAATACCTCCAAAAAAAGTTTAGCATAAAAAAAATTTTTTATCAATAAAATATCCTTGTTGCGGGAAATTATATAATTCAATTGGTCATAGAAGGAGAACTAAGGGTTGTAGAAAGAGATGAAAGACCAAAGATAGTTTATAAAAATGAAGAGTTTTATTTATACCCTGGAATCGGAAGGGTTAAGCGCTTGGATCTAAAACATTTTCATGCACCCCTCAATTTGCAATCATGAAAGACGAATGGTAGAACTGGCATTTACATCATCTTGCCAAAAGAGCAAAGGTTTTTGGTATAGAAAAAAATTTAATAGATGCCCTTGATAAATCAGGATGGTATCTCACAAAAGGCAAAGACATATCGCCCTCATTAATTCCTATTTTGAAAGAAGCATTAAAAATTCTTGGATCGATAAGGGATTTTGATAAAACCTGTGACAATGAAGATTGTCAAATATGCAAAAAATTAAAAGAAAACTATTTTGTAGAGTCTATTTAATCTCTTCCCTTTGAGCTTTTTGTAGAACTCTATAGATGGCAAAAAGAAGCAAAGAAAGCATGGTGGGACAATAAAGGAAAAGGAATATTAAAAGTTGTAACAGACGCTGGAAAAACTGTTTTTCCTTTGTCCTTAGTCTCTGCCCTTTACAATTTTGTTGCTTATCAAGGAGGTGGTCTTAGAACTATCATTATAGTTCCTACTTCCAATCTCCTTGACCAGCGGCTGATTAGTCTAATGGAAAAGCTTAATATACAAAGAGAGAAGATAGCTATATTTTACGGAACTGAAAAAGAACCCCTCAAGGAGAAACCCTTTATTATATAAGTTGTTAACTCTGCAAGACAGTATCTACCAGAACATTTCAAGAATTATTTCTCTAGCTATGATATATTCCTGATTGCTGATGAGTACCATCCTTAGGGAAGCAAGGAAAATTCCAAAATATTTGAATTTAAATACTCCTATACTCTTGGTCTTTCTGGAACACCGGAAAGATATTTAGATCAGGGGTTTAAAAAAAATTGAACCAGACCTGGGGAAAATAATCTTCTCCTATTCATGCAATGATGCTTTAAGAGATGGTATCATACTTCCATACAAATTGAAAAGGGTGAAGGTAAAACTCACAGAGCAAGAGTATTCCCCATACGAAGAGTATACCTTAAGAGATCAGTAAAGTAATTAGAATGTTATTTTCAAAATACCCCAAATTAGAAACAACCCGGCTCTCTGAATTTTTTAAAATGTTGCTTCCCCTATATGAGAAGACGCAGAATAAATTAATTGAAAGATATACTTCTTTGCTGAATGCAAGAAAAGGATAATTTACACATCAAAATCAAAACTTGCGACTCCAAGATGGTTAATAGCCAATGAAAATTTTAAAAATGATTTTGAAAAAGAAGCTTTGAGTATAGAATATATTAACCTGGCTTTTAAATTGTCCCACCATTTTGACACCAGGTATTTTAGCAAGCATTGCGAGTTTATAGATGGTCTTCTCATTAATTTTAAGATGAGAGGAGAGGTCTTTGATGTCATTATTTCATCATTCATTTTAGATTCTCTATCAGTTTTTGGTGAAGTTCTTTTTCATAATATATATTTTAAGGGAAAATGGGAGAAAGTTGAGGAAAATATTAATATCAGCATTGAATAGTGAAATATTCTATTTCTTAAAATTTTTATTATTTTAAGTATTATAGTTAAACCATTAAAAATTTTTTTTAATGCTTTTTATTTTTCTGAATTTCCTTCTTTAACTCTCTTATAAATTTCCTCTTTAAACTTTTCTTCTGCTTCTTCTTCTGTTATGTAACCCGTAAGCCAAGAGGTAGCCATTGGATATTCATCGGGATGGAAGATTGTATTAAAACCATGCCATATCAAGATAGCCAAAGTAGCAAGGAGGGCTTCATAGTAATGTATTACCCTTGAAACATTTATAATCCATGATGGTATAAACCCAGGCAAGCTCTTTGGAAACCATAAAATTACCCCCGTTATAGCCATAATTATAATGCCCCATACAAGTGCCCAAAATTCAAATTTTTCTGCATAGTTGAATACACCAAATTTGGGTTTTTCACCCTTTGCAGTAACATAATATTTCATTACATCTATAAATTCTTTTATATCTTTTTTTATTTCTGGTAAATATTCCTTAAATATCCTTTTTCCCCTTTTAGTTATAAGAAGATAAATCATAAAAATGCCTATATCTAAGACCAAAAAAATTGCAGCTGTTCTGTGCAAAAAAGCTCTTATAGCTTCATTTAAACCCAAGGCAAAGAGCCATTTTACCCAAAATGCCTCTGGAAATTTTAAAGCAAAACCAGTAATTGCAAGCATACTAAAGGATATAAATAAAATGAAATGGCTTACAATTTCATACTTTGAAAATCTTCTTAAAAGTCCCTTTTCTTTTTGTTGATTATACTTTTTTCTAACAGCCCAAAGCCAAATTACTCCATTGTGTATAAACATACCTACAACAGTTATGAAAATAATTACAATGTATAAGGTTCTTATTATATCCTCAATTTTTTCTCCTGGTCTTTTTAAAATTCTTTTATGGGAAAAGCTCATAGCAAAGGTCTTTGAAACTTCTCCATGGCAATTTCCACAAACAGCAGCCCTTGAAGAAATATGTACTCTGGATTGGGGGTGGGATGAAGGCAATGAATGGTGGGCATCGTGGCAGTCAGCACAAGTTGCGGAAGCCCCAAAAGTTCCCCTCTGTGTTAAGCCATGAACATCCTTCAAGTAGCTCTTAGCAGGTGTAGTATCAAGTCCATACCTGGCCATCATTCTTTCATTACTATGACACCAAATACAAATTTGGGTAGCTGCCCATTGCAAAGCATCTCCTTGTCTTACTCTTAAAGAAGCCATATCATGGTCTCCATGACAAGTTGTACAAGTGGGAACATCATGGTTTCCATGGACAAGGGCTCTTGCATGGGCTCCTTCTTTAAATATTCTTACTTCATTTGGATGACAGGGCATACAAGTAGATAAAATTCCCACAACGGAGACCTTTGATTCTGGCTTATCTGAGGACAAAATATTATGGTGTCCATGGCAATCGGTACAGGTTGCCCCAGGATTTCCTTCCTCAATTGCTTTCCAATGTATAGAACTTTTATAACGAGAAATTAAATTTCTCTTTGCAATATCTGCTTTTAAATTGATTTCTTCCTTTCCATGGCAATTTCCACAAGTATCGGGTTGATTTTTTCTTGACATCCTGCTTTCTGGATTTGATAAAGGTAATATATCATGTCCACCGTGACAGCCATGACATAGAGGAGCCATTGGATCACCCTTTAAATTGGCTCTTCCATGGACATCTTTGTCTTTATATTCCTCATAAATTGTTTCATGACATTTTACACAGGCAATTTGTAAGGGTTTATCAGAGTGGGGAGCATCTTCAAAGGTCTTAGCCCCCTCATGACAATCAAGACATTTGAAATATTCATGAACAGAACCTTGAAGGGCCTTTTCGGGAACATACAAATTTAAACTTTTACCCCTTTCTGTTATGCCCTCAATCCCTTCAACTCCATGACAACCCAAACAGTCCTCATTACTGACTTGGCTTAAAAGGTTTAATGAGGAAAAAATCAAGAAAATTAAAAATAAAAACTGCATAATACCTCCTATTTATAGGCAAATAACATTGCATATATTATCCAAATTATTATAAAAAATCCTAAGGATAGGGCAATCCACGCAAATAATTTTATCCTTTTCATTTTTGATTTAGGTACAGGTTCGATTTTATATTCATCTAAGAGTTTATTATCTAACAAATATTTATATTCTTCATATTTGTCAAGGATTAATTCCCTTTCAGAGATGCCCTGTGTAAAAATTACCGTATCCATAGGAAATTTTTCGGGTCTTAAGTGGGTATTGAAAAAGTGCACTGTAAAAATAAAACCCGTTGCAAGGAGTGCCTCATCACTATGGATAATAGTGGCAACATTTATAAACCAGCCAGGTAGTATCCTTGTAAAAAATTCTGAAAACCAAAGCAAAAGACCTGTAGAGCCAATCACAGCAATTCCCCAAAAAACAGCAAAATAGTCAAACTTTTCCCAATAAGTCCACCTTCCATAAGAGGGTTTTTGTCCTCTTCCAAAGAACCATTTTACAGTCAAATAAAATTCCTTTAAATCCCTTGGAGTAAAAACCATTGTATTTCTTCCAAATATTAAATTCTTTAAACCTCCATATTCTTTTCTCTTTATGAAGAATAAATCAATTAAATGGGCAAAAAATATTCCAAACATCAAAACAGCTGCAATTCTATGTATTACACCTGTTGTGTCAAAACCCCCTAAAATTTTTGATATTATTAATGCCCAATTTGTATAAGAAAACTTAATAGTTAATCCCGTTATGGCTAAGCTTAAAAAGGATATTATCATTAAAATATGTAATGTTGTTTCAAATTTTGTAAATCTTTTTATTAAATATTTTTCTTCCGTTTTTTCTTTATACCTTTTCCTTACATTAAAGCCCCTTATTAACCAAAGAATTGTGTGAAACCAAAAGAAGGCAAAGGTTCCAACCAAGAGAAAGGTCATGAACCAAAAACTATAAAAAAGGTAAGGATATTTTTTAGGATCATGGTGGGTTGCATGGGATAAATATCCAGCAAATTTTCGGGTAGCACTTGGATGGCATTTTTGACAGGTTTTAACTACATTTTGTCTGCTTAAATGGGATCTGGGATCTTCTGTGGGAAATATATCATGAGCTCCATGGCAGTCATAACATTTGGCTGATTTGCCATATCCTAGTTTAGAAACCTTTCCATGGAAAGTGTCGAAGTATGTTTTTGCAATTTCTTCGTGGCATCTTCCACATTTATCCATTATTTCAAATCTAAACATATCCATATCTGCTCTTTTTATGACATGGGCAGAATGGCAGTCCTTACAAGTGGGTAATTTTTTCCCTTCCTTTGATGTATAATGAATTGATTGGGTAAATTGTTCATATATTCCATGATGGCATTTACCACAGGTATTTGGCAAATTCTTAGGGTTTATGGAGCTTTTAATATCATTTACAGATAGTTCTGAATGGGGAGTATGGCAATCTGTACAAGTTGCTGTAACTGTAAGACCACTTTTAAGAAGCCCCTTTCCATGGATTGATTCTACATAATGTTTTACAATATCCCTTTCAGGACCCTTATATCTGACAGCTGCCTTTTCCCCTTCCCTGTGGCATTTTGCACATAAAGTTGGAATGTTTATGGGAAAAGAATGGGAAGAGGGATCTTTTCTACTTAAAACTTTATGTTTTCCATGGCAGTCAGTGCAAGAAGGAGCATTTGGGTCCTTTGCTAATAAGAGTTGACCATGTTTTGATTTTAAAAATTCTTCACTAATTGCTTCATGGCAGTTGGCACATTTTACTTTTTCTCTTAGGGATTGGCAAGGTCTTTTATGTTGGGGTGAAACCTCTGTATGGCATTGGGCACAGGCAATTTTGGAATGGGCAGAGGACTTAATTTCTCCAATTTCTACATACATATTTCTTCCATCTTTAGCTTTTAACCCTAAATCATTATGGCAGTTCATGCATTCCTTATCCGAAAGTCCCAATTCATAAAAGACTTTTCTTACTTTATGGGGTTGATGGCAATCTACGCAAGCAGGCAAAACATGGACTTCCTTTTCCCAAAGTTCCCCTTTTATGACTTTTTTATGAACCATTTCTATTTCCTTATGGCACTTTGAGCAGGTCTTTGCAATATTTTCCCTTGCAATTGAAGAACGAGGATCTGTATGGGGTAAAATGTGGTGGGCTGTATGACAAGATGTACAAGTTGCAGAGACAACAAGTCCTTTTTTGAGGAGTCCTTCACCATGAATACTTTCTGTATAGTTTTCTAAAATCCTATCTTGGTGGATTTCCCTTTGAAGTTGGACAGGGGCTCCTTCTCTATGACATTTTCCACATAAAAAAGGAATTTTTATGGGATCTACATTTGAATTTATATCTGTTACAGCAAGAACTTCATGGGAGCCATGGCAATCCTTACAATTTGGAGCTAAAGGATCCCCTCTTTTTAATGCCTTTCCGTGCAAGCTTTCAAAGTATTCTTGACTTTCTTTTATGTGACATTCTCCACAATTGACCTTTGGTACAGGGGAGATGTGGGGGTAATCTGTCTTTTCCAAAGCAGTATGGCAATTTATGCATTCTAAGTCCCTATGAACTGATTTCTTCAAAATTTCTTCATTTGTATATAAATTTTTTTTATATGTTCCCCTTTGCAGGGAAAATCCCTTTTCCCCATGGCAACCAAGGCATTCTTCCCTATCTTGAGAAAAAAGGAATAAGGGAAGAAAGGCAATAAATAAGAAAATAAATCTTTTCATTAGAAAGATATTTTATAAGATTGTGAAAAAAATTTCAAGCTTTTTGAAAGATATGATAAAATTGAAGTTTGAAGGGAGAAATTTATGGAAGGTAAAAAGAGTGGTTCTGGTTTGCATAGAAATTTTATTAGTTATTTTGGGTTTATAATAATCCTAATAAATTTAGGATTAATTATTGCCACCCTTGTTTGGAGATATTCTATTAAAACCCCAAGTCCCTATCTTGGAATTTTTACTTTCTTAATCTTCCCATCCTTTTTAATCTTTGGAATATTTGTTTTTTTATTTGGTATGTATTGGGAATCTAAAAGGAGAAGGAAAGCCCATACAACAGAAGCCCTTCCTTATCCTATATTGGATCTTAATATACCTACCCATAGAAAAAATTTTCTTAAAGTGGTAGTTTTTGGAACTTTTTTAGGGATTTTTTTGGGTTTTATTGGTTATAATTCCTTTATTTTTACTGAATCCGTTACCTTTTGTGGAAGGATTTGCCATAAAGTAATGGAACCCGAGTATCGAGCATATTTGAAATCTCCCCATGCAAGGGTAACTTGTGTAGATTGTCATGTGGGAGAAGGAGCACAATGGTATGCAAAATCAAAGATTTCTGGGATAAAACAGGTCTTTGCAGTTATTTTTAATACTTATGAAAAACCAATTCCCACTCCAATTAAAAGTTTAAGACCTGCAAGGGAGACCTGTGAAGAGTGTCATTGGCCCCAAAAATTTTATGGAAACCAACTTATGGAATTATACCATTTTAGATATGATGAAAAAAATACTGGAGAAATTATTAAATTGGTTCTTAAAACGGGTGGGGGTACTAAGATTGAAAAAAATGCTGGAATACATTGGCATATGCTTTTACAAAATAAAATTTATTTTAAGCCCTTAGATGAAAGGTTTCAAATAATCCCATACATTAAAGCAGTAAAGGAAGATGGAACTACTACAATTTATATTGATAAAACTTTAGATATAAAAAGCCAAGATTTGGAAAAGTTAAGTTTTCATGAAATGGATTGTATGGATTGCCACAATAGGCCAACCCATATTTTTGAACCACCCGAAAGAGCAGTGGACAATGCCTTATATGGGGGTCATATATCAAAGGATCTTCCCTTTATAAAAAGGATTTCTGTGGATACTTTAACTAAAAAGTATAGTTCGAAGAAGGAAGCAATGGAAAATATTAGGGAAAATATTATTTCTTTTTATAGAGAAAAATACCCAAAAATTTTAGAGGAAAAAAAGGAAGAAATTGAAAGGGCTATAATTGTTTTAAAAGAAATTTATAATGCCAATGTCTTCCCAGAAATGGATGTAAACTGGAATACTTATAATGATAATATTGGGCATAGGAACTGGCCTGGTTGTTTTAGATGTCATGATGGAAACCATATTTCTGAAGATGGTAAGGTCCTTACAACTGAATGTACTATTTGCCACACAATCCCCCAAAGGTTCTCTCAAAGTGCCTTAGAAGAAGAACAAATTGTATCAAATTTGCCCTGGCATCCTATGGAATTGAAGGGGAAACATAATGAAATCCTATGCCATAAATGTCATGAGGCAGGTTATAGGCCTCCTTTGGATTGTGCAGAGTGCCATAAATTAAATAAAGAAGATTCCATGGTTTCTATGGGTTGTGATTCCTGCCATTTAGAAGAGGGGAGGAAATTACCCCAAAGGGAATGTTCCTCTTGCCATGAGAATTTAAAGGGTTTACATAAAAAAGGTGGACATCCAAATGTAGAATGTAAGGATTGTCATAAGCCCCACCTTTGGAAAGTAGATGGGGGAAAGGATTGTTATCTTTGTCATGAAGGTTATGAAAAGCACAGTGAAGGGAAAAATTGCTTAATTTGTCATAGTTTTAAAAGTTAATAAAGTTTTAAAACCATAAAAAATCTTTCCTTTTTATTTTCCAAGAAAACCCTTTCAACTTTAAAATTTAACTTTTTATAAAGATTTATGGCTTTTTTATTTTCCACATCTACCTCTAAGGAAACCAATTTGTGCCCCTTTTTTTTAATGTAGGTAATTGCAAAATTTAAAAGTTTTTCTCCAAAGCCCTTTCTTCTATGTTCAGGATGGACATCCAATGTAATAATATGGTTTTTTTGAAATAAGATAAAGGCAATTAATTTTTCTTTCCAAAAGTATCCCAACCCAGAACTTGAAGGCAGGGAAAAGTAGTATTTCATAATCTCATAAGTGTATGCCTCTTCCTTTGAAAAGCAAAGGTGGTCTAAATCAACCATCTCTTTTAGATGGATTTTTTTTAAGGGTTTTAATTGGTAGGTTTTGTTTTCCACCTTTTATGGATCCAAACCCATTGAGTTGGGTGTCTTTTTATAACTTTTTCAATTTCCCTTGTCATTTGATATGTTACTTCTTCTACATTTTCAGATAAAATTTCAAGCTTTTTAATTTTTAATTCATATTTCATACCCCTTTTTCTAATTATATAGCCAAAGACCACAGGTAGTTTTTTCTTTATGGCAATTTCTGCTGATCCCTTTGGAGTATATGCAAGTTTTGAGAAAAAGGGAACAAAGACCCCTTCAACTTTTGTATCTTGGTCAATGAGCATCCCTAAGACCTTTTTTTCCTTTAATGCTTTCAAGAGTAATTTTTTCCCTTCCGTTGAGTTTCTTAAAAGGGACTCTATTCCGCCCCTTTTTCTCATATTAATTAAAAATTTATTAAAGGTGGATATGTATGTGGCTTTTGCAACAGCATATAAGGGAACCTTCAAATTTCCTAATTTTTGTGCCATAAGTTCCCAATTTCCTATGTGTCCTGTTATAAGCAAGCAAGGTCTTTCTTCTAAAAATTCAATCCCTTCAACTTCTACCCTCCCTACCAATTTTTTAATTTTAAAAAGTTCAAAAAAGGTTATTCCATAGTGTTTAAAATTTTCCCTAATACATTTTTTTATTTTTTCTTCCTTCCAATGGGGAAAAGCTGTCCTTAAATTTTCAAAAACAATTTTTTTCAGAGACCCTAAAATAAAAAATGCCAAATTTCCTAAGGCAATTCCAAAAAGAGGAAGAATTTTTAAAGGTATTAACTTTCCTAAAATCCAAAAGATATAAAAAAATAAAATTATAAAGGGATGATGGATTTTAAACTTCAAAATCCCATTCCCCCTTTGCCTTTAATATAATTTCTATAACTTCTCTTACAGCACCTTTTCCACCACCATTCTTTGTTATATAATTAGCAATTTTTTTAATTTCTTCAGCTCCATCTGAAGGGGTTGAGACAAAGCCAACCATTTCACAAGCTTTTAAGTCAATAACATCATCTGTCATAAAAAAGGTCTCTTCCTTTTTACATTTATATTTTTCCATTATTTCCTTTAAAATTTTGTGTTTTTCTTTAACCTTTTCTTTCAAAAGATCTATCTCTAAATCCCTTGCCCTTTTTCTTAATGCTTTACTGCTCCTCCCAGTTAAAAAGACAACTTTATACCCCTTTTCTTTTAAAATCCATATCCCAACTCCATCCCTTACAAAAAATACCTTCAATTCTTCTCCAGATGGGGAGTAATAAAGGCGTCCATCTGTTAATACCCCATCAACATCAAAGATAAAAAGTTTTAATTTTTTTAAATTTTCATTCATATTTAGAATTATAACCAAAAATATGGTATAAAAAAAGTATGGATTTTAAATTTTGTATTTCAGGGGGAAATGGTTTTATAGGGAAAATATTAAGGAAAGCACTTGCAAAGGAAGGTGCAAAGATTTTAATTATTGCAAGAAATGAAAAATACTTTTATCCTTTATCCAATAATGAATATTGTGTTTTATGGGATGGGAAGTTTTTAGACAGTTCAGTTATAGAAGATGTAGATGTTTTTGTTAACTTATCTGGAGAAACAATTGCGGGGAAGATGAGTAAGAAAAAAAAGGAATTAATTTATAGAAGTAGAATTGAATCTACTAGGGCAATAGTTAATGCTATAAAAAATTCAAAGAATCACCCAAAATATTTTTTTCAGGCCTCTGCAATTGGGATTTACAAAGAAAGGGAAGAACCAATTTTTGAAAATTCCCCCTATGATAATGATTTTTTAGGATCCCTTGTTCAAGATTGGGAAAGGGAGGTAAGGGAGTTGGAAAAATTTAATTTAAATTTGTTTATTTTAAGGTTTGGAGTTGTCTTAGGGAAAAATGGAGGGATTTTTAAAATGTTAAATCCTTTTTTTAAAAGAGGCTTTGGAGCTATCTTAGGAAAAGGGGATTATCATATCTCTTGGATTTATGAAGAGGACTTAGCATGGGCATTTAAATTTTTACTTCAAAAGGGAAAGGGGGGAGTATATAACTTTACTTCTCCAAAACCCTCAAAGGGGAAGGATTTTTTTAAAACTTGGGGTGGAGCTTATAAAAAACCCGTTTTCATTTATTTTCCCTTTTTCCTTTTAAAAATATTCCTTGGAAAAGAAGCAAAGAATATTTTTGGAAAAAATTTAAAAGTTATTCCCAGAGCCCTTCTTGAAGAAAATTTTAATTTTTCCTATGAAAATTTAAAGGATGTTTTTTTAAAGCTTTCAAAATATGAAACTTAAAGACCTAGAAAAAATTTTTTTTATTAGCTTTTTGCCAAGAATATATCAAGAAAAATTTAAAGGGGAAGAAAATTTTAATTTTTCATATCTAACTTCAATTTCTGCTTTTTTTACTATTTTAATCTCCTTATTATTTGGTTTTAGTTTTTATGGATTTTATAAAATATTTAATTTTGGGATTTTTTGGTTTTTATTTATAAATTTCCTTTTTTTTATTGTTTTTTTAGATGGATTTATTAGATTAATATTAAATTTAATTTTCAAAAAATCCTATGGCTCCCTCCCTTTTTACCTTTTTGAAAAATATATCTCAAAGATGCAAAGGGAAAAAATATTTAATGATGATATCTTAGAGTTAGAAAATTCCTTAATTATCCATACCCCATGTCCAAAACCCCATTGGGTCTTAAATGGGGGCTTAAATTTTAAAGGAAAGAATTATAAACTAAAAAAGTATGTAAAATTAGAGCCTTCTAATTTTTATAGATTTGAATTATCCAATCTTTCCTTCCCCCTTTATGATCTAGAAAAGGAAAAAAATTTTAATATCTCTTCGGACTTGGCATTTATCTTTGCGCCCCTATGGGCATTTTTATCTGAAAAGTATCAGTATTCTCTTTTAAAATTTGAAAGGCATAATTTCATAAATTATTTTTATTTTTCTATTTTTTTAACCTTCTTTGTCTTTTTCCCTTCTTTAATCTTTGATGTTGTAAGGATATTGCAAAAGAGGGAAGTATTTTATTTTATAATTCCCCATTTGGCTTTATGTATTTATTTTGTTCATGAAAGTTTGTTAAGATTTGTTACCTTTAAATTTGAAAGAAGAATTAAAGGGAGTTTAATTGCTTTTTTTATAAAACCATTATATTATATGGCTTATGGAGAATTTCAATGAATATAGGATATTTTGCCATAGGAAGTGAATTATTTTGGGAAGGGAAAGGGGATAAAAATAGAGAACTTCTATCAAAAATTTTATCAAATTATGGTTTGGAAATTTCCTTTGCTTTAACTTTAAAGGATGATATAAGGGATCTTATCTTTGGTTTTGGGTTTTTTAAAAAAGCAAATTTAGTTGTAATAAGTGGAGGTTTAGGTCCTACGAAGGATGATTTAACTCGCCTGGCTTTGGCTAAATTTTTTAAGTGTAAATTAAAATTTGAAGAAAATCTTTGGGAAGAATTAAAAGAAAGATATAAAAAATTGGGGCTTAAAATCCCAGAAATTTCAAAAAATCAGTTTTTTATCCCTTCCATTGGAAAAGCTTTAAAAAATCAAAGGGGTTCTGCCCCTGGAATATTTATAAAAAAAAATAAATTAACCCTTTTTTCCTTGCCTGGTGTACCAGAAGAATTTCAATTTATGCTTGAAAATTATTTAGAACCCCTTTTGGGAAAAAGGGTTAAAAGGAAAATTTATAAAAAAACCTTTAATTTGGCAGGAGTTTTTGAGTCCTATGTGGAGACAAGATTGCAAAATCTTTATAAAAAGTTTCCCAAGAAAAATTTCACAATTTTAGCATCTCAAGGCATAGTTACTATTACAATTAAGGAAAAGGATGAAAAGGTATTTAGAAAAATGGAAAGGAAAATTAAAAATATTTTTAAAGAAGAAATTTATGGCTACAATGGTTTAAATTTAAATAAAAGGATCCAAGAACTTTTGAATAAAAAAAATTTAACTATTTCAGTAGCAGAGTCCTGTACAGGAGGAGGGCTTTCCTATGAACTTGTAAAACTTCCAGGTATATCTAAAAATTTTTTTGGGGGGATTGTAGCATATAGTAATGAAATAAAAGAAAAAATCTTAGGTGTTTCAAAGGAAACTTTAATGAGATACGGTGCTGTAAGTTATGAAGTAGCAAAGGAAATGGCAGAAAAAGTAAAGGAAAAATTTAAAACAGATATGGGTTTAGCAGTTACAGGGATTGCAGGACCTGATGGGGGAACAAAAGAAAAGCCCCTCGGCACTGTTTTTATTTGTGTTTTATATAAAGATAAGGAAATCTTAGAGAAGTTTCAATTTACTGGTTCAAGGGAAAGAATCCAAAAATTTTCCATAAATTTTGCTTTAAATTTAATAAGAAGGGCTTTGATATGAGATTGTTTTTAGGATTCCCAGCAGATGAGATTTTGAAAAAAGAAATTAAAAATTTTTATGAAAAGGAAAGAAAACCAAAGGGAAGTTGGGTAAAGGTTGAAAACTTACACATAACTTTAAAATTCTTAGGTGAAGTGGAAGAAAAAAATTTAAAAGATATTTTAGGGATATTAAAGCCCATAAATTTTAAAGAATTACCCTTTGAAGGGGCTTCTGCTTTCCCAAACGAAAAAAGACCAAGGGTTTTGTTTTTAAGTTTTAAAGAAGATGAAGAATTATTAAATTATCAAAGGGAATTGGAGGAAAAATTTAAGGGGATTGGTTTTGAAAAAGAAGAAAGGGAATTTAAGATCCACTTAACCCTTGCAAGGTTTAAATTCCCCCCCAACAGAAGAGAGTTTGAAGAATGTTTAAAAAAATTAAATAATTTTTCCTTCAGTCCCTTTAAACTAAATGAAATAATCCTTTTTCAAAGTATTTTAAAACCAGAAGGTCCTGAATATATTCCTTTGGAAAGGATAAAATGTATAAGATAATTTTTGCTTTAGTTTTTGCCTTTTTTTTAGGAAGTATCCCCTTTGGTTTTATATTAACTTACCTTTTTTCTAAAGAAGACATAAGAAAAATAGGGAGTGGAAACATAGGTGCCACAAATGTTTCCAGAAGATTAGGGCTTTTAGGAGGAATTTTAACTTTTCTTTTAGATTTTTTAAAGGGTTTTTTTGCTGTATTTATTATTCAAAATTTAACTCCAATTCCCTATTTTATTGGATTTGGAAGTGTTTTAGCTGTTTTGGGACATTGCTATACACCTTTTTTAAGATTTAAAGGGGGGAAGGGGGTTGCTACTTCTTTCGGAGTTTTTTTAAAAATTTCTCCAATTCCTGCTTTAATTTCTCTTTTTATATTTTTATTGGTCCTTTTTATCTTTAGATATGTTTCTTTTTCTTCTTTAATTTCTGCTTCTCTTTTCCCTCCAATTTTATATTTTTTTAAAGTAAATGAAGGGATTATTCTTTCTGCTACCTTTATTTCTTTAATTATAATTATAAGGCATAAGGAAAATATAAAAAGATTAATAAAAAAAGAAGAACCAAAGGTGGGGAAAAAATTATGAAAATTGGAATAATTGGCGCAGGTTCTTGGGGTTCTGCCCTTTCAATTTATTTTTCAAATTTAAATTACCCTGTTCTTTTATGGGTAAGGGAAGGGGATGTCTTTAAAAGTTTAATAGAGGAAAAAGAAAACAAATTGTTTTTGCCAAAGATTAAATTTCCTGAAAAAGTAAATTTTACAAGGGATTTTAAAGATTTTAATGGTTTAGATTTAATATTTTTAACAGTACCAGTTCAATTTTTAAGGGGAACCTTAAAGGACTTTAAGAAATATTTAAAAATGAAAAGAAATTTTGTAAATTGTTCAAAGGGGATTGAAATAAAGACCCTTAAAATTCCTTCCCAAATTATAAAAGAGGAGTTAAAAGATAAGGCAAAAAAAATAGCTACTTTATCAGGACCCACCTTTGCTTTAGAATTGGTAAAGGGATACCCAACTGCTGCTGTTTTTGCTTCCAGGGATGAAAATTTTTCAAAACTTTTACAAGAAAAGTTTTCTTCCAATTATTTTAGATTTTATAGGACCAAGGATATAAAAGGTGTGGAGTTTTTGGGTGCTTTAAAAAATATCTATGCCATAGGTTCGGGAATTATAAAGGGTTTGAATTTGGGTCAAAATACTTGGGCCTCTTATCTTACAAGGGCTTTACATGAAATAAAAAGGTTTTGTCTTTTCTTTAATTGTAAAGAAAAGACAATATCTGGCCTTGCTGGTTTTGGAGATTTAATCTTAACTTCTTCTTCTGAAAAGTCCAGGAATTTTATGGTAGGTTTGAAAATTGCAAGGGGGGAAAAATTGGAGGATATATTAAAGGGTATGAATATGGTAGCAGAAGGGGTTTTTACTTTAAAAGCAGTTTATAAGATTTCAAAGGAGAGAAAAATCTCTATGCCCCTCGTGGAGGTCTTATACAAGATTTTATATAAAAACTTAAAATTAGAAGAAGGAATAAATTCATTAATGTTAAGAGAGTTAAAAGAGGAAGATAAAATATGATAGACATTCATTGCCATATCTTGCCAAATTTAGATGATGGTGCAAAGAGTTTTGAAGAATCAATAAAAATGTTAGAAATTGCAAAGGGGGATGGGATTGAAGAAATTGTTGCAACCCCCCATATTTACCCCGAATTTTATTTTCCCGATGGAGAAAAAATAAAAAATTCCTTTGAAGAATTAAAGATTAAGGCAAAGGAATTTTCAATTGAATTATATTTGGGAACAGATCTCCATTTGACACCTGAAAGCATAAAATATTTAAAAGAAGGGAAGGCATTTCCCATAAATTTTGGCAATTATGTTTTAGTGGAACCCCCTGAGTTTTTCTATGAAAAGGAAATGACAGAAATGCTTTTTTCTCTAAGGGGAGAAGGTTATATTCCCATAATTACCCATCCAGAAAGGTATCAAATATTTAGGGAAAAGATGGATTTGCTTAAAATAATTGTAGAACAAGGAAACTATTTACAATTGACTTCTGCCTCCATTACAGGTTATTTTGGGGAAAATGTTATAAATTTTTGTAAAAGTTTGTTTAAAAAAAATTTAGTCCATTTAATTGCCTCCGATGCCCATTCCCCAAGGAAAAGAGTTCCTGCTTTAAAAGGTGCTTATGAATTAATTGAAGAATGGGAAGGTTTAGAATATGTAAATTTATTAAAAGAAAATGCTAAAAATGTGATTTTAAATAAGGGAATTTCTAATTTTGAAAGAAAAAAAGAAAAAAGGAAGTGGGTAAAAAAAATTTTAAATAAGCTATGGTAAATTTTTTAAAAAAGTGATATATTAAAAATATGAAAATTTTATTTTTGATGGTGGTTATTATGTTATTTTCTACAAAAGACTTAAGAGAGCCAGTGGTAGATGGAAGATTCTACCCACAGGATCCAAAAGTTTTATCAAAAGAGATAAAGAATTATTTAAAAAAAGCACCTAAAATTGAAGAAAAGGAAAGAGTTTTAGCTGTGGTATCTCCCCATGCGGGGTATCCTTTTTCTGGTGAGACAGCTGGAAGGGCTTTTAAAATTCTTGAAGGGAAATATTATAAAAAAATAATACTTATGGGAACTTCCCATACTTCAGGTGCCTCTGGTGCCCTTTTAGCTGACTATGATAGTTTTGAAATACCTGGTGCTTCAATTCCTGTTTTAAGGGAATATGTAAAAAAACTTTCAAAGGAAGAGGGTTTTAAAATTTCCAATAATGCCCATACAAGGGAACATTCCTTAGAAGTTCAACTTCCTTTTTTAAAAGAGGTCTTGAAAGAGTTTAAAATAATACCAATGGTTATAGGGGCTTCCACAACCCCAGAAGATGCTTTCAAAGTTGCTAAGGGTTTAAAAGAGATCTTAGATGAAGAAACTGTAATTGTGGTCTCCTGCGATTTCACCCATTATGGCCCTAGTTATGGGTATATTCCCTTCAGAAATGAGATTCCAAGGAAGATGAAAGAATTGGACTTGGGAGCTTGGAATTTATTAAATCCCGAAAGTGCTGAGGTCTTAAATGCTTATGTGGAGGCAACGGGTGCAACAATTTGCGGAGAAAAGGCATTGATGGTTTTATCTGAAGTTTTGCCAAGAGATTCAAAAAAGCATTTGTTGCACTATACAACTTCTGGAGAGATAATTGGGGATTGGGAAAATGCTGTAGGTTATTTGGCTGGATACTTTACGGGAAAAGGGGAAAAAAACCTTGAAGAAAAAAAGTTTTATCAGCACAAGGGAAGTTTAAATGAAGAAGAAAAAAATTATCTTTTAAAACTATCAAGAGCTACATTAAAGGCACATATCTTAGGTGAAGGAAAGGAACTTTCAGAAGTTTTACAAAAATTGCCAAAAACAGAAGGAATTTTAGGAATCTCTGGGGTATTTGTCACCTTAAAAGAAGAAGGGGAATTGAGGGGATGCATTGGTTCAATCCAAGGAAGGGAACCCCTTTACTTAGGTGTTATTGAAAATACCTGTAACTCTGCTACAAAGGATCCAAGGTTTCCTCAAGTTAGGGGATATGAACTTCCAAAAATTCAAATTGAAATTTCTGTCCTTACACCTTTGAAAAAAATTTCTTCTTATAGGGAAATAATTTTAGGAAGACATGGTGTTTATTTACATAAGATGGGGAGAAGTGCTGTATTTTTACCCCAAGTTGCCACAGAGCAGCGGTGGAATCTGGAGGAATTTTTAAGCCATCTTTCCATGAAAGCAGGGCTTTCAAAAGATGCTTATAAAGAGGGGGCTACCTTTGAGGTCTTTGAAGCAGTAATTTTCCATGAATGATTTTACAAGAAGAGATTTTTTGTTTTTTATCTTTTCCATTCCTTTTTTTCAAATAAAAGATGAAGATTTACCCCTTGTAGGGGTCTCTTCTGCAAAGAATGCCTATGATAAAGTTTATAATTCCCTTTATTTAGCCATAGGAGAAAAACCAGAAAGTTATTTTAAAAGGATTTTAAAGGAAAATTCTGTATTAGGAATTAAATTAAATTGTCTTGGAGGTAAAAATCTTTCACCTAAAAGAGAATTTGTAGAGGCATTAATTAAAATAATTAAAAATTCTAATTTTAAAGAAGAAAATATAATTGTTTTTGAAAGAAGTGATAAGGAGTTGGAAAGGTCTGGTTTTAAAATTAATAAAAGTGAAAGGGGATATAAATGTTATGGAACAAATGGGGACTATGATTTTGAAGTGGAAGAAGCAATTTCTGTGGGGGTTTGCTTTTCAAAGATTTTATCAAGAAAGGTAACCCATTTGATCAATTTTGGTGTCTTAAAGGACCATGATTTAGCTGGAATTTCTGTGGGTTTAAAAAATTATTATGGAGTTATAAACAATCCCAATAAGTACCATCAAAACAACTGTTCCCCCTATGTGGCTCACTTGGTAACCCATCCCTACATAAGAGATAAACACATACTAACTATAATTGATGGAACCCTTTGTCAATACAATGGAGGTCCTGCATACAATCCAAATTTTATAGAGGAAACAAATGTTATAATTTCTTCAAAGGACCTGGTGGCTTGTGATTTTTTAGCCCTTGAAATGATTAATTCTATAAGAAAAAAGAAGGGTTTAAAGTCCTTAGAAGAGGAGGGAAGGGAACCAAAGTACTTAATGGAAGCTGTAAAATTGAAATTAACAAAGGGTGGCAGGGGAAAATATATTTTAAAGAGAGATGAAAATATCAAGGCGTGAACTTTTATGTCTTACTTGTAGCTTTTTCCTTTCAAATTTGGTAAAGGGACAGGACTGGACAGAACATATAATTACTGAAGGAGATAGGTTCTTCCCACCCAAAGAGGCAAAATTTTATAAAAAATTGGAAGGGAAAAGGGTAGAATGTAATTTATGCCCCTTAAAATGTAGGGTAGCAGATAAGGAAAGGGGGGCTTGTGGGGTAAGGGAAAATAGGGATGGGAAATACTATACTTTGGTTCATTCAAGGGTTTGTGCTGCCCATATTGATCCCATTGAAAAAAAACCCCTTTTCCATTTCCTTCCTGGTACAACTGCCTTTTCCATTGCCACTGCAGGTTGTAATATGTGGTGCAAATTTTGTCAAAACTGGGAGATTTCCCAATTCAGACCTGAGCAAATTGAATCCAAATTTTTATCCCCTGAAGATTGTCAAAAGATTGCTTTAAGATATAAATCTCCTACAATTGCCTTTACTTACACAGAACCCGTTGTCTTTACAGAATACCTTTTAGATATTTGCTCTTTAAAGGAAAAATATAAAACAAGATGTGTTTCAATTTCAAATGGTTTTATTGAAGAGGAGCCCTTAAAGGAATGGGTAAAATATTTGGATGGAATAAAGGTTGATTTAAAGGCATTTTCAGAAAAATTTTATGAAGAAATAACTGGAGGAAATTTAAAATCCATTTTAAAAACTTTGGAATTTATAAGAAAAAATAATGTCTGGTTGGAAATAGTTGTTTTGCTTGTTCCCACTTTAAATGATTCAAAGGAAGAAATCAAAGGGCTTTGCAATTGGGTCTTTAAAAATTTGGGCTCTGAGGTTCCTGTACATTTTACAAGGTTTCATCCCACTTATAGGATGAGAAATCTGCCTCCTACCCCCATATCTACCTTGGAAAGGGCAAGGGAATTGGGTTTGGAATGTGGATTGAAATTTGTTTATACGGGGAATGTGCCTGGAAATCCTGGAGAAAAGACCTATTGTCCCAATTGTAAAAACATTATAATTGATAGATATGCTTTTCAGCTTTTAAGGTTGGAGATTGAAAAGGGAAAGTGTAAAAAATGTGGGGCTCAAATACTAGGAATATGGAATTAGACAGGAGGGATTTTTTAAAATTATCCTTTCTTTTTCCCTATTGTTTTTTTAGGATCTTTAAAAGGGATAAGATAAGGTTTTTTGATTTTGCAGAGATAGGGGGAACTTACAGGGAAATTGGATACAAAATTGGAAAATATTATAAAAAAAATATATATTATGTATTGGATCAAAGAAAAAGTTGGGTTTTAAATTTGAAGGAAAAACTTTTAACAAAGGAAGGGCAATATTTCAAAGGTATATTTTTAAGGGAAATTAAAAATTTTTCTCCCCAATCCATAGATGAAGTGGAAGGAATGGCTGAAGGGCTTTCCATCGAAAAAGATTTAATTTGGGCACTTCATTTTCAATGTGAATTGGAATATATAAAAGAAAATGCAGGTTGTTCAACAATTTATTTAAAAAATGAAGGAGAAAAGTTTTTGCTCCATAATGAGGATGGGAACAAGGCAAATTATGGGAAATTATTTTTAATATATGTAAAGCCCCCTTCAGGTGTTGATTTTTATTCCCTTACCTATCCAGGTCTTATACCTGGAAATGCACCTGGGTTTAATTTAAAGGGAATTTTTCAAACTACAAATTACATTGGAAGTACAAAAGTTTATGAAGGAATTCCTCGTTATTTTTTGAGTAGGGCTATCTTAGAAGCAAAGGATTTAAAGGAAGCAGAAAAAATAGCAACTTTTATTCCAAAGGCATACCCCTGCCACCATAATTTAGGTTCCTTTGAAGAAAATATATATATTTCTATAGAAGCAACACCAGAGGGCTTTGAAGTTTTCAAGCCAGAGGGTCTTTATTTTCACACAAACCACTTAATTTTGGAGGAGACAAAGAAATACCCCTATGAAGAAAAAATTTATAGGGAAAAGTCCTCAATTTCCCGATATGAAACAATAAAAGAAGAAGTAAAAAATTTAAAAGAAAGCTTAAATTTTAAAAATTCCTTTCAAATTTTAAGTTCCCATAAAAGGGAACCCTTTTCCCCTTGTAGACACCCTAAAGGAGAAGTGGAAGGGCAAACCCTTTGCACAGCAAACTATGATTTTATAAGTAATAAAATAGAATTTTATAAAGGAAATCCCTGTATTAGTTTTAAAAGGGGTGAAAAGATTTACTTTGGTTGGAAACCCTCTCCCAAGACCTCATAGACTTCATTTATTATAATAAAGGATTTTGGATCAATATCCTTTGCAATTTCTTTCAATTGTCCAATTTCTTTTTTTGTAACAACAGATAAAATTACCTCTTTTTCTTTGTTTAAATACATTCCCCTTCCCTTTAAAGCAGTTGCACCCCTATTTAATTCAGTTAAAATTGCCTCTCCAATTTCTTGGCTTTTATCTGAAATTATAATGGCTGTCTTTGTATAACTAAAACCATAGATTACTTTATCTACAATATAACTTGATAAAAAGAGCAAGAAAAAGGCATACAAAGTTAAAGCTAAAACAGGTTTATGTAGTGGAATTGCTTTTTGAGAAAGGACAAAACCTGCAAAGGAAATAACAAAAAAATCCACAAACATTATTACTTGTCCTGGTTTTGCTCCATATTTTTTGGAAAAAATTGCAGCTATAATATCTGAACCACCAGTAGTTCCCTTAAATTTAAAAACAATCCCTAAACCAACTCCTAAGAGAAAGGAACCACATAAAATCAAAAAGAAAAAATCCTTATCTAAAAGGGAGGTTATTGTAAGAGTCTTATTTAATGGCTTTGAAGGAATTTTGGGAAATTCTCCTCTAAAAAAGTCAATAAAAAAAGAAGTAAAAGTGAAACCTAAAAAGGTTCTAATTCCAAATTGTTTTCCTAGTTCTTTTATTCCCCATAAAAAAAGGGGGATATTAAAAAGCCATAATAAAATACCTACAGGGATTTTCCCATTACTTAAATAATGAAAAGCCATAGCAAGTCCAGAAGCACCACCTGGTACCACATGGGCATCTACTAAAAATACCCCTATCCCTAAAGCCATTATTGCAGAACCAAACAAAATTGCAATTATATCCCTTGAGTATCTATATAAAGTTTTTTTACTTAAAGACATACAACTTATTTTAGCATAATTAAATTTTTGTTATAATAGGTGTATGAAATTTGTAACAGGAAAAGATAGGGTAGATGAAAACATTGTTTCTTTTAAAAAAGGGGAAGTTATCTTCAATGAGGGTGACTTAGGAACAGAAATGTTTGTTATCCAAAAGGGTAAGGTTGAAATAAGGAAAAGGATAGGACCAGAAGAACAAATTTTATCTGTACTTGAAAAGGGAGATTTTTTTGGAGAAATGGCAATCTTAGAAGGTCTTCCAAGGAGTGCTAAGGCAGTGGCAATTGAAGATACTGAATGTATTATGATAAACGAAGCTACCTTTGATAATTTAATAAAATCAAATGTAGAAATTGCAATTAGAATGCTTAGAAAAATATCTAAGAATTTAAGGGAAACTACAGAATTGTTAAATAAAATTGCTGGAAAGACATATCAAATCCCCCGCTCTGCTCCTTTAGAAAAAGAAAAAGTAGAATCTCCCCACTTCTTAAGATCCCTTGATTTTCCAAATATTGTATTTTATTTAAAAGAAAAGGAAGTAAATTTAATAGGAAGAAAGGATCCCGTAACAGAAATTTATCCTGATATTGACTTATCCAACTTAGATCCCAATAAGTCCGTCTCCAGAAGACATGCAAAGATATTTTTTAAAGAGGGGAAATTTTATGTTCAAGAAGAAATTGGAACCCATAACGGTACTTTTTTAAATGGATTAAAATTAGATAAGGGAAAAGGATATGAAATGAATATAGGTGATAGAATACAATTTGGGCTTGTGGTCCTGGTATATGAAAGTGTTTAATGGAAGATAATTTTTACCAAAAACCCTTAAGGTACATAAAAGGTGTAGGTCCAAAAATCTCAGAAGAATTAAAAAATTGTGGTTTTGAAAAAGTTTGGGACCTCCTATGTCATCTTCCCTTTAGGTATGAAGATAGGAGGGATGTGGTTCCCATAAATTCCTTGTTTAAGGGAAATAAAAATTATTGTGTAAAAGGGGAGGTCTTATCAAAGGAAATTTATTATGCCCGTTTTAGAAACCTTAAAATTATAAAAATTTTAATAGGGGATGAAAGTGGGATGATCCCTGTAACTTTTTATAACCAGCCCTATTTATTGGATATTTTTAAAGTAGGGGAAGAGTATTATTTTTATGGGAAGTTAAAATTTAAAAAGGGGGTTTCCTTAGAAAATCCCCATTGGGAATTGGTGGCAAAGCCAAAGGGAAAAACGGGGAAAATTTACCCCATATATCCTTCAATTGGTTCCTTAAAGCCCTCAAAAGTTTCTCTAATAATTCAAAATTTAATGGAAACTATGCCCCAAGGGGATCCCTATTTTTTCCCAGAAGAAATCTTTGAAAAAAATAAACTAATTCCAATTTTTAAGGCATTTAATTATATCCATAAACCTTCAACTTTGGAGGAAAATGAAAAGGGGAGAGAACGCCTTGTCTTTGATGAATTTTTCACCTATATGCTATATCTTTTAATATACAGGAAGGAAAGGGAAATCTCTGGGAGGGGAGTTGAAATAAAAATTACAGAGGAAATTAGAAGGAAAGTAAAGGAAATTATGCCCTTTAAATTAACGGAAGATCAAAAATCTGTTTTAAAAGAAATAGCCAAGGACTTATCTTCTGGAAAACCAATGTATCGTTTACTACAAGGGGATGTGGGATGTGGAAAGACCATAATTGCTTTAATCTCTTCCATAATTGTCTTAGAAAATGGTTATCAAGTTGCCTTTATGGCACCAACCTCAATCTTAGCAGAACAACACTATGAAAGGTTTAAAAAGATCTTGTCAAAATTAAATTATAATATAGAAATTTTAACAGGGGGAACAAAGGGGAAAAAGAGGAAAGAAATAATTAATTTATTAGAAAAAAAAGAGCCCTTTCTTCTAATTGGAACCCATGCTTTAATTTCAGAAGATGTAAAAATGCCAAACCTTGGTTTTTGTATAATTGATGAAGAACATAAATTTGGTGTGATTCAAAGGCAGGTATTAAGGGAAAAAAAATTACTTCCCCATACCCTTTATATGACAGCAACTCCAATTCCCAGGAGTTTGACTTTAACTTTATATGGAGACATGGATGTATCTACAATAAATCAAATGCCTCCAGGGAGAGGAAAGATAAAAACCTATAAAAGAGCTAAAGATTCCCTCCTGAAAATTTATTCCTTTGTAGAAAAAAAATTAAAGGAGGGGAGACAAGCATTTTTTATTTATCCCATAATTGAGGAATCTATAAATTTTGAATTACCTGCCCTTGAAAATTTTTTAGAAGAAGTGAAAAATTATTTTAAGGATTTTAAAGTAGAGATGCTCCATGGAAGGATGGCTTATAAAGAAAAAGATGAGATAATGGAAAGGTTTTACAAAGGTGAAGTTAAAATTTTAGTTTCTACACCCGTTGTAGAAGTTGGAGTGGATGTTCCAAATGCTACACTTATGATAATCCATTTTGGTGAAAGGTTTGGTTTGGCACAACTCCACCAATTAAGGGGAAGAATTGGAAGGTCTTCTTATGATGCCTACTGCATTGTAATCTATGGGGATAAAATTTCAGAGGAAGGGAAAAAACGCCTTGAAAGTTTTGAAAAAATTCAAGATGGTTTTAAATTATCAGAAGTGGATTTGGAATTAAGGGGGCCAGGAGATCTTTTGGGGACAAGGCAATGGGGGCTTCCAAAATTTAAAACCGCAGATATAATTAAAGATAAAATCCTTTTATATAGGGCAAGGAGTTCCGCCTTGGAATTTTTAAAGGAAAAGGGTCTGGAAGAGGCTAGGAGGGTGATTAATGGTTTATTAAAATATTGGAATTTTATGGAGGTACTATGAAAAAGGGTCGACTACATATTTATACAGGAGATGGAAAGGGAAAAACAACAGCAGCAATAGGGCTTGCTATAAGAGCAGCAGGGGCAGGACTAAAAGTTGCCTTTGTTCAATTTGATAAGGGTTTTGAAGGAGAGGAATTTTATTATGAAAGAAAAATTTTAAGAAAAATTGAAAATATAGACCTTTACCCCACGGGAACTTTAAGACACCAAAAGGATGGCTCCTTTAGATTTGGTTTGACAGAAGAAGATATAAAAGAAGCCAAAAGGGGGCTTGATATTTCCTATAAAATTTTAAGGGAAAAAAAATATGATTTAGTTATTTTAGATGAAATAATTGTCTCTATTTTTACAAAACTTTTAAAACTTGAAGAGGTTTTAAAATTAATTAAATTTTGGAAAAAAAATTGTGAAAATGAACTTGTCTTGACCGGAAGATATGCCCAAAAAGAATTAATTGAAGAAGGGGACTTAGTAACAGAAATGAGGAAGATAAAACATTACTACGATTTGGGTGAAAAGTCAAAAAAGGGGATTGAGTATTAAGCATTTAGTATTAGGTATTTTAAGAATAAAATATTTTCCATCTTTTAATTTTAAACCTTTTATAGATTTTAAAAGCAATTTAAAGGATTTATGACTTTAAAAAAGGGGAAGAAATTTTGGCATTTTTTTTAAATTTTTATTTTTTAAGTTTTAATACTTTTCAATAAAAAAAGTAAAAAAGTGGAAGAAATTTTTGGATTTTTAAAATTGACGATTTCTTAAATTTCGGATAATTCATAACTTTTCAATTATTAAGAAAGTGCCAAAAAATGTTAATTTTTTGTCAAGACCCCATCTTTATAAAGATGCACAAATATTGAATAAAACAAGGGCTTGACAATATACCTAAAAAGGGGTATCGTAAAATTGTGAAAAGGCTTTTATATTTTAAGCCGAATTTCAATAAAGAAGGAGGATGGCTTTATGTGTAAGTTTTATCAAAAATCTCTTGTCTTGTTTTTTGCCTTCATTTTCCTTACAGCAATTGGCTTTTCTCAAGTTATGAAGCAAAACAAAAGTTATTTGGACACCCTTGTCTTTAAAGATCCCTTTGTAGGAATGAAAACAAACCCCCAAAACCTTCAAAATGTTATAAAGGGGCTTCCCAATGCAAAGGAATGGGAAATTTTTATGGCAAAGTATCCAAATTTAGAAGTCTACTTGGATTCCTACACAAAGATGCCTTGTCTTGTAAACAACATTTCAATTCCTTGGGTCTCTGGAGATCCTCAAGCTTTTTATCAATGGAGTGAAATGGACAAAAAGGCAAAGGAATTTATTAAAAATAATGAAGGAATTTTTCAAAATCTTCCCACAAATTACCTTGTGCTAAATCAAGCAAGATCTGGACCCTTTGGAGAAGATGGCTATCTCTGGTTTGTGGACTATGATTTTGTCTATCAGGGTGTTCCCATAGAAGGAGCAAGAGTTGTTTTCAGATGTAACCATGGAAATCTTGTTCAATTTGGAGTAGAAGGGTTAATTAATTTTGAAGGGGCTGTTCAAAAGCATTTAAATCCCTATCCAAGCATTGATAGTTCTACTGCCTTTGATATTCTTTCAAATTATGCAGGTGGTTTTAATCCAAAGACAGACACTGTGGTAAATCAAGGGTCATTAAAATTCGTTCCAAGGATAAAAAATTTATTTGGTTTTGAAACATTGGAATACCCCCTCATCTGGGAAGTTGCATTTAGGAGATCAGGAATTACAGGAACCTGGACTGCTTATATCAATGCCCATACAGGCGAAATGCTTGGTTTTTGGGATAACAACAAATATGGAACCGTTGGAATTGTTCAAGGTGGAATTTATCCCATATCCCCAACCAAGACCTCTGAAGTTAAAAGAGGTTTTCCCTTTGCAAACATTGCAAGTGGTGTTTATACAGATAGCGGTGGAGGGCATTCTACAAGTGGAACACTTACATCAACCTTAGCAGGAAAATATGTAAAGATTTCAGATAAATGCGGAACGATTTCTTTATCAGGCACAACAAATCTTGATTTTGGAACTTCTTCTGGAACTGACTGCACAACACCAGGTTTTGGTGGTGCAGGAAATACCCATTCAGCTCGTTCCTGCTATTACCACGTAACCCATGCAAAATTTAAAGCAATGAAATGGCTCACATCAAATACGTGGCTTACAGGACAATTGACTGCAAATGTGAATATAAACCAGACCTGCAATGCCTACTGGAATGGTTCAACAATTAATTTCTTTAGGTCTGGTGGTGGGTGTGGAAATACAGGTGAAATTGCAGCAATATTTTTACATGAATTTGGCCATGGCTTGGATGCAAATGATGGATATTCCACATCTGATATGGCAACAGGTGAGGTCTATGGGGATTTTTATTCAGCTCTTACAACCCATGATTCCTGTATAGGACCTGGATTTTTATCTTCTAATTGTTCTGGATATGGAGATGCTTGCACATCCTGTACAGGTGTAAGGGACATTGATTATGCAAAACATTCCTCAGGAACAGCCCACACAATTTCAAATTTTGTCTTTTCAAAATGTCCAAGTGATTATTCTTATGCTGGGCCCTGTGGAAGGGAAGGACATTGTGAGTCCTATCCTGGCTCTGAGGCAATGTGGGATTTAGTAAACAGAGATCTCACTGCCTCACCCTTTAGCTTAGATACGACAACTGCTTGGTTCATTGTGGAAAGATTATTTTATTTATCCAGATCTACATCTGGTTCTATGTATTCTTGCAACACTTCAACAAAGACCGCATCTGGTTGTTCTTCTTCAAACTGGCACCAGACATTATTAGTAGCAGATGACAATGATGGAAATTTGTCAAATGGAACTCCCCATGCAAGTGCAATTTATAATGCCTTTAACAGACACGGTATTGCTTGCACAACTTCCACACAAACAAATGCTGGGTGTTCTGCAATTTCTGCCCCATCTCCTTCAGTTACAAATGGAAATGGACAGGTTACAATTTCCTGGTCCTCTGTCTCTGGTGCTTCCAAATATTATGTATTAAGAAATGATTTAGGTCCCAATTATGGCTATGTAAAAATTGCAGAGACAACTTCCACATCTTATACAGATACAGAAGTGGGAAATGGCTTGACATATTATTATAGAGTTGTAGCAGTTGGTTCTTCTGCTGCTTGTATGTCTGCCCTTTCCAATTATGTAACTGGTGCACCAACAAGTAGTGGATCTCCAACTTATTCTATAAGTGGAACAATAACTTATAATAGTTCTGGCTTATCAGGTGTATCTGTCTCCTGTACAGGACCTGTCAATAAATCTTCCACAACAGATACAACTGGAAATTACTCCTGCTCAGGTCTTACAAATGGAACTTATACAGTTACTCCAACAAAGAGTGGTTATACATTTTCACCTACAAACTATAATGTATCGGTCAATGGTTCAAATGTAACAGGAAAAAACTTTACAGCAACTGCCTCTTCAACAGATACACAGCTTACATCAGGAGTGGGTGTTTCTGGTTCCGTTGCACAAGGTGAATGGAAGTACTTTTATATAACAGTTCCTTCTGGTGCCAGCAAACTTGAATTTAAAACAACAAATGCAACAGGTGATGTGGACTTATATACTCAATTTAATGCAAAACCCACATCTTCCTCTTACGCTTGTAGACCATATACTTCTTCAGGAAATGAAACTTGTACACACAACAGCCCCTCAGCAGGAACCTGGTGGGCAGGTGTTTATGGATATGCTGCTGGCTCCTTTACTATAACTGCAACCTATACAGCTGGCTCAACTGATACGCAACTTACAAGTGGGGTCCCAGTAACAGGTCAATCAGTTTCACAAGGACAATGGAAATATTATTATATCCAAGTTCCATCAGGTGCCACAAACCTTGAAATAAAGACAACCTCAGCAACAGGTGATGTGGATTTATACACACAATTTAATGCAAAACCCACCTCTTCTTCATATCTTTGCAGACCCTATACTTCCTCTGGAAATGAAACTTGCACCCATTCAAATCCCTCAGCAGGAACCTGGTGGGCTGGTGTTTATGGATATGCTGCTGGCTCTTATACAATTACTGGAACCATTACAACTCCTTCAGGGACATATTCTATAAGTGGAACAATAACTTCTGGTGGAAGTGGGCTTTCAGGTGTAACTGTTAATTTATCTGGTGCAGCAAGTAAATCCACCACAACAGATTCTTCTGGCAATTATTCCTTTACAGGTCTTGCAAATGGTTCTTATAGGGTTACACCTTCAAAAACTGGTTGTACCTTTAGTCCCTCTTATATTGATGTAACAATTAGTGGTTCAAACCAAACAGGGAAAAACTTTACAGCAACTTGCTCCTCTTCTGATACACAACTTTCAAATGGAGTTCCCTTAACAGGTCAATCAGTTTCACAAGGTGCCTGGAAGTACTACTACATAACAGTTCCATCAGGTGCCACAAACCTTGAAATAAAGACAACCTCAGCAACAGGTGATGTGGATTTATACACACAATTTAATGCAAAACCCACCTCTTCTTCATATCTTTGCAGACCCTATACTTCCTCTGGAAATGAAACTTGCACCCATTCAAATCCCTCAGCAGGAACCTGGTGGGCTGGTGTTTATGGATATGCTGCTGGCTCTTATACAATAACAGCAACTTATACAACTTCGGGTGGTGGGTGTACAACTACAACTGCCACATACAATTCAACATATAAAGCACCTGCTTGTACATCTACTACTTGTGCTTGCGAGGCACCATCATCCTTACTACAATGCAGAGATGGAAGGGGACCTGAGCCAAATCAACCAAATACAATTAATAATTCTTGTGCTGATGGAACCTCTGGTTCGTGCCACTCAGATGAATCCATTGAATCTATTAAAGTTGCCACAACTGATGGTTCAAATTTTGCAGTTGGAAAGACAGTAAATATCACAGTAACTGCATATTGCTATTCCACAGCTGATAGAGTTACATTATTCTATTCCACAAGTGCAACAAGTCCCTCCTGGTCAAAGGTTGGTTCAACCCAGACCTGCTCTGGTTCTGGATATAAGACATTCACATTTAGCAAAACCCTTTCTGGAAGTGCAAGCACATATCAAGCATTTAGAGCGCAAATAACTTATAATGTAGATCCCAGTTCAAATGCTTGCTATTCTGGCTCTTACAATGACAGGGATGATATAGTAATCAAACTGCAGTGAAAATAGTAAAAATTTTATTGATTTTTGGATTCCTCCCCGCCTTTTTGGCGGGGAGGAATGGTTTAGTGGAAAAAAAGACATCCTTTTATAAGCAAAATTTTAAATTTATATCAAAAGCTGAAGGGAAAAATGCAAGAAGTTCCGTCATAAGAAATCCAAATTATTTAAGAAATTTTAAAGAAAGGGTAGGTTGCATAACTCAGGCATCCATTGTGCCAGGAATTCCTTATAATGGTGATACATCACAGGAAGCAAACAAATTTTCAAGTGAAGATTATCCAGGGCTTGTTTGGCCAGAAGAAGGCCCTGATTTTGTCCATGAAATTTATATAAATGGAAATTGTGATTTTAGAATACATGTAGATCCTGATCCAAACCTTTACCCCGATTTGGATTTAATATTGATTCCAGATGAAGGAGGTTGTGATACAACAAACTGGATTTTGGCAGGGGATCATACAATAATTTATCCCGATGCTCCAGCTGGTATATATTATATTATTGTAGATGGATATACAAAGGATGATTATGGTCCTTACACATTATATACTGCTTGTGCAAAGGACCTTTTAGTAATTGATGCAGATGGTTCTGGCACATCAGGTCCTATGCTTTGTGAAACAGATTATTGCATAGATGTTTGGGCAAATTCTGCTTATGGAACAAATTATTTTTACAAAGCAGCCCTTGATGGGATGTCACCAGTTCCAACATATACAATATGGGACAAGACCGCAAATAATGGAAATCTTCCAGAAGAGGCAACTCTTTACAATTATAAATCAGTAATCTGGTTTTCAGGACAGGCATGGGGGGATTCAGATCCTCAAACACCTCCAATGATAATTACAGATAAAGATGAGGACTTGTTAAAAAAATATTTAAACCTTGGTGGAAGGGTTGCAATGATTGGGCAAGATATCTTATGGGATTACAGTGGTGGCACAGATGGTCGCCTCCCAGATGGCTCAATTTTAAATGATTACTTTCAAATAAATGCTATCTATAATGATGTATGGAGTTCCTACTCGCCAGATGAAACATTTCTTTATTCCCCCTGCAGTTCAACTTATAATTCAATTCCAATTTGGGGAGTCCCTGGAAATCCTTTGGGTGATAATTTTGGTTGCGATACTTCTTTTTATTTATTTTGTATGTTCAGGCATGAAAATGGTGCACCTTTTTATTCCTGGCTTGATTCAATTTACTCAAAATATGGTGAGCCCACCTTTGATACCTATTATAAATCTACAAATGATAAAACCCTTTTACCTGCAGGAATAAGGTATTCTGCTTCCTTAGGCCTTGTTGACTGGTTTAAGACTGCATTTTTTGCCTTTTGTCCAGAAAACAATTATAGGACAGGTGATACGACAACTGTCATAACAAGATTGAGAGCACTTCTCAAAAGGACAATTGATTGGTTTGAAGAAGATGATACTACTTTAAGATCAAATGGCTTAGATTTTTATGCTGATTTTGATGATTCAGGTGGAAATAATAATGGAATGCCAGACCCAGGTGAGACATTTGATTTAATTTTTGGAGTGGAAAATAATTCAGGTTCACCTATCTCTCTTAAAGCATATGAGGGTTTTGAGGACTGGTATACTACCCTTCCTCCTCCCTGGTGTCAGGACCTTGGAACAATTCAAAATGGCAATTATGGAGAAGTGACTTTTTCAATGAGTTTATCTTCTTCAACCCCAATTGGTTATAGATTTACACCACTAATAAATGTATCCCAATACTACTATGAAACCTTTGAAAGGGCAGGTGGATTTGATTATGATGGTTGGTACCATTACTATATAAATGGAACAACTGACTGGGTTTGGTCAACAGCTCAAAGCCAGTCACCTACACATTCCTGGTATGCTCAAGATGTGGGATCCATAAGTGATAAGGTGCTAGAATCTCCAATAATTAAGGCAAATACACTTACAACAATATCCTTTTATCATAGATATGGTTTTGAAGGTTCCCCAACCTATTGCTATGATGGTGGAACAATTGAGTATACAACTGGTCCTTTTTTTGATACTTGGACCGTAATTCCAGATTCCTGGTTTACTCAAGGGGGATTTAATGGGACTGTATCTTCAAGTTACGGAAATCCAATTGGAGGGGAAAGAGCATATTGTGGATCTCAGACAAGCTGGACCCAAGTAATAATTAATTTATCTGCCCTTGCAGGAAAGGATGTAATTATAAGATGGCATGAAGGGGATGATAGTTCAACGGGGGCAACTGGATGGTATGTGGATACAGTAAACATTTCAGAGACATATATTGCCACTCCTGGTTTTGGGCTTTTTATAGGTCAGCCAGATGTTATGCTTGTAAAAGATGAGTATTGGCTCCCAAATACAACTGGTGTAGATATGTATGAACAAAAGATAAAATCAATTCAAAATCCCCAGACTGGACAAAATTATACTTTAGCTTTATGGGATACTTCTATGTTTGCAGCTCCAACTTATGATTGGTATGGGCTTCCAAATGATTGGATGAAAAACTATCAATTTGTTGTATGGTTTACGGGTTTTGATTTTGCTTATACCCTTCTGCCAGACCCATGGGAGATGAGTTTAGGGATTGATCCAGAAGCAGAAATATCTTCCTTTTTGCAAAACAAATACTCAGAGACAGGGATCCCTGCCCGTTTAATCTTATCATCCCAAGATTATCTTTATGAAAAATATGAAGGAAGATCAACAAATATTCCTCAAAATGATTTTGCAAGAGTACACTTAAAGTTGGACTATGTAGAACAGGACTATGTAAAAGACAGATCTGAGGTTGTAAAAGGAATTGATGGGACTTGGCCCTCTGAAAAAATGCTAATGAGTTTAAACAATCCAGAAGCAGGTGGATATTTTAAAAATTATGCCGATATGGTAGCAGCTGATTTTTCAGAAGATGGAACTAAATACCTATGGTCTTATTCTGTTCTTGGCAGTTATTCTGGTACAACTAATTTAAAAAAGGATAGGACATCAAGGTTTGCTTTTATGCCCTTTGCCTTTGAAAACTTACAAGATGGAACCCCTGATGGTTTTCCTTCAAAGAAAAGATTTCTTGAAAAGCTGATGTGCCAAATGCATATGACTTCTTCTTCTACCTATCCACCTTGTGGATATTCAAGACCTTATCCAGCACAAAATTTCACACTTAATGGAATTAAACAAGGACAAAGTGATGCATATTTTAATTGGGAACCAGCCCTTTCCTCTTTTACAAATTGTGCAGGTGAACCAATTTCAGGATATTATAGAATATTTGGTGCATTAAATGATCCAAACCGTTCAAATTTTACTTTAGTTGCAACTACAGGAAATGCATATTACTTGGCAACAGAAGAAGTCCCAGCAGGTAGTTGTTTTTATTACGATATAAGGGATTGGGCTGATTCCTTTGGTGTTTCTGCCACTTCCACCTGCCCATAGCTTGCACCAAAAGCCAATTTAGATATATTTAAAATTAAAGAAATTGATAAATTTGAGTATTTTAAATTTATTTTTAAGGCAAATATTGGCTAAAAAATGTCCCTTTCCTAACTTTTGTCACAGCCTCTTGTGGGTTGTAAAAAAAAACAAAATAAATGAACATTATGATAAAAATTGCATATGGAATTGGGGTTTTTGAAATAATTAAATACTAAATTTTAAAGCTAAAGCAACTCAAGTAATTTATCTATTCATTTACCTCAAATTTTCATTTATGCTAAATTATTATTGAGAAAAAATAGGAGGGCGAGAGAATGTTTGATGAAAAAGAGGATACAAGAAATCAAAAATTAAAATTGCCAGTAAAGGGTATTGGAGTTAAGGCAATGCTGAACTTTGCAAGAAAAATTGGTGGAGAAAATGCATTTCAAAATCTTCTTAATTCCCTATCTGAGGACGATAGGAGAATTCTTTCAGGCACAATTCTTGCAACAGATCGATTTAGTGAAAGCACAAATCAGGCATTGATAAATGAAATTGTAAATGTTTTTTATAATGGGGATTATGAAAAGGCAATTGAAATTGGGAAATTTATAATTGATGAAGGTTTGAATTTTGTTTACCGTCTTTTTTTTAAAGTTGGCAATCCAAGCTGGCTTGTATCAAAAGGGAGTATGCTATTTAAACAATATCTTGAAGTTGGTTCACTTGAAGTATACAATTTTGCAGGGTGATTGTTGGGTTTGTACTGAGAGCTCTTGAATTATCAGGTGCCAAAGATATTATTTTAAAACATGAGGCATGTATTCAAGTAGGAAGCAAATACTGCATATACTATGTTTGTTGGAAATAGGAATTTAGTATCCGTAACCTGTATCCGCAACATTTATGTTTCGCTCATTGCTTTTATTTTAACGGAGGCTAGCCCAACTTTTGCATTTTTTTTGAAAAAGTGTTGTATTTACGGCATTCTTTCCTTTTTTTCTGCACTCCATTTCCCCTACTATT